>WNGA01000282.1_pt1 | contig 75130 bp, 66 predicted proteins | sample 5400061 | NCBI WGS metagenome assembly WNGA01 (sample SAMN13153366, study PRJNA577476) | soil metagenome | isolation source: 100 cm soil or saprolite under grassland replicate 2 | place: USA:California | collected 2016-06-15
CGCCGTCCCAAGCGCTCAGCGACGCCCGCAAGCTCGTACACGACGCGCGGGAGACGAGGACCGCCGCGCCCACCGCAGCTGACGTCACAGTGGGCGAGCTGGCCGAGGCCTACCGCCGCGACGTGCTCTCGCACCGCGAGCCAGCGTCCGTCGCCTGGAGCTGGGGCATCATCCGGACCCACGTGCTCGGGGCGGTGCCCGACAAGAAGCGGCCGCCGTTCGGCGAGTGGCCGGCGCGGACGGTGCGTGCCCCCGACATCGCTGCCGTCATCCGCGCCGCGCGCGTCGAGCGGATCGTCAAGGTGGCCGGCGCCGTCGGCGCCACGGTCTCCCGGCGCCTCGGCGGACAGGCCGCGGCCCGTGCCGCGCTTCGTGAAGTGAAGGCCATCTTCGCGGCGGCCGTCGGCGCTGGCTCTCTCGACATGAGCGCCGCTGCCGTGCTCCAGGCGAGCGCCCTGGGGCTCCGCGGGGCGAAGCGCGCGCGCTGGCTCGACGCCGAGGAGCTGGCCGCGCTGTTCGTGGCGCTCGATCTCAACGCGCTGCTCGCCGGGACCGCGAAGCCTCAGAAGCTCTCGGCACTCCGCCGAGACGAGCGAGTGCGAGCGCACCGGCACGTAGTAGAGGAGGGCAATCCCGAGCCGCGTCGTAGAAGACGAGGATCAGGCAACACTGTTGAAGTTGAACCAAAGTCCGATAATGTAGATTATGGAAACTAGCCGCGGGGACGCCGCTCGACGGCCGCTGCAGCCTTCGCCCCGTGCTCGCAGCAGCCCTGCTGGCGCGCCAGGACCTTCACGATGCGGGGCGCGCCGGCAGCCTCGGCGATCGCGCACGGGCACTGCTCGGTCCCGGAGGACGAGAGCCGCTCCTGGATCGTCGCGAGCGCGTCGAACAGCTCCTTCTTCACGCGCCGGAGCCGCTCGAGCCGACGCTGCGCCTGCTCGAGATGCCCGGCGAGCACCTCCTGGAAGCGCATCGCGAACTCGGCGGCGTTCCGGCAGCCCGCCCGGATGTCCAGGATCGAGCGGATCTCGCAGAGCGACAGCCCGAGCTCGCGCAGGTCGGAGATGAGCCGGAGGCGCTCGAGCTGATCTTCGGTGTAGCGCCGATGGCCGCCGTCGCTCACCACCGCAGGCTTGAGCAGCCCCTCTTCCTCGTAGAACCGGATCGTGCGGACCGTCGTCCCCGTCGCGCGTGCCAGGTCCCCTGAGGAGAGATCCGCCTGCATCTTAGGAATCCGCCTGCATCTTCGCCTGACCTAACCGCGCGATTCGACGAAGTCAACGCCGACGCCGGCCCCGTCCGTGTCGCGAACGTAACGGGATGGTGTTGATTCGCGTCAGATGCTCCGATTAAGGGAGCGGCCGGCTCCGTTCCGGGGAGCCCCCCAAGGAGAAGGCATGCAGGAGAACGTGGTGGCGGTGACGGGACGGAAGCGCCGCACCGAGCGCGTCACGATCTACGGAGAGTCCCCCTTGCCGACGCACCGCGGCCTCTTCCGCGCGGTGGTCTTCCGCGACGCCGAGACCGGCGCCGAGCACGTCGCGCTCCTCATGGGCGACGTCTCGGGCGAGGCGGTCCCGGTCCGGGTCCACTCGGAGTGCCTCACGAGCGAGGTGCTCGGCTCGCTCAAGTGCGACTGCCGGGCCCAGCTCGACCGCGCGCTCGACCTCATCGCCGAGCGCGGCCGCGGCGCCCTCCTGTACCTGCGCCAGGAAGGACGCGGGATCGGGCTCGGCAACAAGATCCGCGCCTATGCGCTGCAGGCGCAGGGGCACGACACGTACGAGGCGAACCGGCTCCTCGGCTTCCCGGACGACCTCCGGCGCTACGACATCGCGGCGGACATGCTCCGGCTCCTCGGGGTCCGCTCCGTCGAGCTCGTGACGAACAACCCCCTCAAGATCGCGGGGCTCACGGAGGCGGGCGTGCGGGTCCGGGGGCGCATCCAGCTCCCCTCCCCGGCGAACCCCCACAACGTCGAATACCTGATGACGAAGCGGGAGCGGACCGGCCACCTCATCGAGCTGGACGACCCCGCCACGACCGCGCGCGTGGGGTGAGCGGCGGCGCGCTCCTAAACGACCGAGCGCGATTCGGAAACACCGGGAAGGTTCCGTTCGCCCTGAGCGTAGGGGCGCGCAGCGCCCCGAAGTCGAAGGGCGCCAGCGTTCCAAGGCGCGTGCTTCGACTCCGCGCCCGCTGATGCGGGCTCAGCACGAACGGGGGTTCTGGTGATCGCGAGTCGCGCTCGCCCGTTTAGCGCAGCAGCTCGCGGGCGATGACGAGGCGCTGGATCTCGCTCGTCCCCTCGTAGATCGTCTGCACCCGCGCGTCGCGGGCGAGCCGCGCGACCCGGTGGTCGTCCGCGTACGCCTCCGCGCCGTGGATCCGGAGCGCCTTCGACACCGCCCGCTGCGCCGCCTCGCTCGCGAAGAGCTTCGCCATCGAGGCCTCGCGGCCGAACGGCCGGCCCGCGCCCTTCAGCGACGCGGCGCGGAGCGTCAGGAGGCGCGCGGCGTCGTGATCCGTCGCCATGTCCGCGAGCATCCACTGGGTCGCCTCGCGCGCGGCGATCGGTTCGCCCGACCCGTTCCGGCCCTTCGCGTGGTGAACGCTCGCCTCGAGCGCGGCGGCGATCGTGCCGACCGCCTGCGCCCCGATCCCGATGCGTCCGCCGTCGAGCGCGGAGAGCGCGATGCGGAAACCCTCGCCGATCTGCCCGAGCCGCGCCTCGTCGGGTACCTCGCACTCCTCGAGCGCGAGCGGCACGGTGGAGCTCGCGCGCAGGCCGAGCTTGTCCTCGTGGCGCCCCGCGGACAGCCCCGGCGTCCCGCCCTCGACGAGGAACGCCGAGATGCCGCGGATCCCTGCCGCGGGATCCGTCTTCGCCCAGATCACGGTGACGCCCGCCACGTCGCCGTTCGTGATCCACTGCTTCGACCCGTCGAGGATCCACCCCTTGCCCTTCCGGGTCGCGCGCGTCGTCATCGCGGCGGCGTCGCTGCCGGCCTGCGGCTCGGACAGGCCGAACGCGCCGCCGAGCCACTCCGCCGACGCGAGCTTCGGGAGGCAGCGCCGCTTCTGCGACTCGCTGCCGGAGCGGGCGATGGTCTCCGCCACCATGTTGGTCACGCCCATCGTGACCGCGGTCGCGCAGTCGGCCCTGGCGATCTCGGCGAGCGCCAGGGCGTACGCGACCGGTCCTGCCTCGGACCCGCCGTACGCGGCGGGCACGTTCACGGCGAGCAGCCCGAGCTCCCCCAGGCCGCGCACGAGGTCGGCCGGAAATCGGCCGAGCCGATCGTTCTCCGCCGCGACGGGAGCGATCCTCTCGCGGGCGAACCGCCGCGCCTTCTCCTGGAGGGCGCGCTCTGCGTCGTTCGGCTCGAAGTCCATCTCGAGACGTTTCAGTCCTTCAGCACGGACGCGGAGATGACGAGGCGCTGGATCTCGCTCGTGCCCTCGTAGATCTCGGTGATGCGGCTGTCGCGCCAGTGGCGCTCGACGTCGTACTCCTTCACGTACCCGTAACCGCCGTGGATCTGGATCGCCTTCGAGGTCACCCGCTCGCACATCTCCGAGGCGAAGAGCTTCGCCATCGCGCTCTCGGCGCTGTGGCGGATCCCGCGATCCTTGAGCGCGGCGGCGCGCAAGGTGAGGAGGCGCGCCGCGTCGAGCTCGGTCGCCATGTCGGCGAGCATGAACTGGATCGCCTGGAACTGGGAGATGGGCTGACCGAACGCCTTGCGCTCCTTCGAGTAGGCGGTCGCCTCCTCGAACGCCGCGCGGGCGATGCCGAGCGCCTGGGCGGCGATGCCGATCCGACCACCGTCGAGCGTCGCCATCGCGATCTTGAAGCCGTCCCCCTCCGCGCCGAGCCGCTGCTTCTCCGGGATCGCGCAGCCCTCGAAGAAGACGGTGCAGGAGCCCGAGGCGCGGATCCCGACCTTCTCGTCGGGCTTGCCCCGCGTGAAGCCGGGCGCGTCGGTGGGGACGAGGAAGGCGCTGATCCCCTTGTGCCTCTTCGCGCGGTCGGTCATCGCGAAGACGAGGATCACGTCCGCCTGCGGCCCGTTGGTGATGAAGTTCTTCGATCCGGCGAGGACGTACTCCGCGCCGCGCTTCTCCGCGACCGTTCGCATCTCGGCGGCGTCGGAGCCGCTCATCGGCTCGGTCAGCGCGAACGCGCCGAGCTTCTCCCCGCGCGCGAACGGAGAGAGGAACCGCTCCTTCTGCTCGTCCGTGCCGAACTTGAGGAGCGGGTCGCAGTAGAGCGAGTTGTTGACGCTCATGATGACGCCGGTCCCGGCGCAGCCGCGCGAGATCTCCTCCATCGCGACCGCGTACGAGACGTTGTCCATCCCAGCCCCTCCCCACTGCGGCGGGATGGCGACGGAGAGGAGCCCCATCTCGGCGAGCTGCTTCACGGCATCCTTCGGGAACTGGTGCTCGGCGTCCCAGCGGCGGGCGTTGGGCTTCAGGGCCTTGTCCGCGAACTCCCGGCAGAGGTCCCGGACCTGGCGCTGCTCGTCGGTGAGCTGGAAGTCCATGTGGAGGTCTCCGGTGCTGCGCTAGGTGCCCTTGAAGCTCGGCGGTCGCTTCTCCAGGAAGGCCTTCGTCCCCTCCCGCATGTCGTCGGAGGCGAACACGAGGCCGAACGCCTCCGCCTCGAGCGCGAGCCCCTGCGCGAGGCCGGCGTCGGCGCCGGCGCGCAGCACCCGCTTCGCCGCGGCGACCGCGAGCGGGCCCCGCGAGGCGATGACCTTCGCCTTCGCCTTCGCGTGCGGGAGGAGCGCCTCCGGCGCGAGCACCTCGAGGCAGAGCCCCATCTCCCTCGCCGGCCGGGCCTCGACCATCTCGCCGCCGAGCACGATCTCGAGCGCGCGCATGGCGCCGACGCGCCGCGCGAGCCGCTGCGTGCCGCCCCAGCTCGGGAGCAGCCCCAGGTTCACCTCGGGCTGGCCGAAGCGCGCGCGCTCGCTCGCGTAGACGAGGTCGCAGGAGAGCGCGAGCTCGCCCCCTCCGCCGAGGGCGTAGCCGTTCACGGCCGCGATCGTTGGGATGGGCAGCGCCTCGAGGCGCGAGAAGGCGCGCTGCCCGAGCTCCGCGAACGTCCGCGCCTGCTGCGCCGTCATCGCCGACATCTCGGCGATGTCCGCCCCCGCGACGAACGCCTTGTCGCCCGCCCCGGTGAGGACGAGCGCGCGCACCGCCGGATCGCGCGCCTCCGCCTGCAGAACGGCGTCGAGCTCGGCGAGCGTCCGGCTGTTCAGCGCGTTCAGCGCCTTGGGACGGTTGAAGGTGAGGACGGCGATCCCGTCCTCGACCTGGAACAGGAGGTTCTCGTACGCCATGTCACCCCTCGTACCGGTAGAAGCCGCGGCCGCTCTTGCGTCCGAACCAGCCCGCAGAGACGTACTGCCGGAGGAGCGGCGCGGGTCGGTACTTGTCCTCGCCGAGCTCGCGGTGGAGCACCTCGGCGATGTAGAGGCAGGTGTCGAGCCCGATGAAGTCGGCGAGCGTCAGCGGACCCATCGGATGGTTCAGCCCGAGCTTCACGCCGGTGTCGATGTCCTCGGGCGAGGCGAGCCCCTCCTGCAGCGCGAAGCACGCCTCGTTGAGGAGCGGGATGAGGATCCGGTTCACGATGAACCCGGGGGAGTCCTTCGAGGTCACCGTGGTCTTGCCGAAGCGCTTCGCGAGCGCGACGACCGCGCCGTAGGTCGCGTCGGAGGTCTGGAGCCCGCGGATGATCTCGACGAGCTGCATCACCGGCGGCGGGTTCATGAAGTGCATCCCGACGAACCGGTCAGGGCGCTTCGTCGCCGCGGCGAGCGCGGTGATGGAGATCGACGAGGTGTTGGACGCGAGGATGGCCTCGGGGCGCAGGAGCGCGTCGAGCCGGCGGAACGTCTCCTTCTTCACGCCCTCGTTCTCGACGATCGCCTCGATGGCGAGGTCGGCGCCGGCGCAGTCCTCGATGCCGCGCGCGGGGCGGATCCGCCCGAGCACCGCGTTCCGCTCCGCCGCCGGGATCTTCCCCTTCTCGACGAGCTTCGCGAGCGTGGCGGCGAGCTTCTCGACGGAGCGCGTCGCCAGCTCCGGCGAGGCGTCCGCCACGACCACCTCGACTCCCGCCTGTGCCGCGACCTGCGCGATCCCGGAGCCCATCTGGCCGGCGCCGACGACCGCCATCCTGTCGATCCCCATCGCGACCCTCCGTTTCGCCGGTGCGCGTCAACGATACCGCAGCGGCTCGGAGGTGTGCAGCGGATCGGCTGCAACCGAGTCGCGGAGCGCTCGCCCTAGAAGAGGCTCACCCGTCAGGAGCCCCGCGTCGAGCTCGACCGCGCCTGCTCGCGCGACGGAGCGCGCCCGTCGTCGCGCAGGTGACGCCACGCGATCGCGCCGAGCTCCTGCACGTTCGGGACGTCCCAGGCGGCGTCCCGCGACACCTTGATCCCGGCGGCGAAGAGCGCGAACGCGGCGAGCTGCTCGGGGCTCGGCGAGACCACGGGGCGGGCCTGCTTGGCCGCCTCGAGCGCGGAGAGGGGCGGCGTCCCGCGCGCGACGAGGACGCAGCAGGCGAGGAGCGCGCTGCGGCCAATGCCGTATTGACAGTGGACGAGGACCCGCTCCCCGGCGTCGAGGCCCTCCGAGACGAACGCGACGCCGTGCGCGAGCCTCGCCTGAGAGATGGCGCGGGTGTCCTCGGTGGGAAGGTGGAGGAGCCGGATGCCGTGGAGCCGGAGGACCGCCTCGTCGTCGCAGCGCTCGACCCGCACGTCCACGACCCGCGCGATGCCATGGTCCGCCGCGAGCCGCGCCGCCCCTTCCATCGGGAAGCTCGCGCCCACCGCAAGGCCGGGCGAGACGAAGTGCAGGTCGAGCACCCAGGAACGATGCGGCGATCGCAGGCGCGTCGCATGCCCCTCCCGAGACCTCGTCTGCCGCGCCCTCGGTCAGGGGCCCAGCGGAAGGACGATCGTCTCGTCGCCCGTGACGACGAGCTCGCGCTCGCCGCGCACGGCGCCCCCCGGACGGTCGAGGCGCCAGGCGAGCACGTACGTCGCCTCGCGCAGGCGCACAGTGTGTCGCGGCTGCTCGCCATGTCCGAGCCGCAGCTCCGCATGACGGACGAGCTCGCCCCCGCGGCGGATCTCCACCTCGAGCGCCGTCGCGTCCGGTGCCGAGGACACGTCGTAGGCGAGGACGACGTCGCGCGGGCGCGCGCCGAGCAGGAACCACCCGATCGCCATGATCCCCGCCATCGCGACGAGGCGCGCGAGGGCACGCATCCTCACCGCTTTCCCTTCCTCGGCCGGCGCGCCGGCCGGACGCTCGCGGTCACCTCCGGGCGGGGCGCGCCGTTCTTCTCCGGCCGGAAGCGGATCTCGGCGCGGATCTCGATGGCGTTCTCGGAGAGCGCCTTCCAGAACTCGCGCCGGACCGACTCCGACTCGAGGAAGCGCCGGATCTCGTCGCTGAAGAGGCGGAGGATCTCGTCCTTCGCCGAGTGCGCCTGCTGCCCGATGAAGGCCGCCACGTCCTTCGGCAGCTTCCAGTCGCGGGCGAGCCGCCGCGCGCCCTCCTCGGTGAGGAAGAGAGCGCCGACCCCGGCGAGGAGCGCCTTCTTGACGCCGTCCGCGATGGAGCCGCGGGCCCCGGCGTCGTCGGGGGGAGGCGGGATGGGCGGGATGAGCGGATCGTCCGGGGGGAAGCCCTCCACGTCGTCCTCCTACGCGCGCGGCTGCGCGCCGATGACCGGCAGCCGGGGGGCCTTGAGCACCTGCGTGCTCACCGCTCCCGCGACGTTGCGCGCGACCGTGAAGAACGCCTGGGCCTGGGGGCTGTCCGGCGCTCCCGAGACCACCGGCACCCCCTTGTCGCCGCCCTCGCGGATCGCGAGGTCGATGGGGATCTCCCCGAGGAAGCGGATCCCCATCCGCTCCGCCGCGGTGCGCACGCCGCCGTGCGCGAAGATCGCGGTCTCCTGCCGGCAGTGCGGGCACACGAAGGACGACATGTTCTCGACGATGCCGAGGGCCGGGATGGACACCTTGTCGAACATCAGCTTCGCGCGGATGACGTCGGCGAGCGCGACGTCCTGCGGCGTCGAGACAAGCACCACCCCTGCGGCGCGGACGTTCTGCGCGAGCGTGAGCGGGACGTCCCCCGTACCGGGCGGCAGGTCGAGCACGAGGTAGTCGAGGTCGCCCCAGTTCACGTCGCGCAGGAGCTGGATGAGCGCGCCCGTGACCATCGGACCGCGCCAGATGAGGGCCTGGTCCGGGTCGACGAGGAATCCGATCGACATCGCCTTCACGCCATGCGCCTCGAGCGGCTCGAGCTTCTGCCCGTCGCGCGACGTGGGGCGCTCCGTGAGCCCGGTGAGCATCGGGAGCGAGGGGCCGTAGATGTCCGCGTCGAGGATCCCGACCTGGGCGCCGAGCTTCGCGAGCCCCACCGCGAGGTTCACGGCGATCGTGCTCTTGCCGACCCCGCCCTTCCCCGCCCCGACGAGGATGATGTTCTTCACGCCGGGCGTGAGCTGCGACTGCGCGACGCCCGGCGCCGAGCGGACCTGGGCACCCCAGGCGACCTCGACGCGCCGGAAGCCCGCGGCCTCGAGGGCCCCTTTCACGTCCTTGCCGATGGTCTCCTTGAGCGGACAGGCCGGCGTGGTCAGCTCGACCTTCAGCCGGACGGTCTCGCCCTCCACGGAGAGGTCCTTGACCATTCCCAGGGAGACGAGATCCCGGCGCAGCTCCGGGTCGAGCACCTTGCGAAGAGCGTCCAGCGCGGCGGCGTTGTCGAGCGGCATGCGGCGCCTTTATAGCGGGGCGGCGGGGGCTTCTCAACGACGCAGGGCGCGCCTACTCGAGCGCGTCCACGCGCCAACTGCCCGCCTCCGCGACGAGCAGCGCGGCCCGGCCGCCGCCGACCGGGAGCCGGGCGCCCTCCCGGTGTCGCTCGACGGGCCCCTCCGCCGCGACCTGCGCCGCGACGCGTGCCGCGGCCTCGCGTGCGGCGGGGCCGGCGCCGCGGAAGTCGAGGGCAAGCCGCGCGGGCGTGTAGGCCGCCCGCCAGCGCGTGGAGAGGAGCGCGTGGGCCTCGTCGAACCGCCCGGCGTCGAGCGCGCGCGCGAAGCGGCCGAGCACCTCGCGGGCCGCCGCGTCGTCGGTCCCTGCCGGCGGTGGCGGGAACGCCCGCGCGCCACCGGGGCCGCCGCACGCGATCGCGCAGGTAAGGAGGAGGGCCGCAGCGCGGTTCATGACGGATCGCTCTACACCAATGCGTTCCGCGGCGCCACGCGGTGAAACGTGGTCGTGGACCTGGACGTGGACGCGGTCGTGGACCTCAACCTCGACTTCGACCTCGACCTCGACTTAGACCTCGACCTCGACTTAGACCTCGACCTCGACCTCGACTTAGACCTCGCTGCCGCCGCGGTCTAGGACGAGGACCAGGTCCAGGTCGAGGACCAGGTTTAGGACCACGTCCACGACCACGTCCACGACCAGGACGACCTGCATCTCACTCCGTTCGAGGCATCGCCATCACCTCGGACCCGCCTCCCGGCGGCTGCACCCGCACCTCTCCCTCCTCTTCCTCGCGGCCTAGCACGGAGATCTCGACCTCGAGGAAGCGACGGATCACGGCGGCGTTGGTCGTGAGGTGCTTGGTCACCGCCGCGACGGTGTAGCGCGTCGCGGGGATGACGCCCGGCGGCGGCGGCACGAGCTTCGCCGCGACGAGCGCGGCGGGGAGGAGGAGCTGGTCGCCGAGCGTCCGGTCCACGGCGGCACCGCCCGCGAGATGGGCCCGGAACGCGCGGACCGCCTCGTCGGCGGTCTGCTCGGGCGAGCGCTCCCGGCCGGAGACGGCGCCGTGGCCCACCCGCGTCCGCTCGAAGGTCGAGACGATGAGGACGTGGCCGCCCTTCGAGAGGCGCGCCGGGACCGGGACCCGCTCGGCCTGCGCCGCGATCCCCGCCTCGCGCAGCCCGCGCAGCGCGATCGCCGCCTGCCGGTCGGCGATCTCGTAGCCGAGACCGCCCACCATCGAGACGACCTCGACATCCTGGAGCGTGCCGCGGTGGCGAAGATCGAGCGGGGGCATCGGATGTGCCGGCTCCACGCGCGCGGTGAACTCGCCTCCGCCCTCCGGGTAGAAGCCGGCGGACTGGAGCTCGAGGCCGACCTTGAACCCGAGCCGCGCCACGGCAGGCGCCCACACGAGCGCGAGGTAGTGGAAGCTCGGAGCGTGATCCTGGTGCGTTCCGCCGCGCAGCGTGAGCGCCGACGGCGCGCCGGCGAGGGCGAGCGGCCAGCAGACGGTCTGGAACAGGAGCGGGGTCGATCCCGCCGTCCCGACGTCGAGGAGCCACTCCCCCGCCTGCGCGGGCCGCCGCGGCCGGAACTCGAGCCGAGACGAGCCGACCTCGTCGCCCACCACCTCGGCGTCGACGATGCGTGCGACGGCGCGCGTCGCCTCGCGGTGCTGCGGCCGGAGCCCGGCCTTAATCCGGTTGGCGCGGATGCGCGTGATGGTGAACGGCTTGCCAGTGATGGCCGACAGGCTGAGCGCGGTGCGGAGGATCTGCCCTCCTCCCTCGCCCTGGCTCCCGTCGAGCACGATCGGCAGGTCCACGGCCACGCCGGCAATCTAGTGGGTCGCCGCGCCTTTGTAGAGGTCGAAACCGGTGGCACGGCGCCCCGCGAGGGGCATGCTAGAAGGTGGCGTGCCCGTGGCGCTCGCCAAATTCGCGGTCACGTACGTCGCGGTCGCCGCGGGTCGGGTGCCGTGGCTGTCGCTCGATCGCCCGTTGGCGGCGCTCCTCCGCCCGTCGGCGGCGCTCCTCGGGGCCGTGTTCATGGTGGCCGCCCGGGTCCTCTCGCCCGCAGAGGCGGGCGCCGCCGTGAACGGGGACACCGTGGGCCTCCTCCTCGGGACCATGATCCTGTCCGCCTACCTCGGCGAGGCCGGATTCTTCCGGTGGGCGAGCGGCCGGGTCCTGGACTCGGTCCGGGGGCCCCGCACGCTGCTGTGGGCCGTCGCCTTCACGTCCGGCGTCCTCTCGGCGCTGCTCGTGAACGACACGGTCTGCCCTGATGATGACGCCGCTCGTGCTCGCGATGGTGGACGGCGCGGAGCTCCCCCCGCTGCCGTACCTCCTCGCGCTCGCCTTCGGCGCGAACGCAGGCAGCGTCGCGACGCTCACCGGGAACCCGCAGAACATGATCGTCGGCACCCTCTCCGGGATCTCCTACGCACGGTTCGCGGCCGCGCTCGCGCTCCCCGCGGCGGTATCCCTCGTCATCGTGGCGGCGGTGCTGCACCTGCTGTTCCGACGCGATCTGCCCCGGACGACCCTCGCGCGCCGCGCCGGGGCCGTGGTGGCGCTCGACCAGGCGCTCCTCGGCCGCGCGCTCGCCGCGACGGGGCTCGCGATCGCGGGGTTCCTCGCTGGGTACCCGCTCGCCTGGACCGCGCTCTTTGCCGCCGCGCTCCTCATGGCGATCGCCGCCCGCGCGCCGCGCGACGCGCTCCAGCGCGTGGACTGGCCGCTGCTCGTCTTCTTCGCGGGCCTCTTCATCGTCGTGGCCGGGGTGGCCCGCGCCGGCGCCGCGGCGCGGATGCACGAGCTCATCGCGCCGCTCCTCGGCGCGGGCGGCCCGCGTCAGGCGGTCGTCTTCTCGGCGTTCACGGTCGTCGGATCGCAGCTCGTCTCGAACGTCCCGTTCGTGATCCTCGCCGGGCAGTGGATCCCGCACCTCTCCGAGCCGCGCCTGCTCTGGCTCGCCACCGCGCTCGCCTCGACGCTCGCTGGGAACCTGACCGTCATCGGCTCGGTCGCGAACGTGATCGTCCTCGAGCTGGCCGGCTCGCGCGCGCGGATCGGGTTCTGGCGCTTCTTCGCGATCGGCGCGGCGGTCACCTCGACGACGCTCGCGGCGGGGCTCGGGATCCTGCTCCTCGAGCGACGTCTGGGACTTCTCGGGTAGCTTCGTACCAACGCCAGTGGTGTCTCCCGCGACATCACGCGCGCGCTGCGGGTGATATAGTCCGCGTCTCGCATCGACGAGCTGCTCCCTCACAACTGGACGCCACCGAGACTCGAGCCGTCGGCCTGAAGCAGGCCGGCGGCGCACCCGACCAGGTCCACTGACCCAGCCAAGTCGCTTCGTTCTCACGCTAGAGTGGAACAGCATGACGAAGCGTCGCTGGCTACTCGCTGGAGGACTCGCCACGGTCTTGGCGTCTTCGTGCCCGACCGCGCTCGCAACACTGGGCGACGTGCCCACGTGGGCCAGGGATGCCGACTGCGATGGGCACGTCAGCGTGGGCGAGTGGTACGACCTAGGTATCGACCACGGCTGGCGTCCTGCTGTTGGAGGCCCCCATGACTGCATGGAGGTCTTCCGATTCAAGGACGGGTTGCCCGTCGTGCTCAGGTGCGAAAGCGAACCACGCTGCAGGCTCGCCGCACTTAGCCGATAGTCAACACGCCCGCGGCCGGGCGGTTACGTCGCAAAAGCCGCGTGAAGCAAACGAGGAGCTTCACCGTGAGTCCGTTTGACACAGAGATCGGGACTTGACCCGAGCTGCCGCCGCACAACTGGAAGCCGCCGAGACCCAAGCCGCCGGCCTGAGCAGGTCGGCGGCATATCACATCGGCCCGATCACCCACGCAACTTGCGCTACACTCGCTACACGATGAGTTCAGGGCGAACACCTGGCGGACGCAGAGTGATGCGCCGGTGGCGGGGAGAGCTCTTAGCCGGGCTAATCATCGCCTGGATGGTGTCGGGCGCCCTCGCCGTACTGATCGTCGTCGCCCTGATGAGGGAATGCGGCTACCCGCCGACTTACGTCTGGACGGCCTTCGGAGCGATTCCACTGAGCTTGTTCCCGGGGCTGTGGGTCGCTTCGCGGCAGGGACCGCCCTGGCACACGGCGGTAGCCGTTGCGAGCCTGCTAATTCCTCCGGTCCTGGCGTTGTTGTTGTCGGGGATGTGCTCGCTTGCGTGGTTGTGAGAAGAGGCCCCGCGCTCGCCACGGCTCCTCGACATCCGGCAAGCGCAAGCCGTACTTCGCCGGCCGGTTACGGAGCGCTTCCGTGAAGCGAACGGATTCGGCATCGAGGGGTGCGGCGGCGCAGCGTCATCGCGCGAGGGAACCGTTTCGGCGGGATCGGCTTACGACACCGCGGCACTCGTGCGCGCGCGCCCCAAAATCCCGCACGAAGCGATTGACACGCATTTCACCGTAGGAGAACGCGCAAGAGCGCGTGCCGCACGGATGCCTCTCCTCGCACGCAGGATCCCGCGTGCGCCGCGCGGCCGGCGCCCGTGACGAGTCCGGAGCCCCCGCTCGCGTTCTCGCGTCCTGGCGCGAATGCGTGCGTTTCCGGAGGCCACGAGAACGCGTGAGACGATGCGTGCATGGACACCGCACGCGCACTGACCGCCCGCCTCGCCGACCTGCTCGTCCGCGAGCACGGCGCCCTCGCCGATTTCCTCCTCACGCTCGCCGACTTCGACCGGCGCCGGCTCTGGGTCGAGCTTGGTTACTCCGGTCTCTTCATGTTCCTCCACCGCGAGCTCGGCCTCTCCAAGGGCGCCGCCTACTACCGGAAGGTCGCCGCCGAGCTCATCCAGCGCGTCCCGGAGATCGTCGAGCCGCTTCGGGACGGACGCTTGTGCGTCACGAGCATCGCCGAGTTGGCGAAGGTCCTCACCCCCGAGAATCATCGCGAGGTGCTGCCCCGCTTCTTCCACCGCTCGAAGCGCGAGGCGATGGAGGTGACCGCCGAGCTTCGGCCCGACCCCGCGCCGCCGAAGCGCGACGTCGTGACGAAGGTCTGCACGGCTCCCGCGCCGACCGCCACGGAGCTGCGCCTGCCACCTTCGAGTGGTTTTCTGGAAAACCTCCCCGATGCCAACTGCGCCTTCGAGGCCCGCGTCTTGATGCCGCAGCCACGCGAGAGCCGCGACGTCGCGGTGCCGCTCACTGCCGACATCCGCCGCTTCCACGTGAGCGTCTCGCCGCGGTTCCTGAAGAAGCTCGAGGAGGCCCGCGCCGCGCTCTCGCACTCCCGCCCGAACGCGACGAACGAGGAGATCCTCGAAGCCGGGCTCGACCTCGTCCTCGCGCAGCACGCGAAGCGCAAGGGCGTGGTCGAGAACCCGCGGAAGGCGCCTCCTCCCGCGAAGCCCGACCACCTCCCGGCGCACGTGAAGCGCGCGGTCTGGGCTCGCGACGGCGGCCGGTGCCAATGGCCGCTCGCGTCGGGCGGGGTCTGCGGCTCCACGCACCGCGTCCAGTTCGACCACATCATCCCGCGCGCCCGCGGCGGCCCGTCGACGATCGAGAACGTCCGGCTCGCATGCGTCCAGCATAACGATCTCGCCGCGCGGCAGGCGTTCGGGAACGCCTGGATGGATAGGTTCACGCACCGGGGCCGGACAACAGCGCCGGACGGCGCGACGCCTCCCGCTCCCGGAGGTGAGCGAGCGTCCGGCGGCGAGAGCGCGGCCACCGAAGCGTGCCGATCTCAGCGAGACGCCTCGCGTGCGCTGTGACGCCGCCGCCGCTACGTCAGCACGAGGCCGTCGTCAGTCCACTCGGCGTGGCCGGTGAGGATCGCGTCGAGGTTCTCGGCACGCTCCTCGGAGAGCGACGCGACGAGCTCGAGGATCTGCGGATAGGTCACGACCAGCTCGTCGAAGTCCTTCCGCGGCAGGCGGAGGAGCTTCCCGCTGCGCCGCACCACGATGCTCGCGCTCGCGGGCGCCTTGCGCAGGCAGCTCATCTCGCCGAACAGGTCGCCCTCGCGCAGGTGTCCGACGACGACGTCCTGCGCGTCCTTGCGCTTCACGACATCCACCGCGCCCTCGAGCAGGACGTACAGGCCGTCGGAGGCCTGCCCTTCGCGGATGATCACCTCGCCGTCCGCGACCTCGCGGGCGCGGAACCGCTCCATGAGCAGCTTGCGCTCTCCACGCTGGAACGGGCGGAAGATGGGGCTCACCGCCAGCGCGTTCGCGAGCAGGCGCTGCCGGTAGAAGCGGCGGAGCGACTGCGCGACGTGCGGGTGGCGCCCGGCGATGCCGAGGAGCACGTCCGCGAGCGCGCCGCGCCCGAGAGGAGCGCCATCTCGCCGAAGAAGTCTCCCTCCCCGAGGCGTGCGAGCACGACCGAGCCGCCGGGCTCGTCGCGCTTCGAGACGGCGAAGCGGCCGCTCGCCACGACGTAGAAGCTCGTTCCGTCCTCGCCCTCGCGGATGACCGGGTCGCCCTCGGGGATGCGGTGGAGCACCATTCCGCTCGTCAGCTCCACGAACGCGTCTCGGGAGAGATCCGAGAAGATGGGCACCCGCGGGAGCGCCGAACCGGGTGGGGGCGGTGGCGGGGGGCGGGCCGGCGCCTTCGCGGCGCGCGCGGGCGGCGGAGCCGTCCGGGCCACCGGCGGGGACGATACGGGGCGCGCCGCGGGAGGCAGGGGGGGGCGCACGGGCATTTGCGGCGGAGCGGCCGCCGACTCCGGAGCGGGCTCGGGCTCCACGAGGATCTCGAGCGGCTCCTGCTCTGGCGGCGGGACCGTCGCGTCCCTTCCGGACGGGTCGAGCGATTCGAGCGCGAGCGGCTCGTCGCCGATGATCTCGGCGTCGATCGGATCCGCCTCGATGAGGAGGTCCTCGTCGAGGCCCGCCTGGACCGCCGCCTCGGCGGCGAAGACGATCCGCTCGAACTCGGTCGCGGGCTCGTCTCCGGGCGGCGCGGCTTCCGGCACGGGCTCGGTGTCGAAGAGGATCTCGAGGGGGACCGCCTCGGGCTCCGGTACGGCCGCGGGCGGCGGCTCGAGCCGGATCGCCACCATGCCATCCGGCGGCGGCGCTCGCCCACTCACGACGCCGGCGGCCTTCATCGCCTGCATCATCATGGTGCGCGGAGGCGGCCGCGCCGCGTCCACGGCGGCCTTCTTCGAGTAGAGCTCCGCGAGCGCGGACTGCGTCTCGACGTGCCGGGGGTCGAGCTCGAGGATCATCTTCGAGATCGCGATCGCCTTGATGAGGAGCCCGTCCTTGCCGAACCGGTCCGCCACCTCACCGTATGCCTGGATCGCCTCGGGGAGACGGCCGGCGCGGCGGAGCGCCTCGGCGAGCTTCTGCCGCGTCCCGACGTCCTTCGGGTCTGCCTCCGCCGCCTCGCGGTAGAGGTCCGCCGCCTTGTCGAGCTTCCCCTTGGCGGCCGCTTCCGCCGCCTTGTCCTTGAGCCTGCGGAGCTCGTCGGGCGTGGGTTTCCGCATCGCTCCGGTCATACCACACCGCCCGAGCGACGCCGATTCCCAGGGTCACCTCCGCGCGTGGGGCACGCCCGAGGGCAGCTTCGCGAGCGCCTCGACGGCCGCGCGGCGGACACGGCCGCTGTAGTCGCTCCGCAGGGCCTCGATCCGCGCGGCGGCGGGCTCGTGCCGGAGCCGCCCGAGGGCCCGGGCGGCGGCGGCGCGGACGTCGGGCCGGTCGTCGGTGAGGAGGGCTGCGATGGTCGGCGCGGCATCGCGCGCGGCGAGCTGCGCGAGCGCCTCGACGGCCTCGGCCCGCGCAGTGGCCCCGGGGACCTTCAGATACCGGGCGAGCGGCTCCGCGGCGGAGGGGGCCCCGATCTTCGACAGCGCGGCGGCGGCGGCTCCCGCGGAAGGGCCATCGAGCAGCGCCGCCAGCGCGGGGATGGCCTCGGTCGCCCCGGTGTCCCCGAGGGCGCGGGCGAGCGCGATCCGCCACTCGGGCGCGCCCTCCGCGGCCGCCTGCGCCGCTGTGACGAGCGGGGGCGCACCGCGCGCTCCGGCGCGCCCGAGCCCCTCCGCCGCGGCGATGCGCACCGGGGAGGACGGATCGGCGAGCGCAGCCGCTACCGCGTCGAGCGCGGCCCCCGTTCCGAGGATCGAGAGCCCCTCCACCGCGCCGGTGCGCACCTCGGCGCGCGGGTCGCGCGCTTGGGCGAGGAGGAGCGGCTCCGCGCCGGGCGTCCGGAGCCGGCCCGACGAGGCGAGGAGCGCTCCGGCCTCGCGCGCCTCGTCCGCCGGCACGGGATCGACCGCGTCCGTCTGCGCCGCTGCGGGCGCGCTCCTGCGGGCGCGCCGCTCCGCGAGCCGCGCGACGACCGCCGCGGTGCGCCGCTCCACCGCGGCCGCGGCCGGTGCGGAGCGCGCGGCGAGCCGCGCCAGGGCGCGCGCGGTGGCGGCGCGAACGTCGCCGTCCGGAGCGCGATCGAGGAGCGGGAGGATCCGGTCCGCGCTCGTGGAATGCCCGAGCTCCGCCAGCGCGGCGAGGGCCGCCGCGCTGCCCGCCGGCCCGAGCTTCGCCAGGAAGGGGCGCTCGGGACAGCTCGCGTCACGGCGGCGCGCCTCGCGAGCGGCACGCGCGGTGACGGCAGGATCCGCGGCGCGGATGGCGAGATCGCAGAGCGCGATGCCGACCTCCGGCGCGTCGGGGAGGACCGCGAGCGCGTCCGCGGCGGCGGCCCCGATCCGTCCGCTCGCGGCGGTGCCCGCGGCAGCGAGCGCGTCGGACGCGGCGGGATCGCCGAGCCGCCCGAGCGCGGCCGCGGCGGCCTCCGCGAGCGGCGCGTCCGCGTCCGCGAGCAGCGCCTCGAGGAACGGCCGCGCCATCCAGTCGCCCGACTCGCCCAGGCCGCGCGCGGCGGCGGCGGCAAGGGCGCGATCGGGGTTGCGGGCCGGGTCGACGAACGGGAGGAGCTTCTGCACCGCGTCGCTCCGGCCGCTCGCGCCCACCTCCTCGGCGGCGCCGCTGCGCGTCGCGCCGCGGCCGCGCTCGAGCGCCGCGACGTTCCGCTCCCAGAGCGCGCGCGCCTCGCCCTCCACCGCCTCGCGCAGCGACACGCCGATCTGATCGAGCGCATCGGCGATCGCGGCCCGGCCGGCCGGCGAGGCGTCCGCGTACGCAAGGACCAGGTGTCGGCGCGCACGCGGCTCCGACGGCATCCCGGCGAGTCCGCGGGCGGCCGCCGCGGCGACGTCCCCGGCCGGGTCGGTGAGGAGCTTCCCGAGGGCATCCGCGGCGGACGGTCCACCGCGCGCGGTGAAGGCCTCGGCGGCCGCGGCGCGCACGGCGGGGCTCGCGTCGCGCTGAGCGAGGAGGAGGATCGCGAGCGAACGTGCGTCGCTCCCTGTGGCGCCCCGCGCGGCCGCCGCGCGGCGGAGCGGCTCGGACGACTCGATGTCGCCTCGTCCGCAGCCGAGCGCGAGAGCCACGGCGGCCATCGCGGCGGCGGCGCGCCGCGAGCTCGTCACCGGCGCCCTCTCCCGCGCGGCGGCCCTTGCCGCTCGCGCTGCCGTTGCGCGGCGCGGGGGGCGGGTCGCGGCTTCGGCCGCGCCCCCGCCTCGCGTCCGCGATCCTCAGGCGGCGCCGGACGCGGTATTGGGGGCGCGGGGGGACCATGGCCGTGGCGGCGCGCCGCCTTCGGGAGGGCGCTCTTCGGGACGCCCCCGCCCCGCTCGGTCGCCCCGCCCTCGAGCCCGACGAGCTGACGGATCCGGCGCACCTCGTCCGGCGAGAGCGGGCGGAACGTCCCGGGCCGGAGCCCCGCGACCGTGACGCCGGCGAACTCCGGTCGGAAGAGGCGCGCGACCTGGAGGCCGACGGCCTCGCACAGCCGCTTCACGAGGTGAAAGCGCCCCTCCCCCACCACGAGACGGAGCCACACGTTCCGATCCGCGTGTTCGTGGACGGCGACCTCCAGCGCGCGGGCGGGGCCGTCCTCGAGCCGGACGCCCGCGGTCATGCGCGCGAGCGCCTCCGGCGCGGGATCGCCCTTCACCTTGACGAGGTAGGTGCGCCGGTGGCCGTAGCGGGGGTGCGCGAGACGATTCGCGAGCTCGCCGTCGTCGGTGAAGAGGACCGCCCCCTCGGCGTCCCAGTCGAGGCGGCCGACCGGAAACACGCGCTCGGGGACACGGCGGAGGTACTCGAGCGCGGTCGGGCGCCCCTCCGGGTCGGCGGCCGTCGTGACGCAGCCCGACGGCTTGTAGAGGAGGTAGTAGGCACGCGCGTCGGCGGGCGCGACGAGCTTCCCGTCCACGGTGACGAGGTCCCTTCCCGGCTCGACCTTCGTGCCGAGCTCCCGCACGGTCGCGGAGTTCACCTGCACGCGTCCGGCGAGGATGAGCTCCTCCGCCTTGCGGCGCGAGGCGACGCCGGCGGCGGCGAGATATTTCTGGAGACGGTCGGCCATGGGGGGCGATCAGGGCTGAGGCTCGGAGCCGGCCTCGTCCTTCTTCTTCTCGTCGAGGGCCACCTCCGCCGCGCGCGACTTCTCGTCGGCGACGTCGATGGCGCGCTCGAGCTCCTCGAGCGCCGCATCCGCCTCCGCCCGCTTCGCCTCGATCTCCGCGCGGAGCCCGTCGTCGCGCAGCTCGTCGACGAGCCCGGCGATGGGCTCCTGGGCGGGCTCGGGCTGCTTCTCGACGATCTCCCGGTGCTCCTCGGAGAGCTCGTGGAACTCGCGGAGCGTGGGGAGCGACGCGAGGTCCTTGAGCGAGAAGAACTCGAGGAACTCCTTCGTCGTGCCGTAGAGGATGGGCCGCCCCGGCTCCTCCTTCTTGCCGAGGATCTTGACGAGCCGCCGCTCGAGGAGCGCCTTCACCACCGCGCCGCAGTCCACGCCGCGGATCTCCTCGATCTCCGGGCGCGTGACCGGCTGGCGGTAGGCGACGATGGCGAGCGTCTCGAGCGCCGCGCGGGTGAGCCGCTGCGGCTTCACGCGCAGGAAGCGGCGGACGAAGTCCGCGTTGTCGGGGGAGGTCCGGAGCTGCCAGCCTCCCGCCACCTCGTGCAGCACCATCCCGGAGATGCCGTCGCGGTGATGCCCCGAGATCTGGTCGAGCGCCTTCTCGAGGCGGGCCGGCTCGACCCCCGTCGCCTGCCGCAGCTCCTCGATCGCGAGCGGCCGCTCGGCGACGAAGAGCAGCGTCTCGATGACGGTCCGCACCCGCGCCTCGGAGAGGCGGCGCGCGGCGGCGGCGAGCTTCTCGAACGGCTCCTCCTTCTCGTCGGGGACGTCGATCTCCGCCGAGGGGACGTCGTCGAGCGCGGGATCGCCCTTCGCCTCCTCGGCGGCCTGCAGCGCCTCGAGCTCGCGCTCGCTCACGCCACCACCGCCCCCCTCTCCGGTCCCGCTCATCGATAGTCCTCCTGGGCGGTGAGCCCGCCGTCGCCCAGCGTGTCGCGCGCCTCGACGAGGATCTCCGCCGCCAGGCCCGCCTCGTCGTGCGGCGCCTGGAAGATCCTGACGAGCTTCAGCTTCGCCATCTCGAGGATGGCGAGGAACGTGGCGATCACCGCGGTGCGATCGTTCCGCCGCTCCGGCCCCGCGAGCAGCTCCTCGAAGGTGGCGCGCCGCTGGAGCCGCAGCACGTCCGCGATGCGCGCGATGGCGTCGCTGATCGTCAGGCGGTCGATCGCGATCTCCTGGGCGTGCTCGGGGTGCGCGTGGGCGAGCGCGCGATCGAGCGCCTCGATGAGCTTGAACACCGAGACGTCGGCGAGCCCCTCCGGCCCCTCCGAGGCAGCGGGCCGCTCTGCCCGCGCGCGCCGGACGAACACGGAACGCTCGAGGATGTCGCGCGAGCCGAGCTCCTCCCCGGCCGCCTTGTACTTCTGGTACTCGAGGAGCCGCCGCACGAGCTCGACGCGCGGGTCGACGCCCAGGTCGTCGGCCGCGGGCGCATCCTCGGCGACCTCGGTGCGCGGCAGGAGCAGCCGCGACTTCATGAGGACGAGCTGCGCCGCCATGTGCAGGAACTCGCCCGCGACGTCGATGTCGAGCTCGCGCATCGCCTCGAGGGTGGCGAGGTAGCTCTCGGTGATCTTCGCGATCGGGATGTCGAACAGGTCGACCGCGTGCTCCTTGACGAGGTGCAGGATGAGGTCGAGCGGCCCCTCGAAGGGGGGCTCGCCCTTCCGCAGCGGCGGGAGCGCCACCCGGAACGCGTCCGCGGCGGCCCGCGCCGTCTGCGCGGCCGCGGCGGTCTCGGCGGCGCTGTCGGGATCCCTGGGCATCCGTCGACAGGCTAGCCGATCCGCATCGCGGCGCGGACCTGCTCCATCGTCTGCTCCGCGACCTCGCGCGCCTTGCGCGTCCCGAGCTGGACGATCTCGTCGAGATCCCTCGGGCGGGCGAGCAGCGCCTCGCGCTTCTCGCGGAGGCGCTCCTGCTCGGGGGCGAGCTTCTCGAGCAGCTTCCGCTTGCAGTCGACGCAGCCGATCCCGGCCGTCCGGCAGTTCTGGTCGACCCACGCGACCGTGTCCGGCGCGGAGGTGACCTTGTGCAGGTAGTAGATCCCACACACGTCAGGGTTCCCGGGGTCCTGGCGGCGCTTGCGAGCCGGATCGGTCACCATCCCCATGATCTTCTTCGTCGTGGACTCGGCGCTCTCGCCGAGCTCGATGGCGTTCCCGTAGCTCTTCGACATCTTGCGGCCGTCTGTCCCGAGGACCTTGGCCGCCTCGGTGAGGAGCGGCTGCGGCTCGGGGAAGATCTCACCGTAGTGGAAGTTGAAGCGGCGGACGATCTCGCGGCACAGCTCGAGGTGGGAGACCTGGTCCGCGCCCACCGGCACGCGCGTCGCCTTGTAGAGGATGATGTCCGCGGTCATGAGGACCGGGTACCCGAGGAAGCCGTACAGGGCGAGGTCGCGATCGGTGATGTTCTCGCGCATCTCCTTGTACGAGGGCGAGCGCTCGAGCCAGCCGAGCGGCGTGATCATCCCGAGCAGCAGGAAGAGCTCCGCGTGCTGCTTCACCTGGCTCTGCACGAAGAGCGTCGCCCGCTCCGGGTCGATGCCCGCCGCGATGAAGTCCACGAACATCTCGCGCTCCGACTGCTTCACCACCTCGGTCTGGTGGTAGCTCGTCGTGAGCGCGTGCCAGTCTGCGCTGAAGAAGTAGCAGGTGTTCTCGGCCTGGAGCCTCACCCAGTTCGCGAGGGCGCCGTGCAGGTGGCCGAGGTGGAGGCGACCGGTGGGCCGCATCCCGCTCACGACGATGGGGCGCTGTTCAGGCATGGTCGGTAACCGGGTGCGTGCGGGGCTCACGCCCCGGCGAGGAAGCTGCTGACGCGGAGCACCGCGTTCGCGAGCAGGTAGATCGCTCCGGACAGGAAGCCGGTCCGACTCGCGAGCACGATGACCGCCATGAGGAGGAAGGGCCCCGCCGCGCTGATGCGCTCCCATGCCGGCTGGAGCGAGCGCGGGACGAAGTAGTCGGCGACCCCGCCGCCGTCGAGGGGGTGGATGGGGAGCAGGTTGAACAGCGCGAGGCCGACGTTGGTGATGATGAGCTGGAGGAGGAGCGCGAGGCCGGCGGAGTCGTCCGCGACGACGTCCGGCGAGAAGCGCGCGAGCACTCCGAGCACGATCGCCGCGACGACGGCGAGCACGACGTTCGCGGACGGCCCCGCGGCCTTCACGAGCAGCGTCCCGAGCCCCATCGACACGTCGCGCCGGAAGCGGGCCGGCGAGAAGGGGACGGGCTTCGCCCAGCCGATCGGCGCGCCGACGAGCGGGAGCAGGTACGTCCCGATGAGGTCCGCGTGCGCGAAGGGGTTCAGGGTGAGCCGTCCCTGCCGCGCCGCGGTGTCGTCTCCGAGCCGCCACGCCATCCAGGCGTGGGCGAACTCGTGGACGCACAGCGACATGAGCAGGATGACGACCCGCAGGACGGCGCGCTGCATGCCCTGGGGCGAGAAGTCGAACACGGGCTAAGTCCCGAAAAGGAACCGGTTCTTTAGCAGCGCACGGCGGGCCGGTCAACGCGCGCCGTTCAAGCCCGCGGGTGGAAGCGGTCGTAGAGCCGCTTCACGTGGGTCCGGTCGACGTGCGTGTAGATCTGCGTCGTGGACACGTCCGCGTGCCCGAGCATCGCCTGCACGGCGCGGAGGTCCGCCCCGCCCTCGAGCAGGTGCGTCGCGAAGCTGTGGCGAAGCTTGTGGGGAGAGATCGGGCGCCGGATGCCGGCGGCGCGGGCATGGCGGGAGACGATCTTCGCGAAGCCCTGGCGCGTCATCCGCCCGCCGCGCGGCGTGACGAAGAGGTCCTTCGAGCGTCGCCCGCCGAGCAGCGCCTCCCGCGCGGTGGCGAGGTACGCGCGCACCGCCTCCGCGGCGGGCGCTCCCACCGGCACGAGCCGCTCCTTCGACCCCTTCCCTCGCGCGACGAGGACCCGCGTCTCGAGGTTGAGGTCATTCAGCTCGAGCGAGACGAGCTCCGACACCCTGAGCCCGGTGGCATAGAGGATCTCGAGCATGGCCCGGTCGCGGCGGCCAGCCGGCCTGCGCGGCTCGGGCTGGGAGAGGAGCCGCCCCACCTCGTCGCGGGAGAGGAGCGAGGGCAGGCGGCGGCCGGGGCGGGGCGAGTCGATCTCGTCGGTGGCGTTCACCGGGGCGAGCTTCTCCGCGAGGAGCAGCGCGTGGAGCTGACGGATCGCGGAGAGCGCCCGCGCCTGGGAGCGCGGGGAGAGCCCGCGCCGCACGAGCTCGGCGAGGTGCGCCTGGACCTCGCTGCGCGTGACCGTCCGCCACTCGGCGACGCCGAGCGCGGCGAGGTGATCGAGGTAGCGGCGCAGGTCGCGGCCGTACGCGTCGACGGTGTTCGCCGCGAGCCCCTTCTCGAGGCGCGCGTGCGACAGAAACAGGTCGAGCGCGGAGTCGAGGGCCATCCCCGCGACGATATCCCCGGCGGCCGGGACGTCCAGTTCGCGGCGCGAACCTACGCGACGAGATCGGAGACGTCGCCCTTCCCGACTCGCAGCACGACCGGCTCGGGCCCCGAGAGATCGATGACCGACGACGCCTCGTTCGGGCGGTACCCGCCGTCCAGGACGAGATCGAGCCCGTGACCGAGCTTCTCCTTGATGTCGTGGGCGTCGATGAGCACGTCGCCCTCCGGCGTCGCGGCCGAGGTGGAGATGAGCGGGTGTCCGAGGCGGCGCACGATCTCGAGGGCGATGGGGCTGGCCGGTATCCGGATGCCCACCGTCTTCTGGCGGCGCAGCACGAGGTCGGGAACGAGCCGCGTCGCAGGGAGGATGAAGGTGAACGGACCCGGGACCTTCCTGCGCAGCACGCGGTACGCGGCGTTCTCCACGATGGCGTAGCGCGAGATCTCCGCGAGATCCTGGCAGACGAACGACAGCTCGTGCGTGCGCGGCATCTGCTTCAGCTGGTAGACCCGCTCGATGGCGCGCTTGTCGAAGAGGTCGCAGCCGAGGCCGTAGTAGGTGTCGGTCGGATACGCGAGCAACCCGCCGGACGAGAGGACCGACACCGCCCGGTCCACGACGCGCGGCTGCGGATGCTCGGGATCGATCTCGACGATGGGCGCGGCCGCCATGGGGCGCGTTCTAGCAGCTTTCCAGGATGGCCCCAAGTTCCCGCGCCGCGGGACGCGGCGGGATTCCCTCCGGTCACCGCACGAGCCCGTCGATGAGCTGGATGAGCCCCTTGAAGTCGATGGGCTTCTTCACGTATCCGTCGAACCCTGCCGCGCGGATCCGCCCCTCCGCCTCCGAGCCCTTGAGCGAGGTGCACGCCACGACCGGGATGCCGCGCGCCTCGGGCCGACGCCGCATGAGGGACAGCACCTCGTACCCGTCGAGCCCCGGCATGAGGATGTCGAGGAGGATCACGTCCGGCCGGTGGTGGCCCGCGAGGTAGCCGGCGAGGAACCCGTGCCGCGCCGTCTCGACGTTGTAGCCGGACGAGGAGAGGAACTCGCGCATCACCTCGAGCAGCGCGTCGTCGTCGTCGATGACGAGCACCCTCCGCCGCTGCGTCGCCATCGCGCTCGCCGGGGGCTTCGCCTGCTCGGCGAGATCGGGAGGGAGGGGCATCCCGCGGTCGGTTAGGAATCTGCGGAGGTCGTCCGCGGCGACGCGGCCGTGTCCCCCCACCGTCCGGTGCGCCGGGATCGAGCCGTCGCGGATCCAGTTGCTCACCGTGCGCGTCGAGACGCCGCAGGCGGCGGCGACCTCCACGCTCGTCAGGAAGCGGGGCGAGGTCTTCAGCTGCATGTTCCGCTCTTTCTCGAATTTCCGGCTCTTCCGGTTCAGCCTAGCAGGCGCTCGGACGGGTGGTCAACGCCCACCAGCCGGCCGGCGGACCCTTCGAGAATCACGGATGGAAAAAGGAAAAGCCCGCCCGGAGGAGAACCCGAGCGGGCGCCGTGCTGTGAGAGCTTTCAGCCGCGGCTCTTTCCGCGCTCGATGAGCTCCCGGACCTTCTGGCCGCCCTTGCGGCCGATCTCCTCGTAGAACGCGTGGCCGCGCTCGTCCCGGACCGTGATGCCGCCCTTGCGACCTGCCTCCGACACGGTCATGCCGCGGCGCCCCTCCTCGGGCTCATTGCGCTGCGCGTCCGTCCCCTTCTCCTCGTCCGCCATGTCTCCCCCCTTTCATGCGCGCCCCCGCGCGCTTGCCCGTCAACGCTCGCCGCCCTCGTGGCCCGCCCCTTCCTCGCCGCCTGCCTTCCCCTTCTCGATGAGCTCGCGGACCTTGTGGCCGCCCTTGCGGCCGATCTCCTCGTAGAAGGGCGTGCCCCGCTCGGCCTTGATGGTCTCGCCGCCCTTCTTGCCGATCTCCTCGTAGAAGCGGGGGCCGCGCTCGGCCTTGACGGTGTCGCCGCCCTTCTTGCCGATCTCCTCGTAGAACTTGCGGCCTCGCTCGGCCTTGACGGTCTCGCCGCCCTTCTTGCCGATCTCCTCGTAGAACTTGCGGCCACGCGTCTCGCGCACCCGCACCCCACCCTTGCGACCGGCCTCCGAGACCGTCATCGCCCCCTTGTTGCCGCTCTTCTTCTCGTCAGCCATGGATCGCCCCCGTGCTCCTCTCGAGCACAATGTGGTCGCTGCTCTTACGCCGGCGCAGGGCCCGACCGAGCACGTGCTCGGCGATGACCTCCGCCATGTCGAGGCCGGTCGCCTCGAGGATGCCCTGCCAGCTCGGGTTCCCGTTCACCTCGATCACCGTCGCGCCCTCCGCTCCGGTGACGAGGTCCACGCCCGCATAGTCGAGGCGCAGCGCGGTGGCCGCCGCCTCCGCCGTGCCCGCCAGCCGGGGCCCGATCCTGACGGGCTCAGCGCTCCCGCCCCGGGTCACGTTCGTCCGCCACTCGCCCGCCGGGGCATGGCGGGCGATCGCCGCGCGCGCGCGGCCACCCACGACGAACACCCGCAGGTCGCGCCCGGGGTGCGGGACGTACGATTGAAGATAGACCGCGCCGTCCCGCTCGACGCGCTCCCGCACCCGCGCCCGCCCCGCCGCATCGGGCGAGAGCCGCTCGAGGCCGTCGCCGAGAGATCCGGTGAGCGGCTTCGCGACGACCTCGCCGAGCTCGGCGAGCGCCCCCTCCGCATCGTCGGCGGCCTGGGCGACCGCCGCGCGGGGCGTCGCGACGCCGGCGAGCCGCAGCAGCCACGAAGTGCGGAACTTGTCCTGCGCGGCGAGCAGCGGGTCGAGCCGGTTCACGACAAGCGCCCCGGTCCCCTCGAGGGCGCGGTAGATCTCGAACTGGACGTCGGGATCGCCGCTGCGGCCCAGACCTCGGGCGAGGATGAACGCGTCGAACCCTACCGCCGGCGCTCCCCGGGCGAGCACCACCACCGCGTCTCGCTCGACGCGGGTCGCGAGCAGCGCCGGGTCGATGACGACGGTCTCGGCCCGGGCCGAGCACGAGGCGATCAGGCGCTCGCTGTGCCAGTCGTCTTCGGGCCAGGGGGTCACGACACCGATCCGGATGAAACGCTTCATGCCCAGGCTTGCTTCCCTTCCCCTGCCCCGACCGCCCGGGGGAAATGGTGTCCACGGCCGGTTGGCTGGACAAGGGCGCGCCATCCCGGGTGTTTTCCACCGGCCAGGGAGGGGCGCATGACCGCCCCGAGCGGCCGTCCTACTCGGGACGCGCGAGGGCCTGGGTGAGCGCGGCGACGACGCGGCGCGCGAGCTCGCCTTCCAGCCGCCCGCCGTCCGACGTTCGCACGTAGAAGGCGTCGGCCGCGCGGTGCCCCTCGGTCGTTATCCGGGCGAGGTCCACCGTGAGGCCGAGGTCGAAGAACGTCCGGGCGAGCGCGTGGAGCAGTCCGACGCGATCGGCGGTGAACACGTCCACGACGCTGTGACCGCGCGCGGAGTCGTTGTCGATGACGACCTTCGTCGGAACGCGCGGGAGCGGCTTCTGGGGCAGCGAGGATGCTCGCAGGCGCCTGGCCATGAGCGCGTCGAGCGACTCCTCGGCCGAGAGGACGCGCGCGAGGTCGGCGCGCGCGGCGCGCCAGCGGGCCTGCTCGACCGGACCCTCCTCGGGCCCCCGCAGCTCGAAGACGTCGAGCGCACGGCCGCCCAGCCACCCGAGCGCCGGATCGGGAGGCGAGGAGAAGACCTCGGCGTGCTGGATGTCGATGCGGTGCGCGGCGAGGACGCCGGCGATCGTGGCGAGGAGGCCGGGGCGGTCGCGCGCCGTGACGGCGACATCGGTGTGGCCGAGGTCCTTGCGGTGGCGGGTGGATGTCGCGAGGGCGCGCTCGCGGCCGAGCGCGAGCAGGCGCAGGTGGCGCGGCGCGAGGCCCGGCGCGACGGTGAGGAAGTAGCGCGCGGGCATCGCGGCGACGAAGCGATCGTGGTCGTCCACGCGGACGCCCCATGCCCGGTGCTGGAGCGCCTCGAGCGCGAGCTCGCGGCCCTCGGACTCGGCGGTGCCGGGCGTCGGCCTCCGCTCGCCGCCGCGGAGGACGTCCTGCGCCTTGTGGAAGAGCTCGCGCAGGAGGCGCGCCTTCCAGTCGGTCCAGGTGCGCGGCCCCACCGTCGCGATGTCGGCGTAGGTGAGGAGGAAGAGCTTGTCGAGACGATCGAGCGTCCCCGCCTCCTCCGCGAAGGCGTGGATGAGCTCCGGATCCGAGAGATCGCGCCGCTGCGCGATGGCGGCCATGCGGAGGTGCTTCAGCACGAGCCACTCGATGTCCCCCGCGTCGTCCGGATCGACCCCCATGCGGACGCAGGCGCTCGCCGCGATCTGCGCGCCGCGCGTGGAGTGATCGGTGCCGGAGCCCTTGCCGATGTCGTGGAAGAGCGTGCCGAGGTAGAGCGCGAGGGGGCGCTGCAACCCCTGCATGCGCTCGGTGATCCCCTCCTCCCGCACGTCGCCGCAGCGCAGCGCGAGCAGGCGTCGCACGGCGAAGAGCGTGTGAACGTCCACCGTGTACACGTGGTAGACGTCGATCTGCCGGCGCGCGGTGATGCGCGCGAACTCGGGGATGACCTTCTGGAGCACCCCCAGCTCGTGCATGAGCGTGAGGAAGCGGCCGCGCGTGCCCGGGCGCGTGAAGCACGAGAGCAGCTCCTGGTTCAGCTCGGGATCCGTCGCGGCCTCGGGACCGAGCTCCTCCGCTGCCTGGGCGGCGAGATCGCGGGCGTACGGGTACAGGTCGAGCTGCTCCCGATCGGCGGTGGCGAAGAGCCGGACGAGCGCCGCGGGCGAGCGGCGCAGCACGTCCTTGTCGACGACGGAGAGCCGGTTGCGAAACACCTTCAGCTCGCCGCCCGGGAGGAGGCGATCGGCGCCGCGGGTGGGCTGGCCCTGCAGGATCGGCACGGGCCGCTCCGCCCCGATCGTCGCCGCCGGCGGCGGGACCATGCGCCACCCGGTCGCGTTCTGCGGCTCGAGGCAGCGGTCCACGATGGCGTCGCAGGCGACGAGCACGGTCTTCGCGGCGAGGTAGTAGTGCCGCATGAACTCCTCGACGGCGCTGCCCTGCTCACGGTCGCCGTACCCGAGCGCCGCGGCGACCTGGGGCTGGACGTCGAAGGTGAGCTGGTCCCACTTGCGGCCGGCGAGGTAGTGCATCTCGTTCCGCACCCGCCAGAGGAAGTCCCGGGCGCGGCGCATCTCGCGGATGTCCCGCTCCGGCAGGAGCGCGCGGGCGAGGAGCTCGGTGAGCCCGGCGACCTTGAACCGGACCCGGGCGAGCCAGAGCGCGGACTGGAGGTCGCGCAGGCTCCCCTCCGACTCCTTCACGTTCGGCTCGAGGAGGTAGAGCGAGTCCCCGAAGCGATCGCGGCGCGAGCGCATCTCCTCGAGCTTGTCCGCGAGGAACTTGTCGACCTTCGCCTGGGACAGGCCGTTCAGCTCCTCGCGCTCGAGCTCGCGGAAGAGCGTCCGGTCGCCGGCGAGATGGCGGAGGTCGAGCAGGGCGGTACGCGCGGTGTGATCCTCCGACGCGAGCTGATCGCAGGCGCGGATGTCGCGTACCCCGTATCCGACCTCGAGCCGGAGGTCCCAGAGCGCGTACAGGAACCGCTCGCTCGCGGTCTTCACGAACGCGTCGGGCTCGCGCCCTGCGTGGAGGACGAGCAGGTCCACGTCGGAGAACGGCGCGAGGTCGCGGCGCCCGTACCCGCCGAGCGCGATCAGGGACACCGGCGAGGGGGACCGGTCCCCGGCGGCCTCACGGGCCGCGCGCTCCCAGAGCACCACGACGATCCGGTCCATCGCAGCGCTCTGGAGCCGCACCACCGTCTGCCCGCTCGCGCCGGCGCGGTGCACGTCGGCGATGAACTTCCGTTGCGCGACGAAGTCCGCCTTGGGATCGCCAGTGAGCGGCGGAAGCTCGCGGAGCCGCGCCTCGTACTCGTAGGGCGCGGCGACGGGGAGGCTGATGTGCTGCGTGTCCGGGACGAGCATGCCGCGGCGAGTATAGCGTCGGGTCCCGGACCTCGCCCGCCCGCTCCGCGCGGGTCAACGCGCGGCGGCGACGCGCTCTCCGCCTCGGGCGAACGCGGAGACGGCGCGCGCGATGCCGGCTGCCACCTCGTCCTGGTAGCGCGACGAGGCGAGCCGCCGCTCCTCCTCGCGGTTCGAGATGAAGGCGGTCTCGACGAGCACGGCCGGCATCCGCGCCCCGAGCAGCACGTAGAAGAGCGCGCTCTTCACGCCGAGGTCGCGGACCTCTCCGACCCGCGCCCGCACGCCGGCGGTCACCTCGCGCTGCACGAGCCGCGCGAGGGTGCGGGAGGCGCCCGCGCTCGCCTTGGCGCCGAGGTCGGTGAGGATGCGCGCGACCTCGGTCTCGCCCTCCCGCAGGTCGAGGCCGTTCTCGCGCGCGGCGAGCCTGGCTGCGTAGCGGTCGTCGGCGGTGTTGAGGAAGTAGGTCTCGACGCCACCCCGGGTCCGGCGCGGGTGCGCGTTCGCGTGGATGGAGACGAAGAGATCGCCGCGCGCGGTGTTCGCGATGGCGGTCCGCTCCTCGAGGGCGAGGAAGCGGTCGTCGCTCCGCGTGAGGACGACCTCGAACCCCGCCTCGCGGAGCTTCCTCGCGAGCCGCCGCGCCATGGCGAGCGTCACGTCCTTCTCCCGGACGCGGCGTGGACCGATCGCACCCGGGTCGTGCCCGCCGTGCCCGGCGTCCACCACGATGCGGCGGATCGGACCATCGCCGTCCTCGCCCGCGTCGTCACCGGGAGCCGCGGCAGCGGTCTGGGAGGACACGGGTGCGGGTGGGGGCGTGGGTGGGGGTGCGCGCGCGGGTGGGGGTGCGGGCGTGGCCGGAGAGGGGGTCGGGGACACCGCCACCGCCTCGCGCCGCGCCCGCCGCGTCCCCACATCCACCACCAGCCTGGGCGGATCGTCGAGCGTGAACAGCTGGACGCCGTCTCCCCCGGGGAGATCCAGGACGACCCGCACCGTCTCCGCGTCGTTCTGGGCCGCGCGCACGCGGTCCACCTGCTCGCCCGCCATGGGCCGCGCGAGCGCCGCACCCGCCAGGACGGCCGGCCTGAAATCGAGCGCCAACCGCCGCGGCCGCCCCGGCGCCGACGGAAGCTCGAGCTTCTGCCAACCCACCCAGTGGGAGAGGTACACCGCGACGCGCGTGTAGTCTTCGGACACCCAGGAGCGGACCTCCGACACGCGTGCCCGCCCTTCGCCCCCGGAGGTGCCGAGCGGCAGCGCCGGCGCGGCCGCCGGCGACAGATCCACGAGCGCGGCCTCGAGCGTCGGGTCGGTCGGCGAGTCGTCCTCCGCCGGCTCCACGCGGGGGACGGCGGCCGTCGCGGTCGAGCGCCGGCGCGCGGGAGCGGCGGGGCGATCCTCACCCGCCTCGCGTCGCATCGCCCGGACGAGCGCCGGCGCCTCCGTCGAGCCGAGCTTCGCGGCGCGGCCGGCGAGGGCGAGCGCCGCCTCGCGATCCGCCTCGTTCGCGGACCAGCGGTAGAGCGCGTAGCGGGCGCGGGCCGCCTCGAGGAACCCCGCGGGCGCGTCCTTGCCGCGAGCGGCGCGCAGGATCCCTCCGATCGCTCGCTCCCACTGGTGGTGAAAGCGGCGGCGGGTGTGATCGCGCATCAGCGCGGTCATCGCGGCCTTCGCGTCCGAGAGCTTCGCTGGAGCTGGGCGCCGTGCCGGGCCGGCGGATGCGCGCGCCGGGCGCGGAGCGGAGCGGCGGGGAGCGGCCGGAGCGCCGCGCCCGGCCCCGGACACCGGAAGCGGTGCGAGGACGGCCAAGATGGCAAGCGCGAGCGCCGGGCGGCCCATGGCTTGCCACTCTCCCCGAGCGCGATATCTCCGTCCAATTCTCGGCCGAGGCCCGCGATTGGCGTGAGCTCACTCGCCCGGGACCGACAAGCTCAGCTCGACCGTGCTCGAGATGGCGGTGCTTCCGTCGAGGTGAGAGTCCGTCTCACCGACCTGACCGCGGCGCGCCGCGGTCGGAGTGGTGCGTCCGCGCGCCGCAGTTTTTTTTCTCGATCCGAATGAATTCCGGGTAAAGTCCCGCGTCTCTCGAGCGGGCGGATTGGGCCGCCCCACGATTCAGGAGCATACCAACGTGACCAAGACCTTCGCTGCGATGTTCGTTGCCGTCGCCCTCGCCTTCGCCTCGACCGCTTCCGCCGCGGCGCCGGCCGGCCCGATCAAGCTTCCCGCCAAGCCGGGGGACGTCACCTTCGATCACGCGAAGCACGCCGGGGCGCAGGGCCTCAAGTGCACGACGTGCCACGCGACCGAGGCCGGTGGGCCGATCGAGGGCTTCGGCAAGACCGCCAACAAGGACAAGGCCCACGCGACCTGCCACGAGTGCCACAAGAAGCTCGCCAAGGGCCCGCAGAAGTGCGGCGACTGCCACAAGAAGGCGTAACGGCTCGCCTCACCTGAACTAGACCGAAGGGGCCGGGAGACCGGCCCCTTTTCTATTGGCGGCGAGCGCGCCCTCTTGCCGCACCTCCCGCGGGCGCACCGGCGCTAGATTCCCGCGCTCGCCGCGACGGGATTGACCCGTCTGCGCGCTCTCAAGGAGACTTCATGAAGGTCTTTGCCTCGCTGTTCGTCGCCCTCGCCCTCGCCTTTGCCTCGACCGCCGGCGCCGCCGGTGCGCCGGCCGCCCCGATCAAGCTCCCCGCCAAGCCGGGCACCGTCACCTTCGAGCACTCGAATCACGCTGCCAAGCAGGGACTGAAGTGCACGACGTGTCATGCGACCGAGGCCGGCGGCGAGATCGAAGGCTTCGGCAAGACCATCAACAAGGACAAGGCGCACGCGAAGTGCCACGACTGCCACAAGAAGGAAGGCAAGGGCCCGCAGAAGTGCGCCGACTGCCACAAGAAGTAAGGCGCATCGCAGCGTGAGCATCCGAGGGGGCCGGGAGACCGGCCCCCTTTCTCATCGGGGGGACGCTCGCGTCAGCCGAGCTTCCTCTTCCACTCCGCGAGCAGGTTGAGCGCGTCGAGTGGCCGGAGCGTGTCCACCTCCAGCGCGCGGAGCGCCCTCGTCATCGCCTCCGCGGCGGGATCCGGCGCGCCGCCGAACAGCCCGAGCTGGCTCGCCGTATCGGTCGGGCGCCGGCGGTCGCGCGCGAGCGCAGCGTGTCCGCCCTCGTCCACCTCCATCGACTCGAGGTTCCGCAGGATCTCTCGCGCGCGGGCGACCACCTCGCCCGGGAGGCCCGCAAGCTTCGCGACCTCGATGCCGTAGCTCCGCGAGGCGCCGCCCTGCACGAGCTTGCGCAGGAACACCACGCGGTCCCCGATCTCGCGCACCGCCACGGTGAGGTTCCGGACCGCCGGCCGCTCGCGGGCGAGGTCCTGCAGCTCGTGGTAGTGGGTCGCGAAGAGCGTGCGGCATCCCACGACGTCGTGCAGGTGCTCCGCCACTGCCCACGCGATCGAGACGCCGTCGAACGTGGAGGTGCCGCGGCCGATCTCGTCGAGCACGACGAGCGAGCGGCGCGTCGCGTTGTGCAGGATGGCGCTCGTCTCCGTCATCTCCACCATGAACGTGGAGCGGCCGCGGGCGAGGTCGTCCGAGGCGCCGACGCGCGTGAAGATCCGGTCCACGATCCCGACGCGTGCCCGCTTCGCCGGCACGAAGCTTCCCATCTGCGCGAGCAGCACGATCAGCGCCGCCTGGCGCATCACCGTGCTCTTCCCGGCCATGTTCGGCCCGGTGACGACGAGCAGCGCGCCGTGCTTCGCGCACTCGGGCGCGGCGCGCGAGGCGACCACGACGTCGTTCGGCACGAACGCCGCGGGGCCTCCGTCGAGCAGTGCCTCGACGACGGGGTGGCGGCCGTCCTCGATCTCGAGCGTCTCCGACGCGTCCACCTCGGGGCGCACCCACCCGCGCTCCGCGGCGGCCCGCGCGAGCGACAGGAGCGCGTCCGCGCCCGCGACCGCGTCCGCGGCGGTCCGGATGCGTGGGGCCTCCTCCGCGACGCGGGCGCGGAGCTCCTCGAACAGCCGCTGCTCGAGCGCGGCGCGCCGCTCCTCGGCGGTGAGGACCTTCTCCTCGAACTCCTTCAGCTCCGCGGTCGCGAAGCGCTCTCCCCCGACCGTCGTCTGCCGGCGCTCGTACCCCTCGGGCACGAGGTGCAGGTTCGGCTTCGTCACCTCGATGTAGTAGCCGAACACCCGGTTGAAGCGGACCTTGAGGGAGCCGATCCCGGTCCGCGCCCGCTCCTTTGCCTCGAGCCGCGCGATGACGCCCTTGCCGTCGTCCGCGATCGCGACGATCTCGTCGAGCTCGCGCGAGTGGCCGCGGCGGATGAGCCCGCCCTGCTCGTGCGAAGGGGGCGGCTCCTCCGCGACCGCGCGGTCGAGCAGCGCCGCGAGCTCCTCGAGCCCGCGGAGCCGCGCCGCCGCCTCGCGCAGGAGCGCGGCGCCACGCGCGTCGAGGAGGTCCGCGAGCGCGGGGAGCGCGAGGAGCGCGCCGGCGAGCGCGCGGAGGTCGCGGGCATTCCCCTGGCCGAGGACGAGGCGCGACAGGAGCCGCTCCGCGTCCGCGACGGGGCGCAGCGCGGCCGCGAGGTCCTCACGCGCCACGGACGACCCGGCGAGCTCCTCGACTGCGTCGAGGCGTGCGCCGATCGCGGCGAGGTCGGTGAGCGGGTAGCGGAGCCACTCCGCGAGCCGCCGGGCGCCGGGCGCGGTAACCGTCCGGTCGAGCAGCGCGAGGAGGGTGCCCTTCTTCCGGGCGCCCGAGAGCGTCCGCTCGAGCTCGAGGTTCGTGCGTGTCGCCTCGTCGAGGAGGAGCGCGTCGTCGGTGGCGAGGCGCGAGAGCCGGTCGACGTGGCGCGGCTCCGCGCGCTGGGTCTCGGCGAGGTAGGCGAGCGCGGCGGCCGCGGCGGCGAGGCCGAGCGCGAGGCTTCCCACCCCGAACCCGTCGAGGCTCGCGACGCCGAGGTGGCGCCGGAGGCGGTCCTCGGCGCGCTCGAAGTCGGCGTCAGGCCGGCGCGCCGCCGGCACGCCCACCGCCTTCTCCAGCGCCGCCGCGCGGGCCGCGTCTGCCCCGGCGGGCAGCACCAGCTCTCGCACGCCGGCGCGCCGGAGCTCGTCCACGAGCCGCTCGTCGTCCCGCACCTCGCCGACGCGGAGCTCGCCGGTGGAGGCGTCGAGGAGGGCGAGCCCCACCCCGCCCTCGCCGAATGCCACGGCGCCGAGGTAGCTCGCCTCGCGCGGATCGAGCACCTGGTCGTCGAACACCATCCCCGGGGTCACGACCCGGGTCACCTCGCGCCGGACGATCTGCGACCTGCCCGGCGGTTCGACCTGATCGCAGATCGCGACCTTGAAGCCCTTCTCGAGGAGCTTCGCGACGTAGCCCCGCGCGGCGTGGTGCGGCACCCCGCACATCGGGACCTTCCCGTCGCCCTTCGCGCGGGATGTGAGCGTGATCTGGAGCGCCTCGGAGGCGGTGAGCGCGTCCTCGAAGAACAGCTCGTAGAAGTCGCCGAGCCGGAAGAAGAGGAGCGCGTCGGGGTACCTGGCCTTCGTCTCCAGGTACTGGCGCATCATCGGGGTCGCCGCGGCGATCTCGGCCATCGAGCGGGGCACTATACGCGCCCTTCCTGACGGGCGAGCGGCGGTCGCCCGCCGCTCCGAATCCATGCGACCTCCCGATCGCGGTGCTACAGTCGCCGCACCCCATGTTCGAGCGGGCGTTCCAGGATCTGAACCGTCTGCGCCAGATCGCGGCGGCGATGGCGAGGCACGGCTTCGGCGCGTACCTCGCGCGCACGCGGCTGCGCGACGTCCTCGGGCGCGATGCCCCCGCCGTCGACGGCGCGCTTCTGCCGGCGCCGGACCACACGACCGCGGAGCGGTTCCGCCGGATGCTCGCCGAGCTGGGCCCGACCTTCACGAAGCTCGGCCAGCTCCTCTCCACGCGGCCGGATCTCCTCCCCGCGCACTGGGTGGAGGAGCTGGAATCGCTCCAGGACCACTGCCCGCCGCTCCCCGCGCGCGAGGTCCACGAGGAGATCGAGCGCGGGCTGGGGCGCCCGGTGGCCGAGCTGTTCGCCGAGCTCGACCAGGCGCCGCTCGCGAGCGCTTCCATCGCCCAGGTCCACCTCGCCACCACGCACGCGGGGGAGCGCGTCGTGGTGAAGGTGCAGCGCCCCCGCATCCGCGAGCGGATCGAGTCCGACCTCGCCCTCCTCTACTACCTCGCGACCGTCCTCGAGGCGGTCTTCGAGGAGACCGGCATCCACGCGCCGACGGGCATCGTCGAGGAGTTCGATCGGACCGTGCACGAGGAGCTCGACTTCTCGAACGAGGCGGGCAACGCCACCGCGATGCGCGAGGCGGCGCGCGGCCGGGAGTTCCTCGTCATCCCTCGGGTGCACGCCGAGCTGTCGTCCTCCACCGTGCTCACCCTCGACTACGTCGAGGGGACGAAGGTCTCCGAGGTGACTGCCGAGGCCGGCTTCGATCTCGAGCGGATCGCGCGGAACATCATCGAGGCGGCCTTCCGCCAGCTCTTCGGCGACGGCCTGTTCCACGGGGATCCCCATCCCGGCAACATCCTCGTCCTCCCCGGGAACCGCATCGCCCTGCTCGACTTCGGCCTCGTGGGGCGCCTCTCCCGCGTCCAGCAGGAGGCGCTCGTCACGCTCATCGTCGCGATCGCGCTCCGCGACCCGGACAGCGTGGCGCGGATCATCAACCGCATCGGGGTGCCCGACGTCCACACGCCCATCGCCGAGTTCCGCGACGACATTCGCCACATCCTCGATCGCTACATCGGCCTCAAGCTCGACGAGATCCGGACCGCCACCCTGCTCCGCGACCTGCTCGACCTCGCCGTCCGGCACCGGATCCGGATCCCGAAGGAGTACGCCGTCCTCGCGAAGGCATCGATGACCCTCGAGGGCATCATCCGCCGGCTGTACCCGAAGCTCGACGTGCTCGAGGTGGGGCTCCCCTACGCGAAGGAGCTGCTCTTCGCGCGGTTCAACCCGAGCGACGCGTCGTCCACCCTCATGAAGTCGCTGCTCAAGCTGCAGGGGCTCGCCGAGGACGTCCCCGCGCAGCTGACGCAGATCCTCGTGGACCTCGAGGGCGGGAAGTTCCGCGTCAACGTCCACTCCGAGGATCTCGAGCGCGTCGGCGCCCACGTCCGTGCGCTCGGCGTGCTGCTCCTCCTCGGCGTCCTCGCGGCAGGTCTCACCGTGGGAGGCTTCGTCGTGCTCGCCGTCGGCGGCCGCTCCTGGCTCGGCGTCGTTGCCCTCGGCGGCGCCATCGCGCTCGCCTCGGTCGCGGCGCTCTACCACGTCGCGACGATGCGGATGCGCAAGCTCTCGCTGCGGCGGCTGCTCAGGCGCTGACGATCAGCGTCGTTCCTCCGCGCAGGCCAGGGCTGCGATCGTCCCGAGCCAGGCGAGGTCGATCGTCGCGGCGACCGCGCCGGCGAGGAGCGCGAGCATGAGCTGCGGCCCGAGGAGGACGAGCGGGCCCGCGCCCACGGCGAACCCGGTCACGAGGCCACCCGCGGTCTCGACCGCGAAGGGCGCGAGCGCGCCCGCGACGCCGAACGCGAGCGCGCCGAGGAGGAACGTCCCCGGCCGGGCGAGGAACCGCGCTCCGCCGGCGGCGAAGGCGCTGCCCGGTCCGTCGCCGCACAGCGCCGCGCGCGCCACCGCGGCGTCCGCGACGGCCGAGAGCGCGAGCGGGACGGCGAGCGCGAGGGTGAGCGCGAGCGCGACCGCTGCGGCGAGGAGCGGCGCGCCGCGCTGCCCGGCCGCGCCGGCGGTGAGGCGGAGCGCGGCGAGGGTGAGGGTCCACCCGAAGAGTCCGCCGGAGAGGTCGAGGAGGAATCCGAGCGCGGCGCTCGCGAGGACGCGCGGGAGGCCGTACGCGATCCCGGCGGCGAAGCGCGGTCCCGGCGCGCTCGCCATCGCGCCTCCCAGGGTCGGGAGGGCGCCCGCGAGCCAGGCGACGCGCAGGGCGGCCCCGAGGAGCGCGCCGGCGAGCCACAGGCCCGCGACGAGCGCGAGGAAGCGCGGCGCGCCGAGCGGTGCCAGCGCACCCGCCACCGGCGCAGCGAGGTCGAACCGTCCCCGCGCGGCCCCGAGGAGCGCGCCGCGCACGATCACCACGGCCGCGACGGCCCACGCTGGCCAGACCGCCGCCCTGCGGAGGAGACCGACGAGCACTCCCACCGCGACGAGCCACGGCTCGCGCCTGAGGGCACGCAGGGCGAGGCCGAGCGCGGAGGGGAGCGACGGAGGCATTCCGCAGACGGTAGGCAAGCGAGCGCATTCTTGCCTTCTGAACACGGGACCAGTATACCGATGTTCAGTCAGGAGGAGATCGTCATGAACGGACCCACCGACCGCCAGCTCGAGGTGCTCCGCTTCATCGCGCGGCAGATCGACGACGCGGGCTATCCGCCGACCATCCGCGAGATCGGCGAGGCGCTCGAGATCCGCTCGACGAATGGCGTGAACGATCACCTGAAGGCGCTCGAGCGGAAGGGCTACCTCACCCGCGATCCGGTGAAGTCGCGCGCCCTCATCCCGACGTCGGCAGCGCACGAGGTGCTAGGAGACGCCGCGGCCCGCTCGAACGTCGTCCCGATCACGAAGGCGACCGGCCGTCCGGGCGTGCGCCTCGTCGAGATCCCGATCCTGGGCCGCGTCGCGGCGGGCCAGCCGATCCTGGCGCAGGAGCAGATCGAGGACACCGTCCAGGTGGACTCCTTCCTGCTCGGCACGAACAAGAAGGTCTACGGCCTGCGCGTGCAGGGCGACTCGATGATCGGCGACGGGATCCTTCCCGGCGACTACGTGTTCGTGAAAAAGCAGCTCGACGCGGACAACGGCGAGATCGTCGTTGCGATGATCGACGACGAGGCGACGGTGAAGCGGGTCTACTTCGAGGGCGAGAGGGTCCGCTTCCAGCCGTCGAACCCGCGCATGGCGCCGATCTACGTCCGGCAGTCCGACTTCCGGACCACGATGATCCTGGGCGTCGTCGTGGGGATCTACCGCAAGCTCGCCTGACCGCGCTGCGACCGCACGCTCACGCGGCCGAGCCTTCGCACGTGTCCTAGCCCATCAGGGACTCGTCGCGCGCCGGCTCGACGCACCTATCTTGCGGCACAGGTCCGCGCCGAGAGGTGAGGCGTGGACCAAGGAGGGAGGGCCGGATGGCGAAGCCGAACGCGCGGCTCGACGCGGCACGCAAGGCGTACCGGGAGGCCCTCGAATCCGCGCGAGGGGTGCCGACGCCGGAGGCCTGGGCGAAGCTGCTCGCGGCCGGCAAGGAGCTCTCTGCCGCCGAGAATCCCCGCACGCGCGGTCGCAGAGGTCGGCGCCGGCCCGCCCGCAGCGGCGAGATCGGGGCGGGAGCGGTCGAGGGCGGCGAAGGGATCGAGTAGCGCCCTCAGGTGGAGCGCGTCTTCGCCTGGCGGACGTAGCGATCGAGGTCCTCGCGGTCGATGAGCGAGAGGATCTCGATCGTGTTCTGACGCTCGCCGCGGCGGTAGAGGAGCCTCACGTCCGTGGCGACCCGCACCCGGTAGTAGCCCGGCAGGCCTTCGAGCGGCAGCGCCCGGAGCGAGGGATGGCGGTGGTCCTGCGCGAGCAGGACCGCCTGCTTGAACGCCGCGCGCTGGATGCGCCGGTCCCACCCCTCGATGGAGTCGTAGAACTCCCGCGTGTACACCGGCATGAGCCAGGTGGCCGGGGCGTCCTCCGGCTCCTCCGCCTCGGGGGCGACCGCGGGGGCTGGGGGCGGCACGGAGCCGCCCCGCTCGCGGGCCTCGAGCGCGGCCTCAAGCTCACGCTCCCGCTCCTGCTGTCGCGCGAGCCGCGCCTCGAGCGCCCCCACCTTGCCCTCGAGCTCGCGCGCGAGAGCGCGCGCGCGGTGCGCCTCCGCCGCCGCATCGGTCGCCTGCATCGTCGCCAGCGCCCCCTCCGCCCGCTCGCGAGCGCGCTCGGCCGCGGCGGCACCTTCGCGGGCCCGGGCCGCCTCCTCGACGGCATGCGCCTCTCGCGCCCGGGCCTCCTTGAGCCAGGACTGCAGCTTCTCGCGCTGCTCCTCCGCTTTCCGGCGCGCGGACTCGGTGCGCTCGGCCGCCTCGTCCCTGGCGCGCTCGAGCTCGACACGGCCGCGCTCGATCTGCTCGCGCTGCCGCTCGATCTCCGTCTCGAGATCGGCGATCCGCTGGGCCGGGTCGTCCTTGCGCGGCCGGCCGCGGGACCCCTCCGGTGCGGGGCCGTAGTGATCCTTCGCCAGCGCCTCCAGCACCGGCACCGCGCGCCCCCTGACCTCCGGATCGGGATCGGCGAGGACCCGCCAGAGCGCGAACGTGAGCCCGTGATCCGACCGCCCGACGGCGAGGAGGTCGTCGGCGCCGGCCGGGTCGAGGGGCACGTCCGGGATCGGCATGCCGCCGAAAGCGGTGCGCAGCGCGTCGATCACGTGCGAGCGGGTCTTCGGGTTCGCCCGGACCTCGTCGGCGATCGCGTCGCACAGCTCGACGTCGTTCAGCCCTTCGGTCCGGAAGCCCGGGACGGAGATGCGCAGCGCCTTCACGATCGCGCGCGCCTCGTCCGGGAGGAGCGCGACGTAGAGGAGGACGGAGAGCGCGTCCCGCGACAGCTCGTCGAGCGGGGCGTCGCCTGCCGGATCGGGCAGCTCCGCCGGCGTCCGCGCGGGCGCGGCTCGCCGCCTCCCGGCGCCCTTCTTGCGATCCGGCACGGCTATCGCGCGGGCGCGGCCTCGCGCACCTCGGCCTGGAAGGTCGCGCCCGGCGGCAGCTTCCACGCCTCGGGCACCGGCAGCTTCGTCTGGAACGTGACCGGCCGCACCACCCCGCTCGGCGCGCGCACGTCACCGGCTATCTCGATCTCGGCGGTGGCCGCCTCGCGGGGGAAGAGCTCGACCCACCACGTCCCGAACAGCACGCCGGGGGGGAAGTCGTCGACGAACCGCTCGGGATCCACGAGCTTCTGGTACGGCTCCCCTCCGCCGGTCATCTCGCCGTAGAGCTTCCCGGCGGGATCGAGGAACCGCACCGCGAGGCGCTTGAACGCGACGGGGATGACGTTGCGGGTCACCGTCCGATCGCCGGAGCGCTCGCGCTCGAGGAAGCGGGGGGCCCCCCAGAGGGCGAAGTCGACGCGGAGCCCGGGACCCGAGCCCGGCGAGGGCCCTGTCACGACCGAGACGAGATCGAGCCGCAGGCCGTCGGCGAAGGCGGACGCGACCGGCGCGTACCGCCCCTCGCGCAGGAGCTGGAGGCGCGACTCGGCGTAGGCCTGGAAGTCCGCGAGCGCCTCACGCTCCTCCTTCTTGCGCTTCCCCTCGTCCGCCGCCTGCACCCCGCTCGGCCGCGGCGGCTCGCCCGGATGACGGTTGCGGATCGCGGTCAGCTCGTCGAAGTACCAGCGCGAGAGCGCGGTGACCTCCGCCTGCCACTCGGGGAGCCGGTCGGGCGGGATCGCCTTCGCCGCCTGCGCGCGCTCCGTGAAGTCGCGCTTCAGCCGGGCGCGCTCGAGCCGCGCATCCGCGCTCTCGGAGAGGTTGCGCGCCGTGCTGAACAGGAGGATGCCGGCGAGCACGGCGAGCCCGATGGGCAGCGCGACGACGAGGAGCTTTCGCATCGGTCACTCCATGCCAGCGACGAGGGCCTCGACGCTGCGCACGCCGGAGCGGTCGATCTCGTACACGTACGCGCGGGCGCGGCGCACCGGCTCGTCCGCGACGCGGGACCCCGACCCGGAGCACAGGACCGGCGTCGGCCCGCTCGCGCCGGGAAGGTCCACGCGAAAGGCGGTGTGGCGGTGGCCGTGGAGCACCGCCGCGATCGGCATCTCCGCCACGAGCCGGACGACCTGGTCCGCGTCGGCGAGCGGCATGCGCGCGAGCTTCGCGTCGGACGCGACGCGCTCGGGCGGCAGCACCACGTGATGGTGGAACGCGAGGAGCACGGCGCGCCCTTGCTTCGAGTGCTCGCGCGCGAGCTCGCGCGCCGACCGGAGCTGCTCGGAGCCGAGGCGGCCGGCCGTCTCGAGCGGCTCCTCGCCGTAGCGCGCGCTGTCCAGCGCGACGAGGACCGCGTCGTCGCCGAGCGGCACGACGTGCGGATAGCTCGGCGCAGCCCGGCGCATGCCGCGCCCGTCCGGGCCGATCGCGCGCAGGAAGCGGGCGGTCTCGACGGACTCCTCCGTCCAGACGTCGTGGTTTCCGGGGACGACGGTGAGCTTGTTCGCCTCGGCGAACGGGCGCAGCAGGTCCGCCGACCGCTCGAACTCGCGCGCCTCGCCGGAGAACGTCACGTCGCCGGTCACGACGAGGTGATCGACGCCGATCTCGCGCAGCGCGTCGAGGAGCCCCTTCGCGAGCCGGGCGGAGTGGCGCTCGCAGTCGCGCGCCGTGAAGCCGTTCCTGGGGTAACGGTTTCGGTCGGCGACGTGGAGATCGCTGATGTGGCCGAGGCGGACGATGCAGGCTCCCGTCGAGGTACGGCGTCGTCGCCCTTCGTCGTCGCGCCCGCGCTCGCGGGGGCCACGCTCTCGGGGTACGCGAACGGCGGATGCTAGCGGTCCATTCGCCCGCCTGTCAAACGCGCAGAACGCGGACGGCGTCAGGCAGGGGCGAGCGCGGCCGCGCCCTCGAGGGCGATCCGCACGATCGAACCGCGCCCCGGCACCGCCTCGTCCTCCACCCGCCCGCCCTGCGGCGCCACGAGGGCGCGCGCGAGGGCCAGGCCGCCCGCCGCGATGCCGGCGGGCGTGCGGATCTCGATCGTCGCCGCGCTCCTCCCGCCGCGCACCGCGATCCCGATTTCGCCGCCCGCCGGGAGCGCGGCCGCAGCCGCGCCGAGGATCTCACGGACGGCCGCCCGGATGACGCGGTCGTCCGCCACGGCCCGGCACGCGCCGAGGTCGAAGCGCAGCCGGATCCCGGGCGGTGTCGGGAAGGTCGCGACGAGGTCCTCCATCACGGCGGCGAGATCGAGGGCACGTCTCGGCGTGCCCGGCTGCGCCGCGGTTTCCAGGGCGGCGACGCGCCGGGCGGCGACGTCGAGCGCCGTCTCGCAGGCGGCGAGCGCCTCGTCGGCGCGCGGCGCGAGCGGCGGGACCGCGAGCCGCAGGAGCGATAGCGCGTCCCCCGCGTCCGCGACCGGATCCCGGAGCGCCGCCGCCGCCGCCGCGAGGCCGGCGCGCGCCTCGCCTTGCTCCCGCCAGGGCGCGGGGGACGGCTCCGGAAGCGGCGGGGGCGAGGGTCGCGGCAGAGGACGAAGCACCACGAGCGCGAGAGGGGGCGTCGCCGAGACCCGCGCCAGGGCGGCGCGGATCCCGATGGGGCCCCTGGGGCCGGCGAGCACGATGCGCGCGGTGGCCGGGCCGCGCTCGAGACCGCGCGCGAGCGCGGCGAGCTCGGTCGAGAGATCCGCGATGTGGCGATCGACGAGCTCCGCGACCGTGATCCCGACGAGGTGCGCTGCGCGCGCATTCGCGAGGACGATGCGACCGACCGGGTCCAGTGCGATCACCGCGTCCCCGAGCGCATCCGGGATCGCCTGGAAGAGACGGGCGAACCCTTCGGGGATGGCGCGCCTCCGCAGCAGCGCGCGCCGCAGGAGGAGGAGCGCGGCGGCCGCGACGACGACGGCAGCGAGCTCGACCGCACGCACGGGGAGCAAGTTGCCCACGCACTTGCCTAGGAGGAAGCGGCTCTTATGGAAGGAGACATGACGACGCGCAAGAACGCATGGTCCCCTTCCGAGGGTCCAGAAGCGGCACCCCAGCAGATCCCGCAGCGGAGCGGCCGCGTCTCCGGTGATGGGGACGACGACCGCCGCTCCGGCCTGTGGGCCCCCTCGGAGGGGCCCGTCCGCAGCGATCCCGGTGGGCCGGGCGGCGAGCCGGATGGCAAGACCATCTCGATTCCGGGTCGCACGGCGCTGAACGAGGACTGACGCGGCGAGAGCGCACGCCGCGCCGCGCGGAGCGCCCGTGGCTCGAGCGACCCAACCGCCCGCAAGCCAGCCGGTTTTTGGTTGATAAGCTCGCCCGGCGCGGGTATCCCCTACCGAACGGAGGAGACGGCGATGTCCGAGAAGGAGAAGAAGGCCGCTGCGGGCGCGCAGGTGGCACCCGCGATGGGGCCCCCGGGTCTCATCGCCAAGGAGGACATCCCTGCGGTCCTCCCCATCCTCCCCCTCCGCAACTCGGTGTTCTTCCCGGGCGGAGTGCTGCCGCTCGCCGTCGGCCGGCAGAAGACCATCGCGCTCATCAAGGACGCGGTCCGCGACGAGCAGGTGATCGGCGTCGTCACCCAGCGCCGCGCGGAGGAGGAGGATCCCGGCGCGGCCGACCTCTACACGGTCGGGACCGTCGCGCGGGTGGTGAAGCTCCTCAAGATGGGCGAGGACAACTACTCCCTCGTCGTGCAGGGGCTCGCGCGGTTCAAGGTGCTCGAGCTCGTGCAGGAGAGCCCGTACCTCAAGGCGCGCATCGACCCGGTCGAGGACAAGACCTTGACCGACGACGTCGAGGTCGAGGCGCTCGCCATCAACCTCAAGAAGCTCGCGCGCGAGGTGATCGAGCTCATGCCCGAGCTCCCCGCCGCGGCGACGGAGCTCGTCGAGTCCATCACCCACCCGGGCCACCTCGCCGATCTCATCGCGGCGAACGTCGACGTCCCGATCGAGGAGAAGCAGCAGGTCCTCGAGACGGTCGATCTCAAGGCGCGGATGAAGCTCGTCCTCGAGCTCCTCAACCGCAAGCGCGAGATCCTGAAGCTCTCGAACAAGATCGACTCCGCCGTGAAGGGCGAGATGTCGAAGACGCAGCGCGAGTACTACCTGCGCCAGCAGCTCAAGGCGATCAAGGAGGAGCTCGGCGAGCTCGGCGAAGAGGAGGAGGAGCTCGACGAGCTGGCGGAGCGGCTCAAGAAGGCGGGGCTGCCTCCCGAGGTGGACAAGGTCGCCCAGAAGGAGCTCAACCGCCTGAAGTCGATCCCGACCGCGTCCTCCGAGTACACGGTCGCGCGGACGTACCTCGACTGGATCGCGGACCTCCCCTGGGCGAAGAAGACCGACGACAACCTCGACATCGAGAACGCCCACGGGATCCTCGACAACGACCACTACGGCCTCCACAAGATCAAGAAGCGGATCCTCGAGTACCTCGCGGTCCGCAAGCTGAAGAACGACATGCGCGGGCCGATCCTCTGCTTCGTCGGCCCCCCCGGCGTCGGCAAGACCTCGCTCGGCCAGTCCATCGCCCGCGCCACCGGCAGGAAGTTCGTGCGGCTGAGCCTCGGCGGCGTGCGCGACGAGGCGGAGATCCGCGGTCATCGGCGAACCTACGTGGGCGCCCTCCCTGGCCGGATCATCCAGTCGATGAAGAAGGCCGCGACGGTGAACCCCGTCATGATGCTCGACGAGATCGACAAGCTCGGGGCGGACTTCCGCGGCGATCCGTCGGCGGCGCTCCTCGAGGTGCTCGATCCCGAGCAGAACTTCAGCTTCTCGGATCACTACCTCGACCTGCCCTACGACCTCTCCAAGGTGATGTTCATCGGGACGGCGAACCTGCTCGACCCGATCCCCGGACCGCTCAAGGACCGCATGGAGATCCTGGAGCTGCCCGGCTACACCTTCGAGGAGAAGGTCCACATCGCGCAGAACCACCTCATCCCGAAGCAGCTCCGGGAGCACGGCCTCTCGTCCGACGCGATCAGCCTCACCGAGAAGGCGCTCATCAAGATCATCATGTCGTACACGCGCGAGGCGGGCGTCCGGAACCTCGAGCGGCGCATCGCCGACGTCTGCCGCGTCGTCGCGGTCGAGGTGGCGAGCGGGAAGGTCGGCCCGGGCGCGAAGCGCACCGTCGACGAGGGCGACCTCGAGGACATGCTCGGGCCCGAGAAGTTCTACAACGAGACCGCCGAGCGGACCGAGATCCCCGGCGTCGCGACCGGCCTCGCCTGGACGGCGGCGGGCGGCGACATCCTCTTCATCGAGGCGACCAAGATGGCCGGCAAGGGGTCGTTGACCCTCACCGGACAGCTCGGCGACGTGATGAAGGAGTCGGCGCAAGCGGCGCTCTCGTACCTCCGCTCCAAGGCCGACAACCTCGGCATCGCGGCCAACTTCCTGGAGAAGACCGACATCCACCTCCACTTCCCGGCGGGCTCGATCCCGAAGGACGGCCCGAGCGCCGGCGTGACCATCCTCACCGCGCTCGTCTCGCTGCTCACCGGGATCCGCGTCCGCTCCGACGTCGCGATGACCGGCGAGGTGACGCTGCGCGGGCTCGTGCTGCCCGTCGGGGGCATCAAGGAGAAGGTGCTCGCCGCGCACCGCGCCGGGATCAAGCGGGTCGTCATGCCGGCCCGGAACGAGAAGGACCTCGTGGACGTCCCCGAGCAGGCGCGGAAGGAGCTCGAGTTCGTCTTCGCGACGCACATGGACGAGGTCCTGAAGGCCGCCATGGACGAGAGCCCGCTCGGCCGCAAGCCGCCGCCTCCGGAGCCGGAGGGCGAGAAGAAGCCCTCCCCGCCGAAGAAGTCCGAAGAGGTTCGAGTCTAGGCGGCCGGGGGCCCGCCCCCGCCGTGGCGCCCACCGCCCTCCTCACCGGCACTCCCGGCGCCGTCCTCGAGGCGGTCGCGGCCGCGCTCTCGGCCGCCGGCTTCTTCCCGCGGCATGTGCCGATGGGCCCCGACGGGAGCCTCCGCCTCGAGATCGCCCCGGCGCGGGTGGCGGCGGTCGTCCACCTCGGCCTGCGTACCCCGCGCGATCTCGACGAGACGCTTCGCGCCGAGGCGGAGGCCGCCGCGGCGGCGGGCGCCGCCGAGCTTGCGCGCGCCGCGGGTGCGCGGCGCCTCGTCCACGTCTCGACGGCGGCGGTGTACGGCCGCCCCCGCAACCTCCCCTGCCGCGAGGGCGAGCTCAAGGCACCGCGCACCGCCCACGAGCGGATCCGCTGGCGGGCGGAGCAGGCGAGCTGGGCCGCGTTCCGGCGCGGCGCGCCGCTCACCGTGTTGCGGCCGACGATCGTCTACGGCCCGACGCTCCGCGGCGGTCCCGTGCGGGCGCTGTCGCTCGTCGCCCTCCTCGCGCCGCGCCATCGCCGCGTGCCGATCCCGCGGCGAGGACCGGTGGCGCACCTCGTCCACCTCGAGGACCTGGCGCGCGCCGTGGCGCACGTCGCCTCTCATCCCGACGATCGCGCCGTGGTCGGGCGCGCCTTCAACGTCGCGGACGACGCGCCGCTGCCCCTCGCCGAGCACCTCGAGACCGCGATCTCGGCCCTCGGCTACCAGCCCGGCCGGATCCTCCCCGATGCGCCGCACCTCGCCGCGGCGCTGCTCTGGCTCGTCCGCCACGTCCCCGATCGCGTGCTGCTCGACGCCTTGAACCGGCGGCTCGCAGCGCGCTGGATCGCCGTCGCGTCCCGCATGCGCGCCTCCGCCGCCGCGGCACCGCGGATCGATCGCGAGGCGCTCCACTGGTTCGCGGCGGACCACTACTACGACACCACCCGCCTCGCGGCGATCGGCTGGCGTCCGCTCTACCCCGTCTCGACCTCCCCGATGCGCGAGACCATCCGCGCGCTCCTCGCGCAGGGATTCCTGCCCGGATCTGGCGCCGGCGCCCTGCCGGCCTGGTGACGGCGGCGCGCTGCGCGGCTCGCCGCGGCCCGTGGTCACGGAGTGGCCGCGAACGGGGCGACCGTGTCATAGTGAGCCCCTCGATTCCGGCAGGGATGTCGCGATTGGCGAACCGGCGGCGTTGGCGATGTGGGGAAACGTGCGCTTCGCGAGCGATCGACAGAACGTGCGGAGCGGCGCAGGCGCAGCGGGGGCGTCGAATTGATCCGAATGCTCGGACGGTACGAGCTCCTCGAGCAGGTGGGGAGCGGCGGGATGGCGGTGGTCTACCGCGGCCGCGACAGCGCGCTCGATCGCGAGGTCGCGGTGAAGCTCCTCCATCCGCACCTCGCCTCCGCGGCGGAGTCGCGGGCGCGCTTCTCCCGCGAGGCGCGCGCCGTCGCACGGCTCGCCCATCCCGGGATCGTCGAGATCTACGACTACTCGGGCGATGCCGCCGTGGAGAGCTACCTCGTCACCGAGTTCGTCCGAGGCCGCACGCTGCGCGCGTTCGCGCACGAGGTGGGGTTCGGCTTTCCCGAGGTCGCGATGCTCGTCGGCCGCGCCCTCGCGGACGCGCTCGTCCACGCCCACTCCGCGGGGGTCATCCACCGCGACCTGAAGCCTGAGAACGTCCTCGTGAAGCAGGACGAGCCCCCGGCCGTGAAGCTCGCCGACTTCGGGATCGCGCGGATCCTCGCCTCGGACGAGCGCATGACCATGACGGGCGCGCTCGTCGGGTCGCCCCACCACATGGCGCCCGAGATCGTCGAGGGGAAGGACGCCGACGTGCGGAGCGACGTCTTCTCGCTCGGCACGATCCTGTACTGGCTCGCCACGGGGAACCTCCCCTTCTCCGCCGGGAACCCCACCGCGATCCTGCGGCGCGTGCTCGAGGGCGACGTCGAGGACCCGCGCCTCGTCGACGGGCGGGTGCCCGATCCGCTCGCCGAGCTCGTCCTCCGCTCGCTGGCCGTCGACCCCGACGCGCGTCCGCAGCGGGCGGTGGAGGTCCGGGACGGGCTCGACCGCGTCCTCGCGCAGGTCGGGATCGAGCGACCGGAGGAGGCCCTGATCTCGTTACTGCGCGATCCGGGAGGATTCCGGGCCGCCTTCCCCGCCCGCGCGGTCGCGACGCTGACCGCGCTCGGGGACGGCGCGCTCGCCGAGGGCGCGGCGGCCCGCGCGCTCGGGTTCTTCAACCGCGTGCTCGCCCTCGACCCGGAGAACGAGACCGTGCTCCGCAAGCTCGCGCGGCTCACCCGCCGCCGGCGCGCCCGCCGGCTCGCCGCGTGGGGCGCGGGCACGGTCGTCGCGGCCGCGCTCGCCCTCGCCGCGGCGGCGATCCTCCGCGCCACTCCGGTCCGTACGCCCGCGTCCCCCGCGGCGTCGGCAGCCTCCGCCGCCCCTTCGGAGGTCGCCCCCCGGTCGCCTTCGATCGTGCCTGCGGCTCCGCCTCCGTCTCGGCAGCGGGAGCCCCCCTCCGCCACGACCCGGGTCGCCCTTCCGGCGCGGCCGCCTGCTGCGCCATCCCGCCCGGCGGCGCCCGCGAGCGTCGTCTCGATCCACGTGCGGCCGTACGCGCAGCGCGCCTTCCTCGACGGGATCGAGATCTCGCGCGACGAGCAGGTCGTGCGCATCTCGGTCGGCCCCGGGCGGCACCAGCTCCGCATCGAGCACCCGTGCTGCATGCCATTCGTGCGGGAGATCACCGCCGAGGAGGCTGCCGCTGCGCGGGAGCTGCGCGTCCCGCTCGCGCCGAGGCCGGCCCGCCTCCGCGTCGAGGGCGACCCGGAGACGCGGGTGTTCCTCGGGGGCGTCGCGGCGGGCACCGCTGGCGACTCGCAGCGCTCCCCGATTCCCGTGCGCGTCCCTCCGGGCGGCGCCAGCCCCTACGAGGGGACCGCGCGCATCCGGCTCGAGCTGGCCGGGGCGCCGCCGAGCGACCTGCAGCTCAAGATCCGCGCGGGAGAGTCCGTGACGGTGGCCGGCCCGCAGCCCGGGGCGGCGGAGGCGGACCCGTGATCCCCATCGTTCCACTCCTGCTCGCCCTCGCCCTCGCCGCACCGCCGGAGCTGAAGCGCGCGAGGGATCGCTTCGAGTTCGGCGCCTACGCCGACGCCGCAGGGGCGCTCCGCCAGCTCCTCGCCGGCTCGCCGACGCTCACGCAGCAGGAGTCCGTGGACGCCTACCGGATGCTCGGGATCGCCGAGTACCAGCTCGGCGACCGGCTCGCCGCTCGCGCCGCGTTCGTGCACCTCCTTTCGGTCGAGCCCGACTACACGCTCGACCCCTTCCTCGTCCCGCCGCCCATCGTCGAGTTCTTCGACGCGGTGAAGAAGGAGAACGAGCCCGCCCTCGCGCCGCTGCGCGAGCGTCGCCAGGAGCTCGCCGAGCAGCAGCGGCTCGCCGACGAGGCGAAGCGAAGGCTGCTCGCGGAGGAGCAGCTCAGGACCGGTCCGCCGAGCAAGGTCGTGCGCGTCGAGGAGCGGGTGTACCTGTTCAACTGGCTCCCGCTCGGCGCAGGGCAGTTCCAGAACGGCGAGCGGGCGAAGGGGACCGCCATCGCGGCGGGCCAGCTCGTCCTCGGGCTCGTGAACATCGCCGCGATCGTGGTCCACACCCAGGTCGCCGACGACCGGACGCGGACCTGCACCTCGGGCGAGACCGACTGCACGCACCCTCCCTACCGCGACTCGGCCCGGACGCTGCTCGGGCAGATCGACGCCGTGAAGTATGCGGCGGCCGGGGCCTTCTGGGCGCTCTACGCCTACGGCGTGTGGGACGCCCACCGCAACTTCGTGCCCCGCATCGAGACCGAGATCACCGCCCGCCAGCCGGGCGGGACGCTGAAGCTCGAGTGGTCCTTCTGAGAGGCGATCCGTGGCGACCCTGATCGTGAAGTGCCCCGACGGCAGCGAGCGCGAGATCGCGCTCGTGAAGCGGATCACCAGCGTCGGGCGCGACGCGGAGAACGACGTCGCCGTGGCGGACCCCGCCCTGCCCCGCACCGCCCTCCACATCCACTTCGACGGCAAGGACTACAACGCCGCGGCCCACGAGGCCGCCGACATGACCGTGAACGGGAAGCGACGGGCGATCGCGCGCCTGGGGCCGGGCGACAGGATCCGCGTCGCCGCGACGGAGCTCTTCTTCGACCCCGCGCCACGCGCCGTGCCGGGCCGCCCCCAGTCCGGGCAGCGGCTCCTCGCGCTCGAGACGCTCGTCCGCTTCTCGGAGCGGCTCCTCGGCGCGGTGGACCTGGCGCGGCTCCTCGACGAGCTCCTCGACGCGCTGCTCGAGGTGACGCACGCGGACAAGGGGTTCCTCATCCTGCTCGAGGACGGCGAGATGACCGTCCGCGCGGCGCGCAAGGTCGCGCGCGAGACGATCGAGAACGCGATGGCGCGCGTGTCCGACTCGATCATCCAGAAGGTGGTCGAGACGGGGCGCCCCATCGTGGTGGCCGACGCGCTGCACGACTCGGAATGGTCCGGATCCTCGTCGGTCGTGAACCTGAAGCTCTGCTCCGTGATGTGCGCGCCGCTCATGCAGAAAGGCGACGTGTTCGGGGTCATCTACCTCGGCAACGACAACGTGGTGTCGCTCTTCGACGAGCGCGCCCTCGAGGCCCTCACCGTCTTCACCGCGCAGGCCTCTCTCCTCGTGCAGAACGCGATGCTCCTCGACTCGCTGCGCCGCGAGAACGTCGCCTTGAAGGAGGCGGTCCAGTCGAAGCAGTACGGCGACCTCATCGGCGCGGGCGCCTCGATGCGCGAGGTCTACCGCCGCATCGAGAAGGTCGCGGCGACCGACATCTCGGTCCTCGTCGCGGGCGAGACCGGCACCGGCAAGGAGGTCGTCGCCCGCGAGATCCACCGCCGCTCGCCGCGCGCCCAGGGCCCCTTCGTCGCGGTGAACTCCGGGGCCATCCCCGAGTCGCTCCTCGAGTCCGAGCTGTTCGGGCACGTGAAGGGCGCGTTCACCGGGGCGATCGCGACGCGCGTCGGCCGCTTCCAGGCGGCGCACGGCGGCACGCTTTTCCTCGACGAGATCGGCGACATGCCGGCCGCGCTCCAGGTCAAGATCCTCCGGGCGCTCCAGGAGCGCACCGTCACGCGGGTGGGCGACTCCCGGCCCGAGCCCGTGGACATCCGGGTCATCGCCGCGACGAACAAGGTGCTCGAGGAGGAGATCAAGCGCGGCGCCTTCCGCGAGGACCTCTACTACCGCCTGAACGTCGTCAAGATCGACCTGCCGCCGCTCCGCGACCGGGGCGAGGACCTCGTCGTCATCGGGAAGTGGTTCGTCCAGAAGTACGCGAAGGAGTTCGGCGCGAGGGTGCGGGGGTTCACCCCCGGCGCGATCGTGGCGATGCGGAAGTACGCCTGGCCCGGGAACATCCGCGAGCTCGAGAACCGGGTGAAGAAGGCGGTGGTGCTCGCCGACAGGCCGCTCGTGTCGGCGGAGGACCTCGATCTCCGGCCGGAGATCCTGGAGCCGATCCTCCCGCTCGCCCACGCGAAGGACGAGTTCCAGAAGCGCTACATCAACGAGGTCCTCGCGCGGAACGGCGGGAACCGCACGAAGACCGCGAAGGATCTCGACGTCGATCCTCGCACCGTCTTCCGCCACCTCGAGAAGCTCGAGGCGGAGCGCCGCGGCGGCGAACCGCCGGCGGATGACGAGGAGGGCGAGCCGTGAGGCGGCTCGCGACGGCGCTCGCGGCCGCCCTCGTCCTCGCCGGCTGCCCCATTCCCCAGCCGCTCCCCGAGTACAGCGCCGGAACGATCACGCCGCCGCGCATCGTGATGAACGAGGCGACGTCGCAGATCGCGACACAGGGGACGGTGATCCTCGTCGCGCCGGACACCTGCACGAGCACCGCGACCGCGCCGAGCTACGATCTCGCCGCCACGCTCGTGGACCAGAACACGGTCGAGCCGGTGGTTGCGCGCTGGTTCGTGAACTACGACAAGTACGTTCCCGCCCGTTATGGTCCCCTCCCCGAGAGCGGGGAGATCGCGGCGACGAGCAGCACGGATACGCACCGGGCCGTTCCTCCATTGACCTTCCACCCGTGGGGCGGCTGGGGAACGGTCGGCGGCACGGGAACGCTCGGCGGCACGGTGCTGGCCAGCGGGAGGAACGAGGGCGCGGTGCAGATCGTGGAGCTCGTCGTGTCGAACGGGTTCGACCCGGCGGGAGCCGCAGCGCCCCTGCCCTATCGCAGCCCGGCCGGCGCGTTCGAGGCGCAGATGTTCCGGTGGGTTTTCGTCACCTCCGCGGCCGCCTGCCCCTGATGCCTCAGCGCCGCTCCGGAGGCCTGGCCGCCGCGGCGCGCGCCTCGGCGAGCGCGGCGGCCGCGGCGCGGGCGAGGCTCGCCTCCTCCCGCGCGAACCGGTTCACCTGCGCCGCGTAGGCGCGGTGCACCGCAAAGACGGCACCCCGCGCGTTCGCGAGCTCCGCCCGGCCGGCGTACTCCGCGTCCTGGCCGCCCACGTCGAGGTGGCAGCGCTCGCCAAGATCGTCGAGCCGCTGCTCCCACTCGCGCGCCCAGCCCTGCCAGCGCGCCACCGCGTCCGACTCGCCGACCTCGCTGCCGAGCCGCCAGGCGCGCTCGTTCTGCTCCTTGTGGAGCGACTCGAGCTCGGTGACGCAGACGCGCAGCGTGGCTCGCGTGGGCAGCGCCCGCGCAGCCGGCGGCCGATGGGGCGCCCGCAGGCTCTTCACGACGCTCCGGATGGTGAGGCCGACCGCGACCGCGACGACCGTCAGGTAGAGCGCCCAGAGGGCGATCCGGAAAGGCCGGAGGTGCGGGTCACTCGGTGCCATCGAGGGCGGGACTGTGCCAAACGGGCGGGCCCTCGTCCAGCGTACCGTGACCCGTGGCCGCTGGACGCGCGCCCGGCCGTGGCCGGGCGGCGCCAGCGGCGCCGGGTCACCACGGACACCGGGTGGCGGACCGTGCCGGGCCGAGTTCACGGCGTGCTCCGGCGGGACGCCCTCCGCGACCCGGGAAGGTCAGCGGTCGCCGGCGAGGACGTCGAGGAACGTGCAGGCGCGACGGCTCGCGATGGCCCGGATGCAGCGAACGTAGAACAGCGGGCCCCAGAGCCGCAGGATCGTGAGCGAGTGGAGGAGCACGTCCTTGCTCGTGATCGTTCCCTGCACGCCAGGAGATGCATTGCATCTGCGGTGCCGTCCCAGACCGGCAGAAAGTGCCCTTTCACCGCGGGCCCGCGCGCGCGGCCGCGCCCGGCACGGGGCTGCCGGTCGTCTTTGCCGTGTCGCGATGTCCGTGAATTACAGGATCGGGGCCCCCGGGCGGGCGAGCTACCGCCGCCCGACCCGGCGCTCGAGCTCGTGCTGGGGAAGCTCGAACACGACGGGCCTCCCGTGGGGGCAGCGGGCCTTGAAGTCGATGGCGTCGAGACCGTCGAGCAGCGCGCGGGCCTCCTCCGGGGAGACGTCCTGGTTCGCGCGGACCGCGGCATGGCACGCGATCGTGGCGAGGAGATCGTGGAATGCGTCGTCGAGCGCGCTGCCGCGCTCGACCTCCGCGAGCTGTCCGGCGAGGTCCTGGAGCAGGGCCGCCAGGTCGGCGCCGCCGAGCGCCGCCGGCGCACCCTTCACGGCGAAGGCGTCGCCGCCGAACGGCTCGACGTCGAGGCCGAGGAGCGCGAGCTCGGGCAGGCCCGCCTCGAGCGCGCGCGCGGCGCCCGGCGCGACCGTCACCACCTGCGGCAGCAGGAACGGCTGGACGGCGAGCCTGCGCGTGCGGAACGCCTCCCGCAGCCGGTGGAAGAGGAGCCGCTCGTGGCTCGCGTGCTGATCCACGACGACGAGCGCGCCGCCCGGTGCCTCGCACAGGAGGTACGTCCGCGCGTGCTGCCCGACGTAGCGCAGCGCGCCGAAGTATCCGGGGGAACGCGGCGCCGAGTCCGGCCCCGGGGCGTCGGAGAGCGCGAGCAGCCTGCTCGTGCCGTCGCCCGGCTCCGCGAGCGGAAGCGCCGCGCCGCTCCCCTCCGGGGGATGGGCCGCGCGCGCCCAGGCGAGGACGCCCGCGGCCTCCTCCGCCACGTTCGCCGCGGCGTCGGCCCGCGCTCCGCCCCCCTGGCTCGCATCCGTCGCCGCACGGCCGAGCCACGGCGCGCCGCGGAGAGCGCCCGCGACGGCGTGGAAGATCGCGTCCTGCACCTCGCGCGCGTGCGCGAAGCGGACCTCGTGCTTCTGCGGGTGGACGTTCACGTCCACACGGTCGAGCGGCAGCTCGACGAACAGGACGCCCGCAGGATGGCGCCCCGCCGGGAGCGAACCCGCGAACGCCCGCAGCACCGCATGGGCCGCGCTCCGGTCGCGCACCCAGCGTCCGTTCACGAACAGGTAGAGTCCGCGGGCGGTCGCCTGCGAGTGGTCGGGCGAGCAGACCGCGCCGCGGACACGCACCCCGCCGCGCTCGGCGTCCACGGCGACGAGATGCCGGTGCGCCTCGCGCCCGAGCGCCTGCGCCGCGCGCTCCGCGAGCGGCTCGCCGGCGCGCGCGCCGAGGACGGCACGCCCTGCCGATCGCAGCGTGAACGACACGTCCGTCCGCGCGAGCGCCAGCCGCACGACGGCCTCGGTCACGTGCCCGGCCTCCGCGGCGGCCGCGCGCATGAACTTCCGCCTGGCGGGCGTGTTGAAGAAGAGATCGCGCACCTCGACGGTCGTCCCGCGCGGGCGGCCGATCGCGCCGACCTCCCGCAGGACACCCCCCTCCACGTCCACCCGGGTGGCCTGCCCGTCCTCGCCCGGGGCGGTGTCGAGGCGGAAGCGGGAGACGGACGCGATCGCGGGCAGGGCCTCGCCGCGGAACCCCATCGTCGCGATCGCTGCGAGGCCGGCCGCGTCGTGCAGCTTCGAGGTGGCGTGGCGCTCCAGCGCCAGCACCGCGTCGTCTCGCTCCATCCCGGAGCCGTCGTCGGCCACCCGCACGAGGGCGAGCCCGCCCTCCTCGACGTCGACCGAGACGGCGCGGGCGCCGGCGTCGAGCGCGTTCTCGACGAGCTCCTTCACCACGGACGCCGGCCGCTCAACGACCTCGCCCGCGGCGATTTGGTTCACGAGCCCGGGCGGGAGGACCTGGATGCGAGCCATCGGCGTCTTGGTACCACGCGGATCCGACGGGCGAGATCCCCGATTCGACGTTTGACGATCGGCCCGGAGCGCGCCTATGAGGACGGCATGGAGGGAGGCAAAAACCGGCACGGGCCCGGCCGCAAGCCGCGCGCGCGGGCGCCGCGCGCGGCGCTCGGAAACGATCCGTTCGAGCGCGGAGCGGCGGTGCGCGAGGCGGCGACCCCCTCACGCCGGCCGCCCGCGCACCCCGAGCGCAGCGGCGCAGGCGCTGCGGAGCCGAAGGGCGCCCGCGCCGCCGTGCAGCGCGTCGCGGGCGCGGCCGCCGCAGCCTCCGCGCGGCTCGAGGACGTCGAGCATCGGCTCGATTCCGCCCTCGACGGGATCGAGGGACGGATCGAGGACCTCTCCTCGCGCGCGGGGTTGGCCGGTCTGGAAGGCGAGCTGCGGCAGGCGCTCGCGCAGCTCGCCCCGGCGCTCCGCCGCCGGATCGGGACGCTCGGCGACCTCGTCCGGCTGATCGAGCCGCCGGAGCGGCTCGATCGCGACGGGCTCGACGCCCGTTTCGCCGAGCGGCTCCTGCCCGTCGTCGAGTTCTTCTACTCGACGTGGTGGCGGGTGCAGGTGCGCGGCATCGACGCCGTGCCCGCCTCGGGGCCCGCCCTCGTCGCGGCGAACCACGCGGGCGTCGTCCCCTGGGACGCGTTCGTCGTGCGTCACGCGCTTCGCCGCGACCACCGCGCCCATCGCGATCTGCGGCCGCTCCTCGACGATCGTGAGTGCGCACTGCCGATCATCGGCGCCGCCGCCGTCCGTGCCGGCGCCGTCCGGGCGAGCGCGGAGGCCGCGGAGCGCCTGCTCTCCTCGGGATCCGTGCTCGGAGTGTTCCCGGAGGGGAGCGCCGGCGCGCGCAAGCCGTGGCGCGACCGCTACACGCTCCTCCGCTTCGGGCGCGGTGGCTTCGTGAAGGTGGCGCTGCGAGCGCGCGCGCCCATCGTCCCCTGCGCGATCGTCGGCAGCGAGGAGGCCTCGCCCGGCATCTCCCGGAGCGGCTGGCTCGCGGACCGGCTCGGCGTGCCCCTCCTCGCGGCGAACCCCGCGCTGCGGCTCACGTCCGCGGCGCTCCTCCCGCTCCCCTCCCGCTGGTCGCTCCGGTTCGGCGAGCCCGTCGACGTCACCGCGCACGATCCCGCCGCGGCCGACGACCCCGGCGTCGTGAGCGCCCTCACGGAGCGAGTGCGCGCCGCGGTGCAGGCGATGCTCGACGAGGACGTCGCGGCGCGGGGATCCGTGTTCCTGTAGCGGGAATTCCTCGGAAACCTGGACGTGGACGTGGTCGTGGACCTGGTCCTGGTCCTGGTCCTCGACCTAGACCAGGTCAAAGTCGAGGTCGAGGTTTAGGTCCACGTCCACGTCCACGTCCAGGACCACGACCACGAAGAGCTGTCGTTCATCCCAGCACGAGCGCCGGGTCCGGCGCGGCCGCCCCCACGAGCTCGTCACGGTACTTCTCGTAACCGGGCCGCCCGAGGAGCCCCTGCGCGTACCGCTTCCCCGCCTCGACCCCAGGCTGGTCGAACGCGTTCACGCCGTAGAGGCCGCCCGCATAGGCGGTGGCGAGCTCGAGCAGCATGAGCAGCTCGCCCACCGCGCGGGCGTCGAGCCGGGGCAGCTCGATCGAGATCGTGGGACGCCCCGCCTTCCGGAGCGCGGCCTCGGTGGCGCGCCGTTCTGCCTCGATCAGCTCGCCCATCGAGTGGCCGTGCAGGTAGGCGATCTCGGCGTGCGTCCGGTACGTCGCGGGCACCGTCAGCGCGACGTCCGCACGTGGCCGCGCGACGCGCACGAGCGTCACCACCTTGTCGTGCGGCCCCTCGACGAGGAGCTGCAGCGACGAGTGCTGGTCCGTCGCGCCCACCGCCCGGAAAGGCGTCGGCCCGACATCCGCGCGCTTGCCGAGCGACTCGGCCCAGAGCTGGACGAACCAGTCCCCCGCGTCGCGGAGCGCGTCGGCGTACGGCATGAGCACGTGGATGTGCCGGCCCTTCCGCCGGTCCATGAGATGGAGCGCCGCCGCGTACAGGAGGGCCGGGTTCCGGGCGAGCTCGCCCGTGCGGCAGCGCGTCTCCATCGCGCCCGCGCCTGCGAGCAGCTCCGGCACGTCCACGCCCGCCGCCGCCGCCGGCAGGAGGCCCACCGCGGACAGCGCGCTGAACCGACCGCCGACGCTCGCTGGGACGGACAGCGCGCGCAGCCCCTCCGCCTGCGCGATCGCGCGGAGCGCGCCCTTCGCCGGATCGGTCACGAGCACGCAGCGCTCGCGGTAGCCTGCCTCGCCGAACCGGGCGAGGCAGCGCTCGCGCAGGGCGAGGTGCTGCGCCATCGTCTCCGCGGTCCCGCCGGACTTCGTGACGGTCGCGAAGCAGGTCTCGCCCAGGTCGAGCGTGCCCAGGAGGGCCTCGAACGTCGCCGGGTCGGAGTTGTCCGGGAAGAAGACGCGCAAGGCCCCCCGTCGCTCGCGAGGCAGGAGGTTGTGGAACGGGTGGGAGAGGGCGGACACGATGGCCCGCCCGCCGAGCGAGCTCCCCCCGATCCCGAGGACGAGCAGGTTCTCGAACCGACGCGCGAGGTCCGCCGCGAGGCGCACCGCCGCGTCGGCCGACGCCTCGTCGCGAGGCAGCTCGGCGAACCCGAGCTCGCCGCTGCGCCGCCGCCCCTCGAACGTCTCGAACGCCTCGCTCGCGGCGGGCGCGAGCGCCGACAGCTCCGCGCGGGCGAGGCCGCCCGCCGCGGGATCGAAACAGCCGTTCACGTCGAGCGTCAGGCGTTCCATCAATCCTCCGGTCCGCGCGTCACTCTAGTACGACGGCGGGACGAAGGTGCGCGAGCCGCACGCTCTCCGGCGGGGTCCGCAAGTCGCGCACGACGCGCAGCGCGTGGAGGATGCGGAGGACGGTGTAGGAGACGTCCACCTCCCACCAGAAGAAGCCCTGCCTCGCGCTGGAGGGATGGAAGTGATGGTTGTTGTGCCATCCCTCGCCGAACGTGACGAGCGCGAGGGCGAGGTTGTTCCGGGAGCCATCGCGCGTCTCGTAGCGCCGCGTCCCGAAGACGTGGGCGAGCGAGTTGATGGCGAAGGTGGCATGCCAGAGCGCCACGGTGGAGACGAAGAAGCCCCACAGCAGCGCGGGAAGGCCGCCGGCCAGGAAGAGTCCGGCGCCGAGCGCGATCGGCGCGAGCGCGTGGAAGCGCTCCACGAGCCGCAGCTCGCGATGGCAGGCGAGGTCCTTCACGCGCTCGAGGTTCGTCCCGTCGAACCGCCGCGCGACGATCCACCCCATGTGGCTCCACCAGAACCCCCGCTGCAGCGGCGAGTGCACGTCGTGCGGTCCATCGGAGAAGCGGTGATGGTCGCGGTGGTGCGCAGCCCACCAGAGCGGCCCCTTCTGCGCCGCGGAGGCCCCCACGACGGCGAGCACGAGCTGGAACGCACGCGAGGTCCGGTACGCGCGGTGCGCGAAGTAGCGGTGATAACCGGCGGTGATCGCGAACATCCGCACCGCGTACACGCATGCCGCGAGCGCGAGCCAGCGCCAGGCGAACGGCGCGAGGATCGGCGTCGCGAGGGCGACGGCGTGGGCGGCGAGGAACGGAAGGGATGCGAGCCAGTTCGGGCGATCGAGATCGAGCGTTCTCTTCATGCGACTCGATGTGCCCGGCGGCGGTCATGGGCGGGTCACGGGTCACCGCGTCACCCCGCAGCCCGCAGCCCGCGGGGGGATGCCGCGGCGGCGTCCAGGGACCACCCTTCTCGGAGGGATGGTCGGCGTGGGCGCTCCCGGCTCCGCCGCGGGGGACCGGATGGTCGTCACGCAGGAAGAAGGACGCGACGTCCACAAGGAATCGTTCATCCGGTTGATGGCCGAGACCCTGCCCCTCGCCGGCTACGGCGGCGTGCGGGCCGATCTCCCGGGCTGGGAGCTGCCGGAGGTCATCCACGGCGCGATGCGCGACCACCGCCCGAGCCTGTTCTGCGACGCGCCGAAGCCGACGTTCCTCGACGTCCTCTCGCCCGGCCCGGTGACGCTCGAGGAGGTGGCGAGCCGGTGGCAGCTCTTCGCGTCGGCCGCCGAGCTGTCGGGCGGGGAGTTCCACGTCGTCATCCCGCGCTGGGTCGCCGGACGAGACGGGCGGCACGTCGCGAAGCAGATCGCGGAGCTGGTGGGGGTTCGCATCGGGTACATCTGGACCGTGTAGAGCTGGGTAGCCCTTCATCTTCCGTTACCGTCCCCGAGACCAGGACCGCTTCCGTCCGGTGAGAAACCGGGCACGGGCCCTCGTCGCCGCGTCGCGCTTGGTCGGGCACGGGCACGGGCACGGGGAAAGACGGAAACGGGCCACGGTGAAACGGGATCGCGGTCTTCCGTTCACCCGTTTCCGGATCCCGTCTTTCCCCGTGCCCGTGCCCGAGCTTCCGTCCACGGCCGCCGCGGCGCCCGTGCCCGTGCCCGTCTCGGCTTCGGAGGATGGCGTGTAACGCTTATGGCGTGTTGGGCTGCGTCCCGCCGAGATCGGCGGTGATCGGCTCCGGCTCCGAGAGGACCGCTGCGGCGGCCGCGACCGACCGCAGGAAGGACCAGATCTCGGTCGCCTCTTCCGAGCCGGGATCGGCCGGCGGACGCTCGTGCCAGCCCGGATGGTTCGGGAGCAGCGAGGCGAACACGCCGGGACGGATCCGCGCCGCGACGGTCGTCAGCTCTGGTCCGCGGTCGCCCCCTACGCCCCGCAGGCGGTGGCAGGAGATGCACGACTCGGCGTAGACGCCCGAGCCCCGGCGCGCCGCGTCCACCGCTCCGATGGGGATCGCGAGCGCCGGCGCGAACATCTGCTGCCACTCCACGATCTCGAAGGCGACCACGTCGCGGGCCCACCACGTGGCGGCGCGCGGATCGGTAGCGAGCCCCTGCTGGTGCTCGGTGGGCCAGGCGAGGATCTTCGTCGCGAGGCGCGCCCCGTCGGCCCGGTCCGCCAGGACGGGCTTGAGCTGCCGGATGACCGTGAGCGGGATGGGGATCGCCGTCCGGTCCGCGGTGCGGATGATCACCGTGTCGGCGCCCTTGCGGAGATCGACCCGCTCACTCACGAGCGTGGCGACGGACGTTCCTTCCCACACCGCCGCCCGCGACGTCTGCGGGTCGACACCTCGCACGACGAGCCGCGGCAGCCGGTCGAGATCGGCCTGGCCGAGGGCGAACGGGCCGGCTTTCAGCGCACCACGGATCTCGACCACGGGAGCGCCCTGCGGGGAGGTCGGGAGGCGGGGCCCGGACGAGCACGCAGCGACGATCGTGAGCGCGACAAAGCCGATCTTTCTCATGGAACGCCTTTCGGGATATCTTCCCGCTCCAATCTACGGAGCGAGCATGGCACGCGCCTTCATCGGAAGCATGGAATGCCGGGTCCTTGTCGACAAGGATCTAGGCGACACATGGGCCGTCACGGTGGTCCCGCCCGCGGCGGCCGCGCCGCCACTCGTCGTGAAGCTGCAGGGAAACGACAAGGAGAAGGCGACGAAGGGGGCCCTCGAAGTTCTGCAGAAGTCCGGGAAGATCGACCGGTTCGAGCTGTAGTCCCGCGCCGGTGCCGGCTCGCGACCCTCTCGATTGGCCACCCAGCGAGGACTCGCCGGGCGGCGAGGACTCCATCGCGGGGCAGCTTGCCTCGCGCATCGACGCGCTGCCGCCCGCCCCGGGCGATGCGATCGACTGGGCGTCCGCTGCGGCCGGCTTCGAGCGGGAGGCCGCCGCCCTCGGCGACGATCCTGCGGCGGCGCAGCTTCTCTACGAGGCGGGCCGGATCTTCGAGGAGCGGCTCGGCGATGGGCGGGCCGCCCTGCAGTACCACCGCCGCGCCTTCACGCTCGACCCCACGTTCGAGCCGAACCTGCGCGCGTGCCGCCGGGTCGCGATGGATCGGGGCGAGGACGCTCTCGCGGCCGAGGTGCTCGACGCCGAGGCCGCCGCCGTGACGACCCATGGGGAGCGCTCCGAGCTCCTGCTGCTCCGCGGCCGCCTCCTCGCGACCCTCGGGCGAGACGCCGAGAGCGCCGCGGCCCTCGCGCGGGCCGCGGCCCTCGCGCCCGCGGCGTTCTCCCCTGCCGAGGAGCTGGCCCGAATCGCCGGCGCGTCCTCGGACCGGGAGGCACTCGCGGACGCATACATCCGCTGCGCGCGGGCCGCCGCCGACCGCCGCCTCTCCGCCCACTATCTCTCCGCCGCTTCCGCCGTCCTCGACGAGGGGCTCGACCGCGCCGAGCGCGCCGGCGCGCTCGCCCTCGACGCCTTCACGCTCCTCCCGGACGACGCGCTGCTGCGCGCCGAGGCCCGCCGCCAGGCCGAGCGGCTCGGCCGGACCGATGCCCTGGCCGCGATCCTCGCCGCGGAGGCGAAGGCCTCCCGCGGGGCTGCCGCCGCCGACGCGTGGCTCCAGCTCGCGCACCTCGAGGAGCGGCTCGGACGTTCCGACGCCGCCGTCGCTGCGCTCGAGGGAGCGCGCCGGGCGGCCCCGGGCGAGCCACTCGTCCTCGCGGAGCTGGCGCGGCTGCGCGAGGCCCGCGGGGCGTGGGCCGACGCCTCCGAGGCGCTCGAGGCCCTCGCTGCCGCGCACCTCGCCGACGGCGATCCCGGGCACGTCCACGAGGCGATCGTCGCGAGGCTGCGCCGGGCAGAGATCGAGGAGGGCCAGCTCGGCCGCACGCACCTCGCCATCGCCTGCTGCCGGGATGTCGTCGCGCTCGATCCTGCGAACCGGCCGGCGCTCGCCGCGCTCGGGCGGCTGTGCGCGGCGGCAGGCGAGTGGGAGGGGCTCCTCGCGGCCTTCGAGGCGGAGGCGGGCGTCGCACGCGATCCGCGCGAGCGGGCCCACCGCACGTTCAAGGCGGCGGAGGTCCTCGAGGAGCGGCTCGGGCGCATCGAGGACGCCATCGTGCGCTACCGCGAGGCGCTCGCCCTCGACGCCGACCTCGTCCCGGCCCGCGCAGCGCTCGAGCGGCTCTACGAGGCGGAGAGCCGATGGGAGGACCTGTGCGGTCTGCTCGACGCCGAGCTCGGCGAGCTGCGCGCGCCGGCCGAGCGGATCGCGCAACTCTTCCGGATGGCGCGGCTGCGCGAGGAACGGCTCGGGGATCTCGAGGGCGCGGCGGCGCTCTACCGGCGCGTCCTCGAGATCGACCCGGCGAACCGCGTCGCCCTCCCCGCCCTGGCCGCGGCGCTCGGCCGGCTCGGGCGCATCGACGAGCTGGCGGAGATCCTCGCGCGGGAGGCCGATCTCGCCGACGATCCCCGCCGGAAGGTCGCGTTCCTCCAGCGTCGCGCCGAGCTCCTCGACGAGCACCTGGACGACGCGGAGCGCGCCCGCGCCGCGTGGGAGCAGGTCCGGGCGATCGCCCCCACGCACCTCCCGGCGCTGCGCGCCCTGGGGCGCCTGCACGCGCGGGCGGGCCGATGGGACGAGCTCACCGCGATGTGTCGGGCCGAGGCGGACACGGTCGCGGATCCTGCCGCCGCGGCAGACCTCGTCCTCCGGATCGGGGACCTGCTCGAGCGGCGCCTCGGCCGCGTCGACGAAGCGATCGCGGCGTACCGCGAGGCCCTCACCCTCGCCCCCACGCACCTCCCCGCGCTCCAGGCCCTCGCCCGCATCTATCGGACGGCAGGCGACGACGAGCAGCTCGTCGAGGTGCTGCGCGCGCAGGGAGCGGTGCGCGTCGCGGCGGTGGAGCGGGCCGCCCCGCTCGCGGAGGCCGCACGGATCGCCGAGGAGCGGCTCGGCGACCCCGGGCGGGCGATCGAGAGCTACGAGGAGGCGCTCCGGCTCGCGCCGGGGTTCGCCCCGGCGCTGCGCGCGCTCGACCGGCTCTACGCCTCGACCGGCCGCGTCGAGGCGCTCGCCGAGCTGCGGCGCACGGCGCCGGACGCGAGCGCCGCGCATCGGGCCGAACGACTGCTCGCGCTCGTGCGGCTCGAGGCCGACCGGAGCGCCGATCGTGGCGCGGCGCTCCGCGCGCTCGACGCGCTGCTCCGTGTCGCGCCCGATCATCCCGCGGCCCTGCTCCTCGAGCTGCGGCTGGCGACGGACCCGGTGCGCCGCGCCAGGGCACGGACGGCGCTCGCCGGCGTGGCCGTCGAGCCCGAGGCGCGGGCGGCGCTCCTCGCCGCCGCAGCCCTCGAGCTCCGGCCGGCCTCGGCGCGGCGCGAGGCGCTCGCGCGGGCGGCGGCATTCGCTCCTGCGAGCGCGGCGCTCGGGCCGGAGGAGGAGCGCCGCCTCGGGCTCGCGGGCGACTTCTCCGGCCTCGCGCGCCTCTTCGAGAACCGCCGCGACGCGGCTGCCGGCGCCGCTGCCCGCGCCTGCTGGTCGGTGCGAGCCGGCGAGGCATGGGAGCAGGCGGCGGAGCCGGAGCGCGCGCTCGCCGCGTTCCAGACTGCGCTCGACCTCGTGCCGACGAGCCTGCCCGCCTTGCGCGGCGCGCGCGCCCTCTTCGCGCGGCGAGGCGAGTGGGCGGCGGTGCGCGGGACGCTCCAGGCGGAAGGCGCGGCGCTCCGCGACGCGCACGGCGCGGCCGCGGCATGGCTCGAGGCGGGCGAGATCGCCGAGCGCCGTTTCCACGATCCCGACGCCGCCGCCTCGGACTACCGGAGCGCGGCGGAGCGTGCGCCGCTCGAGCGCGCCCCGCTCGAGCGGCTCGAGGCCGCCGTCGGCGAGGGCAGCGCCGCCGCGCTCGCCCAGGTCCACGAAGCCCGCGCCCGCGCGGAGGTCGACGGCCGTCGCGCAGCCGAGAGCTGGCTCGCCGCGGCGCGCGCCGCCCTGGAGTCCGCCGAGGGTCGGGGCGCCGCCCTCGCGGCCCTCGACCGGGCGCTCTCGGCGCGTCCCGACCTCGCGCCTGCCCTCGACCTGCGCGCCCGGCTGCGCACCGAGGCCGGTCGCCACGAGGAGGCGCTCGCCGACCTCGAGGCGTCCATCGAGCTGGGGGGCGAGCCGCACGTTCGCCTCGTCGCGCACCTCGCCGCGGCCGCGCTGTGCGCCGAGGGCCTCGCCGCCCCCGCCCGCGCCCTCCCCCACCTCGAGGCGGCGCTCGCCGTCGCGCCCGAGAGTCCCGAGGCGCTCGCGCGCCTCGTCCGCGCGCAGGAGGCCCTCGGGCGCACGTCCGAGTCGGCCGCGACGTTGCGCCGGCTCGTGGATGCTCCCGGCCTCCCCAAGGAGGCGCTCGTCGCCGCCCTGCTCCGCCTCGCGGAGACCGACGAGCGGCGCGGAGCCCGCGGCGACGCGCTCGCGGCCTGCCGTCGCGCCCTCGCGCTCGAGCCTTCCCACGACGCCGTGCTCCGCGTGCTCGTCCGGCTCGAGGCGGCGGGCGGGGACCCCTGGGCGCAGGCGGCCGCGCTGGAGGGCGTCGCCTCCGCGGCGCGCGACCCCACGCTCCGGGCGGACGCCCACGCGCAGGCGGCCCGGCTCTACGCCGGACCGCTCCGGGGCCTTCCGAAGGCGATCGAGCATCTCCGCGCGGCAGTCGAGATCGACCCCCGCCGTGACGCGGAGCGCGCGGCGCTCGCAGAGCTGCTCGAGCAGATCGCGCCGCTCGCCGCCCTGGCGGAGCACCGGGCCCTCATCGCCCGCGATCCGCTGCGGCTCGCGAGCTGGACGTTCCTCTTCCGGCACTTCAAGCGAACGCGCGCGCACGACCGCGCCTACGTCGCCGCGACGGTCATCCGCTGGATGGGCGCCTCCGCGTCGGGCCCGGACGCAGAGCGGCTGCTGCGCGAGGGGGACCGGCAGGCGCTGGCTGCCCCACCGCCGCTCGGGGCGGAAGGCTGGGACCTGCTACGCGCCTCCGGTGACGACGGCCCCCTCGCGGAGGTGGTCGCCACCGCGGGAGACGCCATCGCCGCGACGCTCGGGAGCGGCTCGGAGCAGCGCGGGGATCCCCTCCGCGACGACCACCCGTTCCGGCGGGTGCTCGCCGACCTCGGGCGGGCGCTCGAGCTCCCGGAGGTCCAGCTCTTCGGCAGCCGCCCTGGGAGGCTCGACGTCGAGCCCGGAGCTCCCTACGCGGTCAGGATCGGGACGGACCTTGCGCGGCGCCTCACGGCACGCGAGCAGCGCTTCCTGCTCGGCCGCGTGGCGGCGCGGCTGCACTCGCGGAGCTGCATCGCCGAGCTGCTGCCGCCCGCCGCGCTGCTCTCGTGGAGCCTCGCCGCGGCGCGCTGCGTGCTCGGCGGCGAGGAGGACGACCTCGTCCGCCGGATCGGCCGGAACCTCGGGAGACGCTCGCGCCGCGCCCTCGAGCGGCCCGCGCGCGCCCTCGTCTCCGCCGACCCCGCGCCCGACGCCGACGCCTGGCGGGCCGCCGCGGCCCTGACCGCCGACCGGGCCGGGCTCCTGCTCTGTGGCGACGTCCCGACCGCGATCGAGATGCTGCTCGACGATCGCGGTCGAGCCCTGGGCCGACCCGAGGCGATCGCGGAGGCCTCGCGGCGCGCGGACGTCCGGGACCTCATCGCGTTCGCGGCCTCGGACGCGCACTTCACGCTGAGGCAACGAATGAGGATCGCGATCGCGTGAGCCCGCGAGAGAGCCTACGGGCCCTCGGTCCGAACGACCGATCCCGCGGGCAGCTCGGCGAGCAAGGCCGCAAGGGCAACCCTGACCCGCGCGACGTCCTTCGCCTCGAGCGTGACCTTCACGCGATGATCCGCGTCGTCGAAGCGCGGGTAGCTGCCGATCTCGACCGCCGGATGAGCGTGCGCCACCCGGTCGAGAACCGGCGCGATGTCCCCCTCCCCGGCCGAGAGGAACACGCAGGCGAGCCGGAACGGGGCCGCCTCGAGGCGATCGGCGATCCGCTCGAACTGGAAGCGGAAGAACTGAGGGACCCCCGGGAGCATCACGACGTTCGCCGCGACGAGCGTGGGATAGCCGGCGTCCCCGAGCAGACGCGTCCCCTCGGGGATGTCCGCCATGCGCAGCGCGGCCTCGGGCGGCTCCTCGCCGCGGTTGTGCTCGCGGTGGATCGCCCGGATCACGCGCACCAGCTCGGCGGAGCGGACGATGGGCCGGCCGAGCGCGCGGGCGACAGCGCCGACGGTGACGTCGTCGTGCGTGGGACCGACCCCACCCGAGGTGAAGACCCAGTCGGCCCGTCGCCGGGCACGGTCGACCGCGTCGACCACGTCGTCGACCCGGTCGGGCACGGTGTAGACGGCGAGGAGCCGGACGCCGAGCTCGCGCAGCCGCCGCGCGGCCCACGGTCCGTTCTCGTCGGAGACCTGCGCGGAGAGGACCTCGTTCCCAACGACGACGAGCACGGCGGTGGGCGTGGGCATCCGCTCCCCTCGTAATCGCGGCCGGCGCGGCGCGCCATGCTCCCAAGCGGAAGCGTCAGCTGACCGCGCGGACGGCATCCCACACGGCCGCGGCGACCTCGGCGACCGGTGCCTCCCCGTCGACCTCGACGACGCGCTCCCCCGCACGGCGCAAACGGCGGATCGCGCGCTCGTAGCTCGTCGCAACGCGCCGCTGGAACGCGTCCACCTCGAAGATCTCGCGGTCGAGCGACACCGCGAAACGGCGGCGGAGCGCCACCTCCGGACGGCAGCGCAGGAACACCACGAGATCGCTGTCCGCGGCTTCCCGGTTCACCGCCTCCACCCAGGGCGTGTCGCCGAGGTGCACCCCCTGGTACGCGAGGGAAGACAGCGTGAAGCGATCGCAGACGACGTCCACCCCCTCGGCGAGCTTCGGCGCGATCTCGACGTCGAAGTGGTCGTGCCGGTCGGCGGCGAACAGGAGGGCGAGCGCCCAGGGGCTGAAGCTCGCCTGCCGTCGCCAGTCGCCCCCTCCCGCCCCTCGCGGCGAGGACGGAAGCTCGCCGCCGATGCGCCCCGTGAGCACCTGGCGAATGAGGGCGCCCACCGGGCCGCCGGAAGGCTCTGCAGTGAGGTGGACCCGCCGCCGTGCCCCGCGCAGCCGGTCGGCGAGGAGCCGGGACTGCGTCGTCGTCCCTGCGCCGTCGAGGCCCTCGAGGACGATGAACCGCCCGCTGCGCCGGCGCGCCGGCGCCGGCCGGCGCCGGCCGGTCGCTCCCCGCCGCGCGCTGGCCGCCGTCACGCGTCGATCCCCAGCTCCGCCCGCAGCTGCCGGCAGCGCACGAACAGCCGATCCTCTTCCCGACCGAGCCGACGCGCGCGCACGAAGGCGCGGAGGGACAGCACGAGCAGGACGACCGCGACGGTCGTCGCGATCCACAGGAAGAGCGGCGGACCGTGATGGAGCTTCCTCACCATCCCCGGCTTCAGGACTCCCCAGCGGTCCCATCCGAGCTTCACGGTGAGCCCGGTCGCGATGAGCCCGACGAACAGGCGGATGAGCCCTCTCCTCAGCTCGTCGATGGAGGGGCGGATCTCCAGGCGGCGCGCGAGATCGTCGTGCTCGGCTCGAAGCGAAGCGGCGGTCTCGTCGCGTGCAGTCGGTGCGCTCATCGCGGGCCGGTTCTACCCCCGTCCGAAGCGCCCGGCAATCGCGTCCTGGACCGCCCCGAGCGTCGGCGCGAGCTTCACCGACAGGTTCCTGAGGTGCGAGCGGATCCCCGGCAACGCCTCGTCGTGGTACGCGACCTTGAAGTCCGAGAACTTGAGGCCGTGCGCGGTGGAGATGACCACCACCCGCTCGCCCTTGCGAATCGTGCCGCTCGACGCGAGCTTCTCCACCGCGGCGAGCGCGACGGCCGTGTGCGGGCACGTGAAGAGCCCGGCGCGATCGCCCCTCGCCGCCGCGTCCGCCAGCTCCTGCTCCGAGGCCTGCTCGACGATCCCGTCGAGCGCCTCGAGGGCACGGAGGGCGCGCTTCGCCGAAACCGGCGCGCCGATCTGGATCGCCGAGGCGAGCGTCTTCCCCGCGGCGATCGGCTCGACCGTGAGGTCCGCGGCAGGCCGGCGCCCCGCGCCGGCGGTCGCCCTCCAGAGCGGGTTCGCGTGCTCCGCCTGGGCGACGACGAGGCGTGGCAGCCGGTCCACCACCCCGAGCTCCTTCATGAGGAGGAAGCCCTTCCCCACCGCGCTCGCGTTCCCGAGGTTTCCCCCCGGGATGACGATCCAGTCCGGCGACGACCACCCGAGCTGCTGCGCGATCTCGATCGAGGCGGTCTTCTGCCCCTCGATGCGGAGCGAGTTCATGGAGTTCGCGAGGTAGATGTCCTTCGTCCGCGACAGGTCCCTCATCACCTTCATGCAGCCGTCGAAGTCGGTGTCGAGCTCGAGGACGAGCGCGCCATTCGAGATGGGCTGCACGAGCTGCGCGGTCGAGATCTTGCCGCGCGGCAGGAGCACGACGCTCGGGATTCCCGCCGCCGCGCAGTAGGCGGAGAGCGCCGCCGAGGTGTCGCCCGTCGAGGCGCAGGCGACGGCGCGGACCGGCGTGCCCCGCGCCCGCATCTCCTTCACCGCCGAGACGAGGACCGTCATGCCGAGGTCCTTGAACGAGCCGGTGTGGGTGACCCCGCACTCCTTCACCCAGACCTCGTCGAGCCCGATCTCGTGCGCGTAGCGGTCCACCCGCAGGAGCGGGTTGCCCCCCTCGAACATCGAGACGACGTTCTCGAGGGCGAGCCCCGGGTAGACCCACTCCTTCTTCCCCCAGACTCCGGAGCCGTAGGGCCAGGGCCCGAGCCGGAAGCGCCCGTCGAAGAGCGCCCGCCACTCCGCGGCGGGCAGGCGGGCGAGCGCGCGCCGGTCGTGCTCGACCTCGAGCAGGCCGCCGCAGCGCGGGCACTCGTACACGGCCTCGGTGAGGTCGGCGCGAAAGTCGCAGCCGTCCGCGCACCGGAACCAGGCAGAGAACGGGATGGGATCCAGGGCCATGGGTGGGACCCGCAATGTGCCGGGACCGCCTCCCGTTTTCAAGCGCCGGGTCGCCTCGGCGCTACGGGGTCTCCGGCGAAGCTGAGGCGGCCAGGATCGCCGGCTCCTCAGCCCGCGTCGCCACGGCAAGCGGGCGGCGCGTCCGGAACCGTTCCCTGACCTCCTCGGCGAAGCCGTCGAGGGGCTCGGGGTCGATGGGGTCACCGTTGAGCGAGAGCGTGAGCGACGGCAGCCCGTGCCGGTCGCCCACGTGTGCGAAATGGCTCTCGGCGAGCTTGTTGGGCATGCACTCGAGCGGACCGACCGACACGACCCCGTCCACCTCGCCTGACTGCCACGCGTGGACGGAGGCGCCGATGGTGAGCACCGTCTCGCCCTCGAGCGCCTCGTTCACCCACGGCGCCGCCGCGCCGACGATCTCGGGGATCGGCGGTGGCACGGCCCACGCCAGCGCCCCGGCCACCGCGCGATGGCAGGCGACCTCGATCCGGCGCCGCACCCACGCGTCGAGCCGCTCGCCGATCGTCCTCTTGCGGAGCTTCGCGCCGATGAAGTCGGAGTACTGGAGGAACTCGGTGGCGGCGGCGATGCGCGCCCGGATGCCGCGCCGCTCGAGCGCGTCCACCACGAGCCCGTTCGAGAACGGGACGTTCCGGACGTAGATCTCCCCCACCACGAGGACGCGTGGAAGCTCGGCCGCGCCGCGGAGGCCCGCGAACCGCCGCCCCGCGTCGCCGAGGAGCGCGGGAACTCCCCAGATGCGTCCGGTCGCAGCCTCGCGCAGGACGCGCCCGCCGGAGAGGTCGCCCTTCGCCTCACGCTCGACGAGCGCGACGAGATCCGCGAGCGTGCGCCGGTGGAGCGCGTCGGCCGCCCCGGGGTGCACCTCGCCGGGCCGGACGTCGTGCAGCGCGTCGCGCAGGACGTCGGTCGCGGCGACGCCCGCGAGGACGAGCGCGCCGAGGCCGGGGGGGATGCCCTGGAAGTAGTCTCCGAACGGCGGGGACCAGATCCGGACGCGCCCACCGAAGCCGAGCCGGTCGAGCACGAGCTGGTGGAGCTCCTTGTACGCGCCGAAGCGGCAAGGGCCGTCTGTCCCCGGCATGAAGAACGCGAACCGCTCGTCGCCGTCGCTCGACGCCGCGAGCCGCTCGAGCAGGCTCCCGAGCGTCAGCGTCATCGGGAGGCACTCCTTGCCCGAGGTGTGGCGCCGGCCGAGCCGGAGCGCCTCCGACCCTGGTTCCGGGAGCGCCTCCGCGGCGACGCCCAGCGAGCGGAACGCGGCAGCGAGCACCTCGGCGCCGTCCCCCATCGACGGGACGAGGATCCGCTCCCCGCCGCGGGCGATGTCGCCGAGCGTCGCGCTCCGCACCGTGAGGCGCTCCGCGGCGCGCGGCTCGCTCCGCTCGCCGGCGGCGAGGTGCTCGCGCACGCAATGGAGGAACGCCTCGACGCGCGTCCGGGTCCCGGCGTCGCCGGCGTGGCCGTCGGTCTCGATCACGGCGAACGGCTTTCCGTCCATGAGATCCTGCGCCGGATGCATCGTGAAGCTGTCCGGGCCGCAGGAGTAGTTGGACGCGAGCAGCGCGTACACGCCGGGGGTCCGCCGCACCTGCCACGCCGCACGGAGCATCCGCTGCCCGTGGCCCCAGTACATGTTGTCGAACATCGGCGCGTCGTCGCGGACCGGATAGCAGTCCATCGGGATCGCGATGGCTCCCTGCTCGCGCAGGATCGCCGGGACGTTCGAGTTGAGGACGTCGTCGTGGATGGTGTACGTGCGGCCGAGGACGACGACCGGCACCACCCCCGCGCGCTCGGCCGCCTCGAGCGCGGCACGCCCGAGGTCGAGCAGCCGATCGTCGAAGGCGAGCTGCGCCTCGCGAGCCCGCGCGAGCGACTCGCGGACGGTGCGCGCGTCACGCACGCCGGCGGCCGCCGCGAGGCGGCGGCACGACTCGGCGAGCACCGGGGCATCCAGCGGCCCGGGCCCGACATCGATCACCGCCGACAGCATCCGATCGCGCAGGGAGGGGCCGAGGTCCCAGCGAAGGACGTCGGGGCTGCCCTGCACGATCGGGCAGAGCTGGGCGGTGCGCTCCGGACCGACGCGCCGGATCTCGCGCACCATGGGGAGGAAGACGAGGTCCGTGCCGCGCTCGGCGAGCGCAGCGATCACGCCGTGGTACTGCTGCATCGGGGCGCACCACGGCACGTTCGCCGCCTCGACCCCGCGCTTCAGCGCGGCCCGGTCCCCCGACCCGCTCACCTCGAGGTCGAGGCCGAGCCCGTGGAGGAACGTCGCGAAGAACGGGAAGAGCCCCTTCAGCTGGAAGGCGTCCGCGATCGCGACGGTCCGGCCGCCCCGCCGCTCCGAGAGCCGACGCGCCAGCCCCTCGGTCATCGCCGCGCGCTCCCGGAACGGGTCCGGCGCGCCGTCGGGCAGCTTCTTCCGGCGGGTTCCCTGGTCGTGCAGCGAGCAGCCGCCGCCCCAGGTGAACCGGCGACGCTCCCCCTCGAGCGCGGTCGTGAGCCGGTCGATGCGGCACTTGTTGCCGCCGCCGCCGCAGCCGGAGCTCGAGCGACACACGAACGTGTCCTTCGCCTCGACCGCCGCGCCGAGGAAGCGGGACAGCTCGATCGCGGCGGGCTCCTCCGCCGCCGACGCCTCGGCGGCGAGCAGGGAGATGCCGAGCGCGCCGGTCGTCCCGGGGCTCGGCGGCACGATCACGTCGGCGCCCGTCTGCCGGGCGACGGCCGCGGCGAGGGCGTCGCTCGCGAACGGCATGCCCTGACAGAACACCACGTCCCCGACGGAGCGGCTCCCCTTCACCCGGTTCAGGTAATTCGAGATCACCGACTCGTACAGGCCGGCGACGATCCGCTCGCGCGTCACGCCCGCCGCGACGGCCTCGTCGATCACCTCGGCCATGAACACCGAGCAGTGCTGGCCGAGGCCGGCGCTGCCGTCGGCGCCGATCGCGATCGCGCCGAGCGCGGAGACGTCCTCGACGCCTCCGAAACGGCGCCCCTGCTCCTCGATGAACGACCCCGTGCCCGCGCTGCACGCCTCGTTCATCGCGGCGTCGACGACGCGGCCGCCGGCGAGCCGGATGTACTTCGCGTCCTGCCCCCCGATCTCGAAGATGGTGTCGACGCGCGGGTCGTGGTGCGTCGCGCCGCGGGCGTGGGCGGCGATCTCGTTCAGCACGAAGACCGTGCGTGGCCCGAAGCAGGTCGCGAGGAGCGAGCCGACGATCTCGCGCCCGCTGCCGGTCACGCCGAACGAGCGCACCCGTGCGCCCGCCACCGGCCCTGCGAGGAACGCCCGCACCAGCTCCTGCGCCGCGGCGACGGGGTTGCCGCTCGTGCGGACGTACCCCTCCCACGCGGGCTCCCCGCGCGCCGCGTCGAGCGCGACCGCCTTCGAGCCGGTCGAGCCGATGTCGAACCCGAGCACCACCTCGGCGCCGACCGCCGACGGCGCCTTCCGCTCCATCCGGCGGACGCGCCCGAGCGCCGTCGAGAGCGGCTCCACCATCCGGATGTCGGCCGGCGGCGTGGGCCGCACGAGGCGCGCGAGCGGCACCGCCCCCGCGTGCTCGCGCGCCGCCTCGACGGCGCACCCGACCGCCTCGAGGACCTGCGCGTGGCCCGCGTCCGTGTCGACGAGCTCCATCCCATTCCGGACGAGGAAGCGGCGGAAGTGCTCGCGGACGCGGCGCGCGCGGGTCACGCCGCCGACGAGCAGGACGCGCCGCGGCGAGCGGCGCGGCTTCACGAGCACCTCCGCCGCTTCGGCGATCGCGTCGAGGAGGCCGGCGAGGATGCGCTCCCGCTTCTCGCCCTTGTTCGCGAGGTGGGTCATGTCGGTCTTCAGGATGACCGGGCATCGTCCGGAGAGCGGCGCCGCGTCGGCCACCTCCTCCGCGAGCGCGGCCGCCTCGTCGACGGAGAGACCGAATCGCTCGACGAGCTGCTGGAGGAAGTTCCCCGTCCCCTGCGCGCAGCGCGAGTTCTCGCGCCAGGCGGAGCCCCCCTCGCGCGCCTCCAGCACGGCGACGCCGCGGCTGCCGATGCTCACGACGGTGAGCGGCTCCGGGCCATGCAGGAAGCGGAGCCCGCGCAGCATCGCCTGCTTCGTGGGGATGCGGCGGAGCGCGATCTGCCGGGAGAGGCGCCCCGTCGTCACCGCGGAGGAGACCGTGTCCCAGTCCCACAGCGCGAGCAGCTCCGAGAGCCGCGGTCCGGGCTCCTTCGCATGCGCTACGACGGCGTGCCGGACGAGCCGAAGCCCCTCGCCCTCGCGGGCGAGCTCCGCGAGCTTGATCGTCTCCGCACCGACGTCGATCCCGACGAACCGCTCCATCCAGCCTCCCGCGCTGCGGCGCTGCCTCGTCCCGCGGAGAGTCGCCGGCCCGCCCGGATGTGACGCAGCGTATTCGACGGCGCGTGCGCGCCGCGCCCCGTCACACCCCGACCTGCCCGCGCCTCCTGTATGTTTACCACGTGGGGGGCACATGCGAACGGGACTGATCGCGATCACGCTGCTCGCGTGCGTGCAACCGGCGCGCGCGCAGGTCGTGCTGAAGCTCGGCACGCTGGCGCCGCAGGGGTCGGCCTGGCACGAGATCCTGCGCGAGATGGGGCGGGAGTGGGAGGAGGCGTCGGCGGGCGCCGTGAAGCTCAAGATCTACGCGGGCGGAACGCAGGGCGGCGAGGGCGACATGATCAGGAAGCTCGGGATCGGCCAGCTCCAGGCGGCGGCGCTCACAAACGTCGGGATGCACGATCTCATCCCGCTGCCGAAGGCGCTCTCGACGCCGCTCTTCTTCGCCTCGGAGGCCGAGGCCGACTGCGCCCTCGAGGCGGTGCGACCGACGATCGAGGGGGCGCTGCACGAGCGGGGCTACGTCGTGATCCAATGGAGCCGGCTCGGAGCCCTCTACCTGTTCTGCGACGCGCCGCGCAGGACGCCCGCAGAGATGGCACAGGCCCGGTTCTTCGCCCAGGAGGGCGACAACGCCGCCGCGGACGCGTGGCGCGCGGTGGGATTCCGTCCGGTCCAGCTCTCCGCCACGGATCTCTACCCCGCCCTCGCGACCGGGATGATCGAGTGCGTCCCGAGCCTCCCCGTGTACGTGCTGACGGCGCACCTCCACGAGAAGGCGCGCCACATGATGGATCTCGCGTGGGGGCACATGTACGGCGCGACGATCGTCCGCCGCGACACCTGGGAGCGGATCCCGGCGGATGTCCGGCCGCGCCTGCTCGAGATCGCTCGGCGGCGCGGCGCGGCTGCAGACGCCGAGGTGCGCCGCCTGAACGCCGACGCCCTCGCCGCGATGCAGCGGCAGGGGCTCACGGTGACGCCCGTCGACGCCGGCCCGTGGCGGGAGGTCATGACGAAGGCGCACACCCTGCTCCGCGGCCAGGTCGTGCCGGCGCCGTTCTACGACGAGCTCGTGCGCGTCCGCGCCACGTGCCGTGCGCGCGCGGCCGGGGCGCCGGCGCGCCCCTAAACGGGCGAGCACGATTCGCGATCACCAGAACCCCCGTTCGTGCTGAGCGTAGCGCCCGCATCAGCGGGCGCGGAGTCGAAGCACGCGCCTTGGAACGCTGGCGCCCTTCGACTTCGGGGCGCTGCGCGCCCCTA
>WNGA01000871.1_pt1 | contig 74994 bp, 66 predicted proteins | sample 5400061 | NCBI WGS metagenome assembly WNGA01 (sample SAMN13153366, study PRJNA577476) | soil metagenome | isolation source: 100 cm soil or saprolite under grassland replicate 2 | place: USA:California | collected 2016-06-15
CACATCTGTCAATTAAAATAGTGTGCCAGATACCGCCTCCTCCCCAGGCTTGGGAAAGACTCGTGGAAGCACCCGCCGGACTGCCCAGCTACTTCAGAGACTTATCGGTCCGGTCGGGCTTGGTGCGGAACCCCTGCCCTGTGGGTGGCGGGAGGCCCGGTTCCAGGAGTCTTGGCACCGGGCGGGGAGGTTGGTTTCCTCTTGCCATCCGGACAGGAGGGCCCTACGCTGCCGAACGAAGGGCAGAGCTGTTTGAACGCCGCACTTGGGGACGGCGCGGCACAGCTGGCTGGTCGCCCGGCATCGCAACCGTGCCATCGTCTTGAGGAGGTTGCTCGACGGTGTCTTCAACCGTTGGCCGATTAGCAAATGCGGGGCGGGTGCTCACCTGGGAGCCCGGCCGTGGACTCGTGCCCTGTGCACACGAGGACGACCAGCTACTCATCGCCGACTCCTGGCTGGTCTCTGACGGCCGCGTGCGCGGGCTCGAGCGGCATAGGCAGCGTTTCTTCCGCGCATGCATCGAGGTTGCCCACATTCCCCAGGATCACCTGCACGCATTCTGGCGGGCGACGGTCCGGGAACTGCCGCGACACGAGCGCTGGTTCCCCCGGGTGGAGCTGTCTGCCCGCCCTCGGGCCGAGCTGCGCTTGAGGATCAGGCCAGCCCCGCCGCAGGGCGCTGCGGTTCGGCTGTGGGTCTGGGACGGGCCAGACCCCAGAACCGCACCGCGCAGGAAGGGTCCCGACCTGGCCTGCCTGGCGGAGGTGCGTCGCCGCGCGTCAACCGCAGGCGCTGGCGAGGCACTGCTGACCACGCGGTCCGGCCTGGTGTTGGAGGCGACGAACTCCAGCGTGCTGTGGTGGGAAGGCCCGTGTCTCTGCATACCGTCCCCGGGGTTGAGGATCCTGCCTGGCGTGACCGCAGACCTCATCCAGGAGAGCGCCGTACGGTTCGGTACGCGAATGGGCCACCGGCGCCGCCGCGTGGCGGATCTCGACGGCTCCGAGGTGTGGTTGGTCAACGCCTTGCATGGCATCCGGACGGTGTCGACGTGGGTGGGCACATCGGTTGTAGCCGGCCCGGCCCTCCGGGCGCCGGAGTGGCAGGCTCGGCTCGAGGCATGCGCGGAACCGCTGCCAGAACACGGTTGATCGCGAGTACGTCGGCTCGTAGCAGCCGGGTCCGTCGCGGGAGCATGAAGAGTCTCTCGCTGACTGATGGCCCGTCGCGCCTCTTGGGAGAAGGAGGGGGAGAGGGCGGAGAGGGAGCGCGAGGTGGATGAACTGAACACAGAAAGAGCTGGCCTAGCAATGCCAGTGAAATGCCGGCCCGGCTGAACCTTCAGAAAATGGGGTGGCTGACGGGATTCGAACCCGCGGCCTCCAGGGCCACAACCTGTTTTTAGGACCTTTGCGCGACCCGCGTCAAATGCGCGTTTCCTCCCTCAACTCGCTGTCTGGCCTTTATATAAAGGCGTTTCAACAGGTCTCAGACCGGACCACCCAGTTTCAGCGAGTTTCACCCTCGTGGAACCCATATGGAACCCACGGGCACTTTTGGGCTAAAATAAAAATCGCGTGGGTTCCAGCAATTTCGAACCTCCGGCACACAGGTTCGAGAGGGTCGAATGCCGAGGGTGAAGCTCTCAGACCGGATGGTCGACGGCTTGAGGGCCAAGGCTCGGGTCGACTACTGGGACGCCCTCGTGCCCGGGCTCGTGCTGCGCGTGTCGCCGGACCGCAAGGCATGGTGCGCCGTCTACAGGATCGCGGGAAAGAAGGACCGGCTCACCTTCGGCACCTACCCGTTGACCCCCGTCTATGACGCGCGCATGCGGGCCGCGGAGATCCTCAAGAAGGCCCAGCACGGGGAGGATCCGAAGGCCCTTGACCCTCGTCCTACGCTCCCACTCGAGGAGCTCGCGCGGCGCTTCCGCGAGCAGGCCTTCCCCGACCTCGCCGCCTCGACTCAGAAGGAGTGGGGCCGGCTGATCGACGTGGAGATCCTGCCCGCCCTGGGAGCCTTGGACGCCGTGGACGTCCGCGGTGCCCGCCGCCAGATTCGCGAGGCGACCGACGCGATCAAGCGCCGGAGCCCCACCACCGCCAACCGGACCTGGGAGATCGTCCGGCGGCTGATCGGGTGGGGGATCGAGCGGGACCTCCTCGATCCCACCGCGAGCGCCGTCTTCGCGAACTTCCCGCGGCCGGCCGAGGAGAAGAAACGGGACCGGGTCTTGACCCACGACGAGATCCGTAGGGTCTTCGAGGCCCTCCGGAGCGAGCCAAAGGTTACGGGAATCTTCTGGCGGCTCGCCTTCCAGACGGGTCAAAGGCGGGGGGAGATCCTCGGCGCGAGATGGGACGCCCTGGACCTGGATCGGGCCCTCTGGACGTTCAGGACGAAGGGCGACAAGCCGCACGTCCTCGGCCTGCCGACACAAGCGGTCGCGGTCTTGCGCGAGGCCTGGCCGCTCTCCTCCCACACGCCCTACGTCTGCTCGGGACCCGCGGTGTGCGGCCACCTGTACAACCCGCAGAAGTCCGCGGAGAGGGTGCGCGAGCGCTCCAAAGTTGCGTTCCGGATTCATGACGTCCGGAGGACCGTGGCCAGCGGACTGGGGGAGCTAGGAATCGAGGAAGGCCTCATCTCGCGCATCCTGAACCATTCGACCTCGTCGACGAGCGGCGCGTCCGTCACCGCGGCGGTTTACAACCAGTACCGTTACGTGGAGCCCATGCGCCACGCCCTGCAGGCGTGGGCCGATCGCCTCGACGAGATCCTCAATGCCGCGCCGGCCGAGGTGATACCCATGAGGACGGAGAGCGGGAATCGCCGAGCCGTGGGGCGGTCGTCCGCGCGGCGCCGGAGAGGCTAAGAAGGGCCACCCTACCGCAACACGGGCAGCATACGCGACGCTCGAAACACCGTCACGACCCCTACGACTCCCGGCGGGTCACTCTGCCAGGACGGCGGCGTGGCTCTGACGAACACGTCGCCGTCGCGTGCGCGGTTCGTAGCGGCTACGAAAACCTACCGTCCGCGTGGCTACGTCCGGAGCACCCCGACCTCACCTGCGAGGGCCGCCCCGCCTGGCCATCGCGGACCTCAGGTGCATTGTTCGACGGCCTTGCGCTCACGCTCGCTCCGGGGCCCGCGCTACGGCAGCAGGGTAATCCCTGTAATCGCAAGAGATCGAACGTCCTTCGCCTGCGTTTCCAGGCGCAGCATCATCCCCGCCACGGCGATGCGAAAGTCTCCGGGAAGGCCTTCTGGAACTCGGTACGTGCTCGCGTCGTGAAACGCCTTGAAGTCCTCGGAGATCATGTGCCTGCTCACGAGCTGCCGTGCGCGCTCGGCTTGGGACCCCTCAGACAGGTTACAGCCAGCCAGCTTGTGAGCGCAGTCATTCCGCATCCGGCGAACAAGATCCAATGCGTCCCGAAACGGCCGATCGATCAGGCCGAGTCTGTAACAGGCCTCGATGCGGGCGCTGAAGGTGCCAAGTGGTCGCTCGACGTCGAGGAGACTGTCGTCGGACCCACTTGCCGGCGGAAGAAGCGCCCTGCGCAGGAGGCCTTCAAGCGCGAGATCCAGCCGGGCAGCACCCAGTACGATGGAGGCGCGGTCAGACTCACCCTCGAACTCCTTGAGGAACGGCAGCATCGCGTCGTAGTGCGCGTCGAACTCGGAGTCTGTCGTCTCGGTCATCCCCCTCGAGATTCTGTGGGTCTGTCGAAGACCAGCTCAGCTGCGGCGCTCGCTCGCCGTCAGCTTGATGCGCTTGTTAGCGGGCTACGTCCTCTACGCTGCTTGGACCCAAGCCCAGCCACCGCGCCAGAACGCGCTCCACTTTCAGCAACTCGGACGGTGGTAGCCGACCAAGAGGCCGAATCAAGATCGATAGGGGGAAGGAGGCCACACCCTGGCAGTCGAACGCGCCGGGTCGTAGGAAGGGCGTGGCCACAGCCACCTCGTAGGCGGTCCCGCGAACCGATGTGGTATGTGAGACGAGTGTCACAAGGGCTCTGTCCGCGTCGCCTGGAGGGGAGCTCACGATCAAGGCCGGCCGAACCTTGCCCGCCATGCCGAGGTCCACAAGCCAGACCTCGCCACGCGCGAACCGCTTCACTTGGGTTCTTCTTGCGCGTCCAGGCTTAGGAACAACTCACGCCCCGCAGCCATGAGCTCCTCGTCCGTGAAGGCCTCGTAGTCCACGGCGGCGGCGCGACGTAGCAGCTTACGAAACACCTCTTCGCGTTCGGCCGCGGAAAGATGCTCGAATGCCTCGATAACGGCTTGCGCTGCATGCGACATAGCAAGCCCAAGCGTGTCACCGCCGAGCCGCCTCGTCAACTGGCTGCTCCATGAGAGGGTCCCAGCCTGACGCTAAGACCAGGTCCCCGGCAGTGACTGGGTGACCAAATGAGCTTGGTCACAGGCCAGGGCGCCGCTTGACCTCCTCGTGAGGGATACCCTTGCCGGCATCGAGCTCTGCGAGGCCGGCGTCGATCTTCGCGAGGAATACCAGGCGCTCGATCGCATCGTCGAATGTGGCCTCATCCGGCAGATCCTGGACGGCCTCAAGAATGCGCTCACGGGCAGTGGGAGTCGGCATACCGGGCTATTCTAGCTCCGACCGCCCAGGTCGGTCATGGCCCGCTCGCTTACTCTCGTATCGGCCGAACACCGCAGTTGACCTCGAAGTGCGAGGCACGAGGGTCACCAGTGGATGCTGACCGACACTGTCATACACACGGGAACAGCCCTGCCAGCCACGAACGTGGGGGTGTACCGCCACTGAAGAATCGCGTCGGAGATCGCGGCACTGAACTGCGGGAAGGCCGGCTCGAACTTTAGGTCTTGAAGTACTGCCACCTTGCGGACGCGACCGTCGGGCCCGATCAGAGCTTCGCCAACCCAGACGCCAGAGCCGACCGTGCCTCGTGGTAGCTCGGGATACTTCGCATTCACGTGGTGAACCTTCTTCGGCTCGTTGACCCGTGATGCCGGACGAACTGGGTCCGCTCCGAAACCTTCCAGGGCCCCTGCTTCGCAGGGTCTTGTCTTGGGCGTGGGCGATCGGGCGGCGGTCGGGGGCATGGAGAATGACTCGCCGAAAACGGCGATCGTGGCCACCAGGGCGTAGGTGAGCGCTGCTGTTTGTCGTGCCCAGTTCATGCTCTCATGTCCGCCGAAGACCGGCGAGGCTGCTAGGCGAAGCCCGGCTCCGTCCGCTTCAACCCATTGTTGGGCTCTTCGCGCCTCCTCCGGGTAGTATAGGACATGCCCACGGGAAGTCCTCCTCTCACGTGGGAGGGGCGATACGCGCAGGCGGTTGCCCAGCTGACAACGCCGGGCGGACCGGCCTTCTACGTTCTCGCGGTCGCGGCCAAGGCGGCCTTCGAGCTTGGCAAGATTGACGAAGCAGGGCGGTATGCACGGGACCTGCTCAATGCTGCGCCGCAATTTGCCCATGACTGGAACTATGGCAACGCGATACACGACGGCCACATGGTGCTCGGCAGGATTGCTCTGAGGCAAGGCGACGCCGAAGCTGCGAAGGAACACCTGATACAGGCGGGGAAGACACGTGGCTCGCCTCAGCTGAATAGCTTCGGCCCGAACATGAGCCTGGCCAAGGACCTCCTCGAGCGGCATCATCCCGACGCCGTCATCCAGTACTTGGAGCTCTGCTCAACCTTCTGGGAAATGGAGGGTGGCAAGCTCGTAGAGTGGGCTGCGCTCGCTCGAGCTGGCTCACTGCCGGACTTCGGGCCGAACCTCGTATATTGATTCGAGCGCTGGCCTCGTCCGCTCAACACCGGGTTGATCGGCAAAAACTCCGGTCTGGCCACGCCTCGTCCGCTCCAATTGTTGGACGGCGCTCATGAGTGGATCTGTGCATCGATCCAGTCATCGTACTCAGCTACGGCTTGGCTCACGTCATCTTCGAGTGGACGCAGGCGCCGGTCGATTCCCCAGTAGTGATCGAGGGCTCGCACGGCGGAGGCGCTGCGGCCGATGGCCTCGGCTTGACGACGCCAACGCTGAACCTTGTGCAGCGTGTACTTCGCGTGGCCGCCTGACTGCCACTCTTGGAAGGCCTCTTCAAGCTTGGGTTCCCGCACACCAGCCTTGGCCAGGTCAATTCCGACCTCCCGCCAGAACTGGGTATATTGGAGGTTGCGATCGATCTCCGCGTCAGTGCCAGTCTTCGAGAGATACGAGAGGCCACCCAACATCTCGTCGATCCGTTCGAGCAGGTCCTGGGAAAGCCCGGCGGCCACCGCGGAGACCTGTAACTGAAGGCCGTGGAGCAGATGATCAGCGAGCTGCCGCCTGCCTTTGTCGGTCGGGAGCAAGAACGCGTCCTCGACGCCGAACCTCACCATGAACGCAGCTTCCTCGTTGGAAGGCCGGCCCCGAACCGTGATCGGTGGAGCTGAGAGCTTCCGAGTAAGCTCCACCACGGTCAGGTACAGCACTCTTACGACGATCTCGAAGACGCCGGGCCGAAGCCGCCCCTGGTGGAAGGCTTCACACCGCATCTTGTGACACACGCTTAGAACGAGGCGATCATCCGCTGAGATACGGCCGAGCCGATGCCCAAGAATTCTGGTCTTGGGCTCAAACTCGCGCTCAGCAGCCGCACGCTCTTCAGCGGTGTACTTGGGACCCAGTCCACCCTGGATCCACTGGCTGTACGCCGGCTCCCATTTTGGCTTGAACCGGTCCTCGAGGGCGAAGTACATTTGAAGCTCCCGGTGCATCAGAAGCTCGGCCACGTTGTCAAGAAGGATCAGAGCAAGACGGTAGCCGAGAAGAGAGCTGCCGAGCATCTGCGCCTTGGCGGCCTCAATTTGTTCGTAGATCAACCGGAAATGCAGCATCGTCCCTTCGACTCCACAGGACCCCGGTCTCGCCTACGTCCGTCCAAGACCCTCGGACCAGCTGCGAGCGTCCGGTGTTCGCTGAAGCGCGAGCATACGAGGTCCGTCCGCTTCATCCCGTTCTTGGGCGGCGTCTTGATCTGTCGCCCGGGTCCCTATCCGTGAAGCCCAGGGGTCCCGCATATAGACCACCCCCAGGGCCGGCATACAGGCCACCACCGGGCCCTGCGTACGAATCCCTCAGCCAAGTGTCCTTCCTCATGGCTCAAGACTACAGCTGTCGGCTATCAAGCCAGGTCCCTCCCTTCTGGCTGGGTGGCGCGAGGAGCCGCGCACACGCGGTCGTCCGCCGGACACCACGGATGCGGGGCCGGTGGCCGCCCAGTAACACTAGGCGCCACTCCCGTCCCACACCGGATCAGGCCGACAAGCGCCGTCAGCTTCATCCGCTCGTTCCGGCGGCAGCCGAGGACATGCTACCCCTCCGGGTCCGAGCGCCCCTCCCGCGACGCCGCCTGCCGCGCCTTGCGCAGCTTCGCGTCAAGCTCGGGCGGTAGCGTGACCAGGTGGAACTCAATGCCGGCCGGGACACGCCCGCCGTCCTGCTCCTTCAGACACAGCGCGTGCATGTCAGCTTCCGTGAGGACCATGAGGCGACGGTCAGCATGGGCCATCGAAAGGAAGAGCATGTCCGAGCGCAGCTTATGAAGCTTGCCGACCGCCAGCTTGCCGGCCGCGGTCTTCGCCCCGCTTGTGGAGATCGAAGCCACGATGCGGTCGTCCGAGGACACGGCGTCGAAGTCGAATCGCCCTCCAGACGAAAGGAGCATGCGTTCGCGGCGGAACTGCTGCCCGAAGGCCGTGGGCATCCATTCGCGCCTGACCCAGTCCTCAACCGCGGTCTGCACCCGAGTGTCAGCCACGACTATGCCTCACGCGGGGCCCCTCCGAACACCGCGTTGAGCCGCGACCGCCCGGCGCGCGAAGTCTCACGCGGAGCCCCGCCTTTCCCGTCTCGGGCGGCTCAGCGTTAACCATCCGACGTCAAGCTCCGCGTGGATTCCGGACGACCCGAGGACGGCCGAAACGGCGTTGTGCGATGCTACCGCCGAGAATCCGACTGTCACGCGTCAGCAATTCCTCGATATCCAAGACAAGGCCAAGATCCATGCGGCGATCGCGAAACTCTGCGGTATGGTGCTTCAAAACCATGCCTACGATCATGGGAGATCCGTCCGCTCGTTCAACCAGCGCTGGAGCCCCTGACAGGCCGGGCGGTGGGACAAAAGACACCTCGTATCCGGGTGGCGCTCCGGGCAAGTCGGCCAGGCTCCGCCGCGTGACGACATGGCCCTTGAACGCCCGTAGGTGGTAGACGGGCGGTTCGAAGCCGAACGCGAAGCCCATGGCGAAGACATCGTGGAGGTAGTACAGGGGACTGAAGTGGAACGGCAGGATCTCGGCTCCGAGGTTGGGGCACACCATGATCGCGAGGTCGATGTCATCGAATAGTTCGGAGTCCCGCACGGTCTGCGCCTGATGGTGCCCCGGTGTGAGCCGTGCCAAAGCCACGTCACCATCGCCCTCAGCGTCTCGGAAGACATGCCCGGCGGTCAGAAAGACTTCGGGCGCCAAGCAAAAGGCTGTGCCGTGAAAGACGCCGTAGTTCAGTTCAAAGACGTTCTCGTCACGATTCCCTTCGCCGGCTATGACGGCCAGGTTCACCGCGTGTGGGTCCATCGCCTGCTCTTTCGCCCTAATCGGCCGCTGAACACACAGACAATCTGCGAAGCTCCATCGCTAGCGCCGCCCTCGTCAGGAGGGTGGCAAGCTCGCAGAGTGGGCTGCGCTCGCTAGAACTGGAAGGCTGCCGGATGTCGCTTCAACCTCATCATTGATTCCATCGCTCCCGTCGTCCGCCCAACAAGCGTTGAGCGGCCAGACGGCATCATTGGCGCCGCTCCAACCGGTTGGTTCGCGGCACACTGCCCTCTATTGGATTCCCGCGCCCGGCAAAGAGTCTGGTGCAAGGAGGAGACGCCGCTCGAGTTCGACAATGAACACCTCGTACATCTGACGCGCCTGTCTGGCGCGAGCCATGCCTTCCAGCTTCCCGAGTAGTTCTGCAAACTCCGCATTCGACCAGAGCCTCACCCCGAAGGTGCAGCGCTTGAGACCGTCATAGAACTCGCCCCAGGAGTAGTGTCGAGGTGTGCGCCGCTCTTTCCGCAGAACGGCAGGACGGTACCTGAAGGACGCTCGGTAGATGCGAGCCTGGTGCAAGGCAGTCCGCTCCTCGGTCGGGTCGGTCAGCTCGGAGCAACAGTAGTAGATTCAGGGAAAAGCCGTGAGGTTCCTGTGCTGATCCTCATCAAGAGGCCAACGATCCTCGCCGTTGTGGTACAGCGTCTTGTATTGGAATCCGAACACTTTCCACGTACCCGGGTCGAAGAAGAGGCGATCGGCCGGGAGGTCTCGCTCGAGGTGCTGCGAAACCTTGTATGTCGCCACGCGGAAGCCGGCATCCCGAAAGAAGTCGCGCAATCCCTGACTCGTCCAATCCGCGGTCTGTTCTTCAGGGACATAGGGACCGGACGCCACACTACATCACTCCCAGTCGCTACTCATCCTGTCGACAAGCACAGGCACCGAGCTGCGAGGCCATCGCCGTCCACATCAGCTTCAGCCTTGTTAGCCCGAGCCGCCGCTCGAGGTCGTGGCTTCGAGTAGTTAGCGCCATGCGTTGTGGCAGCGGGGACACTCAACCTCCAATAGGCCAGCGTCACGAGAGCGACACGCTGGACATCCCCTCCCGGCGACAGGCCAGGCCTTGTCGATGTTGTCGATCTTGTCCTTGAACCCAGGATCGGTGAGCGCTTTCCGGAGGATCCGTCGGAGCAGCTCATCGAGGTCGGTCAGGGTCTGACTAAACTCGTCGCGCCGAGCCTGACGGTCGGCCTCCACCACCGAGTGCAAGACCGAAGAGCCGTGTGCCAGCTTGGACCGCAGCTTGTAGACCTCGTCAGCCCAATAGGCGTCGAACTGGGGAAGGCCGACCTCGGCAGCAAGTGCGGGGACCCTTGTGGTGAATTGCTTCACCGCCCGTTCTGGCATCGTGCTTACAAGGCCTTCTAGCGTCGTAGTGAGCAAGAGGCCCCTCGGCCTGCCGTGGAAAACGAAGGGCGATTCGCCAAACGTGGAGACAGCCAGGCCGAGCCGGGTGTCGGCTAGGGCAGGATGGAGACGATCGTAAGCCTCGACGAGGTCGCGCAGCAGTGTGGCATCGGCCTGCGTCAGCCAGCGGCGGCGTGATGCCGTGCCACAGTACGCACGCGCGAAGGGAGGGGCGATGTCCCCAGGCTTGAGGTCCACGAGCCGACTCTTCTCGTCTGTCCAGATGCGCGCCGTAAACTCAAACCCGCCTTCGTTAGCGCGGACGAAGTGCGATAAAAAAAGCACCTTCGTGATCGCCTGATCTTGATCCCACGTTGAGCCTGGTGGGTCGTAGCGAACGAGGCCATACATTACGGAAAGGTCTGTGGGATGAGGCGATCGGAAGCGGGTGTTGGCCACAACGGCTGCGGCAATCTCATCACGCACTCCAGCCAACTGGATGCCCGGAGCCACTTCAAATGCTCTGGATAGTGGGGGCGTCGACTCGCGCGCTTCTGGATCGAGTCGAAGTGGATTCGCGCCGAAGAGCAGAACATCAGCAACCGGCATTCTCTCGCCCTCGTCCTGGAGGTTAGCACCGTGTAGAGCTGCGACGGCCGAGCCGCCCGCTGTCGCGGCGTGGACCCTCGTTCGCCGCAAGGGGTTGTTAGACACCCTCTTTTCGCTCTCGGATCAAGCCCTTGATTCGCAAGGCTACGCGAGCGAAGTGTGAGGAGTCTGTGGCCCGCCATTCTCTGTCGGGCGCGTCCGTAACCATGCGTGAGGTGATCGGGTACCGGCCGATCTCACCGAACCTCCTGAGTCTCCTCAGCGTCTCGATTTCCTCGTCGTTGAGTGCCACGCCCAGGGTGCTGGCCATTGCCACGAGATCGTGGTTGTTCACGCCCGGTATACCCCGGAATCGGTTGCCGACAACGAGTAGTTTGCCCTCGGCAAGCCACAGTGCCTTCAGGAGGCACTCGAGAACAAAGACTCGAAGCAGGATGGACGCCAAGAGCGCGTCGCGCCGTTGCTGAAGGCTCGGCCCTCGCTTATCCGGCCTTGCGTAGACGTGGATCAAACGACCGGCTGCCCACATGATTGAGTTCGCCTGCTGGTACCACGCCTCGAGACTATTTCCGTGGCTGGCGTACCATGAAGGCCCAGACGGCATCCCACTCTCCTCAGGTGTGTCGAACACTGAGTCGAGTAGCGGAGGGGAGTCTCACCCCTCCGCCCTCACAGAACCGGACGTGAAGCTCTCGCCTCATCCGGCTCTTACACTCCGGCCGCGGGCCGAACGCCGAGTTGCCAGTGCACGAACAGGCGAGGCTCCCGCCGCGCGATGCGGCCGAGCCAGTGCACCGACGCACGTTCACGGCGCCGGAACCGCTTGAATTTCCGCCGCACCCATGCGGCAAGGGCCTCGTCAAGATGTCGAAGGACTTGGACGCACCAGGACCGGTAGAACCGACCGTAGTAGTTCATCCAGCCACGGACCACCGGGTTGACGAATCGCGCAAGATCCTCGAGTCGGTGATTGCTCCAGCGGGTGGAAATGCGCCAGTCTCGGATCGTCTTGCGTATTGCCTTGGCAGCCTTGGTGCTGATCGCCGGCAGAAAGCTCACGAAGAACTTCCCCCAGCGATTCTTTGCCAGTCGAGGTTGGAAGGTGTACCCAAGGAAGTCGAACTGCACGTGTTCGTACTCCCCAGGCCGGCCGTCGTCCTTGCAGTACACGATGCGGGTCTTGGTGGGGTGCAGCTCCAAATGGCACTGCGCGAACCGACCCCGGATGGCTTCCACGACCGCCTGCGCCTCCTCCTTGGTGCGACAGTGCACCACCGCATCGTCCGCGTAGCGCTCGAAAGGACACCGCGAGAACGTGCGCCGCATCCAGACGTCGAATGCGTAGTGCAGGAAGAGGTTGGCCAGGAGCGGACTGATGACGCCGCCCTGCGGCGTGCCTCGGGTCCGCGGTTCCAGGGTACCGTCCGACAGCTGAACGGGGGCACACAGCCACCGCGAGATGTACAGCCGGAGCCAAGGAACCTCGGTATGGTGAGCCACGGCGCGCTCGACCAGATCGTGATCCAAGGTGTCGAAGAAGGCCTTGATGTCAAGATCAACGACCCAGTCGTACTCCCAGCAGCGTTGCCTCGTCACCCCTACCGCATCGAGCGCCGACTTGCCGGGTCGATAGCCGTACGAGTCGGGCTGGAACACCGGCTCCACGCAGGGCTCGAGGACCATCTTCGCGACCGTCTGCGCCACTCGATCGGCTACCGTTGGGATGCCGAGTGGGCGCTTGCCGCCGTTGTCCTTCGGTATTTCGACCAGCCGCACGGGCGGTGGGAAGTACGAGCCCGACGACATCCGATTCCAGACCATGTAGAGATTTCCCTTCAGGTCCTCCTCGAACGCCGCCAGAGACTGCCCGTCGACCCCTGCCGCTCCGTGGTTTGCCTTCACCCGTTGATACGCTTCCCAGACGAGTTGCTTCGGAATGTCATAGGCCTTGCCACAGGCCGTAGCTCCTCCCATTGCTGGTTGGCCACAACCCGGGGCCAGAGTGTCGGGCCCCTTCGCTCCACCCGCGTTACCGGGCTTCATCGCTCCTACGAGCCCGTCCGTCCCTGAGCCACGCATCGGTACTCGGCTCCTCGTGGGTCCGCCACTTGGAGATCTCCCTTGACATCGCGGCACAGGTTCCCGCGTTCCGCACAAGAGCCTGCGCTGGGCTCACGCCGCCTTTGTGCCGGCCACCACCCGGGCAGCGAAGCAGGACCTCCCCCGGGCTCCTCCCAGGCCACTGATCGGAGCCTGGTTTCGATGGCCTCCATTCGCTTTCGACACGTTGCCGGCGGTTCACTCTCGTTCGTCTTCCCAGCACTCACCTGACGGGTTCATCCCGCCCTTTCCGTGAACGCTCACCACCCCGGCCGTTGTGCCGGAGCAGCTTCCGGTGGTTTGGGCCCTGACCCTGCCGTCCGAGCCCGAGGGGCCATCCCTCATCTCTTGTGCAGCAGGCACTTCAGTTCGGTCGGTTGACCTCCCTTTCGCGCCGTCGCGGCGCACGATCAGCGGCGAAGCTCCATTCGGGCCGTGCCTCGTCCACTGCATTCGTTGTTAGCCCGCGACTCAAGGCGCGTCAGCCCAATGGCTCGTGATTGCGAAGAGCGCCATGTCGACATCGGCGGCGTACCAGGCACCCCGTGGGCGCGGCACAGGGTTCCAAGTCTTGCGCGCCGTGAGTTGTCCAGCAAGTCTACAGCAGAGGTCCGAGTACTGGGCGAGACCGTCTGGCGTGCTCGGGAACCCGGTCGCAGCAGCCATTCTCGAGTCCAAGATCGCGCACGAGCGCGGGGCGAGGAAGCGCAGATGCTTTGACGCGAAGGAGACTCCGAACCCACTGATCGACACCAGCGGCCGAATCGCGGTCTTGACAGGGAGACCCTCGGAGGCGTCCGTGGCCGCGCGGCGGAGCGATGCGGCAAGGTCCGTGAGGGGGTTGTCACGAAATACCCTGCCGGCGATGCCGGCGTATCCGCCCCACTTGCACACGGCTCGGATGAAATCGGCCGCGTCGGACTCCCGAAAGCCAGCCGCTGAGAGATTCGTCGCCATGGCCTCGATATGCGCGGTGCCTGGCACACGAGCAACATGACTGTGTACGTAGGCCGGGAACCGGGCGAACTGGACGTCCTCCCCGCCGATCGTCAGGGTGCCTGTGTCGTACTCGATCACGGTCCCCCTCGTCGGGCTAACTCACAGTTCAGCGGCGAGGCTCCATCGCTGGCGCCGGCCTCGTCCCCCTGCAACTATTTGTTCGGCGCCTCTCATCGTTGGACAGGATACGGAAGGCTGGGAGGCCACGTGCCGCCTTCCCAGATGTGCTCTTCGCACAATCCGGCAAGGGCCGTGAGCTTATCCTCGTACAGCTCCACAGCCGCCACGGACATCTCGAAGCCAACCGCGACCGCCTGGAACGCCACCTCGACCGCGTGTATCGCATCAGCGAACGGCCGCTCCCGTGCGCGCGACTCCCATTTGACGGGATCAAGATCGCGGTACACAGCCTGCATGCCCGCATGGTTGGGATGAGCGAACTCGCACAGTAGGTCGTACAGCCCACGAAGGTTCCCGACGTCCGACTTCGTGATTCTATCGATGATGGTGAGAACGTTGGGGGCCGGATACTGCACCGGGTCCGTAAGGGCCTCCTTTGACTTCGCCCCGAGCAGAACGTTTACCAAGTGTCGGTCCAGCTCTGGAAGGTCGTTCTTCGCGCGTGCTGCGAGGATCCGGTCGGCGCGTTTGTAGGCGTCCCATGCCAACGCACCTGTTTCCACGATCGCTCGCCCAAGGACGAAGGCCGGGACGAGGAGTTCTTGATTACAGACGCTGACGAATCCCTTCGTCAGTTCGATATTGCGGTCCAGGGCAATCTGCAAGAGGTCACGAACCTTAAGCGGTATCTTCGCGATCGGGGAGACGGCGTCAGCACGCGACACGCGAACTTGTGCGGCCGCGGCGCGCCCGAGAAGCTCCTCCACCGAGGTCGCGTCCAGCGCTGGATATCGCGTCTTAAGCTCATCCGAGACGTGCATCATCCCCGCACCCCGCCCGCCCAACATTCGCGCTGAGCGGCGAGGCTCCATCGCTTGCGCTGGCCCCGTCCGATCAAGCACGTTGTTGGGCGGCCCACCCACCTCGGAAACCCTGCTCCGCTACAAGAACCGCTCGACAATGACCTCATCCACGTAGCGTCCTCCGAGCTTCGCCTGCCGTTGCGCAGTGCCAACGACGCGGAAGCCCTGGTGCAAGTATGTGGCCAATGCGGGCGCGTTGTCTGCCCGGATGTAGGTCAGGAGCTTTTCGTACGCCTTGGCCCGGCCCCCCGCGCCATCTATCCCTACCGGTGCGCCGTCTGCGCGAAGCGGCGACTGTCCCTTGTTTACCGGCGGGCGGTCAGCCGCAGATGCTCGGAGTGCCGGCTCGAACCGGCAAAGAATCAGCCATCGCTATTCGACCTTAAGATACCGGCAGTTCCCCGATAGGGAGGTTCGAAACGTAAGATCCTTGGCTTCGCTCGCCAGCATACGAGCTATTCCGCTAACCTTCTCGGATTCCAGCCGCAATCGCTTACATGCCGCTTCGACGTCTGGAGTCATCTTGAACGCTTCGAAGGCGCGGACACAGGCCACAATCTCGGGTGGCGGGGGAGCAGGCCCGTTGCCACCCTGATTCCCGAGGCCGAACCAATAGGAGCGCGCGTCTCCACGAAGGAAGACATTCGGTGCCCTTCCCGTGCATTGCTTCACTGCACCCAAGGCTGCCTGCTGGCGGCCCGAGAGCTTATCGAGGACGGTGAACTGTTCGTTGACCTTCGCATAGAGCTTTCGGAGGTTTGCGGTGTAGGCGTGAACCGCGCCACGCAGCTTGCTTCGCCTCACGGCGTAACTCTCGAAGTGGTTTGCGAGGTCAAAGGATAGGGGACTCTCGTCCTGGAAACGGTCCTTGACCTCGGCTTCTTCCTGTTCTTTCGGACTCTCAGGCTCCACGACAACGCCGTCATCCTTGAGGCGTCCCGCGAGATTCTTGAATTGGCGGTCATCGCCCTCCAGAACCTGTCGAAGGTCAGACAAATGCTTTTCTCTCGCGGCAAGCGCAGCCGGATCGCTCTCGCTCCTTGGTGTCGCTGCCGACGTACGGGGTGGCGGTGATTGGACCGATGCGCTTGGACTCTGCTGCCGGTTGTCGTACGCCACCTTTGATGCGATGACGTTGTTAAGGACGACCCCCATGAGAACTCCGAGTAGGCCCATCGGAACGGTGAACTTGGCCGGGGCCATCGGATCGTCTGGTTTCTTCACTCGTCGGTACCACCAAATCCCCAGTGTCGATACTGCGGCCAGCGATAGGACGATGATCAAGGTAACGGTCCACCAGCTCTTCATGGTCGAGCACAGTGTATCGAACCTTGACTCTGGGGGCTCCTGGACCCAACGTAGCGACTGCAGATCACGCCGGCGGCCGGCGGGCGCACCGGGCTGACCGTTTCCGTTCCCGGCCTTCAGGCCGTGCCTCCGCCGTCCGTTGCTGCGATTCCCCGAGCGACGTCAACGGTCCTCGTCACGCGGCTTACGGACGATGAGCGGCGCGACCTGCCGGTCGCGTATACCCTGTGCGCCCAGCGTTCCGCCGGTGGCGCGGCGCCAGCCGAGGGTTGGTCAAACAGCGTAACTGGATAAGCGGGTCCAGGCGGTCGCGAGTCGGCCAGGGCCGCGCCGCCGGCGACGGCCACGACGGAGAGCCTGCGGCACGTCCCTGGCACGCGCCCCGCTCGCGGGATAGCCCGGCCTCGGCCCACCTCGTGCCCCGCGGGCTCCCCTGATTTGCGAGGAGCCCGCGGGGCGGGGCCGTGGTTGTAGCTCTTCTCAGTTCTGAGAATGGTCCTTCTCATTCTTGAGAGCCGGCCGCTCGAAGCGTTCGTCCCAATCCCTGCGTTGAGCGAGGCCGTAGACCGTGCCGGAGACGTCGCCCGGTAATGCAGAGGCCCGGCCGCTGGAACGCCTTGAAACAAACCCTGGGAGTCGCTCGGACTTTCTGTCCTCGCTCCCACGCGGCACAGATCCCCCCTCGACGAGGGATCTTGGACCCGGTCTGACCGGCTCTTGGGCGACGCTGGAAGCGTCATGCTACGCGCATCGCCGCCGCTGAGCGCCACCCAGGCGAGCCACTACTACAGGAGCGAATTCTCGCTCGGGGACTACTACACGGAACGGGAGAGCGATGGCATCGTGGCCTCGCGCTGGCACGGCCGCGGGGCCGAGGAGTTGGGCCTTTCCGGGCGGGTGAAGGCGGACCACTTCGCGCGCCTTCTGGAAGGGGAGGACGCCTCGGGCCAGAAGGTCCTGGTGGCGCATCGCGAGGGCCTCTCTGAGAGGCGCGCGGGGTGGGATGTGACCGTCTCCCCGCACAAGAGCGTGAGCCTTCAGGCACTCGTGGGCGGGGACAGCCGGCTCCTCGAGGCTCACGACCGCGCGGTGGAGAAGGCGCTGTTGGAGTTGGAGCGCCATGCCCAGGCGTGGGTCCACGGCGGGCGCGACGTGGAGACCACGGGCAACGTGGTGGCGGCGAGCTTCCGCCACGAGACGAGCCGGGCTCTCGACCCGCAGCTTCACTCCCACTGCGTCATCCTGAACATGACCCGGCGGGCGGACGGCGAGTGGCGGGCGGTGAACGCGCGGGGAATCTTCCGCGCCCAGCGCCTCGCGCGGGAGATCTACGAGGCCGAGCTCGGGGAGGAGCTGCGCTCTCTCGGCTACGAGGTGAAGACCTATCGCGACGGCCGCTCCGGTCGTGACCGCGCCATCGGGATTTCCGGCTTCGAGCCCGAGCACCTGAAGCACTTTTCCAAGCGCTCGCGAGAGATCGAAAAGGCGCTCCAGGCCCAAGGGCTCAAGAGCCGCCTGCACGGCTCGCGGGTCACCGTCGCCACGCGCGCGGTGAAGCAGAAGGGCATCGACCGCGAAGCGCTGCTGTGGAACTGGCGGACCACCGCACGGGAGATGGGCCTTCGGTTCCCGACGTGGGAGAAGGAGCGCCTGGTGGCACCGGGGCGGCTCAGTCCGGAGCGGGAGCTGCAGCTTTCGGCACGGGTTGCGGTGAACGGCGCGGTGGCGCACCTGAGCGAGCGGCGGGCCGTGTTCTCCCTGGCCGACCTGGAGCGGGAGGCGCTCTCCCGGGGCCGTGACCGCGGTGTCAGGATCGACGACGTGAGGAAAGACATCCTTGGCCGTGACGACCTGGTGGTGGCTGACCGCTCCGACGCGGTGCTCGCCCGGGTGACGACACAGCAAGCGATCGAGGACGAGCGCGCGCTGCTTCGGGCGGTGGAGCGGGGCCGTGGCCGCGGAGCCACTCTCGCGGCGCCCGAGCGAGTACACGGCCTCGGTGAGGACCAGCTCGGCGTGGTGCGCCACATCCTCGCCTCTCCGGATCGTCTGGTCGCGGTGGAGGGCAAGGCAGGTACGGGCAAGACCCGGGCGCTGGCTCACGTGCGCCAGTGTGCCGCTGAGGCGGGCTGGAGCGTACGCGGCTTTGCTCCCACCACGACGGCGGCGGCCGTACTCAAGGAGGGAGGGATCGACAGCACGACCGTGGCCGCGGCGTTCCAGAGCCTCCCTCTCAGGAGCCGGACGCAGGAGCTCTGGATCGTGGACGAGGCGGGCCTCCTGTCAAGCCGCCAGGCGCGGGAGCTGCTCGACCATGCCGAGAAGGTGGGGGCCAAGGTCGCGCTCGTCGGCGACCGACAGCAGCACCGTGCGGTCGAGGCCGGCTCGCCCTTTGCCCTCCTGATCGAGCGTGGCGGCATTGCGACCCAGACCTTGGACGTGATCCGCCGGCAGCGGGACGAAAAGTTCCGCGAGGTGGTGATGGCCGCTTCCGGGTTGGGGGGCGCGGGACGTGCCGTGCGGCTCCTCGAGGAGGCCGGGCGTGTGGTCGAGATCCCGGATGTCCGCTTGCGACACGAGGCGATCGCGCGCGATTTCGTCGGGGATGGCGCCCGCGGCGTGGTGATCGCGCCGAGCAACGCCGAGCGACAGGAGCTGAACCGCCGCATCCGGGAGGCCCTCATCGAAGCGGGCCGGGTTGACAAGCAGAGCGTCAAGGCCCAGGTGGCCGTGAGGCTGGACCTGACGGCCGAGCAGCGGGCTCGGGCATCGAGCTACAGCGTGGGCGACGTGCTGCGCTTCGTCCGGCGAGGGAACGGCATCGAGGCCGGGGATCGTGCGCGCGTGGTCAGCATCGACGAGAAGCGGAACCTCCTACGGCTCGAGCTCGAGAGTAGCCGCCTCGTCCCGGTCATCAATCCCCGGAACCGCCGCGCCTTCGAGGTGGAAAGGCTGGCGCAGCGTCGTTTCGCGGTGGGCGACCGCATCCAGTTCCGGGAGCGGGATCGCGCCCTCGACGTCGCCAACGGGACCATCGGGACGATCAAGAAGCTGGACCTCGGGCGCGGCCTGGCCACGGTCGACGTCGCCGGCAGGAGCGTCCGCATCGACCTGAAGGAGCCGCGGGCGCTCGACCACGCGTATGCGGTGACGAGCCACCGGAGCCAGGGGCTCTCGCGGGAGCGGGTCTACCTCACGGTGGACACGTCCCACTCCGAGGACCTGGTCAACCGGCGTCAGTTCTACGTGAGCGTCTCCCGAGCCGTGGAGGACGCGCGGGTGTACACGGACGATCGCTTGGCCCTGGCGCGCGCGGTGTCGCGCGAGCAGGGCCGGGAGAACGCGCTTTCGGTCTTGGACCGGGCACCGGCCCGGGAGACGAGAGCCTCGGCGCTGCGACGAAAAACCGCGCTCGATCTGGTGAGGTGCAGTGATGAGCACAGTGGGCGAGAACGCGCAGACGGTCGCTCTCCTGGAGGCGACCGCCGAGACAAGGACGCTGATCGAGGATCTCACGCGCCTCAGCGAGGACCTGAAGCTCAGGCAGGAGCGGCTCGGGGAGCTTCTGGCCCCGAGCGAGGCCGCGTTGCGGGCGCGGACCGAGTACCTGGACAAGGTCATGCGGGAGCAACTGGGCCGGGCCGAGCAGCGGGTCTCGAGGCTGGGCGAGGAGGGCGAGCGGATCGCCCGGTCCTTGAACGACCACGTGGTGCAGGTGCTGGCTCGCCTGGCCGAGGCGGACGCTCGGCGCTGGAGCGGGAGGGAGCGTCGCGAGCGGTGGCGGATGGTCCTGGGACTCCTGGTGACGCTGGTCGGGGGCTTCCTGGCGGGCCAGGTGGCCAGCTGGCGCTCTGGCGGGACGGCGAACGCGAAGCCGCCCTCGGTGGAAGAGAGGACGGGCACCATGAGGGGCACGCCGACGGTACCCCGCCGGCCCGCCAGCTCGGGTACGAGGCCGAGCGCCGCGCCCGCTCGCTGAGCGCGGAGGAGATCGGCCGGTCGGCGGATCTCCAGCGCCGCTACGCTGCCGAGTACGCCTCCATGCTGCGCGTGGTGTCGGACCGCGAGGTGGCGAGGGAGGCCGCGCGCGTGAATTTGGGCGCGCTGCTCCTGGGCCAACCGCGGATCGTGCCTCCCGAAGGCCGCTTCAGCGCAGAGCCGCTCAGGAGTGCCCTCACCCGCGGCGGGGAGGACCTCGGCGTGATGCGCCGCGCCGTCTCACTCCTGCTCGAACGTCCGGTGCCGGGCGTCGAACGGCTAGTGCCTACGCGCTCCCCGGGGCAGGGCCGTGATCGCTGAGCGCGGGTTCCACTGCTCCGACCTAAGGCACGAACCGGGCCAAGGTGTCGCCTCGGCCTGTCGCCAGCACCCTGTTCGAGGGGCGCCAGCAAGGCGAAGTGTGGAACCCATATGGAACCCACGGGGAACCCGCGTGGAACCCGTGTCTGTAAGTCGTTGAAAATATGGGGTGGCTGACGGGATTCGAACCCGCGACCTCCAGGGCCACAACCTGGCGCTCTAACCAAGCTGAGCTACAGCCACCATCGTTGGTTGACTGGCGCGCCTGAAGGGACTCGAACCCCTGACCCGCAGCTTAGAAGGCTGCCGCTCTATCCACCTGAGCTACAGGCGCCGAACGCGGAAGCTTAGCACGGGGCGCGGCCGCGCGCACGTGCTCCCTCAGTGCCCTAGCGGGTCCCTTGGGCGCGGTCCTGGCCGCAGGGAGGGACGGATCCGTGCCCTCCCCCTCGCAAGACGGGACTCCACCTGGACCAGGGCCTCCACGGCCTCGGCGGCGTTCTCGTAGCAGTCGAGCAGCTCGACTACCGCGGCGGCGTCGAGGCGCGGCGCCTCCTCTTCGGCCCGGGAGCGGAGCACGGCCCAGGAGCCCGCGCGATCGGTGACCAGGTAGAGCCAGAACATGGCCCCGGAGCATACGAGAGGCAGGCGGGCCGTGATCGGGGGCTTGTGACAGTTTCGAAAGTGTTCGGTTGGTCCGGCTTTTGGCGGCCGCGAGGCCGACCCGTCAGGGGGCCTGGTCGAAAGCCGGCTCGACCGCGCTGGTCACGGTCCGCCCATCAGCATGGAACGCCACTTCCATGCGCAACCGCAGCGGCTCGGCGGACGAGAACTGGGCCGGCATGGTCTCCAGGAGGGCCTGCACGATGGATACCGGGGCGCCGGCCCGGACGTGGGTCGGCACCTGGGTCGCGAGCTGGCTCGCGTCGAATAGCCGGTTGACGTAGAGGTATCCGGTCACGCGGTTGTGCAGGGTGATGGTCGCGGACTCCAGATCGCCCTCGGTGGTCGGGGTGACCACGAGGGTCCATCCTGCCACCAGGGTCGGGCAGCAGGGGGGTATCGACGCACGGGGCGGCGAGTTCGGAGGCAGCACGGAGAAGGTGACCGGGTTCGGGGTGACCACGAGTGAGAGCGCAGGAGTGGGCCCCGGGGTGCTCTTGCCACAACTGGCGGCACCCAGCAGCGCGAGTGCACCCGTCACCAGAGCGCGCTTTCGAGAAGGGATCATTGGCATCGTGCTGACTGTCCTAATCTATCGCACTTCCGGCCCGCCGAAAAAACCGGTAAACTTCCCCTCCGTTCACGCGGGTGGCACATCCTGCCCCGAGGCTGCTCTTGAGTGTCGACGAGGCGGTGACGGCCGGCGCGTTGGCCCTTGCCGGCGGGCTGGGGCTGGCCTGGTGGAACTTCGTGCTCCGCCGCCAGGTGAAGCGTCAGGAGGAGCGCCTTCGGTACCAAGCCTATCACGACGCGCTCACGGACCTTCCCAACCGCCTCCTCTTCACCGAGCACCTCTCACCCGAGCTCGCCCAGGCGCGTCGCCAGTCCCGGCCCCTGGCCGTGCTCTTCCTGGACCTCGACCACTTCAAGGTGATCAACGACACGCTCGGCCACGCCGCGGGCGACCAGCTCCTCAAGGAGGTCGCCCAGAGGCTCAGGGCAGGCGTGCGACAGACCGACACGGTCGCGCGCGTGGGCAGCGACGAGTTCACCATCCTCCTGCCGGAGCTCGCCAGTCCGGTCGACGCCACGAGAGTGGCGGAGAAGCTTCTCCGGGCGGTCTCGAGCCCGGTCGTTCTGGGCGGCCGGGAGCTCTCCGTGACCGCGAGCATGGGGATCGCCCTCTACCCGAGCGACGGCGACGACCCCGAGTCGCTGCTCCAGAACGCGGACCTCGCCATGTACCGCGCGAAGGACGGGGGGAGGAACCACTACGAGCTCAGCAGCCCGACCCTGAATGCCTCGAAGGCCCTCGAGCGGCTCTCCATGGAGAACAGCATCTGGCGCGGGCTCGAGGGGCAGGAATTCGAGCTCTATTATCAGCCCCAGCTCGACCTGCAGACGGAGGCCACGGAGTGCGTCGAGGCCCTCATCCGCTGGCCCCGCGCCGACGGGAAAATGACCGAGCCGATCGATTTCGTCCCCCTCGCCGAGGGGTCGCGGCTCATCGTTCCCCTCGGCGAATGGGTCATTCGCGCGGCCTGCTCCCAGGCCAAGGCCTGGCAGGACCAGGGGCTCCCGCGGTTGCGGGTCGCGGTCAACATCTCCGCGCGGCAGTTCCAGGAGCCGGACTTCCTGAAGACGCTCGAGCGGGTGCTGGGGGAGACGCGCCTCGATCCCCGATTGCTCGATCTCGAGATCACCGAGAGCATGGCCATGCAGAACGTGGAGCTGGCGCTGGCCGTGCTGCGGCAGATGCGGGAGATGGGGGTGGGGGTCGTCCTGGACGACTTCGGCACCGGCCATTCCTCGCTCAGCTATCTCAAGTTGCTGCCGGTCACGAAAGTGAAGATCGACCGCAGCTTCGTGCGGGACGTCACGCGCGACGCGGGCGACGCGGCCATCGTCTCCGCGGTCATCGCCATGGCGCGGACCTTGAAGCTCAGGGTGATCGCCGAGGGAGTGGAAACGCAAGAGCAGCTCGCCTACCTCAAGGAGCGAGGCTGTCACGAGATCCAGGGATACCTGTTCAGCCGGCCCATGCCGGCGTGGGCCATGCGCAGCTTTCTTGTCGGCCGCGAAAAGACGCCGTAGATTGTCCAGAGGATGAGCAATCTCGTACCGACCGCCGCGGCCGAACCGTGCGTCAGCGAGCCCACCGCGCCGACCCTCGAGGCGCTGCCCGGCCGGCTCACCGACCTGGGCGGCCTTCCCATCCGGCGCCTGCTGCCGCGTAGCCGCCGTCGCCTGGTGGGATCCTGGTGCTTTCTCGACTCCTACGGCCCGCTGACCTTCTCCTCGGGCAAGCCGATGGATGTGGCTCCTCATCCTCACATCGGCCTCCAGACCGTGTCCTGGCTGCTCGAGGGGGAGCTGGTCCACAACGACAGTCTCGGGCTTGCGGGGCCCGCGGGCCCCGGGGTGCTCAATCTCATGACGGCGGGGCGGGGGATCGCGCACTCGGAAGAGACGCCCGCTCGGAACGTGGGGCGCCTCCGGGGTCTGCAGCTCTGGGTGGCTCTTCCCGGAGCCAGCCGCGAGACCAGCCCCGCCTTCGCCCAGCATCGCGCGCTCCCCATCCTCGAGGTGGAGGGCGGCCGCGCGACCCTGCTCATGGGCGACCTGGGCGGCGTGCGCTCACCCGGGCGAACCTTCTCGCCCATGGTGGGCGCGGACGTGTCCGGAGAGCCCGACCACCGTCTCGTCCTTCCCCTCGACTCCGATTTCGAGCACGCGCTCGTGCTGCTCCAGGGCGGGTGCCGGCTCGATGGCCAGGCGCTCTCGATCGACACCCTCTACTACCTGGGCTGCGGGCGGAGGGATCTCGTGCTCGTCTCCGAGCGCGAGGCGGCGCGCCTGCTGCTCCTGGGTGGCGCTCCCTTCGGCGAGACCATCCTGATGTGGTGGAACTTCGTCGCGCGCACCACGGAAGAGATCATGGCGGCGCGTGAGGACTGGCGGGCCGGCCGCCGCTTCGGAGAGGTCCGGGCCTATGGCGGTCCGCGGCTCGACGCGCCACCGTTCGTCCCGCACCGCGTCCCAAGTTAGACGAGGGGATGGGCCCAGTGCTGCGCCGCCTGCGCGAGCGACAGGAGTGGAAGTTCTTCGGCGTCCTGCCCAGGGCCGACCGCACCCTGGCCGTTGCCTGGTGGGCCATCCTGCTGCTCCGCGGCGTGCTCCCGGCGGTTTTCGCCATCGCCACGGGGATGCTCGTGGGCGCGGTGCAGGGCGGCCAGGACCTGGCCGGGGCGCTGGCCTTCATGGGCGTGGTCTTCCTGCTGCTGCAGGTGCTCGCGCCGCTGCACCAGGCGATCAGCGCCAACCTGGGCAGCCGCGTCGCCGCCTGGCTCTACGACCGACTGACCGAGGCGTGCGTCCGCCCGCCCGGGATGGGCCACCTCGAGGACCCCCGCCTCACCAGCGACCTCACCGTCGCTCGCGATTTCGACCTGGGCATGACCGGCCCGCCGATGTTCATCAACATCGACTTCATCGCCGGGAGCCTGGTCGAGATGATCGGCGGCGTCGCCTCGGCGTTCGTGCTCTTGGCCTATGCGTGGTGGGCGCCCATCGTGCTCGCCGGCGGGTGGCTGGCGACCCATTGGCTCCTGCGCGAGAGCTCGGTGTGGCGCGATCGCGATACCGACAAGGTGCGCCAGGCCCAGCGTCACGCGGAGTACGCGTACCGGCTCGCGGTCGACCCGCCCGCCGCCAAGGAGCTGCGCCTGTTCGGCCTTGCCGGGTGGACCATCGAGCGCTTCACCTCGCGCCGCACCCTCCTGTTCGACCTCCAGTACCAGGCAACTCGCCTGCGCGAGAGGCCCGTGATCTGGAGCCTGCTCCTCGTCACGGCCGCCAACGTCGCCGTCTTCTGGTCTCTGGCCAACGGGGCCGCCGACGGGCGCCTGGACCTCGGCCGCCTGGTCGTCTTCGCGCAGGTGGCGGTGGGAACGAGCATGATCGCCTTCGGCGGCCTCAACTGGGCGCTCGACGGCGCCGCCGCTCCCGTCGCCGCGGTGCTCCGCCTCGAGCCCGCCATGGGCCCTGCGGGCGCGCTCGTCGCTCCGACGAAGCCCCCTCGCCGGGCCGACGGCATGCCGGCGCGTGAGATCCGCTTCCGCGGTCTCACCTTCGCGTACCCCCGGAGCGACCGGCCGGTGCTCGAGGGCTTCGACCTCGCCGTTCCCGCGGGCTCGTCCCTTGCGATCGTCGGCCAGAACGGTGCGGGGAAGACCACCCTCGCCAAGCTGCTGTGCCGCCTGTACGATCCCCAACGCGGCGCCATCGAGGTCGACGGCGTCGACCTGCGCGACCTCGACCTCCCAGGCTGGCGGGCGCGCGTCGCCGCCGTGTTCCAGGACTTCATCCGCTTCGAGCTGCCGCTGCGCGACAACGTCGCCCCCGCAGGAGCCCCCGACGACGTGGTGCTCGCCGCCCTGGCGGAGGCCGGCGCGGGCGGGCTGGCCGCCCTCGACACCCCGCTCGCCCGCGGCTACCAGGGCGGAACCGAGCTGTCGGGTGGGCAGTGGCAGCGCATCGCCCTCGCCCGAGCCCTCTGCGCGGTGCGCCTCGGGGCCGGGCTGGTCCTGCTCGACGAGCCCACCGCCCAGCTCGACGTGCGGGGCGAAGCCGAGATCTTCGACCGCATCCTCGCCGCGACCCGCCAGGCCACCACGATCCTGATCTCCCACCGCTTCTCGACCGTGCGCCACGCCGACCGGATCTGCGTGCTCGAGCAGGGCCGGGTGATCGAGCTCGGCACCCACGACGAGCTGATGGCCGAGAGGGGCCGCTACCGCACGATGTTCGAGCTGCAGGCCAAGCGCTTCGGCGCCACCGAGGACGAGGAAGGGACGGCCTATGACCTCCTCGCGTGACGACCTGCCGCCGGCTCTCTCGTCGATGTGGCGGGTGCTCAAGCTCGGCTACCGCAACGAGCCGTGGCTGCTGGTCGCCGCCTTCGTGCTGTCCCAGGTCGCCGCCCTGCCCGACGCGCTGCTGGCCCTCTGGCTGAAGCTGCTCGGCGAGGGCCTGCTCCAGGACGATCGAGGCCGGGTGCTCACGGCCGCGGTCGGCCTCGGCCTGTCCGCCACCGCCACCTGGTTCCTGCGCACGGTGAGCACCCGGGTGCAGCGCCGCTTCCGCGACAAGGTCACGGTCGCCCTCGAATCCCACGTCGCCCGGCTGCAGGCGTCGCTGGCCACCATCGCCCACCAGGAGCGACCCGACTACCTCGACCGGCTCTCCGTGCTGCGCAACCAGGTCTTCGTCCTCGACCACATGTACATGTCGTTGTTCGCCACCTGCGGGTGGATCCTGCGCCTGGGCGTCACCGTCGGGCTGTTGCTGTCGATCCATCCCGCGATGGCCGCGCTCGCCATGTTCGCGCTGCCCACGGTGCTGACCTCGACCTGGCGGCCCGGCGTCGAGCGGATGGCCGAGGAGCGCGGCGCCCCGGCCGGCCGGTTGGCCAACCACCTGTTCATGACCGCCACCACCGCACCGCCCGGCAAGGAGGTGCGCGTCACCGGCATCGGCAAGCGGCTCGTCACCCAGCGGCGCGAGGCCTGGGAGCGCTGGTTCGGGGTGGTGTCGGCCGCGCGCTGGGCGAGCGCCGCCTGGCACACGCTGGCCTGGGCCATCTTCGGCGGCGCCTACGTCGGCGCCGTGGTGTTCGTGACGTCGGTGCTCCACGCGCCGGTGGGCGACGTGCTGCTGGTGCTCGCCGCGGGTGCGCGGCTGTCGGCCTACATCGGGGCCACCGTCGCCGAGATCGGCTTCCTGCGCGGCATCTGGCTCGACGGCTCCCGGCGCCTCGCCTGGCTCGAGGACTACGCAGCGTCGCTGGCGGCCGCCGCCGACGAGCCAGTGCCCTCGCGGTTGACCAGCGGCATCCGCCTCGAGGGCGTGTCGTTCGCCTACCCGGGCACGGACCGCCTCGTGCTCGACGAGGTCGACCTCGTGCTGCCCGCGGGCGCGGTGGTCGCGATCGTCGGGGAGAACGGCGCGGGCAAGAGCACGCTCGTCAAGCTGTTGTGCAAGCTCTATGAGCCGACGGCCGGGCGCATCCTGGTCGATGGCGCGCCGCTGGCGCGCATGCGAGCGGAGGACTGGCGCTCACGCCTGGCGGGCGCGTTCCAGGATTTCTTCCGCTTCGAGTTCCGGGCCCGCCAGTCCGTGGGTGTCGGTGACCTGCCGCGCTTGGAAGACGAGCCCGCGGTCGTCGCCGCCGTGGGCCGCGCCGGCGCCGACGACGTCGTGGCGCGACTCGCCGCGGGGCTGGAGACGCAGCTCGGTCCGACGTGGCCCCAGGGCGTCGAGGTGTCGTTCGGTCAGTGGCAGAAGCTCGCGCTGGCGCGGGGGTTCATGCGCGACCAGCCGCTCCTGCTGGTCCTCGACGAGCCGACGGCGGCGCTCGACGCCGAGACCGAGCACGCCCTCTTCGAGCGCTACGCCGCGGCGGCGCGGGGCCGCGGCAACGGATCGCGCGAGGGGGCGGGGGAGGGCCGCATCACGATCCTGGTGTCGCACCGGTTCAGCACCGTGCGCATGGCCGACCTCATCGTCGTGCTCGACGGCTCCAAGGTCGTGCAGTTCGGCACCCACGAGGACCTCGTGGCGAAAGGCGGCGCCTATGCGGAGCTCTACGGCATCCAGGCCGCGGCCTACCGCTGAGCAGCCGTCCCCGGCTCGAGCCTGCAATTGGGGGGGGAGCTCACCATGCCGGAGGAACCGGAAGTCGAGACCGAGAAGCTGCATGAGGCGATTCACGAAGCGTTCGAGCGCGAGGGAGGCGGAGGCTTCCTGAGACAGATCGCCCTCACGACGGCGATCCTCGCGGCTCTGGCCTCGGTCGCCTCACTGAGAGCGGGGGCCACGGTGAACGAGGCCCTGGTCCTGAAGACCGAGGCGACCCGGCTGCAGGCCGAAGCGTCCGACCAGTGGGCATACTAGCAGGCGAAGGGTGTGAAGGCCGCCATCCAGGAAGCGTCTCGGACCGCGTGGCTGGCCATCGGCAAGGAACCGCCTCCCGATTACGAAGCCCGGATGCATCGTTACGAGGAGGAGCAAAAGGAGATCCAGGCCAAGGCGCGGGAGAAGGAGGGGGAGAGGGCCGGCAAGGACCGGGAGGCGGATGATCTGCTGCATCGGCACCATGCGTTCGCCGATGCCGTGGCCTTGTTGCAGGTCTCGATCGCCCTCGGAGCGGTCGCGGCGCTCACCAGGAGCCGGATGACCTTGCTCGGGTCGCTGCTCGTCGGCCTCGCGGGATCAGTGCTTTTCGCGTGGACGCTTCTTGCCTGAGCGGCGAGGGGATCTTGTCGGCAGGCCCCTGGCAGTTCACGGCTGGTCGTTGGGGGACAGAGGAGGCGAATCGGCGATCTGGGTGCGAGGATCGTCGTCCGCCTCCACGCTCGTCAGGTCTGGAACGTAGAGCTCGTAGGGGCCGCGGAAGAGGCGCCAGCTCGAAGAGGAGAGCGGCTCCCATGGCCACCGTGATCAGCCGGCGGTGTCGAGAGTGCCGGCGCAGGAGCTCGGTCACCGCCAAGGCGAAGAGCACGGAGAGCGCCGTCATGACCACGACGGCGAACCGGCCGGGAGAATGCACCAGGCCGATGCCGGGCACGAAGCGCAGGACGGCCCAAGGCGTGGGGATCCAGGTGTTCACGCCTCCGACACGGCGGGCGCCGCCAAGGTCAGGGCGGCCGCGTTTTCGGCAAAGCCGTCCAGTCGCTCTCGCTGCAACCAGTCGTGGCCGGGCGTGACGACCGTCCATCGACTGACCACCGCGCGGAGCTCCGCGCGCGGGTCACGCCGCCCGGGAGGACGCGCCGCTCTCCCGGGGAGACACCGCGAACCGGGGAACAGGCTGCAAGTCCTTTGTTATGCAGGGTGCGCTTGGGGGGGGCAATCACTCGGCGGGCCCGTCGCGGGACGCCCGAGGGAGTTGGCGATGAGTCGGCGCATGCTGGCACTCATGATCCTGGCACTGGCCGCGCCCGGCGCGGCCCAGGAAGCCCAGGGCGTGAGCGACTATCGCGTCCTTTTCGCAGTCTGCCGGGCCCCGCGGTTCGAGACGCCGCTGGTCGTGCTGAGGACCTTCACCCGGAGGGACCAGCGCCTCGCGCTCGCCGTCGATCCTGAGAGCCTCGCGACCCGAGTTCTTCCTGCCGACGACCTGAAGCTCGACCAGCTCTCGTGGGACAGAGTGCGCAAAGTGACGCGGGAGACCCCGTACGGCCAGGCGATGGCCGACTCCGAGCAGAGCGCCACCGCCGAGCAGGACGCGGGGATTGTGCACGCGCTGACGCCGGGCAACGGCGTCGTGCTCACGATCGACCTCTGCCCCTCGGCCCGCCCCCTCGACCGCCGCTTGTTCACGACGCTGATTCTCGACTTTGCCCCGGCAGAGAAGCCCGTGCCGGTCGGGATCGCCATCACCGGGAGGTGGATGATCGAGCACCCGAAGGACCTCGCGTGGCTGCGGCAGCGGGAACGGGAGGGCGAGATCGCCGTGACGTGGATCGACCACTCGTTCAATCACCGCTACGACGAGCGACTGCCTCTCTCCCAAAACTTCCTGCTCGAGTCGGGCACCGACCCCGATCTCGAGGTGCTGGCCACCGAGAAGGCGATGATCGACCAGGGCCTCCTTCCCTCGGTCTTCTTCCGCTTTCCCGGCCTGGTCTCCGATCCCAAGCTGGTCGGCCGCATCGTGGCCTACGGTCTCATCCCGGTGGGATCCGACGCCTGGCTGGCCAAGAACCAGGTCCCTTCCGCGGGCAGCATCGTGCTGGTTCATGGCAACGGCAACGAGCCCGTGGGGGTCGACAGGCTCTTGGCGCTCGTCAAGCAGGAGCGGAGAGCGATCCGCGAGAAGAGCTGGCTTCTTTCCGATCTCCCGAAGAGTGTGTCCAGAGCGGAGAGATCCCATGCGTGGACCGTGGCGAGAACGGTGCGGGAGAGGGCCGGAAAGCGTTGGTCGCCCACGGCCTCGAGCAAGCGAGCCGGCATCGGGTCTCGAATGGGCCACGGCTAGCATCCGGAACTCTGAGTCCGAGCCCGCAAGAGGTCGAGCTGAGCCCCCGAGGCAGGGCGGTCTCTCTGAAGGTCCTGCTGCCCTTCGTCCGGGACGGGTTGCAAGTCGGCGCCTGAATGCCTGGGCCGCGCACGTCGAAGGGCTGCTCACGGAGAGGCCCGCGGCCGACGTGGTGCCCATCCGGGCCAAGCGGAGGCGGAAGGCGGCCTGAACGTCAGCCAGAGCGCCCTGGTGCTTACCCGATCTTCGACCAGTACCGGACGCGCGGCAGGTTCTGGAAGTCCGAGTCCTGCGTCCACACGACGCCATCGAGCGCTCTGGCCGTGGCGTAGACGATGCTGTCGGCCATCGGGATCTTCAATTCCACGCCGAGGCGGGCTGCATCGCGGGCCAGGTTAGCGTCGAGCTCGATCACCGTCCCCTGCCGCTGCATCGCCGCGGTGGCCCGCATGGCCGCCTCGATCCCGCGCTGAACCATCATTCGCCGGAAGACTTCGGCCACGCAGATCGACGGCACGGCCAGGTTCGCGGAGTCCTCGATCGCGGGGGCGAAACGGCGGGCGTTGGGTCCGTCAGCGAAGAACTCGAGCCACGCGCTCGAGTCGACGACGTTCAGACGCGATCCTCATCCCGCGGCACGCTCGTGTCGATGCCGCGGGCGAAGCCCCGGAGCTTCTTGATGGGCTCGGCGGGGATCATCTCGATCCGGTTCTCGAAGCGAAACACGACGAGCTTCTGTCCGGGCTTGAGGCCCATGGCCTCTCGGACGTCCCTCGGAATCACGACTTGGAACTTCGGAGACAGCTTGACGGTAGCCAATCCTCACCCCGCTAGATCACAGCGTAGCACGAATCGTCGATCGATCGAAGAGGCAGAAGAAATCGGCCTACACCAACGACTGGTCACCCGACGGTCGTCTTCTGCTCTTCGCAGGCCCCGGGCCGGAGATGAAGTTCGACCTATGGACGGTCCCGGTGTCCGAAGAGAGGAAGATCGAGCGCTTTTTCGCCACACCGTTCAACGAGTACCAAGGACGCTTCTCTCCGGACGGTCGCTTTGTGGCCTACGCTTCGGACGAGACGGGGCGGTTCGAGGTCTATGTCCGGGCTTTCCCTGCCGGGGCGGAGCGCTGGCAGATCTCCGCCGCGGGCGGCTGGTTTCCCGAGTGGCGGCGCGATGGCCGGGAGCTCTACTACCTGTCGAGCCGCAGCGAGATCATGGCCGCGCAGGTCAGGCGGGCGGGGAGCCGCCTGGTCTTTGGATCGCCGCGGCGCCTGTTCGAGACGACCCTGCCCAGGCTGAGCCAATCGCTCGGTTCGGTGAACAATCACCTCTACACGGTCACCGCCGATGGGCAGCGCTTCCTCGTCATGGCCCCGGTCACGGATCCGGCGCAAGACCGGATTGCCGTGATCGTGAACTGGGGCGCAGCCCTCAAGTACTGAGGTGGGGCGAACGAGCGGTGCGCCCCCGGTCTCTTTCAGGAGGGCGTTTCTCGCCCTGCTCCCCTTCGCCGCCCTTGCGGGACTGGTATGCCTCGAGGTTCGACGAGGCTATGTGGGTAGCCCAGTGGGTAGCCCGGCAGAAGGCCGTGTCTCGTAAGTATGGTCGGGGCGGCCGGATTTGAACCGGCGACCACCTGCGCCCAAGGCAGGTGCGCTACCAGGCTGCGCCACGCCCCGATCGGTCTGCGGCCCATGATAACCCGGCCCGACGATCCGACGAGGCGCGGTGGCCCCTGTATCATGAGCCGCCCATGCCCCAGGCCGAGCTGCTCATCGCCAGCCAGAACCCCGGCAAGCTGAACGAGATGAGGCTGCTGCTCGAAGGGCTGCCGTTCCGGGTGCTGAGCCCCCGCGACCTCGGCATCCTGACCGCGCCCGAAGAAACGGGCAGCACGTTCCTCGAGAACGCGACCCTCAAGGCCCTCGACTACGCGCGGCGGTCGGGCCGTCTCACGGTGGCCGACGACTCGGGCCTGTCCGTGGACGCGCTCGACGGCGGTCCGGGCCTCTACTCGAGCCGGTTCGGAGGGGAAGGGGCCGGCGACCTCGACCGGAACCGCCTGCTCCTGGAACGCCTCCGGGGCGTGCCGCGGGAACGGCGCGGCGCGCGCTTCACGAGTGCGGTGGCCGTGGCGCGCGACGGGCAGGTGCTCTTCCAGGCGCAGGAGAGCGTCTTGGGCCTGATCGCGGAGGAGATGAGGGGGAAGAGCGGCTTCGGCTACGACCCGTTGTTCTTCTATCCGCCGCTCGGCAAGACCTTCGGCGAGCTGCCACGCGAGGACAAGGACCGGGTGAGCCACCGGGGCAAGGCGTTCGCGCGGCTCCGCGAGTTCCTGGCTGCCTCGAGCTGAGCGCGGGAACCAAGGGCGCTCCGCGCGTCCGTCAGTCGCTCTTCTTCAGCTCCACGTCGCCCAGCGCCTTCTTCTGGAGGGCGATCAGCTCCTTGATCCCCTTGTCGGCGGTGGCCAGGAGCTCGAGGAGCTCGTCGTCGCTGAAGGGGGCGCCTTCGGCCGTGCCCTGGATCTCCACGAAGCGGCCGCGGCCGGTCTTGACCACGTTCATGTCCACGTGGGCGGTCGAGTCCTCGTCGTAGCCGAGGTCGAGGACGACCTTGCTGCCCACCTTGCCCACCGAGACCGCGGCCACGAAGTCCGTGACCGGAAGCTCGTTGACCTGGCTCTGCCGCTTCATGTGGCGCACGGCCTCCACCAGGGCCACGAAGGAGCCGGTGATCGAGGCGCAGCGCGTCCCTCCGTCGGCCTGGATGACGTCGCAGTCGACCCAGAGCGTGCGCTCGCCCAGGGCCTTCAGGTCCACCACCGCGCGCAAGGAGCGGCCGATGAGGCGCTGGATCTCGTGGGTCCGGCCGGAGGCGCCGCCCCTCGAGACCTCCCGCTGGGAGCGGGTGGTGGTGGCGCGGGGGATCATGCCGTACTCGGCGGTGACCCAGCCCTCGCCCTTGCCCTTGAGGAACGGCGGGACCCGGTCCTCCACGCTCACCGTGCACACGACCCGGGTGTCGCCCACCTCGATCAGGCAGGAGCCCTCGGCGTGCTTGTTGAATCGGGTGGTGATCTTGACCGGGCGCAACTGGTCGGCCCCGCGGCCGTCGCCGCGCGCGCCCGAGGGATCCTTGTTGAGGAGGGCGGGGTCGATCTTGCCCTTGAAGTCGCCGATGCGGAAGCCGCTCACGGGCGCGGTCCCTCGGCCAGGGGGACCACCGTGGGCGGCTTGTCCAGGCCGTAGAGGCGGCGGTACTGATCGCGGTTGGCCAGGACGACCATGACGTAGAAGCGCGTCTCCGTGAACGGGATGCTCTCGACGAAGTCCTCGGCCGACATCTGGGGGCGGCCGGCCGTCCAGGCGTCCACCCGGTGCGGCCCCGCGTTGTAGGCGGCCAGGACGCGTTCCACCTGCCCTTCGTAGCGGTCGGACATCTGGCGCAGGTAACGCGTGCCGAAGTCGAGGCTCGTCTGCGGGTCGTGGAGGGCGGCCTTGCGGTAGGGGACCCGCAGGTCGCGCGCCAGCTTGCGGCCCGTGGCCGGGATCACCTGCATGAGGCCGCGCGCGCCCGCCCGGCTGAGGGCGGCCGCGTCGAACGTCGATTCCTGGAGGATGAGAGCGGCCACGAGCGAGGGGTCGAGGCCCTCCTCGGCGGCTTTGGCGCGCAGGGACTCGTCGAAGCGCAGGGGATAGAGGATGTGCCAGACCTCGGCCGGCAGGTGGTCGCCCGCCTCGCCGATCCACTCCGGAAACGCCTTCTTCATGGCCACGATGGCCGGCCGCAGGCGGCCCTGCCGCCAGTCGATCCAGGCAACCGTGGCCTGGCCCTGGCGCGAGTGGGGCAGGGCCTCGAGCTCGGCCTGCGCCTCGTCGAGGCGGTCGATGAGCAGGAGCTGGCGGCTGCGCGTGGCCTGGGGCTCGGAAACCCCCGGCTCGGGCTCCACAGCGGTGGCGGCCGCCAGCACCGGGGCCGGAGAAACGGAGCCGGCGGGCAGGCGCGGGAGCGCGTCCCGCGCGCGCAGGCCATGGTAGGTGTGCTTGTAGCGCTGGACCGCCTCCTCGAAGAGCTGGCGGGCCCGCTCGACCTGGCCGAGGGCGGCGCGCGAGCGTCCCGCCCAGTAGAGGAAGCCGGGGGTGGACGCGCTCGGCGGGCGCAAGCGCACCGTGCGCTCGAGGGCCTGGGCGGCGGCCTCGTAGCGGCCCGCCTGGTGGTCGGCCCATGCGGTGCGCCAGCAGGCCCGCTCGACGTATTTCCCGTCCGGATACTCGGCGAGCAGCCGCCGCCAGTAGGGCAGGGCCTCTTCGTCGCGGACATCCTTCTGGTACTCGTTGGCGAGGGCGAGGAGCGACTCCTCGGCCCACCGCGTCCCCGGGAACTGCTGGAGCACCTGCCGGTAGCCCGCGGTCGATCGGCTCCAACGGTCCTTGATGCGGGCCCGGTAGAGCCCGGCCTCGGCGGCGTGCGGGGACTCGGGCTTGACCGGGGCGAGCGCGGCCTGGGCTTCGATCACCCGGCCTAGCGCGAGGAGGGCGCGGGCCTGGCTCACGCGCACGAGGTCGGCGTCGTCGGCGGACAGGATTCCGGGCGGTATGCTCCGGAAGGCCCGCACGGCGTCGGTGTTCCGTCCGGCTTCGAGGAGGGCCAGGCCGGCGGGGAGGCCGCGGGCCGCGCGATCGGCGGGAGAGACCAGGGGGAGCAGCGCCGCGAGGGCAAAAAGCCGCGCCGAGGTGTCGTGGGCGGCGGTCGAGGTGGGGAAGTCGCGGTCGAGGCGATCGTAGGCGGCCGCGGCCGCGGCGCGATCGCCGCGCGCCTCGTTCACCTCGCCGAGGCGCTGCAGGGCTTTCGGGGCCTCGGCGGGGCAGCCCGCGGCTAGCCGCTCGAAGACCTCGACCGCCTTCTGCGGCTGGCCGGCCTTGGCGAACACCTCGCCGGCCCGACCGAGGGCGTCGCAGGCGACCGGCCCCGAGTACGAGGCCGCCGCGGCAAGGTAGGCCTGGGCGGCGGCGTCCGTCTGCTGGAGCGCTTCCTCGGCCCGGCCGAGCGCGATCGTGGCGTGGTCCCAGAGCAGCGTGCGCTGGATGTCGGGGTGCACGAGGTAGGGCAGGCTCTCCTTCGCCTTCTGGGCGTCGAGGAGGGCGAGCCCCGCCGCGAGCTGGGCGAGACCGGAGACGGCGGTGCCGGGGTTCGCCGCGGAAAGGCGGGCGAGCGCGTCGGGCAGGCCGGGTCCGCCCCTGGCCAGCGCCTCGCGGAGCGCCGCCTCTTCGGCTCCCGCGGGGGCGGCGGTCAGGCGATAGTCCTCGGCTGCCGCCGCGGCGGAGGCCAGGAGCAGAGCGGTGATCCCGAACAGGGAAGCGGGCAAGGGGTGATGCAGCCGGCGGCTACATCGGCCCGAGGGCGTTGACGTCGCCCCCGGCGAGGATCCGGACCAGCTCGTCGTGGAAGTAGTTGGTGGCGTCGCGGACGTTGCCGGGCACACGATCAGTGTACATCTGACGGCCGCGCTCGATGTCTTCCTTCAGCCGCTCGTAGATGTCCTTGTTCCGCCGCCCCTCGTTCACCTTGGACTCGTTGTAGAGCTTGATCTCGCTCACCACCAGGCGGGCGAAGCGCTTGGCGTCCTCGTGGGCCTTCTGCTCCTCGGGGGAGTGGGGCCGGTTGACGGGAGGCGGGCCGGGCCGAGGGGGCGCGGAGGGGGCGGCAACGGGGGGCCGGGAGGCCCCTCCGGCCTGCTGCCTCATGGTGGCGAAGGTGGAGGCGTTGAACATGACGGTCGAGGTGCCTTCGCCGTCTCCGGCGGGGGCGGAGGGCGAGGGCGGCGCCGACGCCGGCGGCCGCGGCACGCCGGCGCGCTCGCGTATCTCGTCGCCTCCGGCGCGGATCGCGGTCGCGCGCTCCATGCTCGTCCCCGTGGTGCCCCCGATTCCCGCGGGCTTGGGCCCGGCCGAGATGAGGTCGATGGTCTTGGCCGCGTACGAGACCAGGATCTCGATCATGTCGGCCACGCCGGCGGGAATCTCGTCCTGCTTGGAATCGCAGTAGAGGATCGCGGCCAGCTTGTCGCGCAGGATGAGGGGCACCGCCAGGATGCCCTCGGGACGCCCGCCCAGGCGCGCCAGGGCCTGGCTGGTGTTGGCCGCCTGCGAGATGTGGCCGCGCTCCGCATGGCGCGAGTTGAATACAACCCGGAACACGGTCTCGCCGTTCAGGGGGATCGTCACCGACTTCACCACGTCCGGCGGCTGCACCCCCCGCGCGTACCAGCCGATCGCGTTCGGCCCCTTCACGATGAACATGGCGGCGCGGTCGATGTACTGGCCGACCTCGTTGACGAGGTAGGTGAGCACCTCCGAGAGGCTGGCCCCCTTCTCGATGGCGCGGAGCGAGGCCTTCAGGGCCGAGTAGTCGGCGCCGCCCCCGCTCGCGGCCGGCTGTTGGGCCACGACCTCCGACATCGCGGCCGCGATCTCGTCCTCGTTGATCTTCTCGTCGTAGCGGGCGACGGTCTCCTGCAGCTCGTCCAGGGTGCGCACGAGGTTTCCCTGGTGATCCTGGATGTGGCGCTGGATCTCGACGACCCAGGTCGCCATCTGCTGGCTGATGAGAGCCAGTGCTCTCGCCTTCAGGTCCTCTTCTAGACCCATTCGCTACCTCGGCAGGCCTGCCGAAAACGCGACTCCATCTTGATTTAGTGCCGCTCGGATTATCTTGTACCTGAAGATAGGCTGTCAATACAGGGGGCGGATGGGCTCCCCCCCACGTGGGGGCGATACATCGGAATGAAGTAGGGCCGGTCGAGCCAAGGTCAACTCCGACGCATTCCGATGTATCGGAGGGATAGGAGGGGGGGTCGATGAACGATCGAGCGCCGACCCCCCGGGCGATCTACCGGAGGTTGGTCCGGCGCTTCGGACCGGCCGGCTGGTGGCCCGGCGAGACCCCGTTCGAGGTCTGCCTGGGCGCGATCCTGGTCCAGAACACGTCCTGGACGAACGTCGAGCAGGCCCTCGAGCGGCTGCGGCGGGCGGGGCGGCTTTCGTTCGAGGGGCTCTCCCCGCTGTCCGTCTCTCGCATCGCCTCCCTGATCCGCCCCTCGGGGACCTTCCGGCTGAAGGCCTCGCGGGTTCGGGCCTTCCTCGACTTCCTCGGCGCCGCTTATGGGGGGCGCGTCGAGGCCATGCGCGCCGAAGACCCGTGGGTCCTGCGGCGCCGCCTGCTCGGCGTTCACGGAATCGGACCCGAGACCGCCGACTCGATCGCGCTCTACGCCGCCGGCCAGCCGCTCTTCGTCGTCGACGCGTACACGCGCCGCATCTTTACGCGCCTGGGGCTCCTCGGCCGCGGCCTCGGCTACGGCGAGGTCCAGCGCTTCTTCATGGATCGCCTTCCCGCCGACGCGGCGCTCTTCAACGACTACCACGCGCAGCTCGTGCGGCTGGGCAAGGAGGTCTGCCGGCCGCGTCCGCGGTGCGGCGCGTGTCCGCTCGAGGCGGTCTGTCGCAAGCGCGGCGTATGATGAGGCGGGGGAAAAGGAGCGAGGCGATGCGAATCGCGGTGGCGGCGCTCGTGCTGGGGCTCGCCAGCCCGGGTCGGGCGCAGGATTTCTGGGCGCACTGGGGAGACGGCAAGGCGGAGCTGAACGGCTACCGGCTGACCCAGCCTCGCTACGGCTCGCCCCGGCCCGGCACCGCGGTCTTGGTCTTCGTGACCGAAGACTTCAGCGACACCCTGCGGGTGAAGGCCGACCCCGGCAAGCACCCGGCCCCCGACGTCTACCCCGTGATGAAGCTGAACGCGGTGCGCCACTTCCAGACCGGGATCTACGGCTACAACGTCATGACCTCGACCTTCCTGCGCGTGGCCCCGGGCTGGCCGGTGGCCAAGGTCAGCTTCTCCAGCCAGGAGTGGTGCGGGAACGTCTACCACCACCTCCTGCCCCGGAACGGGCGGGTCTCTGGGGTCTTCCACAGCTACTTCGACGGCGAGGCCGACGGCAGCGACGACCTCGCTCTGCCCGACGGCGGCGTGTTCGAGGACGCGCTGCCCATCCTCGTCCGCGGCTGGAACGGCGCCTACCTGAAGCCGGGAGAGAGCCGTTCCGTGGCCTTCCTGCCGAGCCTGCTTCGCGCGCGGCTCGAGCATCGGAAGCTGGTCTGGGGCAAGGCCCAGGTCGCGCGCACGGCCGAGGTTTCCTCCGTGGCCGTCCCCGCCGGCCGCTTCAAGGTCTACGCGTGGACGGTCGAGGTGGAGGGCGGAGGGAAGCTCACCTACGAGGTGGAGGCCGACCCGCCCTATCGCCTCGTGCGCTTCACGGGCGGCGGGGGGGAGGAGGGCGTGCTCCTCGGCTCGAAGCGCCTCGCCTACTGGACGATGAACCAGCCGGGCGGCGAGAAGGCGCTCCGGGAACTCGGCCTTCCGGTCCCCTGACGTGGTAAGATGCCGGCGTGTGGGGGCGTCACGGTTTCGACGGGAACGGTGACCCCGAAAGACGCAGGTCGAGCGTGCTACCGGCTCGTAAATCCGGTGGAAAAACACAACTGCCAACGATAACTTGGCATTGGCTGCCTAACTAAACCCTAGGCAACCCGCTCTCCCGGGGCCCCGCCCACGGGATCTGGAGAGAGCGTCATAAAGGTGGGCTGGTCCGGCGCCTTCGGTCCGGAGGTGACGGGCGAGATCAATCGGACTAGCCGCGGGCGGTTTGGTCCCGCCTTCACGCTCGCGGCGAAATTTCAGGCGGGACTAAACCTGTAGGGTCTTTCGCAGGCGCGCTTCCGGACGCGGGTTCGACTCCCGCCGCCTCCACCATTCGAACACAATAGAATTAGTCCCTCAGCGGATTAGGAACCGCTCAGGGTGTCGGGTGCCGACCCTGACCCGAAGGCCAGAAGCATCACAGCCGCTGGTGTGCCGGCCGTGGTGCGTAGCCAGGAACGCGTCGAGGCCGACGAGATCGTTGACGAAGTCCTGCTGCGTGAGGCGGACCCACCCGGCCCGAACGGGCTTGTAGTCCCGTTCGGTCAAGGGTGCCTGACCGAGGTCCGCGAGTAGCTGGTTCAGGCGTTGAAGAGGCACGGCCAGGGGAGCCGTGATCTCGATCCCGACGGGGCGGCCGGTGACGCCGTAGTCGACGACAAGGAGGCCGTCCGGCGACGGCTTCGTCTTCACGCTCTTCTCGCCTGTCGGGTGCGAGAGATGCAAGTACGCCGCGAATGGCCGGCCCTTTCGGTAGGTGACTTGCAGCGACCGCTCGGTCATTAATTTTCAGGACTTGGCGGACCGGACCGTAGAGTTCGTCTTGCGGTCCGGACGATCGCGCACTATAGTTCGCGTCACTCGAGAGAACCGAAGGACTCGTCGCCCCAGGTATGGTCTTTCATGGCCAAGTCTGGCCCACGGGCCCATCGTCTCGGATAGAACCACCGATCGTCGAGATTGGAAGGAGTGAGCCATGCACCTCACGCGATCCCGCCGGGTGGTCATCGCCGTCGCCGTCGTCGCCGCAATCGGCTCGCCCGCCGCCGCGCGCGGAGACGCGGTGACGGACTGGAACATCTACGCAAACGCCGCCATCCTCTCGACGGGGCCGACGGCGCACGCCGCCGTCCTCAGCACCGCGATGGTGCAGGGCGCCGTCTACGACGCGGTCAACGCCATCGCCGGTGGCTACCAGCCCTATCTTCCCACTCCCGCGGCCGACCCGACCTTCTCGCAGGCCGCCGTGGCCGCGACCGCGGCCTTCCGCGTGGTGGCGGTTCTCGTCCCGTCACAGGCGACCGTCCTCCAGATGCGGTACGACGCGTCCCTCGCGGCCATCCCCGACGGGCCGGCCAAGGACGGCGGGATCGCGGTCGGTGAAGCGGCGGCCGCGAGGATGCTCGCGGCCCGTGCGAACGACGGCCGGAACGGCGCGTTCACGTTCGTGCTCGGCACGGCGCCCGGCGAGTGGCGGAAGTCACCCCCCCTCTACCTCCTCGACCCCACGCCGTGGGTCGGCAACGTGACGCCGTTCCTGCTGCCCAACGCGGCCATGCTTCGCTCGGACGGGCCCACCGCGCTGACCAGCGACGCATATGCGGAGGAGTTCAACGAGGTGAAGTCGCTCGGCTCGTTGACCAGCGCGACACGTACACCGGATCAGACGATGGCGGCGATCTTCTGGCAGGCGCAGCCGGCCGCGCTGTACGGCGGTCTCATGCGGTCGCTGTCGGCGCGGGTTGGGCTGAGCACCGCGGAGAACGCGCGTCTGTTCGCGATGGTCAGCCTCGCGGGAGCGGACGGCGCGATCGCCTGCTGGAACGACAAGTACTACTGGAATTTCTGGCGTCCGATCGACGCGATCCACGAGGCGGCGGCCGACGACAACCCGGCGACCGAGGCCGATCCGGGCTGGAAGCCGCTGTTCGACCCCTCGACCCCCACCGTTCCGGCGCTCTCGACGCCGGCCTTCCCGGACCACCCGTCGGGCCACAGCTGTGTGAGCAGCGCGACCCTGAACGCGATGCAGGAGTTCTTCGGCACCGACAAGATCGCGTTCGACATCGTCAGCCCGCGGTTCCCCACCCAGCCGAGGCACTTCAAGCGCTTCTCGGACGCGCTCAAGGAGGTCATCGACGCGCGCGTCTGGGGCGGGATCCACTTCCGCACCGCGGACACGCAGGGCGCGGTCATCGGCAAGAAGGTCGCGAAATGGGAGCGGAAGCACTATTTCCAGCCGGTCGAATGACCGCAGCGCACTAAGGCTACGACGTCCGGACCCCGGGCGCGGACGCCCTGCGCGGCATCAGGAGGGATCAGCACCATCGGAAGCCGATGAATGCACCGCTCTACCCCGCCGCCCGGAGCTCCGCCGGGCGGCTCCAGGATCTCTTCGCCCGACACTCGGCGGCGGGCGCGCGCGAGCGGTCCGCGGGCGTGCCCTCGCCGGACGCGGGAGCGATCGAGGCCATGGTCGATGCCGGCTTCTGGGCGAGCCTTCAGCGCGAGGAGGGCGCCCCTCCCGAGATCTCGCTGGCCTTCCTGCCCCCCGAACGGGCCCTTCGGCCCCTCATGTTCGCGGCGGCCCTGCCCCTCGGCCCTCGCGCCCTGGCGCGGCTCGCGCCGGCCGTGCAGCGTCCCGGGATCCACCTCGGCGTCTGGCGCGAGCAGGGCGAGCTCGTCGTGTGGGGAACCACGCGGGCGATACCCAGCTTCTGCTTCGTGCTCGAGGTGCTCGGAGCGGGCTTGATGGTGGTCAAGCACCGCACGCGCGAGGACTCGACGAAGTTCCAGAACGTCGCCGTGTTCGAGGGTGAGCAGGTGAAGGTCCTGAGCCCACGGTCCGTGGACGTCTCGGAGCATCCGCCTCTGCTGAGGTCGCTGATCGAGCCCGCGCCCTCCGCCTCCCCGGACGATCCCGCCGACGTGCTGCTCCGGATCGCGGTATCGATGCGCGCGCACCGGCGCGGCGGGACCCTCCTGATCGTGCCCCCGGAGAGCGACGCCTGGCGCGAGTCGATCGTGCCGCCCATCGCGTACGCCGTGGTGCCCCCCTTCACGGAGCTTGCCGACCTGGTCCGTGGGCCGGCGGCAGACGGGGCGTCGCGGCGAGAGGGGGCGCTGGGCCGGGTGGTGGATGCGGTCGCGGGCCTGACCGCGGTGGACGGGGCCACCGTGGTCACGAGCCACTACGAGCTGCTTGCATTCGGCGTGAAGATCGGACGCCCGGATGGCCGGCCAAGGGTGGAGCGGGTCGAGCTCAGCGAGCCCATCGAGGGCGGCGCCGCGGCCGTGGTGAATCCCCTTCAGCTCGGGGGCACCCGCCATATTTCCGCGGCCCAGTTCGCACAGGACCAGCCGGACGCCGTGGCCCTGGTCGCGTCCCAGGATGGCCGCTTCACGATCTTCGCCTGGTCTCGGCGCGACGGGCTGGTGCACGCCCACCGCGTGGAGACCCTGCTGTTCTGAACCATGGCCGCGGGAACGGCCGGCAAAGGAGATCGAAATGCCCGGTTTGACGCCCCTCGGTACGTTTCATACGGCGATCAGCTTGATCGCCGTGGGCGCGGGAGTCATCGCCCTCGTTCGTGACAAGGCGATCTCTCCGAGAACGCTGGTGGGGCAGATCTACGTGATCACGACCGTCCTCACCTGCTTGACGGGGTTCGGGATCTTCCAGCACGGCGGGTTTGGCGCTCCCCACGCGCTGGGCGTGATCACCCTGGTCGTGCTCGGGGTCGCGGCGGCCGCGCAAAGGATCGGGTTGTTCGGCCGCACCGCGCCCTACGTGGAGACCGTCAGCTATTCGGCGACCTTTCTCTTCCACATGATTCCCGGGATCACCGAGACGTCGACCCGCTTGCCCGTGGGCGCCCCTCTGGTGGCCAGCGCGGAGGCACCAGCCCTTCAGGCGGCCAACGCCGTCCTGTTCGTCGCCTTCCTGATCGGGGCCACCCTGCAGGTGCGGCATATGCGTGGCGAGCGCCGTCCGCGGGCGGTCTGACCGCGAGCCGTCGTGCTCGTGATACCGTCTCTGGACACGCGCGGGGCCTCCCAGGAGTCCGCCCCGGTCGGTTGAGGAGGAGCGGCCGTGCAGGAAGAGCTTCGACAGATCGACACGGCACCGATCGAGGCCCTGCTCGACATCCAGAAGGAGCAGGAGCAGCTCAAGGGCCTCGTGGCCAAGGCCGAAGGGACGAAGGGCAAGGTCTCCGAGGCGGTCTACAAGAGGGTGCGCAAGGACTACGAGGCGCGGCTCGAGACCCTGGAAGTGAAGGCTCGTCCCCTGCGGGAGAAGGCCCGAGCCGAGCAGGGCAAGCTCCGGCCGCTGCACGATCGGTTCCGCAAGGCCCAGGAGGACGCGCGCCTCGACGTGGAGGAGCTGAAGTTCCGGCGGGAGGTGGGCGAGCTGAAGGAGGAGGAGTTTGCGGGCAAGAAGAGCGCCCTCGACGAGGCCCTGGCCCAGAAGGACCGCGACTTCCAGGAGGCCGACGCCCTCGCGCAGCGCTTCGTCTCCGTGGTGGGAACGGCTCCCGAGCCGACGCCCCCTCCACTCCCGGAAGCCGCTCCGGAGCCGGCCACCGCGCCTCGCATGAAGGCGCCGGTCCTGAAGGCGCCCGGCGCCCCCTCGCCGCCGCCTCTCCCCTCGGCGGCCCCGCCCCCGGAGGAGGCAACGGTGTTCGCCCGCGGCCGCGTCCCCACGGAGCCCCAGACGATCCCGGAGGGCATCGAAGGCACGGTGGTGGCAAGTTACGCGAAGCTCATCACGCAGGAAGGGAGCCCGCCCACGGAGTACCAGCTCGGACCACGGACCTCCGTCGGCCGCGTCAAGGAGAACGAGATCTCCATCCCCAAGCCGAGCGTCTCCCGCAAGCACGCGGTGATCGCCCAGACGCCGGAGGGATACGTCATCACCGACCTCGACTCCGGCAACGGCACTTTCGTGAACGACGAGAGGATCAAGACGCGCAAGCTCGAGGACGGGGATCGGGTTCGCCTCGGCGACCGCGCCTTCGTCTTCCGGGCGCCTGGCCGCTCCTGAGCCGTCGCCGCGGCGCGGACTAGGCGCTCACCGGGAGCCGCTCGCGCTCCGGGGATTTGGCGCCGGCGTCCTTCCCGGGGGCCTGCTCGTCGGGGCCCAGGATCCCGGTCCGCAGCCACGCGTAGCGGCCGTTCAGCACGTCCAGGGCCGTCCGATAGCGCCGGTCGTCGTCGTTGCTCCAGAGCTCGCGGAAGAGCTCCTTGACGCGCCGCCGCGAGGAGCGGCAGAAGGTGTCGGCCAGGTCCAGGGCGGCGGAGCCCTCCGGCCTCTTGCCCTCGGCGAGGGCCTGGGCGCGCGAGACGGCTGCCGCCTGGGCGAAGAGCTCGTTGGCGATGTCGACCAGGCGGAAGAGGAAGGCCTGCTTGTTCTGGAGCCGGGCCTGGTAGACCAGCATGCCGTGGAAGCTGTGGCGGGCCAGCTTGCGCGAGCTGCGCTCCACGAACCGGAGGTGCCGGGCCAGGCGCCCGAACCGCGCGTAGCGCGGCCACCGGCCGTAGCCGAGCCAGCGGGTGGGGTACCACCAGGCGTAGAACGAGGCCATGCCCGGGATCGCGCGCAGCTTGGCGGCCAGGCCCTTCTCGGGGTCGATGAGGGCCCCCGCCACCTGGAGGTGCTTGTCCACCATCTCGCGGGCCATGAACAGGTGCATGATCTCGGTGGAGCCCTCGAAGATCTTGTTGATGCGGTAGTCGCGCATCATGCGCTCCACCGCGATCGGCTCCTCGCCGCGATCCGCGAGGGACTGCTCGGTCTCGTAGCCGCGGCCGCCCCGGATCTGCATGGTGTCGTCCACGATCTGCCAGGCCCGGAAGGTGTTCCACTCCTTGGCCGCCGCCGCCTCCAGGCGGATGTCGTAGCCGCCGCGGTCGGACATCTCGGTGGCCAGGCTCGCCAGCGACTCCATGGCGAAGGTCCGGCTGGCCATGTCGGTGATCATGTGGGCCACCGCCTCGTGCTTGCCCACCGGCTTGCCCCATTGAACGCGCTCGCCCGCCCACTTGCGGACGATCTCGAGGCAGATCTTGGCCGTGCCCACGGAGGTGTTGGGGATGGAGAGCCGGCCGTCGTTGAGGGTGGTGAGGGCGATCTTCAGGCCCTTGCCCTCGGCCCCGATCAGGTTCTCCGCGGGGACGCGCACGTCCTTGAAGCTGATCACCGCGTTGGCCAGGGCCTTCAGGCCCATGAAGCGGCAGCGGTGCTCGACCTTGACCCCGGGCCACTCCGTCTCCACGACGAAGGCGCTGATTTTCCGCGTCCTGGGGTCGACCGCCATCACCACCAGCAGCTTCGCGATGGTCCCGTTCGTGCACCAGAGCTTGGTCCCGTTGAGGACGTAGGCGGAGCCGTCGGCGGTCTTCTCCGCGCTGGTGGACAGGCGCGCGGGGTCCGAGCCGACGTGGGGCTCGGTGAGGGCGAAGGCCGAGATGTCGCCCGCCGCGCAGCGGGGGAGGTACTTCTGCTTCAGCTCGTCGCTGCCGAAGAGCTTCAAGGGCTGGGGGACGCCGATGGACTGGTGGGCGGAGAGCAGGGCGCAGAGGTTGCCGTCCACGCTGCCGAGGAGGGTCATGATCCGGCCGTACTCGACGTTGGTGAAGCCGAGGCCGCCGTACTTGTGGGGGATCTTCATCCCGAAGGCCCCCATCTTGCGGAGACGGTCGATCACCGGGCCGGGGTATTCGCCGGTCCGGTCGATCTCCGCCGAGTCCACCTCGTCCCGCAGGAAGGCCGAGAACGCCTCGTAGAAGGCCTTGAACTCGGGCCGCCACTCGCCCGGGAGGGGGAAGGGGTGGATGAGGTCCAGGCGGAAGCGCCCGAGGAAGAGCTCGCGCATGAAGCTCGGCTTCTCCCACTCCGCCTGGCGCGAGGCCTCGGCGACCTTCCGGGACTCGCGTTCCGTGACTTCCGGCGCCTTGTGGGTGGACATGTCTCTGCGGACCTCCCTCCGGCGATTGTACCCGCATCCCTCCAATGAATGAATAGCCATTCATTAATCATGAAAAGTCGCCATGCGCGGTCCGTGAGGCATGAGCGGCGCCCGGGGGCCTAGGTCACGACGCCCGGGAAGCGCCCGGCCGCCGCCGAGTGTCCGGGGAAGACCGCGGCCAGGTCCGTCGTCGCCAGGTGACGCGCGAGGACCTCGCCGAGGAGATCGCGGAAGTCGGTGGTGAGGGCGAGATCGCGCCCGTCGTAGAGCTGGCCGGAGCCGAGCCCGGGCCAGCGCCCGTGGACCCGGCCGCCCCTGACCGGCCCCCCGAGCACGAAGGAGAGACTCGCGTGGCCGTGGTCTGTGCCGCGGTTGCCGTTCTCGCGCACCGTGCGGCCGAACTCGGTCATGGTCACCAGCACCACGTCGGCCATGCGGTCGCGGAGGTCGCGGTGGAACGCGGCGAGGGCGGAGCCGAAATCCCGCAGGCGGCCCGCGAGCTGCCCCTGCACCCCGCCTTCCGCCGCGTGGTGGTCCCACCCGCCCACGTCGGTGAAGGCCATCTCGACCCCGACCCCGGCCTTGATGAGCTGCGCGATCTGCCGGAGGCTGTCACCGTACGGCCCGCGCGGGTAGGTGACTCCGCGGGCGGGCTGGTACTTCGTGGGATCGGTCTTCTTGAGGAACTCGACCGCCTCGAAGGCCTCGTGCCCGGTGCCGTGGAGCACGTCGCTCACCGCGCCCGCGTACATCTCCTCGAACCCACGTGCCACCTGAGGACCAGCCACGGGGCGGAGGCCGAACTCGCGGATGCTGGCCATGGCGACCGCCGGAGCCCGCCCCGCGAGGGAGCGGGGAAGCGTGGGGGTGAGGGAGACCGCGCGGAAGGGAGTGGCGGCCGGATCCGGCGTCGCCTGCAGGTGCCGGTTCATCCAGCCGTCCTCGGTCGCCTTCCGGCCGGGGGTGCCGCTCTCCATGAAGTCCTGGGCGTCGAAGTGCGAGCGGGTGGCGTCGGGACTGCCCACCGCGTGGACGATGGCCAGGCTCTTCTCCTGCCAAAGCGGGAGCAGAGGCTGGAGCGCCGGATGCAGGCCGAAGAAGCCGTCGAGGTCGAGGGCGGCGTCTTTGCTCCCTCCCCGCGGGGCGGGGACCGCGATGGTGGGCCGGAGCGCGTAATAGCTCTTCTCGCCGTAGGGGACGACCGTATTCAGGCTGTCACAGGCCCCGCGCTGGAAGACCACCACCAGGGTCTTGGCCCGGTGCGCGGTCCCCTCGGCCGCGTACACCGCACGGGTGAGGACACGGGGCGCCACGCCGAACGAGACGAGGGCGAGCCCGGAAGACTTGAGAAAGAAGCGGCGCGTTACGTGGGGCGACATTTCCCTCCCCATCCCTACCTCCGCTGGAACTCCGGGGAGCCGAGGAGGAGGCCGGCGATTCGCGCGGGGCTCATCCCGGAGCCGGCCTCGCCCTCGATCGTCTTCCGCGTGGATGCGGAGAGCCCCTGGGGGACGAGCCGGGTGGCGAGAGCGGTGGCGAGCGCGGGCCCGTCGGCCGCGCCCGGTGCCAGCTTCGAGGGGTCGACACTCACCCCCTGGACGCGGCCACCCGCCAGGTCGAGGGCGAAGTTCAGGCGGGCCAAGAGGCCGCTCGTCGAGACCCAGGCCTCGGCCGTGTCCTTGTAGCCGGTGGGGGGCTGCTGCATGTAGAGGGGCATCCCCATGACCCCGACCCGCTGGGCGAGCGCCGCGGCGTCCGCCACCGAGGCGCCCGAGGCGCGGACCGCGCTCACCACGAACTCGAGCGGGGTCTTGATCTTGACGTTGCGGTAGTCGGGGCCGACGAACTCCGGCCCGGTCACGATCGTCCGCACGACCTCGCGGATGTCCCCGTCCGTCTTCCGGAAAGCCTCGGTGGCACGGTCCACCAGGCCGGCCGGGGGATCGTCGGCCACGAGCTTGCGTACCAGCTTGGTCGAGACGAAGCGCGCCGTCCTTGGGTGGGAGGCGAGGAGGTGGATCACCTTCCGGCCCTCGTCCTGGCCGCCGCCCTTGATCGTCTGGCCGAGCACGACCTTGTCGCCCGGGTCGTGGAGGCGCGGCTCGAAGTGGAACTCGGGGCGCTCCTCCCTGAGGCCCTTGATCGTCCACCCGGTGAAGCATCGGGCCACCTCGGTCACGTCCCTCTGCGTGTAGCCGCCGTCGACCCCCAGGGTGTGCAGCTCCATGATCTCCCGGGCGTAGTTCTCGTTGAGCCCGCGCTTCTGACCTTGGCCAGCGCCCTCCGGCCGCCGGCGCATCCTCGGGCGGGGCGGCTTCGCGGTCGGGTCGGCGGAGAGCCAGTTGTCGAGGTAGAAGAGCATGGCCGGGCTCTCGGCGGTGGCCAGTAGCAGGTCCTCGAACTTCCCCCAGGCGTGGGGCCGGAGGACCTGCCGCTCGAATTCGCCCAGGAGGAACTTCTCCGGGCCCTTCTGCGCGAAGACGTTGAAGTGGTTCAGCCAGAAGTCCACGAGCACTTCGTCGAGCTGGCGCTCGCCGTAGACGGCCCGAAGGACCTTGGCCTCCTGGAGCTCGGCCAGCACCTGCCGGGGCGATCCCTCCATCTGCCCCGCGTACTTCTGCATGAACGCGCGCCGGGCGTCGCGCTTCTCGCCCTCGCGGTCGTTCTCCATCTCGCCGCGCCTCCGCGCGAGCTCCCGCCTGGCCGCGGGCGGGAGCTCGTAGCCCTTGAGCAGCTCGTGGCTGGAAAGCCCGACCGTCTTCAGCGCCGCGAGACGGGCACCCATCGCGGGATCGGGGAGGCGCGGGGGCTCGAGTTGTTGGTCGATCCAGCGCACGAGGCCGATCTGCCGGACCCGGTCGACATCGCCCGGGCGGGGGCCGTAGGCCAGGCGGTTCAAGACGTGGACGATCGTGGCGTCGTCGTAGGCGCCGGAGGCGGCCAGGCTGGGCCACGGTTCGAAGGCCAGGAGCCCCAAGGTCAGGAGAGCCGTCCATCGCCAGGCCGGCGAGCCTCGTAGCCGCATCGAATGTTTGGACCGATGTTGGCCGGCAGGGTTGAAGGGCGATGCTTCTTGCGTGGCGGGGCCGCCGGCCCTTAAACTGCAATGGTTGCGGCATATAGCGAGGAGAGGCGCCCGCGTCCCCATCCTTCTGGGCGCTTTCGTCCTCTGCATCGGTCGGGTCCTGCCGGCTTCGAGCCCCGTCACCATCGTCACGGAAAGCGCCCGACGGGAGGTGATGCCCGTCACCACCCGCGGCGACGTCGAGCTGCTGCCCATCGACCAGGTGATCGCGGGGTTCGAAGTGACCTTGCTCTCCGACGCGACCGGAGGCGCCGCCACCTTGAGCTACCGCAAGCGCGAGGTGGGGCTCTACAACAAGCGCAGCCTGGCCTCCGTCCAGGGCGACCTCCGACTTCTTTCGTCGCCGGTGCTCCTCGACGAGGGGCATTGGCTCGTCCCCGTGGACTCGATACCCCGCCTGCTGGGGCCGCTCCTCGACCTGAAGGTCGAGTGGCGGGCCGCCTCGCGCGTGCTCCTCATCGGCAACGTCGTCATCCCCCGGGTCACGGTCAGCACGTTCGTCACCGGCGACGCGGCCCGGGTGGTCCTGGAGGCCAGCGAGAAGGTGCCCTTCCGGGTGGAGCAGCAGGAGGGCCGGGTCGCGGTCTCGATCCCGCGCGACATCCTCGACGTGCCGTTCCAGCAGCAGCGCCTCGCGGGCGGGATCGTGGAGGCCGTGCAGTTCCTCGGAGGGCGGGAGAACGTCTTCGCGATCACCCTGGGCCGGCGGTTCCAGCGGATGAAAGCGGTGGAGCAGGAGGCCCCCTGGCGGCTGGTCCTGGATTTCCAGGGCCCGCCCCTGCCGGTGGCCAAGGCGCCGACGGCGGCTCCCGCGCCGCGGCCCACTCCCGTCCCCGAAGCGCTCAGCGTGAGCACCGTGGTCATCGATCCCGGGCACGGGGGGGAAGAAGTCGGGGCGCGTGGTCCCGGTGGCACCCTCGAGAAGGACGTGACCCTGGCCATCGCCCGCAAGCTGCGAGCGCAGATCGTGAGCCAGCTCGGCCTGCAGGTGTTCCTCACGCGCGACGGGGACGCGGAGATGGGGCTCGACGAGCGCACCGCCATCGCCAACAACTACAAGGCCGACCTGTTCGTGTCGATCCACGCGAACGCGAGCCGGGCCAAGGGAGCGCGGGGGGCCGAGGTCTATTTCCTCTCCTACCAGGCGAGCGACGAGGAGGGCCGGCGCATCGCGCAGCTCGAAGGGGAGGCGATACCGGCGGGGCCCTCCGGGGTGGGCTCGGACCTAGCCCTGATCCTCTGGGACATGGCCCAGGCCGAGCACCTCGAGGAGTCCTCGTCCCTGGCCTCGCGGATCCAGGAGGAGCTGGCGGTGGTGACGGGGAGCGAGGGACGGGGCGTGAAGCAGGCGCCGTTCCGCGTCCTCGTCGGCGCGGGCATGCCGGCGGTGCTGGTGGAGGTGGCGTTCATCAGCAACCCCGACGAGGAGAAGTTCCTTTCCTCCGAGCCCTACCAGAACAAGGTGGCGTCGGCCCTGACCCGCGGCATCGCGCGCTTCGAGCAGGAGCGCACGGCGCGGGCGCGGTTCTCCCGAGGCGCCCCGCGGGGCGGGCGGTAGGCGGCGACCACGGCCGATGACTGCCCGCCAGGCGAACCTGCTGACCGCCCTCGGCCTCTCTGTTCTCCTGGCGCTGGTGACCCTGACCGCTCCCCGCTGGTCACGCTTCCTGCGACAGCCGCTCGCCGCGGCGCGCGAGGAGAACGGGCCGGCGGCCGAGACCGCGGAGGCCGCCTCGAGAACCGCGGAGCCCGAAGGGGAGCGGCGGATCAGCGTCCGGCTCTATTTCGAGTCCCCGGAGGCGGGCGCGCTCGTTCCCGAGGAGCGCTCGGTCCCCCTCGCGGGCGACCTGGCGCGCCAGCTCCAGGCCGTGATTGAGGAGCTGGTCCACGGCTCGACCACCGGCCTCCGGCCCACCCTGCCCCCGGCCACCAAGGTGCTCGAGGTGTTCGTGTCCGCCCGCGGCGTCGCCTACCTCGACTTCTCGCCGGAGGCTCGCCACGCGGTGGCGGGGGGGTCGAAGTCCGAGCTGCTCGTGGTCTACTCGATCGTGAACTCCGTGACCGCCAACTTCCCGGCCGTGAAGAAGGTCCAGATCCTGGTCGAAGACAAGCCGGTGCGCACCCTGGCCGGCCACGTCGACCTGTCGCGCCCGCTCGGCCCCGACATGACCTTCCTGGTCCTTCCCTCCCCGCCGGCCCCGCGTGCGGCGTCACCTGCGCCGTAGCCTCCGGAGAGCCGCCATGATCTTGGCCGTCCTGCCCTTGCTCGTGCTCGCCGCTACGCCCACCGACGAGGCCGAGCGTTTGGCCGCGGAGGCGGTGCGGATCGCGACCGCCCAGCCCCAGCAGGCGCTGGCCCAGGCGCGCAAGGCCCTGGCCCTCACCGCGGAGTTCGAGCCCACCGCGTTCGTGAAGGCCGGGCGCAGAGGCGAGGTCGTGGAGGACGCCTACCTGGCCGCCCGGGAGGAGTACCGCCGTCACCGGGCGCGGCTCTACCAGGCGTTCGGCGAGATGCTGCTCCAGCAGGGCCAGGCGGTGGCCGCGAGCCGCTACCTGCGGCGGGCCGTGCTCCTTGGGCCCGACCTCGCGCCAACCCTCGGGCTCGCGCGCGCCCTTCTGGTCCAGGGCAAGGGGCGCGCCGCCCTGGACACCCTGGAGCGGGCGCACGGTGCCGGGAGCGGCGGGCCCGAGCTGGTGGCCCTCGTGGGCCAGGCCGCGGACGTGGCGCGTCTTCCGAGCGCCCAGGCCGAGATCGACCGGGCGCGGCTCGGCCGCCTGCCGACCGGGGCGGTGCCCTACCGGGACGGCCCGCTCACCCTGCCCCCCGGAGTGCGCCTCTCGACAAACCCGGTCTTCCGCCTCGAGGAGGCGCCGATCAACTTGATCTACGAGGCGGAGGTCTCGTGCAGATCCTGCTCGATCGACCTCGAGGCGCTGAAGCGCGACGTGCCCGGGACCGTTCGGGTGATCGCGCTGCCGGAGGCGGAGGATCGCGACGCGGCCCTGCGGCAGGTGCTGAGCCTCTACCGCTTCGAGTGGCCGCTGCTCCTCGGCAAGGGCCTGCCCGCGTTCCTCAAGCTCGAGCCGCGCTCGGCCCTGATCATCGCCCGGGATGGCTGGGCGGGGGCGGTGCTGAAGGCCCCGTTCGGCGCCTCGCTCGCCGCCGCCCTCGGCGTGTTCGCCCAGAACGACATCCCGGAGACGCGGCCGCGCGCGGAGTGGAACCGGCGGCCGGTGGAGCGCCGGCCGCCGACGCCCCCACCCGGGCTCCTGCCCGAGGGCCTGGCTCCGGGGGAGGAGGAGCCGGCCCCGGCCGAGTTCACCGGCGCGGTCGAGGCCTTCCGCAAGGGGCGGAAGGCGGAGGCGCTGCGCCTGTTCGAGGTCCTCGAGGCGCGAAGCGACGGCTGGCTGCTGCCCCCCGAGGCGCGCCTCGACCGCGCGCTGTGCCTCGCGGGTCTCGGACGCCGCGAGGAGGCCCGGCGGATGCTGCTGCGCACCGGCGACAGCCGCTTCCAGGACGCGGTGGACCGCACGCTGGAGGCGGTGGGCACGCCCGGCAAGCGCTAAGGTGGGGGGTCGATGAAGAGTGGCTTTCCCCTTCCCGCTCCGCTAGAGTCGAGCGTCACGGAGGGTTTCATGGCCATTGCGGCGGCGCCGCGCGCGATCATCGAGACGAAGTTCGGGGAGATCGAGCTGGAGCTCTTGCCGGACAAAGCCCCGGGCCACGTCAAGAACTTCGTCGACCTGGCCAAGAAGGGCTTCTACGACGGGACCACGTTCCACCGGGTGATTCCCGGCTTCATGATCCAGGGGGGCGACCCCAACACTAAGGACCTGAAGGCCCCCCGGGAGCGCCACGGTACCGGCGGCCCCGGGTACACGATCAAGGCGGAGTTCAACGACACCCTCCACAAGCGCGGGGTCCTCTCCATGGCGCGCGCGAACGACCCCAACAGCGCCGGCTGCCAGTTCTTCATCTGCGTGGCGGACTCCGCGTTCCTCGACCGGCAGTACAGCGCCTTCGGTCGGGTGGTGAGAGGGATCGAGGTCGCGGACCAGATCGTGGGCGCTCCCCGCGACGGCCGCGACAACCCCAAGGATCGCATCGACATCAAGGTGCGGGTGGTCGAGTAGGAGGGGCCGGTCGAGACCGAGATCAAGCTCCGGATGGCCGGGCCGGAGGCGGCCCGCGAAGCGGTGGCGCGCCTCGGTGCCCGTCTCACGAAGGCCCGGCACTTCGAGGACAACCTCCTCCTCGACGACCCGGCGGGCTCCCTGCGCGCCGCGGGATCGATCCTGCGGCTGCGCCGGGTGCCCGAGGGGGGCGTCGTCACCCACAAGGGGCCGCGCCTCTTCGAGGCGGGCCTGAAGAGCCGCGAGGAGCGCGAGACCGCCGTGGCCGACCCCGACGTGCTGCAGGACATCCTGGAGCGGCTCGGCCTGCGCCCGGTCTTCCGCTACCAGAAGTACCGCGAGGCCTACGAGTGGCGTGGCCAGGAGATCGTGGTGGACGAGACCCCCATCGGCACGTTCCTCGAGATCGAGGGCGACCCGGAGGGGATCCGCGCCGCCGCCTCGGCCCTCGGCTTTGGTCCGGGCGACTACGTGACCGATTCCTACGTCGGGTTGTTCCTCGCCGCAGGCGGCCAGGGGGACATGGTCTTTCCGTGAAGGCGATGGTGCTCGCCGCGGGCCTCGGCCTCCGCATGCGCCCCCTCACCCTCCTGCGGGCCAAGCCGGCCCTGCCCGTGCTGAACCGGCCGCTCCTCCACTGGACCCTCGAGCGCCTGGCCCGCCACAGGGTGACCGACGTGATCATGAACCTGCACCACCTCCCGGAGACCGTGACCGCGGCGGTGGGGGATGGCCGTGACTTCGGCCTGCGGGTGACGTGGTCTCGGGAGCGGACCATTCTCGGCACCGGCGGGGGCCCGCGGGCGGTGCGGGACTTCTTCGGCGACCAGCCGTTCCTGCTCGTGAACGGCGACATGCTGTTCGACTTCGACCTCTCGCGGCTCCTCGCCCGGCACCGGGCCGCCGGCGTGCCGGCGACCCTGGCTCTGCTGCCCAATCCGGACCCGCGCACCTACGGGCCGGTGGTCACGGGGCCGGACGGGCGCATCCGCTCGCTGGCGGGCCGGCCGCGCCACGCCCGGGGCACGGTCTCGCTGTTCACGGGCGTCCAGGTCCTGGACCCGGCTCTTCTCGAGCGCCTGCCGCAGGGCGCGTCCGACAGCGTGCGCGACCTTTACGCGCCTCTCGTGGCGGAGGGCGCGCGGCTCCTGGGGGTCCGGGTGCGGGGCGCGTGGTACGATCTCGGGCGCCCGTCGCTTTACCTCTCGGCGCAGATCCGGCGACTTCGGGGTGGCCGTTCGCTCGTTCACCCGTCCGCGCGGGTCGAGGCTGGGGCCCGGGTCTTCGCTTCGGTCGTCGGCCCGGGGGCACGAGTGGCGGCGGGGGCCGTGGTCGAGGGCAGCGTGCTGTGGGAGGGAACCGAGGTGGAAGCCGGGGCGCGCGTGCGTGGCTCGATCCTGGTGACGGGCGCGGCGGTCGGCGCCAAGCAGCGGGCCGACCACGTGGTGGTGATGCCCAGACGCATCCTCCCTCGTGGAGCGAGAGTAGAGGGCGAGCGGCGGGGAAACGCGATCTGGTCGGAGGTCCGGTGAAGACGAGCGCGGGAGAGCTGCCAGGCCGGAGCGCCACCGGGCACTCGGAGGGGGAAGCGCTCGCGCTGGTCCGCGAGTTCCTGGAGGAGCGCCGGGGGGGGGCGGGCGCGGAGGTCTCCGTGATCGCGCTCTCCGGCGACGCCTCGACCCGCCGGTACTTCCGCCTGAAGGAGACGGGCCGGAGCCGGGTGCTCGCCCTCTACCCGGAGGCCTTCGTCCCCGAGGAGCTGACCTTCCTCGGCGTGCGCTCTCTTCTCAACGGCTGGGGCCTGCCGGTGCCCGACGTCCTCGAGGAAGACGGCCCACGCGGGATCGTCGTCCTCGAGGACCTGGGGGACCTGACCCTACAGGAGGTGCTGAAGGATGCGGGGGACGACCGGCGGGAAGGCCTCTATCGGGAGGCTCTCGAGCAGCTCGCCCTCCTCCAACGCGAGTCGGGGCGCGGTCCGCGCCGCGCCCCCTGCTTCCAGATCGCGTTCGACATCGAGAAGCTCTCCTGGGAGCTGCACTACTTCCTGAAGCACTTCGTGGAGGGGTTTCGGGGCTGCGACCTGACGGCGGAGGACCGCTCGACCCTGTCCGAGGGCTTCCATCGGCTGGCCGAGGAGATCGCCTCCTGGCCGCGCGTCCTCTGCCACCGCGACTTCCACAGCCGCAACCTGATGTGGCACCGCGAGCGGCTCTACTGGATCGACTTCCAGGACGCGCGCATGGGGCCGGCCACCTACGACCTGGCCTCGGTCCTTCGCGACGCCTACCTGGACGTGCCCGAGGGCCTGATCGCGACCCTGGCCGAGGAGTTCCGGCAGAAGGCGGTGCCGGAGGAGTCGCAGGACACATTCCTCCGGCGGTTCGACCTGATGTGCGTGCAGCGGAACCTGAAGGCGCTGGGGACGTTCGGGTACATGGCCTCCGTCAAGGGCAACCGCGTCTACCTCCCCTACATCCCGCGCACGCTCCTGCACGTCCGCCGGAACCTGGCCCGCCATCCCGATTTGGCCGGGTTGTGGCGCGCGCTGGGCCGGCTCATCGGGGAGCTGGCCTAGACCGCATGCAGACCGTGCGCGTCGGCGATTTCCGCGGCCACGTGGGCGAGGAGGTCCGCGTCCAGGGCTGGCTCCACAACAAGCGCTCGAGCGGCAAGCTCCAGTTCCTGATCGTCCGCGACGGATCGGGCTTCGCCCAGGCGGTGATGGCGCGGGCGGCGGTTCCCCCCGAGGCGTGGGAGGCGGCGGAGAAGGCGGGCCAGGAGTCGTCCCTCGAGCTGACGGGTCGCGTGCGCGAGGACAAGCGCGCCCCGGGCGGTTATGAGGTCGAGGTCACGGGCCTGACCATGCGGCAGGCCGTGCACGACTACCCGATCACCCCCAAGGAGCACGGCGTCGCCTTCCTCATGGAGCACCGCCACCTGTGGCTGCGCTCCCAGCGCCAGCACGCGGTGATCCGCGTCCGGCACGCGGTGGTCAAGGCCACCCGCGACTACCTGGACGAGCGGGGCTACACCCTCGTGGACACGCCGATTCTCACCCCCGCGCCCTGCGAGGGCACCACCACGCTCTTCCCGGTCCCCTACTTCGACGAAGGGACCGCGTACCTCACGCAGAGCGGCCAGCTCTACAACGAGGCCACCGCCGCCGCCCACGGCAAGGTCTACTGTTTCGGCCCCACCTTCCGCGCCGAGAAGTCGAAGACCCGGCGCCATCTGACCGAGTTCTGGATGGTCGAGCCGGAAATGGCCTTCGCGCACCTCGAGGACGCGATCCGCCTAGCCGAGGGTCTCGTCTGCGCGGTGGTCGAGCGCGTGCTAAAGGCGCGTCGGGAGGAGCTCTTGGCGCTCGAGCGGGACCCCGCGAAGCTCGAGCAGGTGAGACCCCCCTTCCCCCGGCTCCACTACGACGACGCGATCAAGCTGATCCGCTCCAAGGGGTCGGAGACGCAGTGGGGCAGCGACTTCGGCGGCACCGACGAGACCATCATCGCCGACGCCCACGACCGCCCCGTGGTCGTCCACCGCTTCCCGAGCGCGATCAAGGCCTTCTACATGGCCCCCGATCCGGAGCGCCCCGAGCTGTCGCTCTCCGCGGACGTCCTGGCTCCGGAAGGGTACGGCGAGATCGTGGGGGGCGGCGAGCGCCTGGCCGACCACGACCTGCTGCGCCGGCGCATCCACGAGCACCAGCTCCCCGAGGAGGACTTCCGCTGGTACGTGGACCTGCGCAAGTATGGGTCGTTCCCCCACGCCGGCTTCGGCATGGGCATCGAGCGGGTGGTGACCTGGATCTGCGGCCTCGAGCACCTGCGCGAGACGATCGCCTTCCCGCGGATGCTCTATCGGATCTACCCTTGAAACCCTGGACGAAGAGCGCGGAGCAGCGCCTCCCACCCTTCGTGCCGGGCGATGTCGCCTACGTAGACGTGGGATTCCGTGCGGGCGCCCCATAGCAGACCCGGCTTGCGCCCGAGGGCGGCGCTCGCCTAAGGAGAGCCTCGATGGCGCACTTCCCCGGGCTCGCGCTGGCCACCCTCGTCGCCACAGGTCAGCCGGCCGCGGACGACTTCCCGCTGGCCGGCGCGGACGCAGGTGCGGTCCGCGTTCCCAGCGCGCCCGGAGCGTGGGGCGGACCGCGGACCGGCACCGAGCCGACCCTCGCCGACCGGGTGGCCGACTACCAGCTGCAGGCGGTGCTCGATCCAGTCCGCCACACGGTGGACGGGAAGGAGCGGCTCACCTGGCGGAACCGGAGCGATCGGCCCGTCGGCAGCCTGTATTTCCACCTCTACTTGAACGCCTTCGAAGGGCCGGGTAGCACGTTCCTGACCGAGAAGGCGCGCTACCGTGGACTCCACAGCGGCGTGGAGGACGGCGAGTGGGGCTCCATCGAGCTCCGGAAGGTGCGGCAGGGGGGGAAGGAGCTGAGCTGGGCCTACCTGCATCCCGACGGCGGTCCCCAGACTGATCGTACGGTCGTCCGCGTCGACCTGGCCGAGCCCGTCCCGGCGCGCGGCGCGGCGGTGCTGGACCTCGAGTTCTTCGACCGGCTCCCGCGCGTCGTCGCGCGCAGCGGGTACTTCGGCACGTTCCACCTGGTGGCGCAGTGGTTCCCCAAGGTGGGCGTGCTCGAGCTGCCCGGCGAGCGCGGCGCGACCTCCCCGCGCTGGAACTGCCACGAGTATCACTTCCTCTCCGAGTTCTACGCGGACTTCGGCGCCTATGAGGTGACGATCGTCGCGCCGCGCGGGTACGTCGTGGGCGCGGTAGGCGAGGAGCAGGGTCCGTCGCGCGAGGTGCCCGGTGGACTGGCGCACCGCTTCGTGCAAGGCGACGTGCACGACTTCGCCTTCGCCGCCGATCGCGCGTTCCGCGAGCTCACCGCGGGCTACGACGGCCCGGGCAGTCCGCACGTCACGGTCCGCGTGCTCCATCGCGCGGAAGACGCGGCGGCCGCGCGGGCGACGCTCGACGCGACGGTCGGGTCGCTCGGCTATTTCTCGAGCACGCTGGGGCCGTACCCTTACCGCACCTCGACGGCGGTGGTGCCACCCTTCAACGCGCTCGAGGCGGGCGGGATGGAGTACGAAACCTTCTTCACCTCGGTCCCTTTCAACGACGATCCGCGGCGGGTATTCACGGCGCTGGTCGCCCAGCACGAGTTCGGTCATGGCTACTTCATGGGGATGCTCGCCTCGAACGAGTTCGAGGAGCCCTTCCTCGACGAGGGACTCGACGAGCTCTGGGGGGCGCGCTCCCTCGGCGCGGCGCCGTTGCCGGTGCGCTTCCCGGTGCTGGCGCGGCTCGGCTTCCCGACCTTCCGACTCGACTGGTGGGACTACCTGCGCCTGGGCGGGGCCGCGCGGTACCCGGCCGATCCGATCGCCGGCAATTCCTGGAACCGCTACTCGACCCGCAGCTATGGCCAGGTCTATTCGCGTACCGCGCTCGTCTTCCATGATCTGGGCCAGCTCCTCGGGGAAGAGGTGCTGGCCAGGGCCATGCGCGAGTACTACCGCCACTGGCGATTCCGGCACCCGTCCACCGCCGACCTGCGCGCTGCGTTCGAGAGCGCGTCGGGGCGCAAGGACCGCGTAGACGCCTGGTTCGAGGCGCAGGTGTACTCGGCCCAGCCGGTCGACGATCGCGTGGAGCTGCTCGAGACGACCGAGGCCCTGCCGCAGCCGGGGATGCGGGCTGCCGACGGCGGGCGGGTCGAGGTGGGTCGCGCCGCGGTGGACGCCGAGATCCGCGAGAGGCGCCGAGCGTTCCGGAAGGAGCAACCCGCGGCGAAGCCGTGGGAGGGACCGTTCCCGTGGCGCACGGTGGTGAAGGCGCGCCGCTACGGCGCGCACGTGCCCCAGACGCTGGCGGTGGCCTTCGAGGACGGCACCACCGAGGAGGTGGAGTGGGCCGCGGGCGAGGCGTGGCATCGCTGGGAATTCGAGCGATCCTCCCGCGCCGTCTCCGCCCAACTGGACGCCGGGCGCCGCTGGCTCCTGGACGTCGACAAGCTCGACGATGGACGCACGCGCGAAGCCCGGCGGCTCCCCGCGCACCGCTGGACGCTCGAGACTGGCGCATGGCTCCAGATGGTCGTCGCGCTTCTGGAGTCGCTGTGATCACGCCGGGACTCTTGCGCCGCTCCTTCGGACAGGCCTTGCAGTGGCGTTTCCTGGCGCTGTGGCTTCTGCTCGTCGCGCTGCCTTCGGTGGCGGCGCTCGCACCGCTCTCCAGGCTATTGCACGATCGGCTGGACCATTCCCCCCGCGCGCAGCAACTGGTTGCGGCGCTGGACACGCACGCCGTGGCAGATCTCCTGAAGCACTTCTCCGACCCCGCCGCGGGCGCGGCGCTCGGGACGGGCGCCTGGATGGCGGGGTTGCTCGCGGTCCTCTGTGCGCCCCTCGGCGCCAGCGCTGCCCTGACCCTCGCTCGCGCCGACGAGCCTGTCCGGTTCAGGGCGTTGCTCGCCGGCGCCGGGGAGCATTACGGGCGCATGCTTCGCATGCTGCTCGTGGCGCTGCTGCCCGTGGGGATCGCCGCCGCCTGCGCCGTCGGGTTGTCGCGCCTCGCGGTCAAGGCGGGGGAGCGCGCCATCCTCGAATCGCAGGCGGTGCGCGATCTGCGCCTGGCGGCCCTGGGTGGGTTCGTGCTGCTCTTCCTGGCACGGCTCACCCTCGACGCCGGGCGCGCGCACTTCACCGCCGAGCCGCACCGGCGGTCCGCATTCCTCGCGTGGTGGAGCGGCGTCCGGCTTTTCGCCCGCCGCCCTTGGCGCGTGCTGCTCCTGGGAGGCGTCACGCTCGCCGTCGGCGCCACCTTGGCGGCGCTGTTCCTCCTGCTGCGCCTGCGCGTCCAGCAGGCCGGACCCGCGGCGCTGCTGCTCGCCTTCCTGCTCGCCGAGCTGGCGGTGGCCTCCGTGGGCTGGGACCGCGCGGCGCGCCTCATCGGCCTGGCCGAGCTGGTGCGGGCCGATTCCGCCGAGCGCGCCCGCCGGGCACCGGGATCCGAGCGGCCGGGCGCTGAAAGGGCCCGAACCGCGGTGGCAGAACCAGGCGGGGAGGACCTCGGCGTGCTCCGCCGCGACGTCTTGTGCTTGGCGGAGCGTGCGGTGGCCGGCGCCAACTGTGGCCGTGCCGGGTAGCACCGTCTGGACGTAACCTAATTGTAGCCAGCTACCCGTAGCTGCAACGCCCCCCACCTCCATGATGATGGTCGCCTACGTGTCGGGCCATGGTTTCGGGCACGCGACGCGGGTCGCGGAGGTCCTGCGGGCGGTGCGTGCCCGGGCGCCCGGGACCGCGATCGCGGTGGTCACCGCGGCCCCGGAGATGCTGTTCCGCGAGGCGCTCTTGGCGCCGTTCGTCTACCGGCGGCTCGAGTGCGACGTCGGCCTGACTCAACGCGGGGCCCTGGTGATCGACGAGGAAGAGACCCTCAGGCGGTGGCAAGCGTTCGAAGCCGAGCAGCCCCGACGGGTCGAGTCCGAGGCGGCCTGGTTGCGGCAGGTCGGCGCCAAGGCGGTCCTGGCCGACCTCCCGCCGCTGGCTTTCGAGGCGGCGGCCGCCGCGGGAGTGCCGGGGGTCGGCCTCGCCAACTTCTCCTGGGACTGGATCTACCGCCACCTGGCCCGGCGCCAGCCGGGCTTCGGGGAGCCGGCACGGGCGGCCGCGGCCGGCTACGCCAAGGCCCACCTGCTGCTTGAGCTGCCGTTCGCGGGCGACCTGCGTGCGTTCACCCACCGCGAGGCCATCCCGATGGTGGCGCGACGTCAGCGGCGTGCGCGCGAGGAGACCCGTCTCCTCCTCGGCCTGGCCCCGGGGCCGGTCGTCCTGGTCTCATTCGGCGGGTTCGGTCTGCCCGGCTTCGACCCGCGCGTCCTGGAGGGGTTGCGGGATTACCGGTTCGTCCTGGAGACGGACGAGGCCGACCTTCCCGCGAACGTTACGGGCTTGAGCCGGCATGGGCTTGAGGCACGGGGCCTGCGCTATCTCGACGTCATCGGGGCGGCCGAGGTGGTGGTGAGGAGGCTGCTCGAGGTCGCGGCGGGGAAGGGTTGAGGGTCAGAGGCCGGCCAGGGCCAGGCCCTCCATCGCGTACTTCTTGATCTCCGCCTCGTGCTTGCGGAAGAGGTCGATGTTGGCCTGGGGGGCTCTCATCAGCTCTGCGCCCTTGTGGGCCTCCTTGATCATCTCGTCCGCCGCCTCCTCCATCTTCTTCTTGTCCTCTTCGGAGACCTTCGGTACTCCCTCGAGGCCGGCTTGGCCCGCCTTCTCGAGTCCCTCCATTCCCGCGCGGGTCTGCTCGCGGTATGCCTTCAGCCCCTGGTCCATCACGTCGGCCGGCTGCTGCCCGCCCTCCTTCTGGGCGGCGGACGCCCACGCCGACTGGTAGACCTGCTGGACGATGAAGTGGTACTCCTCTTCGCTCATCCCGACCGCGGCCAGGCTCTTCACCAGGGCCAGGCGCGCCTCGAGGAGGATGCCCCCCACCGTCATCACGTCGGAGAGGCTGGCCTCCTTCTTGTCCTTCATCCCCTCGAACTCGGCGCGGTGCAGCTCGTAGACCGAGTGCACGCCCTTGCGCACCTCGAGGAACTTCATCAAGCGCGGCTCCTGGATCACCCCGTCGGCCGGCCGCGTGAACGGGTTTGCGTTGGCCTTCTTCTGGTAGGTCTCGAGCTCCTGGGTCCTCTTGGTCAGGTCGCCGGCGGTCTGCTCGACCTTGCCCTTGATCCAGTAGGCCCCCATCCCGATGGTCACCACGGCGGCGATCCCGGCCACGACCACGGCAATCCCGCAGCCGATCGCGATCTTTGCACCGGTCGTCATTCCCGCGCCTCCGTTCTGGTTGTGATGGCGGGAGTATAGCGTCGGTTGCGTCCGGTCGAAACCGGGGGCGGTTCGCGCTATCATGCAAGGTCCGCTCGGCCGTGCCGGTGCCGCCCGGGTGAGGAGGGACCATGGAACCGACGTGGCATGACGGCCTCAGCCGGGGAGCGCTCGTGGAGCTGGTCGAAGGACTGCTCCTCGCGATGGACAAGGCGGTCCCGCGGCTGGACGCCATCGCCCACCACCTCTCGCTGATCGCCCAGCAGGGGGAGGAATTCGAGGTGCTCGGGGGGATCGGCGACCAGGTGGCGGACATCGGCGACGAGCTCTACTCCGCGAGCGACCGTGAGAAACTCCGGGAGTGGGGCAACCAGATCGACACCCCGGAAAAGGCCCATTGACCGCGAAGACCGTGGGCCTGCTGAGCCTCGGCTGCCCCAAGAACCTCGTGGACGGCGAGGTGATGCTGGGACGGCTGCGGGGCGCGGGCTACGAGCTGGTGGCCGACGCGAGGCAGGCCGACGTGGTGGTGGTCAACACCTGCGCCTTCATCGACCGGGCCAAGCAGGAGTCCGTGGACGCGATCCTGGAAATGGCCCGGGAGAAGGAGAGCGGCCGGGCGCAGCGTCTGGTGGTGACCGGCTGCCTGAGCCAGCGCTACGACGAGGAGCTGCGCCGGGAGATCCCCGAGATCGACGCGAGCCTCGGCACCGGCCAGGTGGACGACATCGTCCGGGCCGTGTCGGGGGACGCGACCTCCCTGGCGGACGCCGCGCCGGGCTTGCCCACCTGGGTCTACGACCACACCGCGCCGCGGGTCCTTTCCACCCCGCCCTGGCTCGCCTACGTCAAGATCAGCGAGGGCTGCGACTACACCTGCTCGTTCTGCATCATCCCCACCCTGCGCGGCAAGCACCGCAGCCGCAACGTCGAGGACGTGGTGGCCGAGGTGCGGGCCCTGGCCGCGCGGGGGGTGCGGGAGATCGTGCTCGTGGCCCAGGACTCCACACGCTACGGCCTCGACCACGGAATCCGCGACGGCCTGGCCTACCTCCTGCGCCGCCTCGGACGGGTCGGCGGGATCCGCTGGATCCGGATCCTCTACGCGTACCCGGCCACCCTGACCGATCCCATCCTGGATGCGATCGCCTCCGAGGAGAAGGTGGTCAAGTACGTGGACATCCCGCTCCAGCACGCGAGCGAGCCGGTTCTGAAGCGCATGAAGCGGCCCACCGGGAAGGGCAACCTCCTCGGGATGATCGAGCGCATCCGCCAGCGGGTTCCCGGGGTCGCCATCCGGACGTCGTTCATCGTGGGCTTCCCGGGCGAGACCGACGCGGATTTCGCCAAGCTGCTCGCCTTCGTCGAGTCGGGCCAGTTCGAGAGCGTCGGCGTGTTCACCTATTCGGACGAGGAGGGCACGGGCTCATTTGAGCTTCCCGACCGGGTGCCGGCGAAGGTCAAGGAGCGCCGCCGCCGCGGACTCATGTCGCTTCAGAAGCGGATCTCCACCCGAAGGAACCGGTCCCGGGTGGGGGAGCGCATCGAGGTGCTCGTGGAGGGAACGCACGACGACACCGACCTCCTGCTCCGGGGCCGGGCCGCCACCCAGGCCCCCGAGATCGACGGCCAGGTGCTGATCAACGAGGGCACCGCCGCCCCCGGCTCCTTCGTGACCTGCGAGGTCACGGAGGCGCACCCCTACGACCTGGTGGCCCGGATCGTTTAGCAGTTGTTACTTTTCGTACTGGTTCCGGAACGAGTAACGAAAAGTAGCAGCCACGTCTCCGCTAGAACGTGAACCGGACCGCGACCTGCAATTGACGCGGGTCGCCCACCCCCAGGCGCAGGAAGCCGTCGAAGTTGAAGAGCGCGGGCGTGCTCAGGGTGTTGACGTTGTTCTTGCTGTTGAAGGTGTTGAACATCTCGACGATGGGTACGAGGGCCGCGCTCCTCCCGAGCTTGATGGGCCGCTGCAGCCGCCAGTCGAACGAGAAATACTTGTTGTCCTTCCGGTCCCAGTTGCGTCCGCGGTCGACGTTGTTGAGCACCCGCGGCGAGGTGGTGATGGGCTGGGCGGAGCGGGCCTGGAAGCGCGCGTTCCCCTGCAGCCCTCCCGGCAGCTCCGCGTAGGCGAAGAAGTTGAACTTGTGGCGGATGTCGCGGTCCGACGGCCCGTAGTCCTGGCTCAGGTCGTAGAAGTTGAAGGTGCGGTCGGTGAAGGGATCGCGCTCGTTGGAGTCGTCGTCGAGGTCCTTGGAAAGGACGTAGTTCGCCTCCAGCTGGTAGCCGTGCGAGAAGCGCTTCCGGATCCCGAGGGTGCCCCCGCGGTAGAGGCTCTTGCCCCGGCTGTTCGCCACGAAGACGTCGCCGAGCTGCGGCTCGAAGGGGTTGCCGCCGGTGTAGGAGGTGGTGTCGCGGGTGGGCGGCTGCACCGCCGCAACTCCCGTCCCGTGGGCGTTGTAGTTCAGGAACCGCGTGAGGTGGACGGCCTTCGACCAGGTGAAGTCCACGTAGGCCGACCAGTCGGTCGCCAGCTCCTGCTCGTAGGCGGCGTTCCAGGTGTAGATGCGCGGGTTCTCGTAGTCCTTGGCGAAGACGCGGACGCCCGTGAAGAAGGGGAACGTCCCGGGCGCGACCTTGGAGGGGGGCAGGATGTTCGGCCAGGTCGGAGTCGGAGCCCCGAAAGCGGTGAGGAGGCCGGTGTTGACGAAGTCACTCTTCTGCTGCAGGCCGTTGGTCGTGACCGAGCCCACCTGGCTCAGCATGTTCTGCCGCGCGTAGTAGACGCCGGCGTTGGCCCGGATCACCGACTTGCCGTGGCTTCCCAGATCCCAGGCGATGCCCAGCCGGGGCTGGAACTGCTTCTTCTGGTCGGGGATCGTCCCGTCCGAAGGGAAGCGGGGATCGTTCAGGAGGAAGGCGTATGCGGTGGTCTTCGGATCCACCGTCTTGGGCATGTACTGCGCATCCCAGCGCAGGCCGAAGTTGACGGTCAGGTTGGGCCGCACCTGCCACTTGTCCTGGGCGAAGACCGAGAATTCGTTGTTGGCGATGTCCGAGGCGCCCGCGGCGTCGGTGGCGATCCCGTTGTTGTCCGTGGAGTCCAGATAGAAGAGCAGGGGACCGCCGGTGGCGGTGGCGCCCGCGGGGCAGGGGGTCGGATAGGTCACGTAGCCTCCGTTGGAGCAGGCCACGGTGTTGGGCCCGTATCCCCCCGCGGCGGCCGGCGAGGCGTAGCGCAGGAAGCCGGTCACGCTGTCGAAGATGTACCGTCCCTCGAAGAAGCCGCGGAAGACCTGGACGTTGGTCGTGTGGAGCCACTCGCCGCCGAACTTGACGGTGTGCTTGCCGGCCACGATGGAGAAGTTGTCCTTGGCCTGGAAGCGTTTGATCACCTCGTCGATGTTCGGGGCCAGGAAGAACGGGTTGCCGAAACGGAAGCTGGGGCCGAAGCCCATCGCGGTGTCGGGGGGCACGTTCGAAGGGCTGGCCGCCCGCGGCCGGTCCTCCCGCGAGTAGGTCAGGTGGAACTCGTTCAGCTTCGTCCCCGAGACGGTGGTGAAGAGGTTGAGGTTCGCCACGTTGATCTTCGACGGCCCCTCGATCCCGTTCGCCGAGTTGCCGTAGGTGGCGACGTCGAAAGTCTGGTTCGTGTTCTTCGAATAGTCGAAGTTGTAGGAGAGGGCCAGGTTGTTGCTGGTGTCGATCACCCAGTCGAGCTTGGCGAGGAGGGCGTTGTTGTTGATCTTGTGGTCGACGGGGAGGCCCTCCTCCTGGCCGCGGGAGGTCCGGAAGAAGTTGAGCAGGGCCAGGCGCTGGCAATCCGCGCTTCCCCCGATGAGCGACTCGTTGGCGGCAATGGTCGGCGCGGAGACCGGGCAGGGGCTGCCGATCGGCTCGGAGAGGTTCGGGCGCTGCAGGTTCTCGCGGATCCCTTCGAGGGCCAGGAAGAAGAAGGCCTTGTCCTTGACGATGGGCCCGCCCAGGGTGCCGCCGAACTGCTCCCGGCGGAAATCCTTGAGCGGCTTGCCGTCGGAGGTGTTGGAGGTGAGGGCCTCCAGGCGCTGGAAGTGGAAGAGGCTACCGTGGACCTCGTTGGTCCCCGACTTCGTGATGACGTTGATCACGCCGCCCGCGGTGCGGCCGAACTCCGCGTTGGCGCCCTGGGCCACCACCTGGAACTCCTTCACCGCCTCCAGCGTGATGTCGATGGCCGCCCGCTGGCCGCCCATCTGCTCGCCGAAGAAGCCGTTGTTGTAGTCGCCGCCGTCCAGGCTCACGTTGTTGAAGACGCCGCGCTGCCCGGCGAAGGTGATCTCGTCGCCGTCCGGCCCCTGGACCACGCTCACCCCGGGGGTGAGGGTCAGCAGGTCCTCGAATTTCCGGCCGAGGATGGGGGTGTTGGCGATCGTGGTCTCGTTCAGGGTGTTGCTGACCTCGGTCCGGCTGGCGTCGACGGTGGGGATCCCCGTGACCGTCACCGTCTCCGAGGTCCCCGACACCTTCATGGCCGGCGCCAGGGTGATGGTCTGGCCCACGGTCAAGGGCACGTTGTCCTGCACCAGGGTGGCGAAGCCCGACTTGGTGATGGTCACCCGGTAACGGCCGGGAGCGAGCTGCAGGAAGACGAAGCGACCGTCGGACCCGGTGGTGAGGGTCCGGGCGACGTTCTGGCCCAGGCTCCGGGCCTCGATCTCGGCGCCCGGCACGACCGCGCCCGTCTGGTCGACGACCGTGCCCTGGATGACGCCGGTCGTGATCTGGCTCTGCGCCCAGACCGGGCCGGACGGGGCCAGGCAGGGGAGCAGCAGGAGCGGCAGGCAGGCTCGCTTTCGCATTCGCAGTCCTCCGGGGTTGCGGTCGCCTACCTCGACGAGGGGCGCGAGGTGGCTCGATCGCGGTTTTTTGATGCCGGAGTATAGTTCCGGCCGGCCTGCCGGGACAAGGGCGGCCGGCGGACCCGGTCCGACCGGGCCTTTGAGGAGGAGAGCATGGACGACCGCACTCCAGCGCTTCGCACCCTCGCTGCCGCCCAGTGGCGCCTGGCGGTATCCCTGACCGCGGCCATGATGGCGATCTACTTCGGCTTCATCCTCCTGGTGGCCTTCGACAAGCCCCTGCTGGGGACGATCCTGCGGCCCGGCTTGAGCCTGGGCACCCTCCTGGGGGCGCTGGTGATCGTGTCCGCCTGGGGGCTGATCTGGATCTACGTGCGGTGGGCGAATTCCCACTACGACCGGACCGTGGCCTCCATCAGGAAGGAGGTCCGATGAGCGGGTCCGTCGGCCAGCCCCACCTCGTGGCCGTCCTGTTCTTCTTCGGCTTCATCGCCGTCACCCTGGGGATCACCTGGTGGGCGGCCCGGCACACCCTCAGCACCGAGCATTTCTACGCGGCCGGCCGCCGCGTGACCGGGCTCCAGAACGGCCTGGCCCTGGCGGGGGACTACATGAGCGCGGCCAGCTTCCTGGGGATCGCCGGGCTGGTGTCGCTCTCGGGCTTCGACGGCCTCATCTACTCGATCGGCTTCCTGGTGGGCTGGCCGATCGTCATGTTCCTGATCGCGGAGCCGCTGCGGAACCTCGGCCGCTACACCTTCGCGGACGTGGTGGCCTTCCGCCTCCGCCAGGCCCCGGTGCGGATCGCCGGTGCCTTCGGCACGCTGGCGGTGGTGGCCTTCTACCTGATCGCCCAGATGGTGGGAGCGGGCAACCTCATCAAGCTCCTCTTCGGCCTGTCCTACGAGACCGCGGTGGTCATCGTGGGCATGGTCATGATGGCCTACGTGCTCTTCGGGGGGATGATCGCCACCACCTGGGTGCAGATCGTGAAGGCCGTGCTCCTGCTCGGGGGCGCGTTCCTCCTGGCCTTCCTGGTCCTGCTTCGCTTCGGGTGGAGCCCCCTCGCCCTCTTCGACGCGGCGGCCGCGCGCTATGGCGCGCAGGTGCTGGCTCCGGGGCAGCTGGTGTCCGACCCCTGGGACGCGGTCTCCCTCGGCCTCGCCCTGATGTTCGGCACCGCGGGCCTGCCCCACATCCTCATGCGGTTCTACACCGTCCCCGACGCGCGCACGGCGCGGACCTCCGTGAGCTACGCGACCGCGTTCATCGGGTTCTTCTACCTCCTCACGTTCATCCTGGGCTTCGGAGCCATGGTGCTCGTGGGCCAGGACGCGATCCGGGCGGTGGACCGCGGCGGGAACATGGCGGCTCCCCTCCTGGCCGAGGCGGTGGGCGGAACCGGCTTCCTGGGCTTCATCGCGGCGGTGGCGTTCGCGACCATCCTGGCGGTGGTGGCGGGGCTCACCTTGTCGGGGGCGGCCGCCCTCTCCCACGACCTGTGGGTCAACGTGGTGCGGCGAGGGGCCGCCCCGGAGCACGAGCAGCTCCGGGTGGCGCGCCTCGCCACCCTCCTGTTGGGGGCGCTCTCGATCGCCCTGGGGATCGCCTTCAAGGGGCAGAACGTGGCCTACATGGTCGGCCTGGCCTTCGCGATCGCGGCCAGCGCGAACTTCCCGGCTCTCGTCCTTTCTGTGTTCTGGCGCCAATTCACCACCCGAGGGGCCCAGGCGAGCATGCTGGTGGGGACCCTCTCGGCCCTCGGCCTGATCTGGCTTTCCCCGGCCGTGCAGATCCGCATCCTCGGCCGGCCCTCCGCGCCCTTCCCGCTCAGCAACCCCGGGCTCGTGACGATTCCCCTGGCCTTCCTGGCAGGGGTCGCGGTCTCGTTGCTGATGCCCGAGAAGGACGCTCACGAGCGATTCGCCGAGGTGGAGCAACGGGTGCACCTGGGGGCGTAGCCCCTTCGGTTCTTGCCAGGGCGCCTACTGTTTGATACACTTCAGATTCCGGCTCCGGCGAGTGGCACCAGAGTGGGTTCCGCCCACTCTTTTTTTTGGAGCGCGGGCGAAAGTCATTGGGGCAGGAGGGGATGCTGGACAAGATCCGGGGGGCCGCCGAACGGGTGACCTCGGGGCGGGGGTACGAGCTCGCGGACGTGGAGCTGAAGCGCGAGCGTCGGGGCACCCTCGTCCGACTCTACGTGGACAAGGAGGGGGGCATCGGCCTCGAAGACCTGCAGGCGGTCTCCGAAGAGGTGTCGGCCATCCTGGACGCAGAGGACCCGGTGCCCACGGCGTACACTCTCGAGGTGTCCTCCCCGGGCCTGGATCGCCCCTTGAAGACCGAGGCCGATTACCGTCGCTTCCTGGGCCGCCTCGCCCGGCTCTCGACCTATGAGCCGGTGGAGGGCCGCCGCCACTGGACGGGTCGGCTCGCGTCGTTCGAGGACGGGGTGGTGGGCGTCACCCTCGAGAAGGAGGGCGGCACGCTCTGTCGCATCCCCCTCGCGAAGATCGCCCACGGCCGCCTGGAAGTCGAGTTCCCCAGGATTTGATCCCGTAGAGGCGAAGCATTCATGGCCAACCAGCTCCGACAGCAGATCGAGCAGATCAGCCGGGAGAAGAACATCAACCCCGAGGTGATCATCGCAGCCATCGAGGACGCGATCCTCACCGCGTCGAAGAAGTACTACAAGGGCGCGGAGGACCTGCGCAGCCGGTTCAACGACGAGAGCGGGCAGATCGAGGTCTTCGCGGTCAAGCAGATCGTGGAGGCGGTGGAGATCCCCGAGACCCAGATCGGCCTCGAGGAGGCGCGCAAGCTCATCCCGGAGGCCGAGATCGGCCAGGAGATCGAGTTCCCGAAGCCCACCGACGTGCTGGGCCGCATCGCGGCCCAGACCGCCAAGCAGGTCATCTTCCAGAAGGTGCGGGAGGCGGAGCGCGACAACGTCTTCGCCGAGTACTCCGGCCGGGTGGGCGAGGTCGTGAACGGCATCATCAAGCGCCAGGAGATGGGCGACTTCGTGGTGGACCTGGGCCGGGCCGAGGCCCTCCTGCCCCGCAAGGAGCAGAGCCGGGCCGAGACCTACCAGACCGGGGACCGGGTGCGGGTGGCCATCACCAAGGTGCTGAAGTCGGCCAAGGGGCCCCAGGTGGTGGTGAGCCGGACCGATCCCGCCCTGCTGATCAAGCTTTTCGAGATGGAGGTGCCCGAGATCTACGACGGCACGGTCCAGATCAAGGGCTGCGTGCGCGAGGCGGGGGAGCGGGCCAAGGTGGCCGTGATCTCCCGCGAGCGGGACGTCGACCCGGTGGGCGCCTGCGTCGGCATGAAGGGGACCCGCGTCCAGTCCATCATCCGCGAGCTGCGGGGCGAGAAGATCGACATCGTGGAGTGGAACGACGACCCCGCGACCTTCGTGGTGAACGCCCTGAGCCCGGCCAAGGTCAGCCGCGTCTCCATCCTCGACGACGAGCAGAAGATCATGGAGGTGGTGGTCGAGGACAAGCAGTTGAGCCTCGCCATCGGCAAGAAGGGCCAGAACGTCCGCCTCGCGGCGAAGATCGTGGGCTGGCGCATCGACATCAAGAGCGAGGAGGAGAAGCGCCAGGAGGTCGAGGCCGAGATGGCCCGGATGGCCCGGATCGTGGACGAGCTGCGCAGCCTGGAGGCCCACGGGGTGGGCGAGAAGGCCGTGCAGAAGCTGATCGATTCCGGGGTGGCCGGGGTCGGCCACGTCCTCGAGATGAGCGACGAGGACCTGACCTCCTTGGAGGGGATCGGGCCCAAGACCGCGGAGAAGATCCGGGAAGCCGCCACCGCGGCCAGGGCGGAATGGGACGCGCGAGACGCGGCGGCGGAGGCGGAACGGCTGGAGGCGGAGCGGCTGGCCGCCGAGCAGGCCGCGGAGGCCGAGCGACAGGCGGCGGCCGCGGCCGAGGCCCCGGGCGAAGCCGAGGTCGCCGTCGCCGCCGCCGGGCCCGCCGAGGGCGAGGCCGCGCCGGTCCCGGGCGAGGGAGGGGAGCCGGATGGTCAACGTTAGGGTCTTCAATCTCGCGAGGGACCTGAACCTCTCGAGTCAGGAAGTCATCGACCGCCTGAAGAAGCTCGGGGTCGAGGTGAAGACCGCCTCCAGCTCGGTCGACGAGGACACGGCCGACAAACTGAAGCGGGCGCTCAAGATCGACGCCCTCACCACCCGCAAGAAGCGCGTCTACGGGAGCGAGGAGGACGAGGCGGAACGCGAGGAGCAAGAGCGCGCGCTGGCCGAGAAGATCGAGGCGGAACGGGCGGAGCGGGAGCGGGCGGCCGCCGAGGCCAAGGCGGTCGCCGAGGCGCGCAAGCAGACACGCGCCCGCGGGGGAGCGAAGCCCGACGAGAAGGCGATCGCGGCCAAGGCGGTCGCGGTCGAGGAGCCGCCCCCGGCGCTGTCGCACGCGCCGGGCGCCCCGCGCCTCGCCCCCAAGGTCGCGGCCCCCCCGCCGGCTCCTTCGCTGGAGGAAGAGACCCTTGAGGAGGAAGCTCCGGCGGGCGAGGAGGTCGTGGAGGCTGCCGCTCCCGCTCTCCCCGCACCCCCGGCCGCGGCTGCGGCCCCTGCGGCTCCGCTGCGCACCACCACGGTGACCCAGCGCGCGGGCGGTTCGGTCCGGCCGATCGCTCCCGTAGCCCCGGCCACCCCTGTTCTGGGGGCAGTCGCCACCCCCGCCCCTCCTCCTCCGGCGGCGGCCACCGCGGCGGCCGCGAGCGCGGCTAGCCCGGCCATGGCCAGGGCGCTGCCCACCCTGGCGCCGCGCCAGGTGCGTCCGATCGCGCCCCCGCGGGCGATCGGCCCGCATCCCACGAGTCCCCACCCGACCAGCCCGCACGCGGTGGCAGGGGGGTCGCCGCTGCCCCGCTCGCCGCACGCGGTGGGCGCGGGCGCCCGGCCCGCGGGGGTTGGCCTCCGGCCGATGTCGCCGATTCCGAGCCGCCCGGCCCCCGCGCCGACCCCGCGTCCCGCGGGGCGGCCGGCCCCCAAGCCGAAGGACCGTGGGAAGGCGGTGGTCATCACTCCGCCGAAGGACGAGCGGCCGGTTTACACCGGGCCGCCGCGGAAGATCGCCCTCTCCGAAGGGGTCACGGTGAAGGAGCTCTCGGAAAAGATGGAGGACGTGAAGTCCAGGGACATCATGAAGGCCCTGATCTCTCGCGGCATCATGGCTACCGTCAACCAGAGCATCGAGCCCAGCCTCGCCATCGAGATCTGCAAGGAGTTCGGCTACGAGGCCTCGATCCAGTCCTTCGAGGAGGAGCTCTCCCAGGTCCAGACCGTGGAGTCGAAGCCGGAGGACCTCGAGCCCCGGGCGCCCGTGATCACCGTCATGGGCCACGTCGACCACGGCAAGACGTCGCTCCTGGACGCGATCCGGGAGACCCAGGTGGCGGCGGGGGAGGCGGGCGGCATCACCCAGCACATAGGCGCCTACCACGTGGACGTGGGGACGCGGAAGGTGGTGTTCCTCGACACCCCGGGCCACGAGGCGTTCACCCTGATGCGCGCCCGCGGGGCCAAGGTCACCGACATCGTCGTGCTGGTGGTGGCGGCGGACGACGGGGTGATGCCACAGACCCTGGAGGCCATCGACCACGCGCGGGCGGCCGGAGTGCCGATCGTGGTGGCGGTGAACAAGATCGACAAGGCGGAGGCCCAGCCCGACCGGGTCAAGCAGCAGCTCTCCGACCGCGGGCTCATGCCCGAGGAGTGGGGGGGCAGCACGGTCTTCGTGAACGTGTCCGCCAAGAAGCGCCAGAACCTCGATCAGCTCCTCGAGATGCTGCTGCTGGTGGCCGACCTGCAGGAGCTGAAAGCCAACCCCAAGAAGCCGGCCATGGGGACGGTGCTGGAGGCCCGCCTCGACAAGGGGCGCGGCCCGGTGGCCACCGTGCTCGTGCAGGACGGTACCCTCGAGGTGAGCGACACCGTGGTGGCGGGGGCGGTGGCGGGCAAGGTGCGCGCCTTGAACGACGACCGCGGCAACCGCCTGAAGTCCGCGGGGCCGGCGACCCCGGTCGAGATCCTCGGCCTGCAGGCGCTGCCCGAGCCGGGGGACCAGCTCCTCGCGGTCACCGACAGCCTGAAGGCGCAGTCGATCGTGGCCTTCCGCCAGCTCAAGCTGCGCGAGAAGGCGATGGCCGCCACCTCCAAGATCCGTCTGGAAGACCTCGGACGCGCGATCGCGGAGGGCCAGCTCAAGGAGCTGCCCCTGGTGCTGAAGGCCGACGTGCAGGGCTCCCTGGAGGCGGTGGCCGACCAGCTCATGAAGCTCCCCCAGGACAAGATCAAGCTGCGCATCATCCGCTCCGGGGCGGGGGCCATCACCGAGGGCGACGTTCTGCTGGCCGCGGCTTCGAACGCGGTCGTGATCGGCTTCAGCGTGCGCCCCGAGCGGAAGGCGGTCGAGATCGCCGAGCGCGACCGGGTGGAGATCCGCCTCTACACGGTCATCTACGACGCGGTCGAGGAGATGAAGAAGGCCATGGAGGGCCTCCTCGAGCCCTCGATCCGCGAGGTCCGGCTGGGCTCGGCCGAGGTCCGGGACACCTTCAAGATCTCCAAGGTGGGGACGATCGCGGGCAGCTTCGTGGTGGACGGCCGGGTGAACCGGAGCGCCCAGGTGCGCCTGCTCCGGGACAACGTGGTGATCCACACCGGCAAGGTGTCGTCCCTGAAGCGGTTCAAGGACGACGCCAGCGAGGTGAAGGCCGGGCTGGAGTGCGGCATCGGCATCGCGAACTACAACGACCTCAAGCCGGGCGACGTCATCGAGTTCTTCACCACCGAGAAGGTCAAAGAGACCCTGGAGTAGGCGCGTCCCACCGGGGCCGTCATGGTCATCGGCCTGCTGACGCTCGATCTGCACTTCCCGGGGGCGCGGTCCCTCAAGGACAAGCGGCAGGCCCTGCGGAGCCTGGAGACGCGCATCCGGAACCGCTTCAACGTCTCGGTGGCCGAGGTGGAGCACCAGGATCTCTGGCAGCGCGCGCGCCTCGCGGTGGTGTCCGTGAACACCGACCACGTGCACCTCGAGTCCACCCTCCACAGCGTCGCGGGCGAGGCCGCCACCGCCCGGAACATCGAGTTGCTCGACTCTCACACGGAGCTCTTGTGAGCCGGCGGACGGAGCGGCTGGCCGGAGAGATCCGGGAAGAGGTCGCGCGGATCGTGGGCCGGGAGCTGAAGGATCCCCGCATCGGCTTCGTGACCATCACCCGGGTGGAGCTGACCGCCGACCTCCGGACGGCGCGCGTCCACGTGGGGGTACTCGGAGCGGCCGGAGACCGCGAGAAGACCCTGGCGGGGCTTCAGCAGGCGGCGGGCTTCGTCCGGCGCGAGCTGGGGCGGCGTATCCGCGTGCGCCACACCCCGGAGCTGATCTTCCAGTACGACGAAGGCCTCGACGCCACGGACCGCGTGGCGCGCCTGCTGGAGGAGACGAAGCGCGCTCCCGACGCGGAAGAGGAGTAGGCCGCGCATGGACGGCCCCCGGGACGGCGTGCTGGTCGTGGACAAGCCGGCGGGCCCCACTTCCCACGACGTGGTCGACCGGGTCCGCCGGGCCCTGGGCCTGCGCCGGGTCGGCCACACCGGCACCCTCGACCCGTTCGCCACCGGCGTTCTCCCCATGTGCCTGGGCAAGGCCACCCGCCTCGCCCGCTTCCTGGGCGAGGGCGACAAGCTCTACCGCGCGACGGTTTGCCTGGGCTTCGCCACCACGACGGACGACGCGACCGGGGAGCCGCTCGGCGAGCCGCGGCCGGTGCGCCTCGATCGAGGGTCGGTCGAGGCCGCCCTCGCGCGACTCACCGGGGCCCTGGACCAGGTCCCGCCCCGCTACTCGGCCAAGCACGTGGGCGGCCGCCGCCTCTACGAGCTGGCGCGAAGGGGCGAGGGGGGATCGCCGACGGCCGCGCGGATCACGGTTCACTCCATCGCGCTTCTCGCGGCGGAGGACGACCGCATCACGATCGAGGTCCGCTGCTCGCCCGGAACCTACGTTCGCGCCCTGGCCCGGGACCTGGGCCAGGGGCTGGGGGTCGGGGCACACCTGAGCGCGCTTCGGCGGCTCCGGTCCGGGGCCTTTGGCCTCGAGGAAGCAGTGGCCGCGGAAGCGCTCGGCCCGGCGTCGTGGAGGAACGTCATCCCGCTGTCGGGTCTGCTCCGGGAGATGCCGGCGGTCCAGGTGGGCCGGGAAGGGCGTTCCGCGGTCGCCCACGGCCGCGACCTGTCGCGCACCCTCGGTCCCGAGGGATTTCGGGAAGCTCCCCCCCAGCGCGTGCGCATCGTGGGCGAAGACGGTGAGCTCCTGGCCCTGGCGGTGCCCCGGGGGTTCGGGCCGTTCGTGCCGGGCCTCCCTCTGAATCCAGTATGGCACCCCGACGTGGTGCTGGCGGACTAGCCCCGGACCCCAGGGGCAGGGTTCAGCGTCACCGGTACCCCACAGTGATTCCGCATCGTGGTAGCCGAGGATAGGGCAGGGCCCTCTTCCGCAACGGGTTAGCCCCTTCGTTCCAGAGGCGAGCAATTTCGTGTTGGGTCAAGGTGAATTCTTGCTTGACATTCTGATATACGTAGGA
>WNGA01000268.1_pt1 | contig 74917 bp, 68 predicted proteins | sample 5400061 | NCBI WGS metagenome assembly WNGA01 (sample SAMN13153366, study PRJNA577476) | soil metagenome | isolation source: 100 cm soil or saprolite under grassland replicate 2 | place: USA:California | collected 2016-06-15
GACCCGGGCGCTGACCATCTTCGGGAACTTCTTCAGCCCCTGCTGGAGCACTTCAATGGCCTTGCCGAACTGCCCGGCGCCGACGAGTTCCTTGGCATGAGCCATGAAAGCGTGGGATGCTGATTCGCTTGCCATCAGGGATTCCCTCCTGTTCGCCTCCGAGTGATCTGCGCGGGACTTCCCAGCCTACGGAAGAATGAGCACCGCGTCAAGAATTCGATGCGCCAGCTCATGCTTGGACATGAGCGGCAATGCCTCACAACGGCCCGCACGGTCCAGCAAGGTCGCGCGGTTCGTGTCCGTGCCGAACCCGGCTCCGGGCTCCGAGACGTCGTTGGCGACGATCAGGTCCAGCGCCTTGTCGAGCAGCTTGCCCCTGGCGCGCGCGACCAGATCGCCCGTCTCGGCCGCGAACCCGACCACGAGCTGCCCGGCCCGTCGCGGCGGCAGGTCCTTCAAAATGTCCTTGGTCGGCGCCAGCGCCAGCATCCGCACGTCGCGACCTTTGGGAACCTTGCCCTTGGCCGGGCGCGCCGGCCGGAAATCGGCGACCGCCGCCGCCATGATCAGCACATCGGTGCCTGGAAAACGGGTGACGACTTCTTTACACATCTCCTCGGATGCGACCACCGAGACGTACGTGACGTTGGGAACGGGCACGAGACTGGTCGGCCCCGCGACCAGGACGACGTCAGCGCCGCGATCGCGTGCGGCTTCCGCCAGCGCCCAGCCCATCTTCCCGGACGAGCGGTTCGACAGGAACCGCACCGGATCGAGCGGTTCCTGCGTGGGCCCGGCCGTGATGAGGACCCGCCGGCCGCGGAAGTCCTTGGCGCAGAGCGCCCCGGAGATCGCCGCCAGGATCGCGTCCTCCTCGGGAAAGCGCCCCTGGCCGACCCGGCCCGACGCCAACGGCCCGACCTCCGGCTCCAGCACGGTGACCCCGCGCTGACGGAGCGTCCGCACGTTGGCGCAGACCGCCGGGTGGGTCCACATGCCGCCATCCATGGCGGGAACCACCACCACCGGGCACTCCGCCACAAGCACCAGCGTCGTGAGGAGATCGTCGGCAAGGCCATGCGCCAGCTTGGCGACGCAGTGAGCGGAGGCCGGCGCGATCGCGATCAGATCGGCTCCGTCCGCGAGCGCAAGGTGCGGCATGACCATTCTAGTGGGAGGGGTGTTGGACGATTCGAAGAGTTCCGTGAAGACAGGGCGGCCTGTCAGGGCCTCAAAAGTCACGGCCCCGACGAAGCGCTGCGCAGTGTGCGTCATGACCACGCGCACCGTCGCTCCTTCGGTCATCAGGCGGCGCGCCAGCATCGCCGCCTTGTAGGCGGCGATGCTGCCGGTCACTCCGAGCACGATGGTCTTCCCCGTCAAGCGCGTGGCAGGCGCGAGGGGGTTGCGTTTAGTCGTCTTCACTCGCCTCCGGCGGCTTGGAGTCGTCCACGATGACGCTCAAGTCCTTCTTGATCTCGCTCGCGTCTTCACCGCCCACGTGCGCCAGGGTCAGCCGTTCCAGCTCGCGCTCCCGTTGCTTGCGCGCTTCCTTCATGGCTTGGCGGGCCTCCTTTCCGACCAGGAACTTCACCTTGCCCTTCAGCACCTCTTCGAGCGCCATCGTCGTCGGCTTGGTGTGCTTGGTCGCGATCAACGGACGGGTGCCTTGCATGAACTGCCGGGCCCGCTGGGCCGCAATGATCACCAGCCGGCTCCGTGATTCGATCGGCAACTCCTGATACTCGGGCAGCAGCGATAACGCGTCCATTAACGTTCCTCCTGCGTTTCCCTCTCATTTACCATCAAGGCCTGTTCCACCGCGGATAAGTCCAGCAAGGCCGTCCGGCTGCGCTCGGCAAGCACGATGGCTTCGAGCTGCCGCACGGCAGACTTAAAGTCTTCATTGATGATTACGTAGGAATAGTCGCGATAATGCTTCACTTCATCCCGGGCCTTTTTCAGCCGCCTGGCGATCTCGTCCGGCGCGTCTCCTTTCCGGTCCTCCAGACGCCGGCGCAGCACCTCCAGCGACGGCGGCAAGATATAGATCGACACCGCGTCCGGTTCGTGCCGCCGGATCTGCAAGGCCCCCTGGGTATCGATGTCGAGGAGGACGTCGATCCCCTGCGCGATCCATTCCTTGAGGGGGGCTCTGGGGGTCCCGTAGAGATGGCCGTAGACCTCGGCCCACTCCAAAAAGGCGCCTTCCTTGATCATGTCCCGGAACGCGGCCTCCTCCACGAAGTGGTAGTGCCGGTCCGCAATTTCCGCCGGACGCGGCTTGCGGGTCGTGTTGGAGACCGAGTAGCGCAAATCCGACACCTGACTGACGAGCTCCTGACACAGGGACGTCTTGCCGGCGCCGGAGGGAGCCGACACCACGAACAGGATGCCCTGACGGCGCTTCACAATGGCGTCCTTATTCGACATTCTGCACCTGCTCGCGGATCTTCTCGAGCTCCGCCTTCACAGCGACGACCTCCTGGGTCACCATCGTGTCGCCGACCTTCGACCCGATGGTGTTGATCTCGCGGTTCATCTCCTGCAACAGGAAATCCAGGCTCCGCCCCACCGGCTCGGTCTTGCGGAGGAACGCCCGGAACTGGTCCAGATGGCTGTCCAAGCGGGTCAGCTCTTCGCTCACGTCGCTGCGATCGGCTAGGAGCGCCACCTCCTGCGCCAAGCGGCTCTGATCCACGCTGTCCCGGCCCGCCCCCGCGCCCTCCAGGAGCCGTTTGACCCGTTCTTGCAGGCGCACGGCGCGCTCGTCCACGATGGCTGGGAGCCGTTGGCGGATCGTGCGCAGGCGCCCTTCTACCTCCTGCAATCGCGCCAGGAGGTCCCGCTCCAGCGTGCGGCCCTCATGGCGGCGCATCTGGTCGAGCGCTTTCAGGGCCCGGCCCAGCACGAGCTCCACCGCGCGGACCGCTCCCGGCTCTTCGGCCGCCAGCTCCGCCGGCTTGATGACGTCCCGGAAGCTGGCGAGCAGGGTCGCCTCCGGCGAACCCTTGAGCCCGAGTTCCCGCTGCAACTCTTTCAGCAATGCGTGATAGCGTCGCGCCAGTGCCCGGTCCAGGACAATGCCGCGCCCGGGGTCCCGTTCGCCGCTGAAATTCACTGTGATATCCACCCGCCCGCGGGCCACCCGGTCCTGGACCAGGTCACGGATCCGGTCCTCATGGGCCTGCAAGGCGCGTGGCAGTTTGGCCATCACCTCGCTGTGCCGGTGGTTCACCGAGCGGACTTCCACGGTAATTGGCGTGCCCTTATGTCGTCCCTCGGCGCGCCCGTACCCCGTCATGCTCCGGATCATGCCGTCCGCTTTCCTTCCCACGGGCAGAGATCGTACAGGCGGCACTCATGGCACTTGGGCGCGCGCGCCTGACAGATATGCCGTCCGTGGAGCAGCAACTGGTGCGAGGCCCTGGTCCAGGTGCCCTTCGGCAACAGGCGCTGCAACGCGACTTCGATCTTCTCCGGATCGTCCGTGTCGACCAGGCCCAGCCGCTGGGTGACCCGTGTGACATGGGTGTCGACCACCACCCCGGGGACTCCGAAGCAGTTGCCCAGAATGACGTTGGCCGTCTTCCGCCCGACGCCCTGCAGAGTGACCAACTCCTCCATGGTCCGGGGCACTTCCCCGCCGAACCGGCTGACCAAGGCCTGGCCGGTCTTGATGAGGCTCCGGGCCTTCGCCTTGTAAAATCCGGTCGGTCGAATCTCCTCTTGCAGTCTGGCCGGGTCCGCCTCCGCATAGTCCTTGGCCGTCTGATACCGGGCAAAGAGCCCCTTCGTCACCTGGTTCACCCGCTCATCCGTGCACTGGGCCGACAGGATGGTCGCCACCAGCAACTGGAGCGGTGTCTTGTAGTGAAGAGCCACCTGGGGGCTGGGAAACTCTTCATCCAGCAGCTTTAGGAGCCGGTCCGTGGTCCTCAATGGCTCCCCCCTCGTCGAAACCTCCGCGGGACCGACGGCCTAGGCCATCCAATTCATGACCGACCTACGTGAGAGTCACGAGACCGGGCGAGGCCATCTCCACGGAGGGACCCACAACCCTTGGAAAAGTGGGCCTATGCTAGCAGGAAAGGCCGGCCTGGGTCAAACTCCAGAGCTGCTTTTCGACCGCGTCCAGCAGGGGGATCAGCGTGTCGGGCCGCACGGCCGAGACCGCCAGCCCACCGAGACGCGCACTCACCGCGGAAACCTGTGCCGGGTCCACCAGATCAGCCTTGTTCAGGACCAGCAGGCGCGGCAGGCGATCAAGCCCCAGTTCCCGTAGAATGTCCTCCACGACCGCCACCTGCCGCTCCAAGGTTGGGCTGCTCAGGTCCGCCACGTGGAGCAACAGGTCGGCGTCGTGCAGTTCCTCGAGCGTGGCGCGGAACGCGCCCATCAGCTCCTCGGGCAGATTCCGGATGAACCCGACCGTGTCGGTCACGATCGCTTCCCGCTCCTCCGGAAAGCGCAGGCGGCGGCTCGCCGTGTCCAGCGTCTCGAAGAGGCGGTTGTTCGCCGTCACCCGGCTGCGCGTGAGGACGTTCAGCAGCGTGGACTTGCCGACGTTGGTGTAACCCACGATCGAGATGATCGGCACCGCCCGGCGCAGGCGCCGGGCCCGCTGCTGCATGCGGGTCCGCGCCAGCGCCTCCATCTGCTTCTCGAGATGACTGATGCGGTCCCGCACGCGGCGCCGATCCACTTCCAGTTTCGTCTCGCCGGGTCCGCGTCCGCCGATGCCCCCCGCCAACCTCGACATCGCCGTGCCGTGTCCGGTGAGGCGAGGCAGGAGATACCGCAACTGCGCGAGCTCCACCTGCAGCTTGCCCTCACGGCTGTGCGCCCGCCGGCTGAAGATGTCGAGAATCAACTGGGTCCGGTCGATGACCTTCAAGTCGGTCACGGCGGCGATGGCCGTGGCCTGCGCGGGCGACAGGTTCTGATCGAAGACGAGGTAGTCCACCCCGTGTTGCAAGGCCTTGATGACGACCTCCTTGAGCTTGCCACTGCCCAGCAGGTACTTGGGATGCAGCGCCTGGGGCCGCTGAACGATCGTGTCCAGCACCATGAGGCCGGCCGAGCGGGCCAGCTCGGCCAGCTCCGCCAGCGACTCTTCCTGATCACCATGGCTCTGCCGCGACACGCTTACCAGAATCGCCTGCTCTTGGAAGTTGTCCACGAGATGCACGGTGCGGGTCCGGCTCAGCTCCTCGTCGAGGGCGCCGAGAAATTCGCTCAGGCGGACCTGGCAGTTCTGCATGGCGACCGGCGACCAGACCTCGTAGGATTTGCCGGTCGGATTCGGCGGGAGGATGTTCGCCGCATACAGATGGCCTGGCTCGCCGTCGGCGCGCACGCCGAGGGCCGCGATCAGGTCCAAGCGCAGGAGCGCCAAGTCGGTCAGGTCGTCCTGACTCAACGGTTCGTCCCGCAGATGCGTGTGGACCAGTCGAATGCCGCGAAGCGATTGCCGGCCGAGGCGATAGTCCGAGAGGTCGGGCAAGACGACCTCTCGGTCGTTCCCGACGATGACGTCCTCGATCATGCCCCGACGATTGATGAGCAGGCCGATCTGGCGCCCGATCTCGCGGGAGAGCCCTGTGCAGAACCGGGCCAGCTCCCAGGAGATGATGGCATCTTCGGGCACCCGGCGGCGGTAGACATGCTCCAACCGCCTCAGTTGGTTGGACTTAAGCCCCGTGAGATAACCGTGAGGAGAAGGAATCGGGCGCCCTCCTTGCGCTCGTCAGCCTCCGATGACCCAGTCCGCTCGAGGTTCGAAATCCAGTGACGCGACACGACCTTCGCGCAACAGCCGCGCGCCGGCTGCAGCGATCATGGCCCCGTTGTCGGTGCAATAGCGAACCGGAGGGATATGGACCGTGATCCCCTCGTCGCGCCCGCGCGCCTCGAAGCGCGCCCGGAGCTGCGAGTTGGCGGCCACGCCGCCGGTCACCACGACGTCGCGCACGCCGCAGCACTTGGCGGCGGCCAGCGATTTCTCCACCAAGACGTCCACGATGGCCTGTTGGAACCCAGCCGCCACGTCCGGCACATGCCAGGAACGCCCCTCGGCCACCCGATCCCGCAGGTAATACAGTAACGCGGTCTTGATGCCGCTGAAGCTGAAGTTGAGGTCCTCGCACGTCGGATACGGACGGGGGAACGGCGCCCGCTCCGGGTCGCCCTCGCCCGCCAGCCGGTCAATCACGGGACCGCCGGGATAGCCCAAGCCAAGCATCTTGGCGGCCTTGTCGAAGGCCTCCCCTGCCGCGTCGTCCAGCGTCCGTCCCAGTAGCTCCGGCTCGCCCCACGTTTTGACGTGATAGAGATTCGTGTGGCCGCCCGAGGCGATCAACGCCACGAAGGGCGGGGCCACGGCTCCAGCGCCCAGGCCAGCCGCGCACAGATGGCCTTCCAGGTGATTGATGGGAAGCAACGGTATCTGCAACGCGTAGGCCAAGGCCTTGCCGTAGGCGACGCCGACCAGGAGGGCTCCGATGAGTCCAGGGCCCCCGGTCACCGCGACCGCGCTCAGCTCGCGCGGGCCAATCCCCGCACGGGTCAAGGCCTCCCGCACGACTTGGTCAATGGTCTCGATGTGGCGACGGCCGGCCAATTCGGGCACCACGCCCCCGTAGCGGGCATGGGTCTCCACCTGCGAACGCACGACCTCGGCGAGCACGGCGCCATCCGCACGGGCGACGGCGGCGGCAGTTTCGTCACAGGATGTCTCGATGCCCAGTATCACGGAGGTGGCTCAGACAGGGCGGGGGAGATGGCACAGTCCACACAGAGGCGAACTGGGAGGCGTGGTCGCACTCAGAATCAACAGAGCGGAGCGGCCAACGGTAGGAACAACACCGGGACGCCTGGCCGGCCGGTCATACGCCGGCCATGGCCTCCTCTTCGACGAAGGCTGGCACCCCACCCTTCAGGACCACTTTGATCTTGTGGAACTCCCGGAACCGCCCCTTGATCAACTCTTCGGAGAGTGGGTCGCCGATGCTCTTCTGGATGCACCGTCGCATCGGCCGGGCGCCGTAGATGGGCTGGTATCCTTCCTGGATCAACCAGGCCTTGACCTCGTCCGACACCTCGAGTTCGATCCCACGATCGACCAGGCGCTGGTTCAACTCCGCGAGGAGGTTGTCCACGATCGTCACCAGGTGCGACTTCTCGAGCGAGTGGAAGACCACCACTTCATCGATGCGGTTGAGGAACTCGGGGCTGAAGGTGTGCTTGAGCTCGCCCAGGATGTCTTCCTTGTGGCGGCGATTGACGTCCTCTGAGGTGTCCCGCTGGAAGCCCAGCGAGGCTCCTTTGATGAGCCTGGTGCCGAGGTTGGAGGTCATGATGATGACCGTGTTCTTGAAGTCCACCTTCCGGCCGAGGCTGTCCGTGAGGACGCCGTCATCCAAGACTTGTAAGAGCACATTAAAGAGATCCGGGTGCGCCTTCTCGATCTCGTCGAAGAGCACCACCGAGTACGGCCGACGACGGACCTTCTCCGTGAGCTGGCCGCCCTCTTCGTAGCCCACGTACCCCGGGGGTGCCCCGAACAAGCGGGAGCTGCTGAACTTCTCCTGGTACTCGGACATGTCGATCCGGATGAGGGCATCCTCGGTGTTGAACAGGAACTCAGCCAGCGCCCGCGCCAGCTCGGTCTTGCCCACACCCGTCGGCCCCAAAAAGATGAAGGACCCGATCGGCTTCTTGGACTCCTTGAGCCCGGCCCGCGAGCGCCGGATGGACCGCGCGACGGCGGAGACGGCTTCCTCCTGGCCGACGACGCGTTTGTGCAACGCCTCTTCCATCCGCAGCAGCTTCTGAGACTCCTCCTCTTCCAGCTTGAAGAGCGGGATCCCGGTCATCTTCGAGACCACGTAGGAGACGTCCTCCTTCGCGATGACTGGCCGGCTTTTCTCCTGGCTCTTCTTCCACTCGCGCTTCGAGTCCTCCAGCAGCTTCCGCAGCCGCTCTTCCTCTTCGCGGAACTTCACGGCCTCCTCGAAGTTCTGAAGCGCGATCGCCATTTCCTTCTCGCGCGAGACCTTCTTCAACTCCTGTTCCATCGCCCGCAGATCGCCCGGCAGGGCGTAGGCCTGCAGCTTGGCCCGGGAACCGGTCTCGTCGATCACGTCAATGGCCTTGTCCGGGAAGAAGCGATCGGTGATGTACCGGTCCGCCAGCTTGACGGCTTCGGCGATGGCCTCTTCGGTAATCTCCACCCCGTGGTGGCTCTCGTAGCGATCGCGCAGGCCCTGGATGATCCGGATGGTCTCTTCCACGCTGGGTTGCTGCACGTAGATCGGCTGGAAGCGCCGCTTCAGCGCCCCGTCCTTCTCTATGTGCTTGCGATACTCGTCCAGGGTGGTCGCGCCGATGCACTGGATCTCCCCGCGCGAGAGCGCGGGCTTCAGCATGTTGGACGCGTCGATGGACCCTTCCGCCGCCCCGGCCCCGACCAGGGTGTGCAGCTCATCGATGAAAATGATGATGTTGCCCGCCTGGACGATCTCCTTCATGACGACCTTGAGGCGTTCCTCAAATTGGCCGCGGTACTTGGTGCCAGCCACGAGAGAGCCCAGGTCCAGCGCGATGACGCGACGGTTCAAGAGATTGTCGGGGACCTCCGCGGTCACGATCCGCTGGGCGAGGCCTTCGACGATCGCCGTTTTCCCGACACCGGCTTCTCCGATCAACACGGGATTGTTCTTTGTCCGCCGGCTGAGGATCTGCAGCACCCGCTCGATCTCATCGAGCCGGCCGATGACCGGATCCAGCGAGCCTTCCTGCGCGAGATGGGTGAGGTCCCGCCCGAATTCATCCAGCGCCGGGGTATTGCTCTTCCGGTCGCGCTCCCGCGGCGAGCTCTTCCGCAGGAACGAGACGGTCAACTGACGGGCAGTCAGGAGGTTGGCCCCGAGGCTCCGGAGAATCTTCCCGCCGATGCCTTCCTCCTCGCGGAGCAGGCCCAACAGGAGATGCTCGCCGCCGATGTGATTGTGGCCCAGCAACCGGGCCTCTTCGACCGCGTACTCGATGACTTTCTTCACCCGCGGGCTGAAGGGGATCTCCCCGAAGGTCATTGTCGTGCCGCCGCCCGGCAGGTTCCGCTCGATTTCGAGACGGATCTGCTCGGTGGAGAGCCCCATCTTCTTCAGGATCATCAGGGCTACCCCGTCGGTCTCGCGCAGGATGGCCAGGACGAGGTGCTCGGTGCCCAGATAGTCGTTCTGGTGCCGCTCGGCCTCTTCGCGTGCCAAGACGATGATCTTTCTGCCCTTGTCGGTGAACCGTTCAAACATCCTGTGTCTCCTCCAGGTGGGGCGTGCCGTTCGTGGAGAATCCGTGATCGTATTCTACCGGGTGATCGGGAGAGTGTCAAGAGCGCCCCCGCGCGACCACCGCCACACGCGTGCACACACCGCAAAAATCACTGTAGGTACTACCCCGAAATCGTCTGCGTTGACAATCAATCGGCGCGGATAGCCCGGATTATTCATGAATGTCGTAGCGAGGCGTTCGAGACAACAGGATCGGACGACGTAGTAGATATTCATGAACAATCCGGGCTAAAATGCCGCCCATGAAGCGCATCGGCATCCTCGTCAAAGCGGAGTCGCCCGATACCAAGACCCTCTTGATGGAGCTCCTTCCCTGGTTGCGGGCTCGGGGCAAGGACCCGCTGCTCGATCCGGCCACCGCCAAGCTCGTCGGGGAAACCGCCTCCTATCCCAAGAAGGACCTCGCCGCACTCGCCGACATGCTGGTGGTCCTCGGCGGGGACGGCACCATGCTGGCGGCGGCCCGACTCGTCGAAGACCGCCCCATTCCAATCCTGGGCGTCAACACCGGGGGGCTGGGCTTCCTCACCGCGGTCACGCGCGACGAGCTCTTCAAGGCGTTGGAACAGGTGTTCGCCAACGCCTTCGCGGAAGAGGAACGCCTCATGCTGCGGTCCCGCATCGTCCGGACGGGCAAGCAGATCGCCGCGGCGTCCATGCTGAATGACGTGGCGCTCAGCAAGGGCGGGTTGTCCCACATGGTCCAGTTGGAGATCTCCATCGATGGCCAATTCGTCACGGGATTGCGGGGCGACGGGCTCATCATCTCGACTCCGACCGGTTCGACGGCGTATTCCATGGCTGCAGGCGGCCCGATCCTCAACCCCGCCGTCCACGCGCTGATCCTCACCCCCATCAGTCCCCACACCCTCACCAACCGTCCGATTGTCATCCCCCAAGAGGCGCACGTCGAGGTGATGCTGGTCAGCAAAGACGAGGGCGCCATGGTGACGTTCGACGGGCAGGCCGGCATTACGCTCCAGCCCCGCGACCTGATCGAGGTCCGCGCGTCGGAGAAGAAGACGCGGCTGATCCGCTTCGCGGACCGCACCTACTACGATATGTTGCGGAACAAACTGAAGTGGGGGGAGAGCTAACGGGACGCTGACACCTTCGCCATGGACTTCTTCCGGCGAATGGCAACGAGCATCTCCTCGTTGGTGGGAAACTTGAACTCCTCGATATCGCGGCGTTGCCCTTCTTCCTGCTCCATCTCGCTTAACGCCAGCAGATCGTCAACCTGCACGACGTCCGGTTGCCGGCTCTTTACCAAGGCCTCCAGCCGTTTCAGCTTGTGTGCGATCTCCTCCGCAGTCAGAGGCGCTTTGTCCGCCAGGTGCCGCAGAACGACTTCACTGCACCACTCCCCGTCCCGCTTGGCCACGCCGACCAGCCCGTCACTGGCCTTGCGGGCCCACCCGCAGAGAAAAACCTCCGGGATGACCGCGCCGGTCGTTTCGTCGTAGGCCTGGAACAGACTGTCGTCAGGATCGTTCTGCGTCCGGTTGGGGTTTGTGACAAAGACGCCGTTCTTGTATGGAAGCCCGACCGCCTCATCCACACGGTCTCCGACGGCGAACACGACGCTGTCGCACGGGATCGTGTAGTAGGTCTTCAGCCCGACCGCCGCGGGATCCGTACCTTTGAGCTCAAGCTTCGTATCTTCCACCTCCAGGCCAATGACCTGGTTTTGGCCATCGGTGAGGACGCGCTTCGGGGAGGACAGGAAATGGAAGTGCATGCGGGTGTGGCTCTCCGGCGGCTCGCACTTCGTGAACTCCGCCCGCATCTCGGCCAGGATCTTCTCGGGCAACTGCCCTACCGCCTCCAGGCGTGGAGCGATCCGCGCGATCTCCTTCTGGAGTGAGTCCTGATCGATAGAGGCGCAGACGGCGCGAATCTCCTTGGGGTTGTACTTGCGCTCGGCCGGCCCGCGCCGGATGATCACGTGGACCTCCGCGACGCGGCGGCGGCGAGACAGCCAGTGCGCGATGTCCACCATCACGTCCCCGATGCCGATCACCGCCACGCGCTGGCCCATCTCGAACGGGCGGGTGCTGATCCCCGGCAGCAGGTTATAGTGGTAGACGCAGTCTTTGGCGTGATAGACCCCTTTGGCGGTGTCCCCCTCCACGCCGATGGTCTTGGTGCCCTGGGCCCCAGTCGAGAAGACCAACGCGCTGGGCCCCAGCGCACGCAGCTCTGACACGGTCAGATGGTAGCCGTTGCCGACCGTCACGTTACCGAAGTAACGGACGTTGGGGCGCGTCAGGATTTCCCAGTAGCCCTTGCGCAAGCCGCCGCGCAACTTGTGCTTGTTGGGGAAAATTCCGTACTCGGCAAGCCCGCCGACTTTGATGTCCCGGTTGAGCACCACCACCTCATGTCCCTGCTTGGACATGACGTTGGCGACGGACAGCCCGGCTGGTCCGGCGCCGACGACGATAATCAAATGTTTCGTACTCATCTGAAGAATCTTCGTGCCAGGGAAACCCTATCCAGGCAAAAAATTGGCGCCGAAGCTAGCATACCCAAAAAGAAATTGTCAAAAAGGTTATCCCCCCGCGCTCCCTGGCTTGCCACCGGGCAAGCCCGGTTCGGTCATGCGCCAGGGATCCAAGAGGTGGGCGAGGCGCTCCGCCGGCAGGACCTTCTTCTCCAGCGCGACTTGGCGGACCGTCTTGCCGGTCCGATACGCCTCCTTAGCGATCTCGGCCGCCGCTTCGTACCCGATTTCCGGCGCGAGCGCCGTGCACATGGCCAGGCTTTGCTCGATTCCGGCCTGGCACCGCTCGGGGTTGGCTCTGAGGCCCTCCACACAGCGAACGGCGAAGTTTTCCGCCGCGCGGGCCAGGAGCGCGATGGACTGCAGGAGGTTGTGAGCCATGACCGGCAGCATGACGAGCAACTCGAAGTTGCCGGCCTGGCCCGACACCATGATGGCCGTATCGTTCCCCATGACCTGGACCGCCACCATCATCACCGACTCGGCGATGACAGGATTGACCTTGCCCGGCATGATGGAGGAGCCGGGTTGGGTCTCCGGCAGGAGGATCTCCCCCAGGCCGCAGCGCGGGCCCGATCCCAGCCACCGGATGTCGTTGGCGATCTTCATCAGGCTGACCGCCACGGTCCGGAGCGCCCCGCTGGCTTCCACCAGCGCATCCTGGGCAGCCTGGGCTTCAAAGTGGTTCTTCGCTTCCTTCAACGGACAACGAGTCTCACGGGCCAGCAACGCAATCACACGCTTGGCGAACTCCGGATGGGCGTTCAAGCCTGTGCCGACCGCGGTGCCCCCCAAAGCCAGCTCCCCCAGCGAAGAGCGCACCCGTTCCACTCGCTGAATGCCCAACTCGATCTGCCGCGCGTAGCCCGAGAATTCTTGCCCGAGCCGGACAGGGGTCGCGTCCTGCAAGTGTGTGCGCCCGACCTTGACCACGTCGTCGAACTCCTTGGTCTTGGCTGCCAGGGCCGTATAGAGGCGCTTGAGCGCCGGAATCAGCGCCTTGTCGATCTGCTCCAGGGCTGCGACGTGGATGGCCGTAGGGATCACGTCGTTGCTGGACTGTCCGAGATTCACGTGATCGTTGGGGTGCACAAGCTTGCTGCCCCGCTCCCCACCCAGCAGTTCAGCCGCCCGGTTGGCGATGACTTCATTGACATTCATGTTGGACGAGGTGCCGGAGCCTGTCTGGAAGATGTCCACCGGGAACTGATCGTCCAGTTGCCCGTCGATCACCTCCTGCGCGGCCCGCTGGACCGCCTTGGCGATCTTGGGGTCCAGGAACTCCAGCTCCGCGTTGACGCGCGCGGCGGCCCACTTGACCAGTCCCAGCGCCCGGATCATGGCGCGGGGCAGCCGCAGGAAGCTGATCGGAAAGTTTTCGATCGCGCGGGCGGTCTGCACGCCGTAGTAGGCGTCCGCGGGGACGGCGAGCTCGCCCATCGTGTCTCGTTCCAGGCGGGTCGCCCCGCCTGCCGCTTTCTGCGACGACTGCCTGGACAGGTAGATGACTTTCCCCTGGAACGGCTTCCCGGCAGGTTTGTTCCGCGGCTTCTTCTTCACGCATCCCCTTTCTGCAATGGGCTCACCATTGGTGGAACGGCTTTGTCCAGCGCCGGGATTGTAATCCAGTCCGGGGAGCCGCTCAAGCAACAAGCGCGGGAGCAGCTGGGCCGCGAACGCAATCAGCCGCGCTGGTCGAGCGGCAGGTACCGACGCCCGTGCTCCCCCTCGTAGATCTGGTCAGGCCGGTAGAGCTTGTTCTCCTTCAACTGCTCGAGCCAGTGGGCCAGCCAACCTGCGACCCGGGCCATGGCAAACATCGGAGTGAACGTGTCGCTGGGAATGCCCATCTGGTCATAGATGATGCCAGAGTAGAAGTCCACGTTGGGGTACACCTTCTTGTGGGCCAGCAGCTCCAGACTGACCCGTTCCACCTCCTCGGCCAGTTCATAGAGCGGGGACCTCCCGTACTGGGCGAAGAGCTTCTGCGCGAGTTGCTGGAGGCTCACGGCGCGCGGGTCCTTGACCTTGTAGACCCGGTGGCCGAATCCCATGATCGGCTCCTTCCTGTCCAACTTCATCTGTAGGTAAGGACGCACGCGCTCGACCGTGCCGATCTCGCGCAGCATGGTCACAACCTCCTCATTGGCCCCGCCGTGCAGCGGCCCTTTCAGGGCGCCGATCGCCGAGGCGACGACGGTGTAGGGATCGGCGAGGGTTGAAGCGGTGACGAGCCCGCAGAATGTGGAGGCGTTCATCGTGTGCTCGGCGTGGAGGATCAGACACACGTCGAGAATGTCCGCGACGAGCCGGTCGGGTATCCGCTCGGTCAGCATGTAAAGGAAATTCTCGCTGAAGCTCAGCGCGTCCCGCGGCGGGACGTGGTCGTCGCCGTGGCGGATGCGCGCGAAGGCCGCCACGATGGTGGGGAGCTTCGCGATGAGCCGTACGGCCGACCAGTAGTTGTTCTCCTGATCGCGGACGTTCCGGCCAGGGTAGAACATCCCCAAGGCCGCCACGGCCGCCTGGAGCGCATCCATGGGATGCCCGGTCTCGGGCAGACACTTGATCAGGTCAATGATCTTGAACTTGATCCGCCGGTGCCTTGTGATATCCGCGGTGAACCGTTCCAGTTCCAGGCGGGTCGGCAAGCGGTTGAAGAGGAGGAGGAAGGCCGTCTCGAGAAAGGTGCTTTTCGCGGTGAGCTCTTCGATACGGATGCCGCGGTACTCCAGAACGCCAGCCTGGCCGTCCACATCGCTGATCCTGGAGCGGGCGGCCGGCACGCCAGCCAATCCCGGCATGAAGTCATGCGGCATGTCCGTGCCTCCCTTCAATCAATGAAGAGGTATTGTGCGGGGCTCTCGGCAACCTGTCAAGACAACAACGGCCCCGCGCCTTGCCTTGCAAGAGGACAGCCGCTCGGCCATACTGGACGCGATGCCGCTGCCCCACACCGCCAAGAAGTGGTTCGCCGCCTCCGGCATCGGGCTGGCCGTGTTCATCGCCGCGATGGCGCTTCACGCCTCCGGCCTGCTCACCATCACAGAGTTGAAGTCCCTGGACCACCGCTTCAAGCAGTACGCTGATCCGGCGAAGGCCGACAAGAGCCTCGTGTTGGTCGCCGTCGACGAGACGAGTCTCGACGCGTTCGGTCGCTGGCCCTGGCCTCGGGACCGCTTCGGCTACGTCGTGCACTATCTTCACACAGCGGGGGCCAGGGCGATCGTCGTCGATATTTTGTTCCTGGAACCCGACGCCAACGACCAGGAATTTGACGCGGTCTTCGCGGAGGAAGTCCGCGCCGCGGGAAACGTCTTCTTTCCGTTCCTGCTCCAGCACGATCCATCACCCGCGCTCTCCGCTACGCTTCTGACCAAGGCGACGATTCCGTTGGACTCGCAGCCGGAGCGACTGGCCAACGCCGCGAATTCGTACCAAGGGCTGAAGCTGCCCATCCCACCGCTGGCAGAAGCCGCCCGAGGGCTGGGGCACATCACTCTGACACCTGATCCGGACGGGACGATGCGCCGCCTGCCGCCGTTGGTCCCGACTGCGCAGGGCGCCGTTTCCCAATTGGCCACGGCGGTGGCCCGGTACATCCTGAGAGCGGAGCGGGCCGTACAGGATGGCCGCACGCTCCGCCTGGGCCCGACGACGGTGCCCATCACTCGGGATGGCGACATCGTCCTCGACTGGCACGGTGCGCTGGAGCAGAAGACCTACCCGGCCTACTCCATCGGGGCGGTTCTGCGCTCCTATACCGAAATGCAGAAGGGTGAACGCCCCCTCCTCGATCCTGCCCTCTTCAAGGACAAGATCGTGTTCGTGGCGACGACCGCCGCCGGCACCTATGACCTCCGGGTGACCCCGCTCTCTCCGTTCACGCCCGGCGTCTTGATCCACATGACCGCGCTGGACAACCTGCTCCGCGGCCATGCCATGGCACCGGCCCCACCTTGGGCCTTTGTCCTGACCACGCTGGTGCTCTGCGTCGGCACCGCATGGGCCTTCGTGCTGATCCAACGCCAAGCTCTCAAATTCCTGCTCATCGCCGGGCTGGCCGTCGCGTACTACGGGCTCGTCGTCCACGCCTTCACAGGCCACGGGGTCTGGATGGAACTGGTCTTTCCCGAAGGGGCCCTGGCCTTGACCTACGCCATCTCCGCCACCGTGGAGTATCTGACCGAGGGCCGGCAACGCCGCGTGCTGCGGGCCGTCTTCGATAAATACATGGCCGCGGAAGTCGTGGATGAGATCATGCGCAACCCGGCGAGCATCAAGCTCGGCGGCGAAAAAAAGGAGCTGACCGTCTTCTTCTCCGACGTGGCTGGGTTCACCACAATCTCCGAGAAACTGGACCCAGAGGACCTCGTTTTCCTGCTCAACGAATATCTGTCGTCCATGACGGACATCATTCTTCGCAACCGGGGGAACGTGAACAAGTATCTTGGCGACGGCATCATGGCGATCTTCGGCGCGCCGCGCGGCGAGCCCGACCACGCCTCGCGGGCCTGCGTCGCGGCCCTGGAGAACCAGGCGGCGCTCGCCCAACTGCGCAAGGAGTGGGCAGCGCGAGGCTATCCGGAGATCGTCGCGCGCATTGGGATCAACTCCGGACCGCTGGTCGTAGGGAACATGGGCTCCCAGGCGCGGATGGAGTATACTGTCATGGGCGACAGCGTGAACCTGGCGTCCCGTCTGGAAGGAGCCAACAAGTTCTACGACACGGTGATCCTTCTGGGCCCGCGGACGTACGAGCTGGCCCAACCCGATATCGAAGCGCGGGAAGTGGACATGCTGCGGGTGAAGGGCAAGCTGGAGCCGGTGGTGGTGTACGAACTGCTGGCCCGGAAAGGGGCGCTGCCGGCGGAGAAGCAACGCGTGGTCGCCTTGTACCAGGACGGTCTCGCCGTCTACAAGCGACGGGAGTTCGTCATGGCCAAGGAACGCTTCGAAGCCGCGCTGGCGCTGGACCCGTCCGATGGGCCGTCCAAGGTCTACCTGCATCGGGTGCTGGAGTACCTGGCGACCCCTCCTCCGACCGACTGGGATGGCGTGTACGTGCTGCAGTCTAAATAGCCGACTGTGGAGGTGCCGTTGAAACGCCATTCACGACTTGCCACTCCGCTCGTCACCCTGCTGTTGTTGAGCCTGTATCTTCTGACCGGTGTCGCGCTGGCAGAAACCGTTTTCGTCCAGAGCAAGACCGCGAAGCTCCGCTCCGGGAAAACGTCGCTGGACAGCGTGGTGGCCGACCTGAAGTTCGGGGAGCCGCTGGAGGTGCTCGGCAAGGAGGGTAATTGGCTGGCAGTCCAGACCGCGCGCGGGGCCAAGGGCTGGATCTTCGCCGGCAAGACGACGCCCACCAAACCCGCCGGCAGCGAGGATGATGTGCTGGCCAAGCTCGGCAAGAGCTTCAGGAGGACCGAAGCCGGAGACGTGACGGCGTCAGCCGGCGCCCGCGGCCTAGACAAGGTCTCGGAAGGCTACGCTAATCGCGTTGGCATCACCCAGCGAGACCGGGACACGGTGGACCGCATGGCAACGTACCGAATAACCGACCAAGAGGTCGAAGATTTTCTGAAGAGCGGGGGGCTCGGCGAGTACGCAAAGTAGAACCACAAAGACAATCGCCGCCGCGTGCGTTGCGCTCGCAATGGCCGGAGGATGGGGTGGATGCGCTGAGATGCAGATCTCTACCGGGAACGAGCGGCTGGATAAGATGATTCACGGCGGAGGAACCCTGCTCAGCGGGCTCCTGCCGATCGGGTATGAGGAAGAGCAGTCCATCGGCGCCGCCATCGCCCTCCAGGTCGTCGCGCGTTACGGGGGAGTGTATGATCAGCCGGAGCTCACCCGCTATGTCAATCTGGTTGGCCGGGCCGTGGCCCTCACCTGCGACCGGCCGGACATCCCTTACCACTTCGCCGTGCTCAACTCCGACTCGATCAACGCGTTCGCAGCGCCGGCCGGCTACGTCTTCGTGACCCGCGGCTTGCTCAAGCAGATCCGCAACGAAGCCGAGCTGGCCGCGGTGCTGGGGCACGAGATCGGGCACGTCTCCCAGAAGCACATCCTTGAGGTCATCCAGCGTAGCAAGCGCCTCGCCGGGGTCTCCGAGGCCGGGCTGGCCTACGCGCACCAGAATCCCGACGTGTTTAAGAACCTGATCGATGCGGCCGCCAAGAAATTGCTCGACGAAGGGCTCGACCAGGAGAAGGAGCTCGAAGGGGACAGCCTCGGCGAGGTGTTTGCCGCCCGCGTGGGATACGATCCCACTGCTTATGTCGTGCTCTTAAACCGGCTGCGCGTGCTGAAGGGCGACGATAAGGCCTTCTTCAAGACCCACCCGAACTTTTCCACTCGCATCAATGCCGTCCAGGAGGTCATCCAGATGCACGGCTGGAAACCGACCGGCGTGCTGCTGGAGAATCGCTTCGCTCGCCTGCGCGGGAAGATCTAGAACTCCAGGCAGGCGGGGCAGCGGGTAGGTTCTATCTTTTCCTCGACCTCCCCCTGCGTCAAGGTGAACGCCGCCCGGCACAACTCGCAGGCGCGGACCTCGAACACCGGCTTGCCATTGTCAAAGCGGGTCGGCAGGAGCAGGTCGGCCGGGTCGTACCCCAATACCGCACCGTCCTCGAACTTCACGACCGCCAGCCGGACGTTGAACTTCTCCCAGGTGGCCGTCTGTCCCTTCCGGGCCAGAGGATGGTCCGAGCTCACGTAGACCGGCTGCCCGTACTTCCGATGCCGCAGATCCCGGATGTTTCGCGCCTGGGAGATCGCCACCGAAAAATTGCTCGCCTGTGCAAACGGCCCTTCCTCAGTGCCCACGCGGTATCTATACCACCCGCTTTCGAGAGGGTCAAGCCGGCCAGGATGGGATTGCCACCGGCACCGGCCGTCCCTCGCGTGCGGCGCGGTAGCAGGCATCAGCCATCGCCACTGCGCACAGGCCGTCCTCTCCCGACACCGGTACGGGGACCCTCGCTGAGAGGCTCTTGGCGAATGTCTCGAGGACCGTGATGACGGTCGGCCGATCCGGTACTGCCTCCGTTTCCGCGACCATACGTCCCTCGATCCGGGTCAGCAGGCTCCGATCGACGTCCGCGATCAATTGACCGGCCCCGCCGACCGCCTCCACGCGACAGAGGCGCCCTCCCGACACCCGCGAGACTTCCACATAACAGGAGACTCCATTGGACAACCGGAACCGGGCCAACGCGAGGTCCTCGACTCGAGTGGTGTGACGCTGCTCCAAGTCGGCGACCGCTTCCACCGCCTCGGCGCCCGTCAGAAAACGGATGAGATCCAGCAGGTGAATCCCAATCTCCAGAAGGACACCCCCGCCCGCCTGACCCGGATCGCCCAACCAGCGGTGCGGCGGACGGTCGGCCCGCATCGCCAGGACAAGGTACTCCAGCGGGCCGACGTCCGCCAGACGATCCCGCAGTCGCGCCAGGACGGGCGTGAAGCGGAGCGTCTGGGCCGTCATGAGCGTGACGCCGGCATCGCGCGCAGCCCTAACCATCTCCCGAGCGTCGGCGACCGTCAACGCCAGCGGTTTTTCGATCAGCAGCGGCTTGCCGGCCCGTACGGCCGCCAGGCAGATTTCCCGGTTCAACGCCGGGGGCGTCACGACCGCCACCGCATCCACCTCCTCGCACGTCACCAGCTCGCGCCAGTCCGGCACGAAGAGCAGTCCATGCCGCTCGGCGAAGGCGCGTCCGGCGCCCACATCCCGCCTGGAGACGGCCGCCAAATGGCACCCCGGAATCCCCTCCAACAGGTGCCGCGCATACCGGCTCCCGTGACGGCCCAGCCCCACCAGTCCGATGCCGATGCTTCCCGACACCTCACCCGCTCGAGGTTTCACTGGTTGCTTGACAACCTGTCTGCTCCATTGCTACACGTACCGAGGGCACCGACAGACGGGAGGCTCCATTCATGGAAAAGATGACAGTCTATCAGAAGCCGAGCTGCTCCACCTGCCTTCAAGTACTGGCCCTCTTGCGCGAAGCCAAGGCCAAGTTTGAGACCATCGACTATATCGCAACTCCCATGTCGGCGACGACCTTGCGCCGCTTGATCAAGAAGCTCGGCGTGTCCCCTCGCGACCTGCTGCGCACCAACGAAGAGCGCTACAAAAAGCTGGAGTTGGGGAACAAAGACGTGAGCGATGAGGAGCTGATCAGGCTGATGGTGGTCTATCCGGAGTTGATCCAGCGCCCGATCATCGAGAAAGGGGAGCAGGCCGTTCTCGCCCGCCCTCCCGAGAACGTTAAAACGTTGCTGTAAGCGTTCCCGCCTTGAAAAAAGAAGGGCCGCCCGATGCGTCATGGCGGCCCTTCCCCGAAAAGACTCCGGTTAGTACTGCTGTCGTTATCTTTTCCCTAAGACGGCCTCCTTGCAGGCCTTCGCGACCCGAAACTTCACCACTCGCTTGGCCGGGATCTTGATCGGTTCTCCGGTCTGGGGGTTACGACCCATCCGGGCTTTCCGGTTGACCAGCACCAACTTGCCGATCCCGGGCAAGGTGAAGGTGTTCTTGGCCTCCTTATAGGCCAGGGAGGCCAGCTCGTCTAGAAACTGGCCTGCCGCCTTTTTGGTGATTCCACCTTTGCCGGCTAGGTGCTCGGTAACCTGAGACTTCGTCATCGCTTTGGCCATACCCGACTCCTTTCCACTGGTGAACCGCCGTGCGGCTCGTCAACTTATTGAACGCCCTTCCCCGACCCCAACGGGATCTCAGGGGTGAATGTCACAATCCGCCTACGCCTGATACCGGATACGCTCCGGCTGCATCCGATAGAGATTCCATGCCAGCCCGGTCAACGACAGCCAGAAGATGAACCACTTGGAGGGGTCGAAATTGTACCAGCGGGGCCCGTTGCGGTAATCCCGCTGATGCGCATGATGGTAATTGTGATAGCCTTCACCGAGCGTGACGAGCGACACCAGCCAATTGTCCCGGCTTGAATCCGCCGACGTGTGGGGCTGATCTCCCCAGAGATGGCAGACGGAATTGATGCAGAAGGTGGAATTGAGAACGAGGAACATCCGGGCCACCCCGGCCAGCAGGAAGCACCCAAACCCGCTCTTCCACCCGCCGTAGGCCGTCCCCACTGCGAACGGTAGCGCCAGTCCGGACAGCATAATGATGGCATAGTAGCGATGCTGCCACATCACGATCGGATCCTTGCGAAACGGCGCTTCGTATTTTTCGCGAAGATCTTGCGGAGCCTTGTTGAAGATCCATAACAAATGACTGTGCCAGAAGCCAAGCGTGGCGTTGTACGGGTCTTCCTCTTGATCACACCGCGCATGGTGCCGGACATGGTCGGCCGCCCACTTGTAGGCCGAATTCTCCAGCGCCCAGCCCCCCGCAATCAACAACGCCCCCTTGACCCATGCCCTGCACTCGAAGCTCCGATGGGCGATCAGCCGGTGATACCCCACGGTAATCCCCAGCCCCGAAGCGAAATACAGGACAATCAGGAGCGCCCAGTCTATCCAGGTATAGCCAACGTAATACCCGAACACCGGCACAGCCACCAATGCACCGGCCGCGACTAGCCCGAACAACGATAGGGCAAGGTAATCAGATGAGACGCGCACGTGCTCACCGCCTTCTGCACCATACTCCACGCCTAATCCCTCATGCGTTAATGAAATGAACCGCAGCTACGAAGCTTTTTGATGTGCTCTGTGCTAGCAGTACCTTCTTCTGAGGCCCTCTGGAGGCAGCCGAACGCCGTGACTCTACAGAAAGACGAGACAGAAAGCAAGAGGAAAGATTGGTCGAAATATGCTCGGACAGGGCTCTTGCAATCTCCGTGCTATAATCCCGCGCCATGCGCGTGCCAGGAGTCTTGTCGGTCATCATCCTGACTTGCATCGCCTCACCGGGGTACTCGGCCGATCCTGACGAATTCGCCAAGCTGGCCGCCCATATCTCCTCTACTCAACTCATGCAAACCGTCCGGGAGCTTTCCAATTTCGACGGGCGACAATCCGGGACAACCGGCGGCCAAGCGACCGCGGCCTACATCGCACGCCACTTACCTGAGGCCGCGTTGCAACCGTTTCCGATCACTACGGTGCAAATCGACACACTTGTGCATGCGGAGATTCGAGTCGACCGGCGCGTGGTGGCGCTCGAAAAGGGCCAGGACTTCCTCCCAATCATAAACCTGGCCCCCACGGGGCAAGTCTCAGCCCCGGTGCTCTTTGTTGGTTATGGCATCGCCGCTCCAGGCCAGGGGCTCGACGAGTACCAGGGCCTCCCGGCAGCCGGTAAGGTTGTGCTTTTCCTCCGCGGACAGCCCAAGGGTTTTCCAGGGCGCGTGACCCACGCGGACAAGGTCCGGACCGCCCACGCCAGGGGCGCTGTGGCCTACCTGACCGTGACCGGTCCGATCCTGAGCCCTTACGAGGAGCGCCGTGGAATGACGACCCGGCCGGTGGCTCTCTACGAAGGTGCGGCGCCTCCCGCTCTGCCTGGACTGTGGATCACGCCCGCCGCAGCCGATGCCATCCTGCACCCCCTCGGTCGCTCCGTTCGGTCCTTTCAAGAGGAGATGGACCGTCAACTTGCCGCACGATCCGCGGACACAGGCACGGAGCTGCGCATGGAGATGGTCGCACGCCGGCTCGACGCGACGGCCTCGAACATCCTCGCGCGGTGGCCGGGCTCCGATCCGGCACTTCGCGAGGAGACCATCATTCTGGGCGCCCATCACGACCACTTCGGGATCCAGGCCGGCCTGGTCTTCCCCGGCGCGGACGACAACGCGTCCGGCACAGCCGTGGTGCTGGAGATCGCCCGCGTCCTCGCTACCACCGGCAGCAGACCCAAGCGGAGCCTCCTGTTCCTGTCCTTCGCTGGCGAAGAGCAGGGCCTCCTGGGGTCACGGTTCTATGTGGCCCACCCGCGCTATCCCCTGAGCACCGCGAAGGCGATGATCAATGTCGATCACGCGGGGGTCGGAAACGGTCACATCATGGTGGGGCTCGCAAAACTCGAGAAGTCCGCGGCGCAGGCTGCGGCCGAGAAGGTCGCCGCAGGCGACAAGCTGGAACTGTACGGCCTGTTTCCAGGTGGGGACCACGTGCCGTTCGCGGAGGCGGGGCTTCCCACCGCCGCAATCGTGACGGCGGGATCCCACCCGGACTTCCATCAGCCGACCGACACGCCAGAAAAGATCAAGCCCGAGCTACTCACTTTGATCACGCGCTACACCCTGGCCCTGGCGTGGGCTCTCGCCAACGGCGAGCAGTGAGACGCGCGGGAAATTACTTCAGCGGCAGCTTGACGCTGATCGCACCGCCTAAATCCCCTTCCTTCGCTCCCTCTTTCTTATAACCCGAGATGTCCTTCTCGCCCTTGGGCTCCCCATGGCACGTGAGGCATCCCTTGCCGTAAAAGAGGGGCAGCATCACCCGGAGGATTTTCCCGCCATCCGCTGCTTCGCTGACAATTTTCTCGCCCTGGCGGGGGTACGCCGGATCGGCAAACTTTTGCAGCACGCCCGCTTCGAACCCGTCGGCCTTGTTGGCGGGGTTCCGCAACAACCCGTCGTGCGTGGTCTGCTTGAGGTAAATTCCTGCCTTGGCGCTGAACTTGGCGGCCGCCTGGGTGCCGAAGGTCGCCGGTATGAAGCCCTTAAAGCCGACCCCCTTCTTATTGATGAGCGATTGATTCTCGGCGACGGTCTGTTTGGACGCTTCAACCAGTTGTGGCAACAGTTTCTTGGCTTTCTCGGGAACGTTGGCGGTCTTGAGGTTGGTCAGATCGACTCCGGACCGTTCCTTGAACTTCTCGACCAACTGCTTTCCGAACGCCTCGGGCGTAAAGCCCTTGTCACCCTTTTCGGCGTCGTTGATGAGCATTTGGTTGGCCCCCACCGTGACCCGGCCGGAGTCCAAGAGAATCGCCAAGAGCCGGCCGGTTTCCGCGGCGTCCTGCTCCGAGCCCGCAAGCGCCACGCTCGTGGCCGATGCGAGCCCGACAAGAACCGTGAAGAAGACGGTGATGGGCAATCTTCCTTTCATCATTGCTGGCCTCCTTCCGAAAAAGATGATGGATGAAGGTGAGTTGAGTGGAGCCGGCGAGTGGGGTCGAACCACCGACCTGCTGATTACGAATCAGCTGCTCTGCCACTGAGCTACGCCGGCTCGGGCGCCCACTCTAACAAGCCGTCCTGAAGAATTCAACCCCGCCGGCGCGCCTTGCTGAAGGGGAAGGTGCCGATCGGGCCGTCCGGCTCCACCTCTGGGCTTACCGCCGGCACCTGCTGCTTTTTCAGCTCGGCCGCGCCCTTGGGCACCTGCTCCCGCAGATAGGTGATGATCTCTCCCACATCCACCCAACCGTTGGCGTCGGCGTCGCCCTGGCCCCGAATAGCCTTGAGAAAGTGATAAGTGAACAGCCCGTGCTGTCCGGCATCCCAGGAGAGGCTGGGCCCGTTCGTGGAGGACGACCCGATCACGACGGTGCGGCGCTTGTCACCAGCCTTGCGCACGCTCCACGGGAGCTGTCGCGGGTCGCCCTTGCCGTCCCCGGCCGGAAACGAGAGGTCGGCAAAGACCAAGTTCAGCCGGGACGGCAAGCGCGCCAGGACGTCCTGCAGCCGGTTCAGCGAGTAGCCCCGGCGCGCGAGGTCGGGCCGGCCTTCGTAGGGCATCAGGATGATGTCGGTGCCCTCCGCATCCAGGACGGCGTTGCCGATCAGATAGACGAAGACGATCCCTGACGCGTTGGCCTGGCGGGGCAGCCAGTCGTCGAAGGTGTCCTGAAGATCGACCAGGAGCGCGCGCTCGTCCGTCAAGACCCGCACGTTCTCGGACGGGAACCCCGCCAGTGCGGTCAAGTGCTTGGCGACGACCTCGGCATCGCGCCGGGCATGTTTCAGACGCGGGATACTTTCCTCCCGATAGCCTCCGAGGCCGACCACCAACGCATACGAGGTGCGACGTTCAAATCCCTGGACTCTGGCAGGAATCTGATCCACATCGACCGAGAGCACCTCGACCGGCTCGCGGGCGCCCGCGCCGGACATGACGGACGCCACGAACCGCTTGCGGGTTGGCGGCCCCTTGCCGCCGGCTTCGGTGACCTGCACCAGCAGTTCCGCCTGCTGTTCGGGGAAAATGGCCGGTAGCGTCGTGGTGATCGTCGCCTGTTTTTTCTCGCCTGGTTGGATATCGCCGAGCAACGTCGGATTGACGAATTCCTTCACCAGAGCCGGCGTGCCCGAGAGCTCGACCGCCACGCCGCGCGCGACGCCCGGACCGGCGTTGGCAACCTCCACGCGGACGACGACCTTCTCACCAGCCTCCAGCACCTGATTGCGGTTCTCATCCTCGAGGGACGCCAGGAAGCTGAGGGTCGGTGCCTCGGCAGTCGCGGTCGGCGGCGCGCCCGTGCCCCCGCTCCCGCCAGGCCGGCCTGCGGCCATCATCTCCTTGCGAGTCCCCAAGCGAATGGCCCAGTCGCGAATCTTGACCGACTGGGTCAGGCTGTCCACCAACCGATCCGACAGTTTCTCCAATGCCTCCGTCACCGGCAGCATCAACCCCTGAACCGTGCAGTTGGTGCCGTCGGTCGTCACGGTCCACTTGCCTTCGCCCTTGACCGGCTCGTTGAGAAGGGTCTTGCCCTCCGCATCGACCACCGTGACCCGCAAGCGCACCAATACTTTGAGCGGATACTCCCCGATCTCCCGTCGAGGGATGGCCAGGTTCATTTCCCCGGTCTCGAGCGCAGCGCTGAGCACGGCGTCCGCGGGATCTTTCGGGTTTCCCTCGAAGGTCTTCTCAAAGACCCCAGTCGCATCCGCCTTCACTTGCTCGGCGAGCCGTTCCCCCAGAGGAATCGCCTGGGGCACTCCGCACGAATCCTTATAGAACAACTGCGCGTGCTTGAGGGCCTCGGGGATCTCGAGACGGACCGTCAAAGGGATGCTGGGGGACTTCGCCTCGTCCGACTTGAACTCCAATCGCGGGAAGACGAGCTTCTGCCCGCAGCCAAGCGCGGTCACGACCGTCGCCAGCACGAAGAAGCGCATGAGAGGACGCTGGGCCGAACAGGGAAGCAGCATGTGCGCAGGTCTCCTCGAATCGATGGCGGGCGCCCGGCTGACTTGTGTTCCGGTGGCGTTATACAAGAAATGCGAGCCAATCGCAACGAAAACTCTCACGGCCGTCTCCTTGACACCCCGGAACCTGATTCGCTACCGTACGCCCATGGCCGCTCTTGGAGGACTGTCGCTCTCCTGGTCCGACTTGGCCGACCTCATTCGCCTCCGCAATCAAACCGGTTCTTTCCTGCTGCTCTTGCCGACCCTGTGGGCGCTAGTCCTCGCCGGCGACGGGCACCCGCCCCTTTCGCTGACCGCCATCTTCGTGGCAGGCGTGTTTGTCATGCGGAGCGCAGGGGTCACCGTCAACGACCTCTGGGACCGCGACCTGGACCGGCGGGTCCAGCGCACTCGCGAGCGTCCCCTTGCGTCCGGCCGCATGCAGCCAAGAGCGGCCGTGGCCGTCTTTCTCGCGCTGATCGGGATCGCCGCCGGCCTGGTCTTCCTGCTCAACCCCCTCACAATCGCCCTGGCACCCGCCGCGCTGCTCCTGGCCGTCCTGTACCCGCTGGCCAAACGGGTTCTGCCGCTCCCCCAGGCCATTCTGGGCATGGCGTTCGGGTGGGGCGCGATCATGGCCTGGTCGGCCGTGCGCAACGAGATCGGCTGGCCAGCCGTCGGCCTCTTCGTCGCCACCATCTTCTGGGCCATCGGCTACGACACGATCTACGCCCTGCAGGACCAGGAAGATGACCAACGGGCCGGCGTGCATTCCGCCGTCCTTCTCTTCGGGCCATGGGCATGGGTGGCAGTCGGCAGCGCGCTGTCCGTGATGGTGGCGCTGTTGGGCCTGGTTGGCCTGGCGACGGGCCTCGCCTGGCCGTTCTACGTGACGCTCCTCCTGACGGGCGTGCTGTTTGCCAGCCAGGTGCGCCGGATCAAACACCCGGTCGCGCCCGCCCAGGCCTTCGCCTTGTTCAAGCAGCACGTCTGGGCCGGCGCGCTCATCCTCGCGGGGTTCTGGAGCGGCGTGCTGCTCAGGTAGATCCTGTGTCGATCAGGAAGAGGCCGGCGGCGGCCTGTCGGGCGGGGGGGCGTTCAGCGTTTTCAGGAAAAACATGATGGCCTTGGCATCGTCATCGCTGACACCCAGATTCGGCATCTTGGTTTGTGGCTTCATGATTTGCGGATATTTGATCCAGCGATACACCCAGGACGAGTTCAAGCGGAACCCGGCCCGATCCAAGGGCGGGCCGACCTCTCCCCCGCTCTGCCCGATCTTGTGACAGGCGTTGCACCCGTACTTGTTGTAATAGAGTTGCTTGCCCCGCGCCGCGAGCTTGGCTTCCTCGGAGGAGGACGCCGTCATCATGGGCTTGGGTACCGGCGCGAATTTCGGGCGTTCCTTCTTGAGCGAGGCCCAGTCGGCCTTCTCCAGCTTCATCCCATGCAGCGTGCGCACAAAGGCCACCAGGGACCAGAGCTCTTCCTCCGACAGCGTGTTTTTGAACGTGGGCATGGTCGGCACGGCGAATTCGTCATCACCGATCTTGTCGCCGACCTCCGGCGTTGTGTCCTTCATATCGCGCGCGATGGTCGCAAAGATCTCCTCGTCCTTCAGGGTGCTCATCTCGTCCTTGTTGGACAGGTCCTTGGGCTTGGGATCGGGCATGAACTTCCAGTTGAAGCCCTCGCCGGGCCTACCGTGCTCGCCGTGGCAGTGGGAGCAGTAATAGGCATAGAGCCTGCGCCCCTTGGCGACGTGCTCGTTCTCGAACAGAGCGCACCCGCCCAGCCCGACCAGCACCGCCACCGCCGCGACCGCGACCGCCCTCACGCTATGCTGCCTGCTCATGCGGGCTGCCCCTTCCTCACCTTGCGGATGATGACGTACTCCACCCCTGCAGCCACCACCACCGCGATGAGCCCGTAGAGGTAGATCGAATAGTTGGTCGGCGGCTCCGCGTTGAAGTACCACCACGAGGTGACGGCTTTCTGCGAGCCCGACTCCTTCAGATCACCGCTTTCCAGCTTCTTGCCGTCCCAGACTGCAAACGCGATGTTCGGGAACGTGCCGAGTTGGAATTGGGCGTCGTTCGGGTCGGTCGTGGTGAGCGCCCGGGTAAACACGACGCGCCACACACCGGTGGCGTCCTGCTCGACCACCTTTGTCTCCTCGTCGAAGAGCGGATCGCCAGACTTGGGGTCCTTCATCGGCTCCCCCTTGGCGTCCTTCCGGGGGATGAGCTTCCGTTCCTTGAACCGGACCTTGGTCTTCTCGTCCTTCCAGACCCCCTTCGCCTGGACATCCTGCTGGGCTTGCTTCTTCAACGTGCCAAAGCCCTTGGCGTTCATGTCCGCGGCGCCTGGCGTATCGTTCCGCCAGTACCAGATGTTGACCGGACCGCCTTCCACCTGCGCCATCGGCTGGCCGTGGGCGAAATGGGCCTTCTTGTCGCCGATCATGAACTCCAGCGCGGCGGCATCGGCCGGATCCTGGGTCGGGTCGGCGTACTCCACCATGAAGGCGATCTGCTTGGTGTTGTGTACGCCGCGCACCTTGATGGACTTGACAGTCACCTGCCCAATGCGCTTCTGCCAATGGACCTGCGGCGACATCGGAAACTCGGTCGCTGGGATCGTATTCCAGATCTGCGCCATCGGATCCGTCGGCACCTCGCCCTGGATCAGCTTCACCCGGACGACGACGGTCTCCTGCGCGAGGACGGGTACTCCCCACAAAAAAACGACCGCCGAAGCCAGGACGGCCAGTCGCGTGTGTTTAGAAGGCGTTCCCACCATCGCTTACTCCCATGTCCGAGGCTTATGGCCAGAACCCGCATACTCCGCCATGATGATCTTCCAGATCCAGTCATCCGGCAGCTCCACTTCCCAGCGGGGCATCGCTGATTTCCATGGGTGGCCTTCCACATTCAGCCCCACCCCGCCCTTTTTGATGCGCCAGAACAGATAGGATTCCTGCAGTTGAGCAATCGTCCCCGAATCAACAAAATTCGCCGGTGGCGGATTGAAGCCGTCTGAGGCCAACCCATTACCATTAAATTTGGCCCCGTGGCATGGAGAACAGAAGGCGGCATACAGTCCTTTTCCCATCATCACGTTTTCCGGCGTGTTCGGCACGGGGTTCGCCAGCCCGACGAACTCGCCCGGTGGGGCCGGATGGATGGTCCGGTTCTCGGTGGGCGGCTGCGAGCTGGGCACCAACTCGCTGTAAGTCTGCCCCCCCACCAACAGGGGAACGAGCACAAGCACCGCGAGCCGGGCGGATTTCGCCACCCCATTCAAACCTTCCCCGCTCAGGAAACGAAAAATTGGCCCCAGCAGTGCCTCCGTGGACTCGCCGCTGAGCGTCCCATACACGACGATGCCGACGGTGGTCAGGAATAGATAGAGCCAGATGAGACTCATGGGCAAGGGCGCAGTGACTAACGGCGCGCCGAACTTGAACACCACGAACACCGCCACCAACAGAACAGCCCCCTTCATCGCCAATGAGGACCCTCTCATAGTTCTCCCTTCCTCGCCGTGCTTGCTGGGCCTGGGGCTTCGATCTCGGACAGCTCGATCGTCACCTCCTCGCCGGACATGTTCTGCAAGAAAGCGATCACCGCCAGCATCTCGTTCTTACTCAGCCCGATCGGCTTTTTGTTGATGGACGGCATCTTGGCCGGAAAGAATTTAGGCGGGCCGACGTACTCGTAGTCCTTATAGACATAGGCCTGCGGCTGGGTCATGCTCTCGTAGATGAAGTCACGGGTCAGCTTGGCTCCAACGCCCTTCAGATCAGGACACCGACCTTCGCCGGTTCCAATCGTATGGCACAGGGCGCACTGGCCTTTGCCAAAGAAGATCTTTTGCCCAATCGTAGCCAGGTCCTTTTTGTCTTTGATGGACGCCACATCGAACTTCTCCACAGCGGGTGGCAACGAGGCCATTTGAGGAATACCCAAGGCGACCAAGGTAAAGCCCCCTAACACGATGGACACAAAGGCAACGACGCGGACAAAGCGGGCCTTCACAAAGAGGAGAATTGCTCCTCCCAGCGCCAGAACGCTCAACCCGATCGTTTGCAGCAGTTGGACTTCTGTCATGAGAAAGAGGCCTCCACGTACTTTATCGGCGTCCGGCAGCCGGCGCCGGCGCGCCTGCAACAGCCGGCTTCACGGTTTCCTTCACATGGGCCTTCCCGGGAGTGCCCTCCTTCTTCTCCCCGCCGAGGGAGGCGACCCAGAAGATAAACGCGACCATCAGACAGAACAGAAAGGTATTCAACGACATAAAGGCCGCTGCATAGCCCAGCGCGGGTGAATAGGCGTATGGTGAGGTGTCTTGCATCACTCCGTATACGTGCCAGTGGACCCTTGAAGATGACCGCGCGTAGCCCATCAGGGTCATGAGCAAGATGACCATGACCGCGTTCAACACGAGGGCGTAAGCGGCACGGGGCGGCATCACACCCCAGACCATTTCCGTCGTCGTCTTGGCGCTTTTCAACACGAGCGCGGTCAAGGGCGTGATGGTTAGCAGGACGAACAACATGACCAAGACCTGAGTCGTGGAAAAGTAGTTGATGCGGGTGATGGCCGGCACGAAGTACCCCCAGACCCCCAGCACAATGATGACGACCGTCGCTGTGGCCAGGAGGACGCCCTGACCCACTTTGGCCGCCTTGGCCCAGGTAGCAGTCTCCTGCTTGCCGGCGCGCCAGTACATCACGAAACTCATGAACGTGACAAGAATCATGACATTCACCACGGTCATCTTGGCGGACATCACCCCGAGGACACCGAGCATCGGGTGGTGCGTGCCGCCCATCTTGCGTGCCTCTTCCAGGCTGGCAACCAACGAGTGCGGCGTCATCCACACGCCCAGGCACATCAGCAGGATGATCAGCATGGCAAGGATGGGTTTGCGATACTTAGCCTCCGCTCCAGGAACCCGATACATGATTCCCAGCCAGAAGTAGTAGTTGGCCCCCAGAAACAGGATGCCGATCAGCATGGCTTGGAGAATAAAGAGCCAGGAGAGGAAGCCACCCATCAGCGTGATCCCCATCTGCTGGTTGTACTGATAGATTTCCCGCATCAGCCAATACCCGGCGAACGGCAGCGGCAGCATTCCGAACACGCCGATGAAGTTCCCGACATACCCCATCCAGTCGTAGTGGACGCGTTCCTCCTGGTTCTGGGCCATGAGATACTTCAACCCGGCGTAAGCGCCGCAGATGAAGCCCCCCAGCACGACGTTGGCAATCAGGCGGTGGACGTTCACGGGCCACCAGGTGGGATTCCAGGTCGCCACCCAGGCCTTTGCCCACATACTGCCTTCCGTGATGACAACGGGGCTGGCCTGGAAGGTCGCCCAGGAGTTGGGCACGATCATGATGAAGAAGGCAAAGACGTTCAGCAGGAAGCCCAGAAACAAGTGGAGGCCCTTCTTGGCCCCCTGCATCGAGTCCCATCCATACCAATAGAGGTACAGCGTCGCCGTCTCCAGAAGAAACAGGACGCTGTACACCATGAAGGATGGAAAGAACACGTCCGTGAGGTAGACCATGAGCTTCGGGTAGAGTCCAAGCAGCAGGAAGAGGAGAATGCCCCCGAAGAGGGCCGTCGTCGCATAGGACGAGGTGAGCAGCTTGGTAAATTCCTTGGCCAGCGTATCGTAACGCGGATCCCTGGTCCGTACGCCGACAATCTCGCAGACCCAGGCGAAGATCGGTACGCCGAGCACGAACCCTGCCAGGAGGAGATGCTGCTGCGCGATGATCCAAATCAGATTCCGGCTACCAAGGCCGGGAATGTCACGGTACTCCGTCGCCGACCCCGCTGGAGCTTCCTCCGCCCAGGCCAGGCCCAGAGGGACAGCCACCGTAAGCAGCATGAGGAACAGCGCTGCATACACCCACACGCGTGTCCCGGGAACGGTTGCGCCAGCCTGTCGTGCCTGTCTGTTGTCCGAACGCCGATGGCGCTTATACGGTTCCATGGCGATCTCTCCTTTTATTTCCCTTTGCCCTTCTTCGTTTCCTTGCGCTTTTCCTTCTCAAGGGCCGTCAGCACAGCCTCGGCTTTCTCCAGAGTTGCCTCGGTCTTCTTGATGAGCTCTTCCGGCTTGACCGGCTTTGCGGCCTTCTCGACCGGCGGGAGCGGATAATCCGGGTGGGGGGTCGGCGTCGTAACCGGCAGCAGGACCCAGAACACGACAGTGAGCGTCACGATGACCCCGGCGAACGAGACCAGCACCAGCGTCGGATCGGCCGGCACGCGCGCGTAATCCCACTGACGGACGCGTTCTAGCAAGCTGGCTGAACTGGTCTGCCCCGAGGTCATGACGAACCTCTTGACACGCCATCCGAAGAGTTGCAGCCAAATCAGCACACACACCAGCAGGGCAATCGCGGTGGGAATGGTCCACAGCAGCAACTCGAGCGTGATCTGCTCGGCGATCGGAAGCGTCGGGTAGACTTTCTTGATGAGGGCGATAATAGCCGCCGCGATCTTTTGGCCAACGGCCACAGTGGTGCCTACCACGTAATAGGCCACGCTCAACACGAGCGCGCCCAGCACCGCCCCCTGCCACCACAAGCTCACCCCGACCGGCCCTCGGACTTCCATTCCCAGTCGCTCCAGGAAGACGGTCCTGGCCGTCAGCCCCACCGCCCAAATATCAATCGGCACCGACACCACGAGCAACGTGACGAGCCCAGCGCCTTCCCACGGATGCACCTGCCCCGCGAGCAGGAGAAGGGCCACGATCATTTTGAACGGAAATCCTGTCCAGAAAGCCGACCATGACACGGCCCAGGCCAGTTTAATGGAGGAGATGCTTTCAACGGGATGGGCCATGCCCTGGGCTCACTTCATTCCAAGAATTCACGGTTGAGGATTGCGGAGACGGTCAGGACCAGGATTCCGATCATAACCACAGTCCAGGACAGGAGCGCGATCGGCCGCTTGAAGATATTGCGCTCCGGGCTCCGGTCAATGAAGGGGAGCGCGGCCAAGAGCAACAAGAACGCGCCCGGAATGGCCACCCCAGCCAGGAACTGGCCAAACTCGCCGGAAAAGACCTTCAACCGCAGCATCTGAAACAGAAAGAGGAAATACCATTCCGGCTCCGGATGGTAATCGCCGGGATCCGGCGTCGCCCGTTCGAGCAATTGGACCGGTTCGATGAAGGCCAAGGCACAGATGATCATGAAGACCGCCGCTATCGCGACGATGTCTTTCCAGACCTGGCGCGGGAAGAAGAAATCGGTCTTGGCCTTCAACTCCTCCGGTGTCCCGCGGAACGGACCGGCCGGCCCGGCCGAGCGGAAGAGAAAGAGATGGAGCCCGGCCAGCCCCATCAGGGCAGCCGGAAGAATCATGACATGGATGACGAAGAACCGGCTCAAGGTCATTTGCCCCGGCGTGGGCCCACCTTTTAAGAACCGGGCAAGGAAATCTCCCACAATGGGCGTCTTGTCCATGATCTCGACGCCGACCGTCGTGGCCCAGTAGGCACGTTGATCCCAGGGCAGGAGATAGCCGGTAAAGCCGAAGGCCAACACGATCACAAACAAGACCAGCCCGACCAGCCAGATCATTTCGCGGGGTTTCTTGTAGGCACCCCATAGAAACACCTGGGACATGTGCGCAAAGACCATGACGACCATCGCCGACGAGCCCCAGAAGTGGTAGCTCAGGATGAACCACCCGTAGTCCACCTCGTGGATGATGTACTGGGTGCTGGCGTAGGCATGGTCAGCGCTGGGGATGTAATAGAACATCAAGAGAATGCCCGTGATCGCCTGCATGATGAAAATGAACAGCAGACACGAGCCGAAGACATAGGCCCAGCGCGAGCCGCCCTTGATCGGCTCATTCATCATTTTCGCCTCGAGCGTCTTCAGATCGATCCGCTCGTCGACGAAGTCGTACACCTTTTGGAGGAGTCCGTTCATCTAGGCAATGCGGATCTGCTCTTTCCGCCCCGCCTTGTATTCGACATCGATAACCTCGATGTCCCCGGACGCGGAGACCTTGATCGGGAGCACGTCCAAAGGACGCGGGGCCGGCCCGTCCAACACCGTCCCTGCGGCATCGTAGACGCTAAGATGACACGGACACAGAAAGACCTGGCCGCGCGTTTTGTGCGACCGCCACTTGTAGCCGCATCCGAGGTGTGGGCACTTGCCGGAGAAGACAACGTAGGGGACGGTCTGCTTGTTGACCCAGACGACCTCGCCCTTTTCATCATAAAAAGGGATGTCGCCGTGCGGGTAGATCTTCTTCAGCGTCTCAGGAGACGCCTTGATGACCCAATGGTTCTTGTCCTCTTCCCGTTGGAGTACCGAATCCTTGAAGGACTTCTTGAAGATGTACTGCACGCCGACGTCGTCCGTCCTGATCTTGCTGATGTTGCCGATCTTGATCCAGTGGTTGTCATACGGGACGTACATCGGCTTCATGACGAACCGGAGGACGGGCCAGACCAGGGGCAGGCCGATCAGCGCTCCGATGACGTTGATGAACCCGGCGAAGAAGGACCGCCGCGCGCAATTCTTCTCCAGCTCGGGGAACGGCACCAGCAACTCCCCAGGCTCCACGTGAATCCGGTTTTCGAGGTGCGGAATCTCGACCTCTTTCGAGGAGACATAATCCTGGCGCTTGAGCTCGGGAAAGCCTGAAAATTGCGCGGCGTTGCAGGTGAGCTCAACGGACTCGCCACGGATGGCTCCGATTGCACTGACCGGGACTTGCCGCTCGGTCCCGTTCGCGCGCACAACGATGTGGCTCACGTCCAGCGAGAGCGGATCGGCAATGACGTGGACGATCTCCCCGACCTCCCCGTCAACACAGCGGACCTTGGATTTGATCTTGGGTTGCGGACTGGCCATGGCGTGGGATCCGGCGATCGCTTACTTCTTGATGGGTTTGGGCGTCTGGACCGACGCGTCCTTCAACGTCGACATATACGCCACGAGTTCGTCGATCTCCTGGTCCGACATAAGCTCCTTGTACTTGTCGGGCATCAGTTTCTTGTTGTACTCCTTCTCGAACCCTTCGGCCATCCATGACCGGGGGTTCAGGAGTTTTTCCTTCATCTCTTCCGGCTTCATCAGATTGCCGATGTTGTCCAGTATCGGCCCCCGCTTCTTGACCGACCCTTTGCCACCGATCTTGTGGCAGTTGTAACACTCTTGGAGGTCGTACTGCTCCTTGCCAAGCGCGACCAGGTTCCCGCCAGCCGCAGTATGTCCGGCGCCCGCGGCCGGGCCGCCGCCCACTGAGGCTTCGATCTTCTTCGCCTCCTCGCCCCCTAACGCTTCCAGCCTTTTGAGGATGGCCTGGCTCTCGGCATTGAGTTCTTGCGTACGTTTCATCAACTCATCAATTTTGCCTTTTTCGGTCGCCGCCAACTTAGGCTTGACAATCTTCTCGATCTTTCCTTTTTCGACCATGGGATCGTACTGCGGGAGTGCACTGGCGCCGGCGATATAGACCAGAGAGATCACCACATAAAATGCCACCAGCAAGGCCACTGCCTTGAAGCCGCTGGCGGGAGGGAGGGAAGGGGCATCCAGCAAGATAAAGACGCCGGTCCCGAGGAAAGCATAGAGGACGAACATGACCTGAAACACCGGGGGGAAGTGGAAGAGATACCGGGACGCCAGCCAAAGCACCACAGCCGCCACGATTCCCTGGATCCCTCTTTTGACAATCACCTCAATAAAACTTCTTTGCGCTGCCACGGTGGGTTCCCCTACTCCGCGCCGGCGACGGCCGGCATCCCTTTCGGCGCCTCGGCGTGGGCTTTTTCCTTTCCCGTGCGAAGCGTGAGGACAATCGCGAAGCTGACGATGATGTAAAAAGTCAGCGTGACGCCGGTGAACACCCAACTGGAATATGCCAGCGTGGGCGTGAACGATTCCGGCGTGAAATCGTATTGCAGGTTGAAGACGTGGAAGTATTTGCGGGTCAGCTCGCGGACCGCACCCATCAGCGTCATCGTCCAGATCGCGCTAAAGGCCAGGAAGACGAGGACAAACTGGGCAATGAAGTCGATCGTGCCCCACACAATCCGCCCCCGACGCAGAGCCCGATTGTAGAGGATGTAGTTCACGATGGTAACGAAGACCAACGTGAAGGCCGCGGCATTTTTGGCGGGCATCAGCGCCAAATCACCCCACGATATCGTCACAAAACCCAGGCTGAGTTCTCCATGCGGCAAGCTGAGCGAGCCGTCGTCGGGTGCCAAAGCCTGGGTGGCGACGAAGGCGTGGGGGGTCATCCAGATCGCATTACCGATGATCACCATCAGGAACGCTACCTTGACCAGGGTCTGTGCTCCGACGGTCCACTTGAGGAACCGGCCGGCAATCAGAAAGAGCGCGATCCAGCCAGCCGGCAGAATGAGAGCGAAATTGTCCGGGATCGGAAACCTGGTCCAGATCAGCATGAACACGACGGGGATGCTCGCCATGAGGACCAGCGTCGTAGTCCTCATCCGGATCTGTTCCAACCCTTCGATCCGCTTCATGCTCAGCCAGATGTAGTAGTTGCTGGCGAGGAAGATCAGCCCGACCATCGCCCCTTGCATCTCGAAAAACATGGAGAGCTGGTCCGCCATCATATAAGGACAGATAGACGCATCGTAGTCGCAGAGTTCGTAGGCCAGCAGGTAGCCGGCGAAAGGAAGGGCTAACAACGCGCCCACGCCGATCAGATTGCCCACAAATCCGAACCAATCATAGAAGGCTCGTTCCTCGTCGGTCTTGGCAGCCAGATACATGTAGGCCCCGATCAGGCCGGTGATAAACCCGCCGAAGACGACGTTGCCGACCGTCCGATGGATGTTCAGCGGCCACCAACTGTAGTTGTTCATCTTGTCCCACAGCGTCGCCGTGGTCTCGATGAACGTCTTGAGGTCCATGCCCCCCTCTGCAAACTTGGCCGGGGTGTTCATAAACGCCGTCGGGCCGTCGATCACGATGAGCGTGGCCAAGCCGATGATGTTCAGCAGCACTCCCAGCGCGATGTGCCGGAGCTTCTTCGGGCCCTGCCAGGCGTCCCAGGTGTACCAGTAGAGATAGAGCACGATCGTCTCAAAGATAAAGAGCAGAGGATACATGACGGCGAAGACGGCGAAGAAGTGACCGATCAGCCACGCGGTCAGTTGCGGGTAGGTGGCCAGTAGCACGAAGATGAAGAGGCCGCCGGTCAGCGCCGTCATGCTGTAGAGGATCACCGTGACCTTAGTGACTTCCTTGGCCAGTCGCTCGTACCGGGTATCCTGGTTCTTCCAGCCCAGGATCTCGCTGACCACCACGAAGATCGGCGCCCCCAAGATGAACGCCGCGAACAGGATATGGAGCTGGGCCACGATCCAAACAGCCCCACGGTTTCCCAAATAGGGGAACTCGTGCACCTTGGGCTCAGGGAGCTGGGCGTAAGCGACGGCTGTTCCGACACACAAAAGCCCCGCCAAGATCAGAACAACCTTGAGAACGCCGCTCAGCCGGGACTTCGCGGCTACGGAAGCCGCGGGCGCTTGCTGCCAGGTCTTCATAGCCCTTCCCCCGCTAGACATCTATTTTTTTCCGTCCTTCTTCGGGGCATTTTTGGCAGGCGTCGCCGCCGGAGACTTGCCGTCACCAGCCACAGGAGTCGCCCCGCCAGCTGCGGGCGCGGCCGCTGGCGCCGGTTTCCCGAGTTCGGCCAGCGGGACCCAGTCCTTCCTAGCCACATCGTAGCCCATGCCCTTGAGCCCGAAGGTCCGCTCGTAGGCCATGGCCTTCCACCGGTCCTCCTCGGGCAGCTTGCTCTTCCAGGCCTTCATCTTGGTGTTAGGCACTCCTTCCGAGATCCGCCAGAACCAGACGCTGTCGGAGTAGAGCTTCATCCGCTCGGTCTTGCGGAAGTCCCGGGCGCCCGCCTTTACCGGCTTTCCGTCCTTGCCATGGCAGGACGAGCAATTCACGTCGATGTTTTTGACCCCTTCGAAAATCTCTTTGCCCTCAGCAATGATCTTTTCATCGGCCCACCACCCAGCCGGCATGTGTTTGTCGGCGTACTCCGGAGGAGCAGGTGGAGGGGGCTGAATTGGTCCTTCCTCCTCACCGCACCCTGCAATGATGAGTGCAAAACTTCCAATGATCGGCAATATTGCCAGGCTTGTGATCTTCATAGCCGCCCTCAAGCTCCTTTCCTCCTGCAAATCTCTCGCATAAAAAAGACGCTTTTCTTCAGGGCGTCACGCCCCGAAGTCAAGCGTCCGAGTCCACGTTCCTCTTGTGCTCAACGTTTCTTTCCGCGTCGTTTCGGAACCGCCTTGGCCTGCTGATGCCGGGCCCAGGCGACCCCGGCACCGATCGCCGCCAAGGCCAGTATTGCGCCCACCCCGTACAGCCAGTATGAGGACGCCTCCGCTGCCCCGACCAAGCCCCCGACTCCGGAAATCGGCGTCCGTTCCAATTCAGGGCCGAAATTCACTCTCGCTTCTCGTTCGGTCCGCCGGTCGTTCGGATTAAACTCAGCCCGGATCTTTTTGACCTCGTCGACTCCAGAGCGCTCGTCCTTGATCGAGACTTGGATGGGATCCCCCGCATTGGTGTTATGCAGGTGGAGGACCACCTTGTAAAATCCGCTTCCATCTGCGTAGGTGTTGACGGGATCAACGCTCTGGTCGCGCAGGTCCCGTGCCTGCACCCGAACGTCCTTGACCGGCTTCCCATCCGTGTCCCGCACGTAGCCTGAGATGGTGAACCGGTGATCAGTCTCGTGGGTGGCCCAAGCTGAGTATGGAAGGATGAGTCCAACCAGACCGAAAAAAACCGCCGCGCCACCCCACGACGGTCCCGTACTCAGCACTTTGAAAATAGTCCGTCCAACTCTGCTAAAGTCCGGCCTATCTAACACAGGTGTCCACCTTTGTCAATAAATTCAGCCCCACCAACACCCCTCCCCAAACGGGGTAGAACACAGGACTAACCCGTAAGCTAAGAGTGTGCCTGGGAGGACTCGGCCAGCCCGAAAATGTCGGCATAGGCGGCGCCCAGCATGCTCCCGGAAACCGCCACCCCGACGGCCCCGCCCACCATCATTCCACTCACCACCCCGATCACCATGCCCAGGTTGACCGTGAGGCCCATGTCAGGGACTGCGAAGGGCAGTTCATCCAGGTTCACCTCCGGGAAAACACCGGACAGTCCATAGCCGATCGGTACCCCCAGAACACCGGCTCCGATTATGCCGCCGACGCCGATCAGGAGGAGCATCACCAGCGTCAATCCGAAGACGCCCCACCAGTGCTGGTTCACAACCCGGCGGCTGCCTTCAAGCGCCTGCCAGACCCCCATTCGCCGATCCACAATTAGCAGGTAGGAAAAGGTATAGGCAACTAACAAGTAGATGCCGGGAAGGATCAAGAAAGCGAACCCGATCACAATCAGAAGGAGACCGATGATGGTACACCAGACTAATTGAACCGTGGTTGTCCACTCAGGAAAGAAATCGCCGAACGCCGCGTTCCTGCCCCCGGGATGCTTCCACGTCGCGATAGCCAACCCGGCGAACATGACGACCTGGAACACGATGCTGAGCACTTGCCCGACGACGGGCGCCAGCAGCGGAGCAGCCTGGGAGGCGAACGTCAACGCCAGCGTGAACCCGAGAAACCCGACCGGATTGTCCGCAAAGGCATCCCAGCCTTGCCGGAGGTACGCGACGGTGTTGACGGTATAGCCGCGCGCGAGGATGTCGTCAATGGAGCGGGCGCCGGAGGCTGTGCTGTCGTCGGCCATCACCGCTGGAAGCCTCTCGGGGACGGGGTGGATTACAAGTGGCCGCGGGCCTGGGCCTCCGCCGCGATGCGCACGGCTTCCGCCCTGCGCTCCGACTCTTTCTTCTTCACCCAGGCCTCCCAGGACTTTCCGGACGCCGTGTCTTCGCCGGTAAAGGCGATCGCCACGATGTCAGCGTAGGGAATCTTCCACTCGCCGGGTTGTCCCTCGGGAAAGAGCTGCAGGAACGGTGGTAAAGCCATCGCGTTGCGATTGAAGATGTACCCCCCGATCTTTTGTCCGGAGGTCAGTTCCAGCGTCACATCGCCGCGGTAATCGAAGGCGAGCTCGACAGCTTCTCGCAGCTCTGCTTCGTTCGCCGGCCGGAAGACCCGACCTTCAAGTGAAGGTGAACTTATGCTGTGGGGCTGAGCGTCAGGCACAATGAACAAACAACTAGCGGGCGGTCGGCATCAGCGTCGCCACGACGGTCCGGCCAAATCCTCGCAGGGTGCTGAAGGTGTCGTTCACGGCTGAAGCCTCGTAGCCGCAATGCACCATGCAGTCGGCGCACTTCTCGTTCCGGCCGGTCCCGTAGTTGTCCCAGTTCGTGTCCTCGATGAGCTCCTTGAACGTCGCGGCGTAGCCATCCTGGAGCAGGTAACACGGCTTCTGCCAGCCGAAGATGTTATAGGTGGGGTTGCCCCACGGCGTGCACTGGTAGTCCACCTTGCCCATGAGGAAGTCCAGAAAGAGCGGCGACTGGTTGAACCGCCAGCCGCTCTTGGACTTGTGCAGGATGCGCGAGAACAATTCCCGCGTCCGCTGCCGCTTGAGGAAGTTCTTCTGATCGGGCGCTTTCTCGTAACTGTACCCCGGCGAGATCATCATCCCTTCGACGCCCAGCTCCATCATTCCGTCGAAGAACTTCCTCACACGCTCGGGATCGGCATCGTTGAACAAAGTCGTATTCGTCGTGACACGAAACCCGCGCGCGAGGGCTGCTTTGATCGCCCGGACAGCCACGTCGTAGACGCCGTCCCGGCAGACCGCCATGTCGTGCTCCTCTTGGAGCCCGTCCATGTGAATGCTGAATGTCAGGTATTGGGACGGCGTGTAATCGGCCAGCTTGCGCTCCAGCAAAATGGCGTTCGTACAGAGATAGACGTACTTCTTTCGCTCGACCAGCCCCTTCACGATGAGCGGCATTTCCGGGTGGATGAGCGGCTCCCCGCCGGGGATGCTCACGATCGGCGCGCCGCACTCTTCCGCGGCCGCCCAGCATTGCTCCGGCGTCAGGCGCTTGTCCAGGACGTGATCGGGATACTGGATTTTCCCGCAGCCGGCACACGCGAGATTGCAGCGAAACAGGGGCTCCAGCATGAGCACGAGCGGGTACCGCTGGACCCCCTTGAGCTTCTGGGTCAGCACGTACGTCGCGACGGTGAACATCTGTGAGACAGGAACGGCCATCCTCGAGCTCTCCGGTTAGTGAACGGCGCGACTGTATCATCACAGGACGGTCAGCGTCAATGCGTGCTTGTCAGAACACCTGTCGGGGTGTGCTACACTCTACCCCCTATGATCGATCCGGCCAAGATCGAAGCGGGCCGCGAGCTGGACAGACTGATCGCGGAAACGGTGATGGGGCTCAAGCCGGGAGAGCCCATTCCGCCCTACTCCACCGACATCGCGGCCGCCTGGACGGTGGTCGAAACCATGATCCACAAAGACGGAGTGTATTTCGGCGCGCCGCATTTCAAACACAAGCACCAAAACCTCGCCGCGCTCGGCTATCCCGAGGGGACCGAGTGCTGGTACTGCGTCATCAACACCAAGCTCTTGAACAAGGTCGTGATCTGCTCCGACACCGCGCCGCTCGCGATCTGCCGTGTCACCCTGCTCTGGGCGATCAAGCACGGACCGTTAGCCGCGTAGGAGACCTGATAAAGCAGCCTGTCCCCTTTTCCTCTGCCCCGGTAGGTCACTCTTACACTGAACGGGTAGTGCCAACCGCAAGAAAATACACCTTTTGGTGATAGGAATAGTTGTATGAACGGAGCGAATTATTCTGTGGGGCTAGGGTGTCACCACTGAGCAGCTAAGGTTAACCCAGGCGGAAATTTCATTCTCCGTTCATACCACTCTATTTTCCCCTGAGTCATCTGGCTGAAGATGGACGATCCTCCTTAGCCCCTCTGACCCGCCCCGCTAGACCCTCGATGAAAAAGGGGACAGGCAGTTTTTCTGAAGATAGAAAACCAGCCCGTCCCCTATGCAAGTTCGGAGTGGAGGCGCCGGGCGGGATCGAACCGCCGCATCGCAGTTTTGCAGACTGCTCCCTTAGCCACTTGGGTACGGCGCCTTGTCGAGAGGGATTATAACCGGATCGCGCGGTCCGGCTCAAACCTTCCTGATGATGGGAATGTCCTTCTTCGCCGAAGTAGATTGAGCGGGACCGGTCTTGGGTGCCGTGGTCTCAGGCTGCCCTTCGCGGCCGTTGTCCCCATTGCCGGAGGATGCGGCCTCCCGTTCCTTGGCCATGATCTCGATCTCGGCCAGCAGTGTCTCCATCAACTCTTCCGATTTCACCTTCCGGACCAGCTTGCCTTCTTTGAACAGGATCCCGTGGCCTTCCCCGCCGGCGATGCCGATGTCGGCTTCCTTGCCCTCGCCGATCCCGTTGACGACGCAGCCCAGCACCGACACCGTCAGCGGCACGCGGACATGGCCAAGCCGCTTCTCGATCTCATTGGCCAGCTTGACGACGTCGATCTCCACGCGGCCGCAGGTCGGACAGGCGATGACGTTCACCCCGCGGTGACGCAGTTCGAGGGCCTTCAGAATCTCGAAGCCGACCTTGACCTCTTCCACCGGATCGGCCGCCAGTGAGACGCGGATCGTATCCCCAATCCCATCGGCCAGGAGCATCCCGATGCCGATCGCGGATTTGACGGACCCGGTCAGCAGCGTGCCCGCCTCCGTGACGCCGAGGTGCAAGGGGTAGTCGGACTGCAGGGCGAACAGGCGGTACGCGTCCACCATCAAATGCACGTCCGAGGCTTTGAGCGACACCTTCATGTTGGTGAACCCAATGTCCTCCAGCGCGTGCACGGCATTCAGGGCCGATTCCGCCAGCGCCTCGGACGTGGGATAGCCGTACTTGGCCAGAAGTTCCCGCTCCAGCGAGCCGCCATTCACGCCGATCCGCAACGGGATGTTCCGCTCCCGAACGGCCTTGACGACTTCTTCCACCTTCCACCAGGCGCCGATGTTGCCTGGGTTGATCCGCACGCAGTCCACCACCTCGGCCGCCTTGAGCGCCAGCCGGTGATCGAAGTGGATATCGGCGATGATGGGAATCGTCGTCTGTTTCTTGATGGCCGGGAGCGCCTTGGCCGCCTCCGGTGTGTTGACCGTCACCCGCGCGATCTCGCAGCCGGCATGCTCCAATTGGTGGATCTGCTCGACGGTGGCCTTCACGTCGGCGGTGTCGGGCGTCGTCATGGACTGGACCACGATCGGGGCCCCACCCCCGATGGGGACGTTCCCTACCCGGATCTGTCTCGTCTTGCGTCGTTTGATGAACATGACTACTGGCGCTCCACTCCCAGAACCGTCATCGTGTAGAGGGCCTTGGCTTCCTCATACATGCCGTCCGCCGTCAGCCCATACTGGACGCGCAGGAGGTCTTGCGGCCCCTGCTCGATGTACTTGTCGGGCAGCCCCAGCACTCTGGTTGGCATGTGCACGATCCCCTGGTCCGACAGTGCCTCCAGCACCGCCGAACCGAATCCACCCATGCGGCAGCCTTCTTCCACCGTCACCAGGCACTTCACCTGACGGGCCACCTGCGCGATCAAGGCATGATCGAGCGGCTTGACGAACCGGGCGTTGACGACGGCGGCTGAGATCCCCTCGTCCGCCAGCCGCTCGGCCGCCTCCAGCGCAGGAAGGACCGTGATGCCAATGGCGACCAATGCTACATCATACCCCTCCCGCAGCAGTTCCGCCCGGCCGATCGGCAGGGGCTTCGGCTCGGAGTCCATGGGCACGCCCCACGCGCTCCCGCGGGAGTACCGCACGGAGGCCGTCCCTTCATAACTCAGGCACGTCTTCACCATGTGCTGCAGCTCGTTCTCGTCCTTGGGCGCCATCACCACCATGTTCGGGACGTGACGCAGGTAGGCGTAATCGAAGGCCCCGTGGTGGGTCGTCCCATCCTCGGCCACCAACCCGCCTCGATCGATCAGGATCGTCACCGGCAAGTTCTGGGTCGTCACGTCGTGCACCACCTGATCGAAGGCGCGCTGCAGGAAGGTGGAGTACATCGCCACGACCGGCCGCGCACCCTGTGTCGCCAAGCCGGCCGCGAAGGTCAGCGCGTGCTGCTCGGCGATGCCCACGTCGTGAAACCGGTCCGGGAACTCCTTTTGGAAGGCGGTCAACCCCGTCCCTTCGCACATGGCCGCCGTGATGGCGACAATGCGCCGGTCTTCGCGAGCCAGCCGGCACAGCGTCTTGATGGCCACCGCCGTATAGGATGGCTTCGTGCTGGGTTTGGCGGGCTGGCCCGTCTCCCGAATGAACGGCGAACAGGCATGGAACCAGACTGCGTCCTTCACAGCCGGCTCATACCCCTTGCCCTTCTTGGTGATCACGTGAAGCAACGCCGGCCTTTTCAGTTTGAGCACGTTTTCGAGGGTCGGCAGGAGATGCTCAAAGTTGTGTCCGTCGATCGGCCCAACATAGCGGAAGCCCAGTTCCTCGAAGAGAACTCCCGGAAGAACGAGCCCCTTGGCCAATTCCTCGGCCCGGTGGGCGAGCCTTGTCAGTTGGTCGCCGACCCGCGGGATCGCTTTGAGCAGATGCTTGGCTTCCTCCCGAATATGGGTGACGAACTCGCCCGTGAAGGTGCGATTCAAATAGGCCGAGAGCGACCCCACGTTCCGGGAGATGGACATCTGGTTGTCGTTGAGAATGACCAGCAGGTCCTTCTGCAGGCCGCCGACGTGCTGCATGGCTTCCAAGGTCATGCCGGAGGTCATCGCCCCGTCGCCCACGACGCAGACCACCTTGTGGTGTTGCTCCGCAAGGTCCCGCGCCACCGCCATGCCGATCGCCGCCGATACCCCCGTGCCGGCGTGCCCCGCATTGAACGTGTCGTAGATGCTCTCTTCGCGCTTGCAGAAGCCGCTGAGCCCACCGTACTGCCGCAACGTATGGAAGTGCTCGCGCCTGCCCGTCAGCAGCTTGTGAGCGTAGGCCTGGTTGCTGGTGTCCCACACGATCTTGTCCTTGGGCGTGTCCAGCAGGTAGTGCAACGCCAAGGTGAGCTCCACCACGCCGAGGTTCGAGGCCAGATGCCCCCCGACAGCGGACGTCACCGAGATGATCTGCTCGCGGATCTCCTCGGCCAACAGAGGCAGTTGATCAACCGGCACCCGTTTCAAATCGGCCGGGCTGTCAATCGTCTTCAGGATGGACATCTCTTAAAATCCCTCCAAAAAATCGAGCCATTCTCACACAGCAATGCCTGAGAGTCAAGGAAGCCGCTCGATGAATCGCGGCAAAAACACCGAGATCCCGGCGTAGGCAAGGACCGCATTCAGTCCGAGATTGCGGTCACCGATATTTCCATTCGAGATGTGATGGAAACGAACGCCGATCGTCAGGGCGACTCTCTCCGTCGCGAAGTAGTGGAGGCCTGGACCGAGCTCCAAGACGAAATTAAACGGCGTACTTTGCTCCGGAATACGCGGAGCCAGATTCGTCCACAGCATGCCCAGACCGACATCCCAGTAGGGCATCCACCGCCCGAACGAGAGGAAATTGTATTTCAACACGAGAGAGCCGCCGGCTGCTGACGCCGCAAACGGCTTGAAGTAGTGCGCGTACAACGGTTCAAGGAGGAGTTCCAGGTTCCCCGTGAAGAACCCTCTGCCTACCTCGGGGGTCAGCACCATTCCGATTCGTGGAAGGACATAAAGGGCACTGCGGTTGCTCGAGAGGGACGTAAACGTACCATTCCCTTGGAGATACCCTGTCACCAACCCGGCCTCGATGGTGCCAGCGCGCACGATCGCGCGGGCCTGGGGTGAATCCTCCGCTTGGGCATCAGAAGCAACGGCCATCGCCGTTCCGACGAGCACGAGCACCCACGCCAGCGGCAGCCATCTCATTTCTGCTCCTTTCGGCTATCTAGGTCTGTGCTAGAAGGGAAAGTCCAGCCCCGCGAAGACGGCCTGTCCCTCGTTGCCCGTCGCAAAATCCACCCGGCCCACCACATTGGGACGTGAGATCGCCCGAAACCCGATCCCGGGATTGGCTTCATACTGGGAGAAGGATCTGTAACGGAACGTGTTAGTCACCTTGCCGATATCGAGGAAAGGGGCCGTCTCCACTTCGGCTATGGTTCCGAAGATCCGCAAGTGAAACAATTGAATCCGCTCCTCAAAGTTAAAGACAAGGGAGTGGTTGTCAACGAACCGGCCCACGCCGAAGGCGCGCAAGGTGTTCTGCCCTCCCAAACTGCTCCGCTCGAAGAAGGGAACCTCGTCGCCGCCGACCGTGGCTTCCAGTCTGCCTCTAAAGACGAAGGTGTACTGCTTGCTGGCGTTCGGAAACAGAGTCCGGTATTCAATCCCATACCGACTGAATATCGTATTCGTACTGGCCGTGAGGGTCTGCGCCAGTTCCGCAAACATCGAAAAGTAGTGACCGATCGTTGGCGTCACCGTGTCGTCTCGTGTGTCGTTCAAGTAAGCCAGCTTGTGGCCCCACACCGTCCCCCCGCCCGTCCCTTTGATAGCGGGAAACACCGGTTGCGTGAAGGGGAGGTCCGGCACCACGCCCGGCTGGATCTCGACGTTGCGGATCCGCTCGGTCCAGAGCACCCGCTGGGCCGGTCCGACGTAGAACCCTGCCGTGATATGGCCAAGCAGCTCGCGGTCGGTGTAGTTGGTCTCCTGTGCCGGCGAGGTCTGGCTTCCGATGCCGAAGAACCGCGCCGTTGCGTTCTTGAAGAACCCAACATTCGTCTCCAGACTAAAGCGGCCTCCCGGCAGGAAGAGATTCCGATAGCTGTAGAGGAACTTCCGCTCGGTCTTCTCTGTGTACGATGCGGTGAGCTTGTACTCCTGGCCTCGCGTCGGATACTGGTAGATATTGATCGTCGCGCGCGCGCCCACGAACTCGTTGTGGATGAACATCGGCGCGATGATCTGGGTGACGCGCTGCTCTTCGTCTGCGAAAATGTACGGGACGATCACCCCGACGTCCACGCCGTCGTTCTTCGACGTCGCGACGGCCGGAATCACGAAATAGGATCGCTCTTCGGCGGATGCTGGAGATGGAGACAGCAGAGCCGGCGCCATGGCGCACAGCGCCACGAGCCCGGCACGGCGAAGGCGACGTGCCACCTAAACTCATCGGCTCCGGGCCGAATCGTCGCCAGCAGGAACAGGGGCTTTGATGTGCTGCGCCTTCTCCCGAAGCTGCTTGGTCAGCTCGGCAAACGAATCCTTGCGGATGATCCTTTTGAACTGTTCGCGATAGTTCTGGACCAGGCCGGTGCCCTCCACCACCACGTCATAGACACGCCAGTCCCCCGACGCCATCTCCATCTTATAGATGATGTCCACTGAGGTTTTGCCGTTGTCGATCTTCGTATAGACTTCCGCGTACTCGCCATCGACGATCTCTTTGAGGTATTGCACCTTCTCTCCGGTGTAGTTCTCGATTCTCCCTAAATACGTGTTGGCCAAGAGGGTCTGGAAGGAGGCCGCAAAATCTTTCTGCTCCTCAGGCGTCCGCTTGTTCCACTCGGCTCCCAGGGCCCGCCGCGACATTTCGAGAAAATTGAATCTCTGGGCGATCGTCTGTTCCAGCAGCTTCCGTCGCTCTTCCTTCTTCTCGGGTTTCTTCCACGCCGGGTCCTCGAGAATACGCACCACCTCATCGACGGACTTCCTGACCGCATCTGTGGGAGGCCCTGCCCATGCCGTCCCGCCGAGCAGCCCTCCCCCTACCAAGCCACTGATCAGGAGAGCAGCCCAGAAATTTTTATACCGTTGCATGACGAATCTCCTCTTGCACTGTCAGCATGACAGACCAGACGACAGCCTCACTTGACGTTGCCATGAATAAACTCTCCGATCAACGATTCCAGATCCACACCTGATTCGGTGTCGCGGATCTTGCTTCCCGGCGGCAGTTCTTTCTGCGACCCGCCGGGCGAGATCGACACGTACTTGTCGCCGATCAGCCCGCGTGTCTTGATCGACGCGATGGCATCGCCGTAAATCTTCACGCCAGGATGGAGAGACAACACCACGAGCGCCCGGTCTTCCTTCAGCCAGATCCGCTTCACATGGCCGACCTGCACCCCCGCGATCTCCACGGCCGCGCCCGGCTTGAGTCCCGCGACGGAATCGAATTCCGCTTGGAGCTCAATCTGATTCCCGCCCCCGATGACTTCCAGCTTGCCGAGCTTGATCGCCATGTACGCCAAGGCGGTGATGCCGACGAGGACGAAGACCCCGACGATGAGTTCCAGTTTCGTGTCATGCATGGGTACCGGGCCTCCTGGACTCCCCGGAGGTGACAACTTCGGGCCTGGGCCCGACAGCAATGAACTCCCGCACGGCGGGATGCCGGGTCCGCTGGAACTCTTCCGACGGCGCCATCTCGACGATCACCCCGTCCAACAGCATCGCGACGTAATCCGAGATACCGAAGATTTCGGGGATCTCGTGGCTCACCATGACGGCCGTGAACCCGAACTTCCGCTGGGTCTCGACGATCAGATCATTGATGGTTCGCGCCAGGAGGGGATCCAGGCCGGTGGTGGGCTCGTCGAACAGGATGATTTCCGGACCCATGACGAGCGCACGGGCCAACCCGGCCCGCTTCCGCATACCGCCGCTGAGTTCCGCGGGGAACTTGTGCCCCATGCCTGTGAGTCCGACCGCCTCCAGCATCTCAAGGACCTTCCGTTCGATCTCCGCTTCTTTCATTTTTGTCTTCTCCCGCAAGGGAAAGGCAACGTTTTCAAAAACGTTGAGCGAGTCGAACAGCGCCGCGCTCTGGAACAGCATTGCAAATTTCTTCCGCACCTCGTTCAGCTCATGCGAGCCCAGCTTGGTGATATCGATCTCGTCCACCAGCACCTGCCCACGATCCGGCTTCAGAAGCCCGATCATGTGCTTGAGCAACACACTCTTGCCGCCGCCGCTCTTGCCGATCACCGTGGTGACCTTCCCCCTGGGCACATCCAGATCCACTCCTTGCAGGACTGGCTGCCCCCCGAGCGTCTTTTCCACCCCTCTGAGACGAATCACCGGCGTGGATGCAGCGCCTGCGGCTTTCGTAGCCGCGAATTCTTGGCCGAGCGGCGTTTTCATAGAACTCACATTAAGACCGAGGTCACAAAATAGTCCCAGACGAGGATGAGCACGGAGGACAGCACCACCGCCTCGGTCGTGGCGGTTCCCAATCCTTCGGCGCTCATCGTTGTATTGTACCCTTTATACGTGCAGACCCAGGACACGATCACGCCGAAGCTGATGGCCTTGAGAAAACCGCCGTAGACGTCCTTCCACTCCACGCTGGATTCCATCGAGCTGGTATAGGCGCCCGAGCTCACTCCCAGCAATTCGACGCCGACCAGATAGCCGCCGTAAATGCCGATAAGGTCGAAAATCGAGCAGAGCATGGGCATGACGAGAACGCTGGCCAGCACTTTGGGCGCGATCAGGTACTGCATGGGGTTAACCGCCATCGTGTCCAGCGCGTCGATCTGCTCGGTGATGCGCATGATGCCGATCTCCGCCGTCATGGCAGAGCCCGCCCGTCCCGTCACCATCAGCGCCGACAGCACCGGCCCCAGTTCCCGGATGATGCTCAGGGCCACGGCCGAGCCCAGCCACCCTTCCGCGCCGAACTTCCGCAGCGAGTAGTACCCCTGTAACCCCAACACCATCCCGGTAAAGGCGCCCGTCAGCACGATCACGAAGAGGGATTTCACCCCGATGAAGTGGATCTGCTTCAGCACCTGCAGGAACCGGAATGGGGGCCGCACCATCCAGGCCACCGTGCTGATCAGGAAGACCATCATGCGGCCCATCTCGCCGACGAGTCCCAAGGTGGTCCGACCGAATCCGGCGACGGCAGAGGCGACCATCAGTGCGCTCCCATCGTCAGGGTCGCTTCCGCATCAGGAGGCGGAAGCTGTGATTCGAGCACGAGAACCAACGCGCAGAAGAACCTTCTTAGACTTTCCGAGGCCTGGTCCGCATGGCGCTTCATCTCATAGAGTCCATAAAGAATGGACGGGTGCTTCACGACCTTGAGAAGACAGCGAAATGACCCAAACGGTGAGAACCACAGGTTGAAATCCATAGGCAGATCGTCTCCGACTCGATCTGATATGGCGCGAACCACGAGAAACGGAATGCCGGCCGTGGTGGCCGCTTTGGCGATAACGGCACTCTCCATATCGACCGCAACGGCTCCGCTGACTCCTCCGAGCGCCTGCTTCTCGCTAGCTCGCCAGAGCACGTGTTTCACGGTGACAACGGGCCCCTGGGTCCATCCTGTCCCAGCGTTGCGGGCAGCCACCCTTGCGCTCCCGAGCCAAGCAGGGTTCGCCTGAATCGCCGTATGAGATTCTTCCTCGGTCCAATCAACGACAGTGGTGCCGAGGATAACTTCTCCCACAGCCGCAATCCCAAGCGCGCCCGCATACCCTGTCGAGATCAGCGCATCCGGCGCGAGTGCGAGCAAAGCCATCTCACTGGCCTTCCGCGCGCGTTCGGGACCAACACCAGTCTCAATCAGATGGAGTTCTACCCCCCCAACCTGCCCGACTTGATGGGGGAACGATCCAAGGTGGTCACGTTGTCTCTGACCGAACAAGCCGAACACACTCTCAACGGGCGCCAACTCGCGCGCGGAAGCGGCCAGCACGGCGAGGCGTCGCATCGGCTATGCCTCGAAGCGGAACCGGCCGTGCTGACGATTCCGCTCCCGGTTCTCGTCCGCGCGGGTCCGTCCGCGCGCCTTGAGCGACCGGTACATGGACAAGGCCCAGAGGGGGAAATACTGACAGTAGCCGTGGTAGCGCAGATAGAAGACGCGCGGAAACCCCGTGCCGGTATGCTTGCATTCAGACCAGAAGCCTTGCGCGTCCTGCTGCCGGAGTAGGTAGTTCACGCCGCGCAACACGCTGAGCGAATCCACCTCGCCGGCGCAGAGGAGCGCGAGCAGCGCCCACGCGGTCTGGGACGGCGTGCTTTCGCCCACCCCATGCGCGTCGGCCTCGGCGTATGAGCGACAGGACTCGCCCCACCCGCCGTCCGGATTCTGCTTCGAGACGAGCCACGTCACCGCCCGGCGGACGTACCTGGCCCGCATGTCCTCGCCGATCGCCTTCAACCCGGCGAGCACGGACCATGTCCCATAAACGTAATTGACGCCCCATCGCCCGTACCAGGACCCGTCGGCCTCCTGGTTCTTCCACAGAAAGCGCAGGGCCCGCACGGCCGCCGGATGCCTCATGTCGAACCCCAGCGCCCCCAGCATTTCCAGTTCGCGCCCCGTGAGGTCGGCCGTGCTGGGATCAAGCAGCGCCCGGTGGTCGGCGAAGGGAATCTGGTTCAAGAACATCCTGTTGTTGTCCTTGTCATACGCGCCCCACCCGCCGTCGCTGCCCTGCATGGCCAGCGTCCAGCGCATCCCGCGCCGCATGCCGTCCCGCTGGGCGTCCCATTCCGGCATCTTGATCCTCGAGAGCGCCATCACCACCACGGCCGTATCATCGTTGTCCGGATAGAACTCGTTCTCGAACTGGAAAGACCAACCACCCGGCTCGGCCGTCGGCGACGACACGATCCAGTCGCCGACCTTCCGGCACTGCTGGGAGAGGGTCCAGCGGGCGGCCTTCACCAGCGCCGGGTGATCTTGCGGGAGCCCGCTCTCGATCAGGGCGTTGATGGTCAATGGGGTGTCCCAGACCGGAGAAAAGCAGGGCTGCAGGTGCATGGCGTCCCCCTCGTGCACCTCCAGCGCCTCGATCTTGCGCAAGGCCTTGCGCACCAGCAGGTGATCCACCTCGTACCCCAGGCAACGCAGCGCCAAGACCGAGTTGGCCATCGCCGGATAGATGGCTCCCAACCCGCCTTCACCCTCCATCCGCTTGAGCATCCATTGCTCGGCGCGCGCAATGGCTTTCTTGCGGAGTCCCTGCGGGACGACCCGCTCGTAGAATCTCAGGAGGCCATCCAGCGCGATGAAGAAGTTACGCCAGGTGAGCAACCGGCGATCCATGCGGAACGGGGGCTCGCACCGGAAGTTGACCCACTCGCGTGCCGTCAAGTACAGCTCGTCGATGCCCTGCTCTTTCGGAATCCGACAGACGGGCTTGTAGTGGAAGATGATCAGCAACGGCGTCAGCACCGTCCGGGACCAATAGGAGAGCGCATACAGACTGAAGAGGAACCCGGGCGGCAGCAGGACAATCTCCGCTGGCATCGACGGGATCCCGCGCCAGTCATACTGGTCCAAAAGCGCCAGCGCGATCTTCGTGAACACGTTCGCCCCGACGACGCCGCCTTTGTTCAGGATCATCGTGCGGGCCTTCTCCATAAAGGGCTCGGCGGCCGACACGCCGCAGAGCTTCAACGCGAAATAGGCCTTCACCGACGCGCTGATCTCGGGCGGCCCACCGAAGTAGATCGGCCACCCGCCTTCAGGCACCTGGGCGTCAATCAGGTAGCGCACGGCCTTTCGCTGTTTCTCCGGATCCACGAGGCCCAGGAACCGGCGCAGCATGAGGTACTCGGCAGTCAGCGTCGTGTCGGCTTCCAGCTCATAGGCCCAGTACCCTGCCTCCGCCTGGCGCTGCAACAGCCACTGTTGGCTTCGCTTGATGGCCACGTCAACGGCATCGCCTTTGTGAGCGATGCTCTGGCCGGAACCCTGTCCTGGATCGTGAGGCCGCTGGACGGCCGGATCAGACAGAAACAGGTTGGGGTTGCCACCGACAAGCCGGAGGAGCCGCTTGGCCTTCTGCCGGGCCTGCTGCTGAACACGCTCCGGCGCGACAGACAAGATTTTCTCGGACCAGTTGGTCAACAGACCGAGCAACCGCTTCATGATGTCCTTGGATGTCCTTGGGTCGAGCGTGATTAGAATCGTCCGCCTAATGGCTTCTGAGGAAGGCCAATGGGGACGCATTGAGGGGCCAGTATATAGCAGACGGGCCACAGAGTGTCAAGCGCAGGTCCGACGGAACCATCTTAATTTTCAGAGGGTTTCTGACTGGGGGGACGGTCGCTCGCTCTTCCCTTGACAAGCTCGCTCTGGCGGGTGTTTTAATCGTATCAGCTGGGAGACACAATGCCCAAAGACCTCTATTCAACCCTCGGGGTCACGCGCACGGAAAGCCTGCACGGCATTCGGGAGGCGTTTCGGAAATTAGCCAAGCGCTACCATCCGGATCATGCGGGCCAACGAGGCACGCCGAAGTTTCAGGAAATCCTGAACGCGTACACGGTCCTGTCCGATCCAGAGAAGCGGAAGCGCTACAACGATAGCCTCGCCCGGCGTTCCTCAGATTCAGAACCGATCATCGTCTCCAGGAGATCATCGTCGAGAACCCGCCCGCCGCACTTCGGCCCGATTCCTCAGGAGCCCCCCTTCCGACGATTCTCGGCTGAATCGTTCTTCGGCCCGGGCTGGGAAGGGCCGGCATTCGACTGTCTCGACTTTACGGTGTCGCTCTCCCCAGCCGATGCGGCAGAAGGCGCGACCATCTGGCTGCCCCTGCCGATCCGCTATCTGTGTCCGGCGTGCAGCGGGACGGAGGAACAGTGGCCCTTCCCCTGCGGCTTCTGCCAGCAGACCGGGGTGATTCATCACGAACGCGAGTTTCGTGTCCAACTTCCACCCGGCATTCCGTACCGCACGCTCGTTGAGATACCAGCCGGCAGGCTGGGCACCCACTACCGCGTGCGGCTCTTCGTGACGGTCGACGCTCCCGATTGAAAGGAAGAAGAGAAACGAAGTTAGATGTGACGCCCGGTGTAGAGGTTCACGATGGCTCGCGCAAGCCGTTCCATTTCTCTCTCTTGGATGCGGACAAACTCCACCCCAATCGACTTATCCATAACGAATCGAACCACTGCAGCTTCAATCTCAAACAGCGGTTGATCGTCAGACTTAAGGATCCTGAGACGCAGAAGCTCTCCGTGGGGGATCGGGGTGGGAGTCTCTATCGTGCAACCCAGTCTAGACAGGTTGACCACGGTTCCCTCACCTGACACCTGCTGGCCGGAGAAGGTCAGTTGGAATCGAACCGGAATCCGTACATACTCCCGACGGCCGTAGTAGCTGACGAAACGGTCCCACCACCATTGAAAAGCGAGAAATCGGTGCGTGCAGAGTTGGCAGCGAAAGGGATAGATGCAGAAGACGCTCAAAAGAGCCTCGATCCAGCCATGGCGTGGAGACTGCTGAACCAGGTTCTTTCTACACTTAGGACAATGCATCAGCCTCATCGGTAATCCTCCGTGACCGTCGTGTGTCGCCTGTCCACGAAGCTAGATCTAGAGTACCGCAGGCCGTCCGGTTTGAAAAGATAGGGTCGTTGTTCCGCATACGGCTCGAACGCGACGGCTAGTACGTCGGCGCAAGGAGCTTGTTGAGGCGGACGGAGATCATGGAAGAGACGCCGGGCTCTTCCATCGTGACCCCGTAGAGCGCGTCCGCCATTTCCATCGTCTGCTTGCAGTGCGTGATGACGATGAACTGGGTCCGCGCGGCCAGTTCGCGCAGCACCCGCGTGAATCGCAGAGTGTTCTCCTCGTCCAGTGGCGCGTCAATCTCATCGAGGACGCAGAACGGAGTGGGGCGTATCAGAAAGCTCGCGAAGATGAGCGCCATCGCGGTCAGCGCCCGCTCCCCGCCCGACAGCATCGCGATGTTCTTCAGCCGCTTGCCGGGAGGCTGAGCCACGATGTCCACGCCCGGCTCGTTTGTTTCCTCATCCTCCATCAGAATCAGCTCGGCCCGTCCCCCCCCGAAGAACGTCTGGAACATCTCGTCGAACTTCCCCTGGAGGTTCTGGAAGGTCTCCATGAACAAGTGTCTCGTGGTGCGGTTAATGCGGGCGATGATGGATTTCAGCGAGGCGATGGACTGGGTCAGGTCTTGGTCCTGCGCTGTCAGGAAGCGGAGGCGCTCCTCCATCTCGCGATGCTCGTCGATGGCCATCACGTTGACGGGACCCAATTCGGATAGCCGCCGGCGCCGCTGCGCCAGCGTGTCCTTGATCGTCTCGATCCTCTCCGCGTCGGGCTCGCCGACTTCGGCCGCGGCCCCTTCGAAATTGAGGGCATAGGTGCCCGTCAGCATCGCCTCGAAGCCTTCCAACCGGGTCTGGGCCTCCACGCGGCGCAGGCGGATCGCCTCCTGCTGTTTGTGCAGCTCGTCCAGGGCATGCCGAAGCCGCGTCCACTCGGCTTCGAGCGCGCGGACCCTGGCGACGCGGCTCGCCTGCGACTCCTGGGCCCCCACCAGCCGCTGCCGGATGTCCCGGATGGCTGCGTCGAAGGCGGGCACGCTCGCCTTGACCTGGCAACGCTCGTCCAGGGCGGCGGTCCCGGCGGCTTTTATCTTGAGCTTCTCCGTCTCCAACTCAGAGAGCCGGCCTTCACAGACCGCCGCGGCAGCTTCGAGGCGCGCTTTCTCGTTCCGCGCTTGGTCGAGGCGATCTTGCAGCCCCGCGACCTCCACGCGAAGATCGGCCACCGCCGCCTGTCGCTTCTCGACCTCCGCCTGAGCGGCAGTGACCGCGTCCTGTTGCGACAGCAAGGACTGTTCGGTCTTGGCTCGTTCGCGGTCCAGGCGCCGGAGGTCGTCCGCGACCGCCTGCTCGGCCCCGGCAAAGACGCCCAGTTCGGTCTCAGCCTCTTCCCGCTCGGACTGGAACAGTGCGATCGTATGATTCCACCGGGCGACGTCCTGCTCACCCCGCTGCTCATCCTTCCGTTCGCCGACCAGCGCCATCTCCAGCGTGTGGATCTCCGCCTCCAGCGACTCCACCCGTTGCGTCTTCGTGGTCAGGACGGCCCGGAATGCGTCCCGGTTCGTCTGCGTGGCGAGCAGCTCTTGCTCCAGTACTTTCATCCTGGCAGTCAGATCCCGGAGTTCGCGCTCGCGGCTCATGGCCCCTACCGCTACACCCGCCGGGCCTCCACTGACGATACCGTCAGGCGTCAGGACTTCGCCGTCCAGCGTCACCAGCAACGCCTGCCGGTCCTCCGTCATGGACTGCCACAGGCCATGCGCCTGCTCCAGCGCCTCCACCACCACCACACCAGCCAGGAGATGGGCGACGAGGTCCTCATGCCCCCCGCGCGGGGTCACCAGATCCTGCGCCGGCCCCACAACACCGGCACCCTGCCAGCGCGTGGACGCATGCGCCCCCCATACGCGTGGCCGCTTGGGTACGAACGTCCCACCGGTCGTTCCCTGCGCCTTGAGCACCCGCAGTGCCTTGACCGCTTCCGATGGTCCTTCGACGAGCCGGCCCAGCAGGCGATGGCCCAGGACTGCCTCGATGGCACGCTCATAGACTTGAGGAACGGAGAGAACCTGGGCCACGGTACCTTTCAGGCTGGCTGCAGCGCCGGGGTCCCCTCCCACCACATCGCGCGCCACCGCCTGCAGGACCTTCTGACGGCCGACCGCCACCGCTTTTTCTTCCTGCAGACGAACCAGCCGTTGCTCAGCCTCGTCAAGCTGGCCTCGGACGCGCACGACTTCCTCCGCGAAACTCGCTCGGGTGCTCTGGGCCTTCGCCAGTTGCGCTTCGAGCTTTCGGCGCCGCTCGATACATGCTGCGAGCACGGTCGAGGCCAGCTCCAGCTTCGAAACGGCCTGGAACCGCTCCTGTTCCACGCACTCGATCCGCCGGCGGAGTTCCGCCGCACGAGCCCGATCGCTGGCCAGTCGATTGTTCGAGTCAGTGGCGGCAATCGCCTGATCCATGACGGCTTTCCGCGCGGCATCGAGCGCGGCCTGGTTGCCGTGATGGCCCCGCACGGCTTCGGCCAGCACCGCCTCGGACTCCGCGGCGACACCGGACCGGAGAGCGAGTTCCTTGGTCAACTGCGCGAGGCGGGCGCTGAGGCGGGCGAGGTGATCGGTCGACTCCTGCTGCTCTTGCTTGAGGCGCTCGATATCGGCCTGCACGCGGGCCTGCTGCTCGTCGAGCAGGGACGCACGCTGGGCCAGCAACTCGAGCGTGGCGGCGGCCTGCGCCAACTTCGCTTCCGCCTGGGCGACCTGCTCGCGCAGCCCGGTCAGTGTCGCCTCCCCCTCCGTCACGCCGAGCTGGTGGGTCTCCACCTCGTTCGCAAGGCGCGCGACCGCAGCGGCCTCGGCGCTTTCACGCAGGGCGAGTTCGCCCAGGACCCGGTCGGCTTCCTCGCGCTCGTGGAGCACCGCCCGGTAATCGTGGAGGAGGACGGTGAGCTCGAGACGCCGGACTTCCTGCCGGAGCGCCTGAAACTGTTCGGCTGCCCGCGCCTGCCGTTCCAGGGCCGCCAGCTGGCGTCTGACCTCATTAATAATGTCGCGGACGCGTACCAGGTTCTGACTGGTGGCCTCCAGCTTCCGCAACGCCTCGGCCTTTTGTTTCTTGTAGCGGATGATCCCGGCTGTCTCTTCGATCAACTCGCGCCGCTCGACCGGCGACGCCTTCAGCACACGATCAATCCGGCCCTGCTCGATGGCCGTATGCCCTTTGCTGCCAGCGCGCGTGTCGAGCAGCAGGCTGCGGATGTCTTTCAAGCGGCAGGGCGCCTTATTGATGAGGTACTCGCTCACGCCGTCGCGGAACAGCCGGCGCGTCACCATCACCTCTTGGCATTCCCCGAGCGCAAATGGCAGTGGCGCGGCCTCGCCGTCACCATTGCCGTTGCCGTGTGACGTTCCATCAACATCGCCGAGGATGAGGGAAACTTCGGTCATGCCCAGAGGCTGGCGGGTCTCGGTCCCGTTGAAGATAACGTCCTCCATCCGTTCGCTGCGCAGGGCCTTGGTGCTCTGCTCGCCCAGGACCCAGAGGACCGCATCGAGGATGTTGCTCTTGCCAACCCCGTTCGGCCCGACGACGGCCGTGATCCCGGGTTGGAAGCTCACCTGAGCCTCCACGAAGGACTTAAACCCTCGCATCTCCAACCGCATCAAATACATAGGCTTCCTGCTCTACCTAGGGGCGCTGTCCATAGAATTCGCCCTTGGAGGAAAGCCACTACCATATCTTGTAGGGAAATGCAAATAAAAACACAGCCTGATGGGGCGGCGATGTCAAGATATCGGACTGGTTGCCGGGCGGCCAGTGTGTTAGGTACAACCAACCGTGATGGGCCACCCCTTTCGACTCGCCTCGCTCGCGCTCGCCGGATGGCTGGGCGCCGGTGTTGCTCAGCCCCTGCTGGCTGAGGAGAGTGCCCAGCCATTTCAAGAATGGCAGATTCTGGAAGTGAAGACCAGCCGCCCGATCAGTTTCACGGATTTGCTCACTGACTTGGCGACCGTGGACGTGATCTACATTGGCGAGGAGCACAGCCATCGCTCGCATATTGAAGCCGCCCTGCGCATCCTGCAGGCGCTCATCGACCGCAACCAGAAGCCGGCGCTGGGCCTGGAGATGTTCGGGTGGGATGGGCAGGCCGGTCTGGATCACTATTTGGCGGAATCGGACATGGCGCCCGATCTGTTTCTCCAAGAAGCTCACTGGAAAGAGAACTGGGGCGGCGCTTACAACGACTATGCGCCGCTCATCGACTTCGCCCGCTCCCACCACTTGCCCGTGTTCGCCTTGAACCCGCCCAAGCCGCTCGTGCGCCGGGTGGCGAAGGAAGGTTTCCTGCGCGCCTCGAAGGATCCCGAGATGCTGCGCTGGCAGATGCGCGATGAAGTCCTCTCCGACGAGCCCGCCTATCGCGAGATCATCGTGTCACAGCTCCGGGCCTGCCACAGCGGCCTCTCCGAAGAAGCCTACCAGCGCATGTACGAGGCCGCCGTGTTTCGGGACGAAGGCATGGCCAAGACGATCTCCGACTATCTCAGCCGTCGTGCGCCCGGTGTTGGACCGGTGGTCAGTTACACTGGCGGCGGCCATATCCAGTACCGACTGCCGGTTCCTAACCGTGTTCTCCGACGGCAGAACGGCTCTCTTCGACAGCGCACCCTTTACCTCACGTCGTATGAGCCCAAGCGTCAGGATGAAATCCGCACGCTCCTGGACCAATCGATCGCGGATTACGTCTGGCTGACTCCAGTCAGCGCGCAGGGCGCCCCGCGACGCTGCCTCTAGCCGCCCTAGAACACGATCGTGTACTGGAGGCGGAACCGGTTCTCGATCAACGTCACAGCCCCGCTGAGAGTATCCGCCGCGCTGAGATGTGTGGTGATCACGCCATAGTCGAACTGCAACTTATGCTCATGGCCGTTGAGGTACCAGTTCACACCGCCAACGCCGGATGTCATGAGGTCCTGCGCTGCCCGGGTGTCCGGGTCCATTGCGCTCCACCGCCCGACCACCTCCAGCGTCCCCGGCAGAATGAAATAGCCGGCCTGGACGTAGTACCCCGTCGCGTTCCCGATCTGTTTGGACGGGTCGTGGGTGTTGACATTCCGGACGAAACCTTCCCCTTGGAGGGAGAAGCCCCTGTATTTGAACACGAAGTCCACGCCCGTCGTCCCGATATCCACGATTCCCTGATTGAGCAGCCGCCCGTTGCCCAATAAAGCAATTGCCGTGGAGATCTGCGTGCTGCCTCCGGGCTCCGTGGCGGTGGTTTGAAGCCCGGCGTTGTAGCCGTAACTCGCACCCACAGCTAATTGCGGGGTCAGCGAGTACGCCAGATCTCCCTCAGGATAGCCTGGTTTTCCCATCAGATCAGCCGTGATCCGGCCGACATACATCAATTCATTGGCATTGCCCGGTGTGCTCAGGCCGAGCCTGTTCATATTGATGCCCACCCCATTGAACACCCCGAAGGCATAATTGATCGGGTACTTATCCTGGTCGCTGAACAGCGTCACGCCCTGGTCCCGCCGATCGATCACGTTGGGGACAAAGGCCTCGGCCACGAAACCCCGGTCCACAAACTGAAGCAGCGCGGAGGAGAAGAACTCCTGACGGCCGAAGTGCGTGCGGAACTGGCCCACGCGGAGGTTGGCCCAAGGGATCTGCTTGAAGGTCAGATAGGAGTCGTAGAGCTGGGTCGTCGAGCGCGAGCCTCCCAATTGCGTAGTGGAATCGGCCGTGTCGTTCCGAAACTGCACGAAGTAATTAATGTCCGGGCTGAAGGCGAACCCTTCGAACACCAGCCGAGTGCGATGCACGCCGAAGATGTCCAGATCCTCGGCATGCTTCGTAGCCAAGGGTGTGCCGGCTGAGAAGGCGTTGGGATAATTCTTTGGATCCCCGGTCGTGTTATACGCCGAGTTGAAGCGGCTATCGATGAACCGTGTCTGGATCCGGATCCGGATCTTCATCCGGAACTTGTCCTTGAACTGCGTGTAGAGCCCCCGATCGTAGCCGAACTTGATCCCCTTGCCAAGGTCCACCGTGTTGTCGCCATCGGCATCCTTGGCTGGAGGAGTTGCCTTCGGCGCTTCCTCCGCCTGGCCGGCTTCCTTGAGCGCCTGGTCATACTCCTCCTGCGTAATCACGCCCTTCTTCAGCAGCAGTTTTAGTGCCGGATCCGCCGCGCCTGCAGGGATCGCCCCCCCAAGGAGCCAGGCAGCCACAACGAGTGCAGAAATCGTTGAGCGTCGCATGTTATTGTCTCCTTTATTGCCTAACTTAGTAAACTTATGTCCACAAAAAATACCTCTCTCAAGGATCCGGCACCGGCATCGTGTCGCGCTTGTCGCCCGCGAATGTCGGGGGAGGCGCCACGCCCCCGTTATCGTCGCTCGGCAGGGCAGCCAGTCTTCGCGTCGTGAAAAAGATGTATAACAGATAACTGTCTATCACAATCGCTAGAACCATCACGCTGTAGGCCCACGGGCTTGCCATCAACTTCACATCGATCAACACCCGCGAGAGACCAAACCCGACGACCCAGGCATCAAAGCTCATGCAGATGCGGCGAAACGTCTCGGCGTCGAGTCGTCGAATGAGGTAGGCGCCAAGCGGAATGCCAACGAGGACGCCCGGAATAATCATCACGAAGATGCTCTGGCTTTCCGCCGAAAACAGGCCGAGGTGGTAATACACGATGGCAGTCAGGCTCGACTCGGCCACGCGAATCAATCCGAGACCAGCCCGGAACTCTCGTTTGACCAGGCCTTGGTTGTTGAACAAAATCGCCAGGGGCGGGCCGGATACGGTGGTGACGGAATACAGGAAGCCGAGCCCCGTTCCGAAGGGGAGGCCGATAATCCGTTCCGACTGGATCGGCCTCCGTACACCGGCTGCCTGAACAAGGATGAGAGGAAGAAGAACAGAATAGGTGACAAACTTGATCCAGCCTGGATGCAGCGAGGTGAGAAGGTAGCTGCCGAGCGCAATACCGGGCAGCAGGCCGATGAGAATGGGATAGACCCGCTTCCATACAGCCGGAACGCTGGCCCTATTGATGAAGAGCACATAAAGGTTGATGAAGACTTCGATCAGAACCAGGGCGGGGTTCAGAATGCGATTGGTATAGAAAACGAGCGCGACCGGCACCGTGAGCGATGAAAATCCGTACCCAAGAGCCCCGTTCACGAAGGCTGCAAAGAACGTAATCCCCAAGAGCACGATCACGCTGATGTCAAATGAGGGCATGGTTTATCTCCAACGTTGGCGAGAGCTTCGAGCGACTGAAATGAAATCCTCCAGGCTGTAGTTGTCGAGAATACCGGCGATGGCATTTCGCACCTCGCCCATCGCATCCTGCAGCGGACAATAGGTCTTCTTTGCGTACGGGCAGTCGCGGCATTTCTTGTAGGCCGTCTTGCTGACACAGCCGATCGGGGCCAACGGGCCGTCCAAGATGCGGATGACCTGTCCCAGCGTGACCTTCGCCGGCGGCTTGATCAGGACATACCCCCCCTGCGCCCCACGGGCGCTGGCCAACAGCCCGGCGTGCTTGAGCGCCAGCAGGATCTGCTCGAGGAACACGATCGGGATGTTCTGCCGCTCGGCGATCTGATGCCGCCGGACCGGGGTCCCGCCATAGGCCTTGGTGAGCTCGATCAGGGCGCGCAGGGCGTACTCACTTTTCTTCGAAAAGCGCATGGATTTCTTTTAAAGTTTATAAAGTAAGTCGACATAGTACACATATGAGCAGTGCCCGTCAAGCGATTTTTCGGGGGCGGGCTCGGCACGTGACATCACCTTCCGGCTTCGTTATAATGCCGCCCCCGTAGCTGAAGACACGGGCCTCATTCGGACATTGCTCGGCCTGGCGTCAGGCGGACAAAAGGACACCCATGGAACTGGTTTTCCTCAGGCACGGATTGGCCGCGGACAGAGAAGAGTGGAAGGGCACCGATGAGGACCGCCCGCTGACGGCGGAGGGCGTGGACCGGACCAAAGAAGTGGTGCAGGGCCTCCGGGCCCTCAAGGTCCGCCCCGACGCCATCCTTTCGAGTCCCCTGTTGCGGGCCCGGGAAACGGCCGAGATCGCCAAGAAGGGGCTCATCACCGACGCGAAAGTCGAATTGGCGGACGAGCTGACCTCCTCAGCGGCACCGGATCAGCTCATCGCCCGACTCGCCGACCTGGCGGAAAAACCCGTGGTCCTCTGTGTCGGCCATGAGCCTCACATCAGCACGACCATCTCCGCGATGGTTTCGGGCAGGACAGCCGCCTCCTTCGACGTGAAGAAGGCCGGGGCCTGCTGCATCCGGTTCACCGGCATCCCGAAAGCCGGAGCCGGCACCATGTTGTGGCTCCTCCCGCCCAAGTTCCTGCGCCTCATCGCAACGCGATAAGGGAAGATTGCGGCGGCCCTAACTTGCGGACGGCTGCCCGCGCTCGCTGACGGTATCGCCGGTACTCCTTCTTCACCTCGCTCCGGCATGCCAGGTCCAACTTCTTGGCCAGCCGGCGGAACTGGTCCCGGTCGCAGTAATCGCCCAGGGTGCGCTGGAGCCGTTTGAGCGCGGCCACCATTCTGGGATCCCCCCGGCCCGCCTCGAGAGCGATCTCCTCCTGATAACGGAGCGACTTGATCAGCAAACGCAGACGATGGAGCTCCTTGCGCGTGGCCTCCGGTGACAAGCCGCGCAAGGCTGTATCCAGGCGCACAGCGCGATCCCGGCTGAGTGTGGCGAAGCGCTCAGCCAGAAAAGCGGAGGGTCGGCGCATCCGGGTGACCGACAAGCCGGCCAATCGCGTCCGGAGTATTTCCGGATAGCCGGCGCGCGCCACGGCCCACTCTTCATCCCGCACTGCCACGTCCGTGCGCGACCGATCAGGGACGGACGCCCCCCGACGCCGGAGGAACTGTTGAAAGACATACAGCGCCCGCAGGTCGCTCAGCCACGAGACACAGTCTGCCAGCCGAGCCGCGATCCGGGGCCGTTGCAGGAACTCTGCATAGGCCTGCAGTCGTCGCAGATGGGTCCGGAGGCGATGCACCGTCTCGGGATGGAAGGGTGGCTTCCGGAGCGCCCGCGCGAACGCGAGCGCGCGGGCACGCACCTCCATCACGCGCTTTTCGACGGCGCCGATCCCGACAACAGGAACAGGGACGGCGCCGACGGCTCGCCGCAACGGCATCGAACGTGCACGGCTCGCAGCTTGGATGGCTCTCTGCTTGATAGAAGACTCCTCTCGCACGAGAGTATACCGCCCTTGACCAGCCAAAAGTGCTTCGATACGCTGGATGCTGATGCGGAAGCCTCGCAAGATCAAACCGGCCGTTCGCCTCACGGCCAAACCTGCCCGTCCGCACGGAGGCAAACACGGAGCCAAAGGGTACAACCGCAAGAAGGCGAAGCTGCGCTGGCTGCGGGAAGAGCAAGAATAAAAGGACCAGGGATCCGGACGAACAGCCGTCAGCGGAACGCCTGGAAAATTAGCTTTGTCCCATAGGCCACCAGCCCCGCCCCGGGCAACGTGAACAGCCACGCGTAGACGATCCGCATCGTCACCCCCCAGCGCACCGCCGAGAGCCGCTTGACTGCACCCACTCCCATAATGGAGGACGTGATGGTATGCGTGGTGCTGACAGGCATGCCGAAATGTGCCGTCCCCAGCAGTATCAACGCCGCACTGGTCTCCGCCGCAAAACCATGGACCGGCTCCATCTTGATGATACGCATCCCCAACGTTTTGATGATGCGCCACCCCCCAGCCGCCGTCCCGAGCCCCATCGCGATGGCGCACGAGAGGAGGACCCAGGTCGGCACCGCGACATGGTCGAGGCGACCGGCCGACACCAGCGCGAGGGTGATGATCCCCATCGCTTTCTGCGCGTCGTTCGCGCCGTGACTGAACGCCATCAAGCTGGATGAGATGAGCTGCAGCCGTCGAAATGCTCGATTGGCCGCTCCACGCGGAACCCGAAAGACTACCCAGTAGGTTGTGAGAATGACCAGATACCCCAGCACGAACCCCACAAGCGGCGAAAACAGCATCGCCTCCAGTACCTTCTGCAGACCTGACAATTTGACGGCTGACATGCCGCTCTGCGCGAGCGCGCCGCCGATGATCCCGCCGATGAGGGCGTGAGACGAGCTCGTCGGGAGCCCCAGCATCAGGGTAAAGAGATTCCACGCAATCGCGCCAATTAGAGCGGCTGCGACGGTGGATTGCTGGATCAATGAGGCCTCGACGATCCCCCCGCCAATCATCTTGGCCACAGCGGTGGACATGAAGGCACCCGCAATATTCAAGACGGCGGCGAGCAGCACCGCGCGTCCAGGGGTCAGAACATGGGTTGAGACGACTGTGGCGATCGCATTGGCACTGTCGTGCCAGCCGTTCGAGAAATCGAACGCCAGGGCAAGGATCACGACGAGAACCAAAAGAAGGGTGGGATCAATCATGGTCGGGCGGAAAGTCTAATTGAACAGCGGTGGGAGTGGTGTGGGGCAGATCGTGTCAGGCATGCTTCAACAAAATGCGTTCGAGGATGTTGGCCACATCCTCACAGCGATCGGTGCCCTCCTCAAGACTCTCGTAAATCTCTTTCCACTTGATGACGGCCATCGGGTCCTTCTCGCCCTCGAACAAGCGGGCGATGGTGTCCCGCGTGATGCGATCCGCATCGTTCTCCAGGCTGTTGACCGTGACGAAGCAGGCGTTCAAATCGGTCGCCTTTCCCAATTGGGAGATGCCACGCCCGAGCTCCTCGCACGCACGGTAAATAATATCGGCTAGCTGGATCGCTTCATGCGTCGGTTTCTCGATTTTGTAAATGGCCATCCGGTCGGTGACCGCTTCGACACAATCCAGCACATCGTCGATCGCGCTGGCCAGCCCGTAAATGTCCTCCCGGTCGATCGGCGTGATGAAGGTCTGGTTCAATTTCCTGATGATCGTATGGGTGATGGCGTCCCCGGCCGACTCGATCCGCTTGATCTCTCGGGCTTTGCGGTCGACATCCTCGTAGGACTCCATCATCTCTTTCAAGCGGCGGCTGCCGAGGACCATGTTCTGCGCCGCCTCATTGAACATCTCGAAAAAGGCGGGCTCGCGCGGGAAAAGATTGAACATACAGGATGGCTCCGTGGAAGGGTTGTGCCTTGCCGAGTTCAGGCGGACGCCAGCATAACGTTTTCACCGGGATAAATCAACGTGGCAGGTCAGCGACCCGATTCGGACCGCTTTTCTTCAAACCACCCGTAGACACTAGGCAATACCACAAGCGTGAGCAGCGTGGAGGTGATAAGCCCGCCGATGACCACGGCCGCGAGTGGCCGCTGCACTTCCGACCCGATTCCGGCCGCTAGCAGGAGCGGGATCAATCCCAAGATGGCGAGACTGGCGGTCATCAGCACCGGCCGCAGCCGGCGTTCACAGCCCTTCACAAGGGCCTCCTCCAGAGGCAGCCCCTCCCGACGCAACTGGTTGATGTACGACACGAGCACGAGCCCGTTCAGCACCGCCACGCCGAACAGGGCGATGAACCCCACCGAGGCCGGCACGCTCAAGTACTGGCCGGACAACCACAACGACACCACACCGCCGATGAGCGCAAACGGCAGGTTCAGGATGATCAGCGCGGCGTAGCGGAACGCCTTAAAGGTTGAGTACAGCAAAAAGAAGATTAGGAGAATCGTCAGCGGCACGATGATCGCGAGCCGTCTCATCGCCCGCTGCATGTTCTCAAACGCGCCACCCCAGTCGATATAGTACCCTGTCGGCAAATTCAGCTCTTTGTCCAGTCGGACTTGGGCTTCTCTCACAAAACCCCCGATGTCTCGCCCCGCGACGTTGAGTCCTACCACGATCCGTCGCTTGACGTTCTCGCGGCTGATCTGGGGCGGTCCCTCACGGAACGCGATGGTGGCGAGTTGGGCCAAGGGAACCCGCGCCCCCGAGGGGGTGCTGACGAGAATGTTCCCAATGGCCTCTGGGCTATTCCGCCTGTCTTCGGGGAACCGCAGGATGAGCGCGAACCGTCGCTCAGCCTCAAAGACCCGGGTGGCCTCCTTGCCACCGATTGCCGTCTCGACGATCTCCTGAACATCAGCCACATTGACGCCGTACCGGGCCACCTTACGGCGATCAATTTCGATTGTTAGATATTGCTGGCCCGCCACCTGCTCCATCTTGATGTCCTGGGCGCCTCGGACTGTCGCCAGGATAGCCACGGCCTGCCCGGCCTTCTGGCGCAGCACCTCGATATCGTCCCCGAAGATCTTGACCGCGAGCTGCGTTTTGATCCCCGAGATGAGCTCGTCCACCCGCTCCTGGATCGGCATGGACATGAGGACAGTGATCCCGGGAATCTGAAGGAGCCGCTGTCGCATCTGGTCCACCAACCCCGCAGGCGTGTCCGCGGTTTTCCATTCGCTGACTGGCTTGAGCTGCACGATCTGATCGCTCTCGTTCTCCTCGATCGGGCTCGTGGCGATCTCGGCCCGGCCGATCTCCGCCACCGTGGTGATCACCTCGGGAAATTCCAGCACGGCGCGCTGGGTCTTGATCTCCACGTCGATAGACTCCTGCAAGGAGATGCTGGGCAGGCGCAGAACCTGCGGGGTGATGGCACCTTCATAGAGCATCGGGATGAATTCAGTCCCCAGAAACGGCACCAGGCTGAGGCTCCCGAGGAAAAGAACGCCAGCGATCGCCACGACCTGAGAGCGATGGCCTAGAGCCCAGCGAAGGACTGGCAGATAGACTCGCTTGATCCGGCCCAGGATCCACACATCTTCCTCATGCCCCCCTTTGAGGAAGAGTGAGCAGAGCACCGGCGAGAGTGTCAGCGAGACTCCAAGTGAAACGAAAAGCGCGAGCGCGGTCGTGTACGCGAGTGGGGAGAACAGCCGACCCTCCAAGCCTTGGAGCGTGAAGAGCGGAAGGAACACGATCACGATGATGGCGATGCCGAAGGCCACTGGCCGAGCCACCTCGCAAGCGGCCTCCAGGATGAGCGCCACCCGATCGAAGGCTTGGCCCTTTTGCTCCGAGAGGCGCTTGTAGATATTCTCCACAATGACCACCGAGCCATCCACGATCATCCCGATGGCCACAGCCAGGCCGCCCAGCGACATGAGATTCGCCGACAGATCCACCTGCCACATGCCAATGAAGGTCATGAGGGGCGCCAAGACCAAGGTCGCAGTCACGATCAGCGCGCTCCGGATGTTTCCCAAAAAAACAAAGAGAACAATGATGACAAGGACAATGCCTTCAGCCAGCGCCTTCGCCACGGTCCAGAGCGCGGCTTTGACGAGTTGCGTGCGGTCATAGAACGGCACCAGTCGTACGTCAAGGGGCAGGAGCTGTTTTTGGTAGATCTCATAGATCTTGACTTTGATGCCCTCCACCACGCGCTTGGCGTTGCCGCCCCGCTGCATGAGGATGATGCCGACAACCACCTCGCCCTTGCCGTCTTTGACCGCTGCCCCGTGGCGGACTTCATGGCCGATTTGCAACTCGGCGACATCTTTGACGTAGATAGGAATCCCCTTGTGTTCCTTGACCACGATGTCCCCGATGTCCTGAAGATTTTGGATCAGACCAACGCCCCGGACCAGGTATTGCTCGGAATGCTGCTCGAGAATATTCCCGCCTGCATTCGAATTGTTCCTCGCCACGCTCTCGAACACCTCACGCAGGGTCAAATCGAATTTCTTGAGCCTGTCCGGGTCCACCAGCACCTGATACTGCTTCACAAAGCCGCCGTGGGAGTTGATGTCCGCGACCCCAGGCGTGTTTTTGAGAAACGGACGCACCACCCAATCCTGCAAGGTTCGCATCTCCTGAAGGTCCGCTTGGGAAATAGACCACGGCGCCGCCGGGATGCCTTCTCCTGCCACCGGAGAGGCCACCTTTTCGACCGTATAACGGAAGACCTCTCCGAGACCGGTGGAGACCGGTCCCAGCACTGGCCCCACATCAACCGGCAGTACAGACTGAACGCTGATGAGCCGCTCCAGCACCAGTTGCCGGGCGAAATACACGTGCACATCGTCCCGAAAGACGACCGTGATCAGGGAGAGGCCGAACTTGGAGAGGGAGCGCAATTCGGTGAGTCCAGGCAGGCCCGTCATCTGGATCTCAATGGGGATCGTGATGAATCGCTCGACCTCGAGCGGAGAGCGTCCTGGAGCCTCGGTGATGATCTGCACCTGGATATTGGTGACGTCCGGAAACGCATCAATACTCAAGTTTTGGAGGGCGTACACTCCAAAGCCCGCCAGCATCAGCGCCAGCACCACCATCAGGATCCGCTGACGCAGAGCAAAGCCGATGAGCCAGGACGCCATGGTCAGCTCGCCTCCATTTCACCTTTGTTCAGCTCAGACTTGAGGGCAAAGGCCCCCTTCGTCACGATCCGCTCACCCTCGCTCAGCCCCTTCAGGACTGGTACCCGCCCCTGCACTGGGGGGCCGATTGTCACTTCGCGTGGTTCGAATCGGTCAGGAGCTGTTTGGACAAAGACGAGGTCTCTGCCTTTATCCTTCTGCACGGCACTGGAGGGGATACTCAGAACACGCTCCTCCGCCGTCGTCTCGATCGCGATCGTCGCGAACATTTCCGGCTTCAGCCGGCCATCGGGGTTGGGCACCTCTGAGCGGACTTTTACGGTTCGCGTCGCCGGCTCGATCACTTCACCGACATGCAAGATCACCCCTCGAAACTTTTCGTCCGGATAGGGTGTGACCTGGATTTCGACCGGCTGCCCCAATTGCACCTTCGGGATGTCTTTCTCGTGAACATCAGCCATCACCCAGAGACGGCGCAGGTCTGTGATCACAAACAGCACCGTCTTCGAGTCGACGACCTCACCCGTCGTCACGTTGCGCTTAATCACCGTTCCCTCAAGCGGAGATCTGATCGCCGCCTTGGAGTTGATCCGTTGCTCGCGCGCCAACAACCTCATCTCCGGCTGCGTCATGCCGAGCAGCACCAGCCGATCCGCGGTGGCCCAATGCTCGGCCCGCGCGGCCAGCGTCTCGCCCTCCCGGCGCTGGTACTCGCCGGTTCCGATCACCCTCGCCTCGAGCAGTTGCTGAGCCCGCTCTAGCGCGCGTTCGGCGACGCCCAGGCGCGCTTGGGCCTTCAGGTACTCGGATTGAGCCAAGCCCAACTCGGTGCTATCCACGCGCGCCAGAATCTGGCCGGGGCGGACCCGATCGCCAACCACCACGTTCACCTCGATCACGCGACCGGGGACAAGAGGACTGACATCCACGAGCCGCGTCTGATCCGCCTTCACCTCGCCGGGCACCCGCAACATGGCCCGATGAGGCTGGGGCTGGACCGTTTCGAATTCCAACCCCGCCTCTTTGATTCCTAGAGGGCTCAGTTGTACGAACGGAGGCTTGGACTTGCCTGGTGGAGCCGGCTTGGCTTGGGTACCTTGCTCTCCTTCGCAGCTCCAGAGTACGAGGACCGCGGCAAGCAACAATATCGTCGAGCGAATTGGCATACTCAATCTTGTGCTAGCCCAGTCACACGTTCAAGCTGGGCTTGCGCGACAGAGAGATCGTACAGTGCACCGTGATATTCCTGCAATGTGGCGCGCTGGACTCGCTGAGCATCCAAGAGATCAAGCAACCCCGATGCTCCTTGACGGAAACTGATCTGAGCGATCCGAAGAGCCTCCTCAGCCTGCTTGAGGAGCCCGGTTTCGAAGACGGCCAGTTGCTCGGCGGCGATCCGGTAGTTCTGGAATTCCTGGGTGATGGCCTTCGTCAACTCTGTCCGTGATCGTTCCAGGTCGGCTTCGGCCCGCCGTCCCTCCGCCATCGCCGTCGCGATTTTCCCCTGCCGCTGGTCCCAGATTGGAAGTGGTACGGAAAGGACGACGCCAAAGGTCTCCTTGTCCACATCTCGCAGGTACAACCCTCCGACCCCGACATCGGGAACGCGTGCTTGTCTTTCGAAACCGAGCTGATAGCGCCAGCGTTCCACCTCCCGCCGCTGGCGGACGACGGCTGGGTGTGTCTCCATCGCTCGTTCGATCAAGACAGGAAGGTCCGGCCAAGTCTTTGGGGAACTGAACTGCCCAGCCACCGTGAAGGACTTCGGAAGCACGTTCCCCAAGAGAGCATTCAATCCGGCGCGGGCAAGCTCCACTTGGCTGCGACGTTTGGCGAGCTCATTCTGAGCCTTGAGAAGCTCCACATCGGCCTTGACCAGCTCAAACGCCGGGGCTTCACCGGTCTTGACCCGAATTTCTACGGAACGGCGCAAATCCCTGACGGTCTCAAGATTACGGACCGCAAGCTCGACCTGCTTGTCGGCCAACAACACACGATAAAACGCGTCCTTAACCTCCGCCCTCAGGAAGAGCCGAAATCCTTCCGCATCAAGTCGTGCCGTTTCTACTTTGGATCGGGCCGCCTGGATGCGGGATTCCCGCTTGAAAGGCCATTCAAGCGGCTGTAGGAAGGTGGCCTGATACTCATTGCGCGCCGTCTCCGGTGAGATGCCGCGTGTCTCTCCCCGCCCCCCGGTGACTGTCGTGGTGGGATTGGGATAGGCACGAGCCGTCAACGCCTCTCCCCGACTCGCTTCCACACCAGCTAGTGAAGCCGCAAGGGACGGATTCCGCTGCTCAGCGAGGCCCAAGATTGCCTCTAGCGTAAACACCGCGGTTTCCTGGATCGGCATCTCGCCTCGAGCCTGTGACGGCAGCGCAACTACTACAGCAATACTCCAGAACACCCTGCTCACACATCTGTAGATAGTCCCCATCACTCCTCCCTCAACCTCCTCCATGAGATTGAATAACCCGATAACTCTCGCTAGGGGGATCATACCCCCAAGCCAACTGCCTACGTCAGAGGGAAAGGTTATGGATATTAAACGGGAGGAAGGAAGGGAAAACTGGGCAACAGTGTGAGGATAGCAACGGGGCCGTCACTAACTGGCCCTTGTGGAGTGAGTAAAGAAGCAAAGAAAACGAACTCAGCAAACAGGTCATCATCGAAGTCCGCCGACATGCTTGTCATCCAGCTCCCCTCGGCGATCACGTCGAGGCCTAAGAGTAGCGACCCTACTGCGAGCAGGAGCATTAGCACAAACACCCTGCGTCGCATGTTTGGCACCCATGTGGCCTGCATGTTTCCAACCTATCTGACACTGTCGGCTCCCGTCAAGTCCCGGCGGGATGCTCCAATCTATCTCGCCAGGCCTGCACCATGACCGGGTCCACATCCACCAGCACCACCGACTGCAGCGCCTGTGGGACAAACACCCGAATCTCCTTGATCATCATCGCGGCTGCATCCGCATGCGCCACGCCACCCACGCCGGTACCCATCCCCGGGATGGCCACCGAGGCAAAGCCGCGCGCATCCGCCAGCGCAAGCGCCGCCCGCGTGGCGAGCGCCACGTTCTGAGGATCGATCCGCATGGCCGGCTCGGGCATCGTAGGCGCATGGATGATAGCCTGGTACTTGGTGCGCCCTCCTGAGGTCACCACCGCACTGCCGACCGGAATCGGCGCCTGCCGCCGGGCTTCCTCATCCACCTCCGGTCCGGCCGCGCGCTTGATGACACCCGCCACCCCGCCGCCCATGATGCCAAGGCTGTTGGCGGCGTTCACGATCGCCTGTACGTCCACTTCCAGGATACTGCCCTGGACCACGCGAACCTGCATCCGCTGACCGCCCACCGTCAGAGCGAACCCCCTAGAGTCCCCCGATCGCGTACCGCAAGCGCGCCTCGGAAATCTTCGCGTCGTATTGCGTCTCCGCCAGCCGGGTTTCCGCCGCAGTGACCGCCACTTCGCTTTGCGTCACCTCCACGACCGAACTCAACCCCAACTTGTAGCGTTGTCTGGCGAGGGAGAGAGCCTCTCGCGCGATTATTACTTGTTGTTCCGCCACCTTGATCTGCTGGATCAGCGTGACCACATCGAGAAAGCTGTCTTGGATCTGCAATCGTATGTTCTGTGCCACGGTGAGATAGATCGCCTGGGCCTCCCGGTGCTGCGCCGTGGCTTCCGCTACCTGGTTCTGGATCAGAAAGCCTGTGAAGAGCGGCACCGAGACAACACCACCCACGCCCCACCAACCGCCTTCCTGAAGGTTCGGTCGGTTGGAAATATGTTCCGTATCCCCCGCACCTCCGACCACTTGGAAGGTGGGAAAGTTTGTAGTGTGTGCGGCCCTGATGCGATGTTCGGCAGTCCGTATCCGCTCTTTCAGCGCCTGCAGCTCGGGCCGCCGGTCCATCGCTTCGGCTAGGAGATCAGCCAGCGCCTGAGGAGACTCTACGGTAACCGGGATCTCTTCCAACGAGTACGCGGCAGATCCTTCAATACCCATCGCATTGTTCAGATCCGCATAGGCCGCTGCCAAGTCGTTCCGGGCCCGGATCACGAGAAATTCAGCGTCGGACAATTGGACCTGCACCAAGCCAAGATCCAGCTTGGATTTAAGCTGGTTCCGGTACAAAGTCTCTACCTGCTGTTTGATCGCCTCCCGCTCCCGCACTGTCTGCTCGGTAATCTCGACCAGGCGCTTACGCTTCAGCACGTTGAAGTAGGCCCGTTCAACGCCGAGGATCACTTCCGCCCGGCGCGTCATGGCCTCCTTTTCGAACCTGGCTCTGTCGGATCGTTGCGCATCAACCCGCGATGCGGTCTGACCGAAGTCGTACACGGTCTGGCTCGCCACAACACCTGCAGAGATATCACTCTGATTGCGTTCGATCAGAGAACCCGACGGACGGAAGAGCGCGTTGGCCCGGAGCGACCCATTCGTTTGAACTGCCGTGCCCCCGACCTGAGGGTAGTAGGGCGACTCGGCCTGCTTGGCCCGCGCCTCAGCGCCTAGGACAGCAAATGTGGCGGATTGGAGAGCTGGATGCTTATCCAAGGCGGTCTGGGTGGCTTGTTGAAGCGTCAGGCGCGGCGGTTCACTGGGTGGCGCAGCCGGCTGCCCCCATACAGTTTCCACTAAAGCCAGCACGACAACCATTCCTATCGCTCCGATCCCCTTGTGCCGCATCCTTATTCCTCCTTGTAAGACAGGAAAGACTGCGTGATAGGCACGATGACGAGCTTAGTACTTCTGGCTGCCCGGCTTCCCTGCGGGAAGGTTGTAGGGAGACGCCTTGACCGGCCTTCCGTCAACCAGTTGGCTCTTGCCGACGACGACGACATCCTCGGCACCTGTGAGACCGGACGTCACTTCGACCCAGGCCCCGTCATCGATATCCGTCTTGACACTGACCTTGCGAGCCACACCCTGGTCGACCACGAAGACCGCTTTGGACGAATTGTCCGCGACCAGCGCCGCCGGCGGGATCACCAAGGCGTCCCGATGCTGCCGGAGTGACAGCACCACTTCCACAAACATCCCGGACACCAAGGCCTCCCCGGGATTGGGGATGTCGATCTCCACCAGCATGGTGCGGGTGCTGGGATCAAGCGACATCGTGGAGCGGGTGACGGTCGTCTCGATCTTCTTTTCCACCGGTTCCTTGAGAACGATTGTGGCCGGCGTGCCCTTCTTCACGAAGGGCGCATCCTCCTGAGGAACATTGACATAGACTCGCAGCGTGGACAAATCCATGATCGTGAAGAGGGGCACCGCCTGTGTCGCGGAAGACGTGGCAACTTGAATGAGCGCGCCGGGGTCGGCAAATCGGGCGGTCAACACCCCGTCGTACGGCGCGCGCACCTTCGTGTAATCCAACCACGTCTGTCTTTGCTCCAAGAGATGCTTTGTGGCCTTCGCCGACGCCTCAGCCACATCAACATCCTGCTGCGCGATGACGTCGGGTGCCTCCTTCCGGACCTGCGCGAGCCGCTCGTAGGTCACCTCCTTAATGGTATAGTCCGCCAGCGCCTGCTCGTACTGCTGCGCGATCTCCGGCGCGTCGATCACCGCCAGGACTTGCCCCTGCTTCACCCGGTCTCCTTTGTCGTAATAGACAGTCTTCAGATAGCCGGAGACCTTGGCATAAATCGTCGTCTGGTGAAGGGGCGAGACGGTAGCCGGCAGGCGGAGCGTGGCAGCCACGTCGCGCCGTGCCGGTTTGACAACCTGCACCTCCGGAACGCTCCCGGACTCCTTGGCGGCCCCAAGAGTCTTGGCGGCGGATGGGGACGCTCCCTGATCGACGGGCTGTGTGCCCGATTCCAACACCCAGAAACCAGCTCCGAGCAAGAGCGCAACGCCGACACCGACCACCAGTAACTTCATCCGTGGTCTTTTCGGCGCGAGAGGTCCCTCAGGCGACATGGGACGCCCTTCCATTCGGCGCGCGGGCGGCCATGCTGTGCAGGATCGGGACCACCAGCAATGTCATCACGCACGAAACCGCGACCCCGCCGATCACAGCGCGGGCCAGTGGCACATTGGCTTCCGCGCCCTCGCCGAATCCGACAGCCATGGGGAGCAGTCCCAAGCACGTCGCCAACGCCGTCATCAGAACCGGCCGGAGCCGCAGGCGACCGGCCATGACGACGGCCTCCTGAACCGGAACGCCGTTCTGCATGAGGGCGTTGGCGAAGTCCACCACCAGGAT
>WNGA01000482.1_pt1 | contig 74697 bp, 68 predicted proteins | sample 5400061 | NCBI WGS metagenome assembly WNGA01 (sample SAMN13153366, study PRJNA577476) | soil metagenome | isolation source: 100 cm soil or saprolite under grassland replicate 2 | place: USA:California | collected 2016-06-15
GGAATCGCGCGTCGCCTGACTGCCCATGATGTTGGTGAGCGCCATCACCGTCGCGCCGCGCTCACGCGCGAGCCTCATCGCGGCGAGCGTGTCGGCGGTCTCTCCGGACTGGGTGATCCCGATGACGAGGTCGTCCGGGCCGACCACCGGATCCCGGTAGCGGTATTCGGACGCGATGTCCATCTCGACCGGCACCCGAGCCCACTGCTCCATCGCATAGCGGCCCACGAGGCCGGCGTGGTAGCTAGTTCCGCAGGCGACGATCACGATCCGTCGCATCCCGGCGACGAACTCGGGCGAGAGCTCGAGCTCGGAGAGATCGACGCGATCGGTCGCCGGCAGCCTGTCCGTGATCGTCTCGGCCACCGCGTCCGGCTGCTCGTGGATCTCCTTCAGCATGAAGGTGGGAAACCCGCCCTTCTCGGCGGCGTCCTCGTCCCAGTTCACCTCCTCGGACTCGCGGGTCACGGGTGCGCCCGTGCCGTCCGTCAGCGCCGCCCCGGCCGCGTTGACTGTGACGATCTCGCCGTTTTCGACGAGGAGGGCACGTCGCGTTTGCGCCAGGAAGGCCGGGATTGCCGAGGCGATGAACGTCTCGCCGTCGCCGAGCCCGACGACCAGCGGGCACTCCTGCCGCGCGGCCACGAGCACATCCGGATGCTCGGAGTGCATCGCCGCGAAGGCGTAGTGGCCGCGGAGCTCAGCGAAGGCTGCGCGAACGGCGTCGGTGAGGTCGCCGTTGTCGTGGCGCTCGATCAGGTGGGCGACGATCTCCGCGTCGGTCTCCGAGCTGAAGCTGTGCCCGTCGGCCTCGAGCTCGCGGCGCAGCTCGGCGTGGTTCTCGACGATGCCGTTGAGAACGATCTGGATCCGGTCCTCGCAGTCGCCGTGCGGGTGGGCATTCTCCTCGGTCACCCGTCCGTGGGTCGCCCAGCGCGTGTGGGCAAGTCCGATCGTCGCGGGAGGCGCCGCGACGGCGACGCCGCCGTTGCCTCCCTCGCCCTCGATGCCAACCGCAGCACGGAGGTTCGCGAGGTTGCAGAGGCAGACAGGGTAGAGCGTGGCGCCGCACGGGTTGGGGCGCCGGACATCGCCTCCGGGGGACGCTTCGCATCCGTGCATCGCACCGTCCTCGCAATCCCTGCTGCGGATGTCCCCCGGACGCGATGCCCAGGCGCCCCTACATGCACCTGAGCCTTAGGTGAGTTCCGCGCGAATTACGTCGACGAGTCGCGTCGCGATCGCCTCGCACTCGGAGAGCTCGGGCGCTTCGACCATGACTCGGACGAGGGGCTCGGTGCCCGAGGGGCGGACGAGGACCCGGCCGCGCCCCTCGAGGGCGGCGCCCTCGCGATCCACCGCCTCCCACACGGTCGTCGCGCCCTCCAACGCGCCGCGATCCGCGATCTCAATGTTCTCGAGCACCTGGGGGAGCTTTCGCATGGGGACCGCCGCGGCGAGGTCGGAGTCGCCGAGCGCGCGCATGACGAGCAGCGCCGCGGCGATCCCGTCGCCGGTAGGACCGTAATCCCCCCAGATGATGTGGCCCGACTGCTCGCCCCCAAGGGCCCACCCCCGCTGCTCGAGCTCGGCGGACACATGGCGGTCGCCCACCGGCGTCGTCGCCACCTCGATGCCGGCCTCCGCCATCGCGCTGTGGAATCCGTGGTTGCTCATCACGGTCACCGCAACGCCGCCGTCGAGGGCTCCCAACTCGGCCAGATGGTGAGCGCAGAGCGCGATGAGCTCGTCGCCGTCGCGAATCGTTCCGTTCGCGTCCACGGCGATCACGCGGTCGCCGTCGCCATCGAAGGCGAACCCCGCGCCGGCGCCGCCCGCCGTCACCCGCTCCGCGAGCAATTCCGGGTGCGTCGAGCCGCATCCCTCGTTGATGTTCCGGCCGTCCGGCTCTGTCCCGATCGCCTCCACCTCCGCACCAAGGCGCTCGAACGCCAGCGGGCCCGCGCGGTACGTCGCCCCGTGGGCGCAGTCGAGCACGATCCGGCGCCCCGCGAGGTCGAGGCGAAACGTCGAGGTGAGTCCCCGCAGATAGTCGTCCAGCGCTCCATCGAGCTGTCGCACGCGCCCGAGCGGAACGCCATTTCGAGCCTCGTCGCCGACGAGTGCCTCGATCCGGCCCTCGAGCTCGCCGTCCAGCTTGCGCCCATCCGGACCGAAGAACTTGATCCCGTTGTGCTGCCACGGATTGTGCGATGCCGAGACGACCGCCGCGAGGTCAAGGCCGTGGCGGCGGACGAGGATCGAGGCAGCGGGCGTGGGCAGGACGCCGGCCAGCAATGCATCCCCCCCGCCCTCGGCTACACCGGCTGCGAGCGCCGCTTCCAGCATCGGGCCCGACTCGCGCGTGTCGCGCACGATCAGCACCTGGGGACGGGACGCGCTGCTGCCGGTCGCCGCGGCCCGCCCCAGGGAGAGCACCAGTTCCGCGGTCAGCTGGGTTCCGGCGATCCCGCGGACGCCGTCCGTCCCGAAGAGCTTGGAGATCATTCGTCTAACGCTTGGAGAACTGCGGGCGCTTGCGGGCCTTCTTCAACCCCGCCTTGCGGCGCTCCTTCGCGCGGGCGTCGCGAGTCAGGAGCCCGCGGCGCTTCAGCTCGCCGCGCAGCTCCGGATCGATCGCGGTGAGCGCCCTGGCGATCCCGTGACGAACGGCGCCTGCCTGCCCAGCGATGCCGCCGCCGTGAACCCTCACCTGGACGTCGACCTTGCCCTCGTAGCCCGAGGTGAGCAGCGGCTGGCGGACGAGCGTCTGGTGCTGGTGGCGCGGAAAGTACTCCTCGAGCGCTCGCCTGTTGATCTTGAACTCGCCGCTTCCAGCGCGCAGGACCACGCGAGCGATCGAGGTCTTGCGCTTCCCGGTGGCCTGGATGCGCGCATCGCTCGGTAGCTCGACGGCGGGCTCGCGAGCAGGCACCGGCTCCTCCCCGCCCTCGGCGGTGGCCTCGGCCTCGGCTCGGGCGCGTTCTTCCGCCTCGGCCTCCATGCGGGCGCGCTCCTCGGCGCTCAGCTCGCGCTGCGGCTCGATTGTGATCGGCTCGAGCTCGGCACCTGGGGGCAATTCGGACTTTCTTTCCTCGGAAGTCTCGCCTTCGGCTTCGACTTCCTCGGAGGGTCCAGATTCAGGCGGCGCCGCTTCCTCGGACACTGACGGTCCGTCGGTGTCCGGCCCCTCCTCGCCCTCGCTGCTCTCCGGCGCTCCGGTTTCCGCCCCCCCTTCGCCCTCGGCGCCGTCCGACTGCTCGGTCCCCTCGTCCTGAGGCTCCCCGCCCGTCGTCGCCGGCTGCTCTTCGCCGTTGCGCTCTTCATCGCTGCCCGCCGCCTGCTCGGCGGGGTCCGCGTCTTGCTGCTCAGGCTCGCGCCGGTCGTCTTCGTTCATCGCTCCGAGACTTCCATCTGCTTGGGCTTCTGAGCCTCGTGAGGATGCTCGGACCCGGCGTAGACCTTGAGCTTGCGTAGCTGCTGGCGGGCGAGACGGTTGCGGGGAAGCATCCCCTTCACAGCCTTGCGGATTACCTCCTCAGGGCGGCGCTCGAGCATCTCGCCAAGCGTCCGGGAGCGCAGGCCGCCCGGGTACCCGCTGTGCCGGTAGTAGACCTTGTCGGCGAGCTTGTTGCCGCTGACCCGGATCTTGGCGGCGTTGAGGACGATCACGAAGTCTCCGGTGTCGCAGTGGGGCGTGTATTCGGGCTTGTTCTTGCCCCGCAGGGCGTCGGCGATCTGGGTGGCCAGCCGCCCCAGCGTCTTACCTTCGGCATCGACCACGTACCAGTCGCGTTCGCGATTCTCGGGTGTCGCTACGTAGGTCTTCATCGCGCTCGGGGCCACGAAAAGCCGCCCCCGCCTGATGCGGGCGCGGCCGCCGCATGATAGTCGAGGGCAGCCGTCCAAACCGGCTCCGGCCGCCGTGGGCGCGGATATACTGGCGCCCGCTCAAATGACCTGCCTAATCCGCCGCGGGCTTCCGCAGCGGAGCGGGGGAACCAAAGGGACGGCGTCGAAGACGTCGTTCTGGGGCGAATCGGACGGATGCGTCCGTAGCGCCGCTCTTTCGGTGCGAGCCCGACAGCTAACTCCGCAGGCCGGAGAAAGAGGGAACGCGCGTTTGAGACACAGTGGGACGGCGCCCACCCGGCGACGATGGCGACTGACGGCGATGCCCGTGGCGGTCTCGGTGGCGTCGCTGTCCGTGTGCGCCGGGGCGGCCTCCGCCGGCGGTGGCGGGGGCATCGCCCCGCCTGATCCCCCGCAGCTCAAGGACGTGACCTGCGTCGCCACGTGCGGAGGACTTCGGAAGGCGACAACTGATTCGAAGGTACAGCTCAGCGGCCGCCACCTCAGCCAGATCACGAGGGTGCTGTTCAACGCCAAGACCGGAGCGCGCATCCCCGTCGACCCCGTTTCGGTGGGATCGAGAACGGTGACGGCGACGGTGCCGGAAGGTGCCGCCACCGGCCGGCCAAAGGTGATCGACTCGTTCGACAACCGATCGAGGTCCCCGGAGTCGTTGCGGATCGTCCCTCCCGACCAGATTCAGGTCTCTGGCGGATACAAGCTCAAGAACGCCACGGCGCGCCCTCGAAAGTCCTACTACTACGGGGTCAGGGACCCAAGCGTCAGCTATCTGTTCACCAACGCTCAGCCGACCGATGTGCGGATCGACGTCGTGCGACGGGGGGACGGCGGCGTTGTCGACAGCTGGATACGGAAGGCGCAGCAGCCGAACACCGTCCATACCGCGACCTGGGACGGAACCGCGGACGGCTCCAGAAAGCCCGCGCCTAACGGGGGCTACCGGTTCCGGATCGGCCCGGTGAGCGGCACGATGGAATCAACGGGCGAAGCCACATTCGAGTACCACCGCTTCAAGTTCCCCGTACGCGGCTCGCACAGCTACGGCGACGGGGTCGGCGCGCCGCGGGCCGGGCACATCCACGAGGGGCAGGACGTGATGGCGGACTGCGGGACCCCCCTGATCGCGGCTCGGGGCGGCAAGGTTCAGTGGAGAGCCACCCAGGACGGCGGCGCCGGCAACTACATCGTCATCGACGGCAGACGCACCTCCCACGACTGGCTGTACGCGCACCTGAAGCGGCCCGCGAGATTCCGCCGGGGCGACCGCGTCAAGACCGGTCAGCGGATCGGCAGGGTCGGGGACACGGGCGACGCGACCGCCTGCCATCTCCACATCGAGGAGTGGTCAGGGCCCGGCTGGTACGAGGGCGGGCAATTCATGCGGGCGATTACCCGCCACCTCAAGCGGTGGGACGGCTGGAGCTAGGGGCACCACAGGCCTAACCCTGGGACCCGCGCGCCCTGGGCCGTTCGAGCCGCGATCGGCGGTCTGCGAGACTGCCGCTCCCCGTGATCTCGATCGTGATCCCGGTGAGAGACGGCGGTGCAGGGCTGCGCCGCCTCCTGGAGGCAATCCGGCGGCAGCGGGTCGACGACGAGGTCGAGATCGTCGTCGTCGATTCCGGCTCGACCGATGGCAGCCAGGAGCTTGCGCGCTCGTTCGGCGCCCGGGTGCACGAGATCGCTCCCGTCGAGTTCAACCACGGGGCCACCCGCAACCTGGGCGCCGAGCTCGCGCGAGGCGAGACCATCGTGTTCACGGTGGACGATGCGCTTCCCGTCGGCGAGCGGTGGCTCGAGGCACTGACCACTCCCCTGCGTGCCGTGAACCGGCTCGCCGGCACGTACTCGCGGCAGATCGCGCGTGACGACGCGCCCGCACACCAGCGGTACTACGTCGACTTCCGGTTCGGTCCAACCGCCCGCATCCAGCGGGCTGCGAGCCCTGCCGACCTGACCGTGGCTACGACCCTGTTCTCGAATGTGAGCTCGGCCATCCGGCGCTCGGTCCTGGAGCGCTTCCCGCTCCCCGACGACGTGATGATCGCCGAGGACCTCGCATGGTGCGGACGAGCGCTGCTTGCCGGCTACGAGGTCGCATACGTGCCCGAATCGGTTGTCCGGCACTCGCACGGCTACACGCTCGGGAGCGCATTTCGGCGGTACTTCGATCAGGGGGTGGCCGCCCAGGACTCCATGCTCAGGGAGGGCCGCTCCTCCGCGCGCGCCCTTCGTGGCGAGGGACTGCGGTTCGTCTCAAACGAGCTACGTTGGCTGTGGCGAGGCGGCGAGCGGCGATCGATCCCCTACTCGGTGGTCTACGAGCTGACGCGTTACTCCGGCTTCCAGCTGGGCGTGCGTCACCGATTGATTCCGTTACCCCTGCGCCGCCGGCTCTCCAGGCTTCCGATCTACTGGGACCGATCGGTCATCAGGCGCCCCAGCTAGGAGGCATGTTCCGGGGGACCTCGATTCTCCCCTTGAAGTCCAGCGGCTCGCGGGGGGCGTTTCGCTTTACCCAATCGGCCATCCGGGCGATCCCCGTCCTCAGGTCGATCTGCTGGCTCAGTCCGAAGGCGCGGCGGACCTTCATGTGGTCGGAGAACGCGTGGACTACCTCGTTTCGGGCGGGGAGGTGCTCGACCTTCATCGGAACGCCGAACGCCTCCGCGACCAGCGCCGCCAGCTCGAGAACTGAAGTGGGCTGATCGCCGCCGATGTTGAAGACCTCGTCCGCGGCCGCATCCACCAGGGGGCTGCGGGCGATCGCCGGCGCCACGTCGTCGATGTGCGAGAAGGCGCGGGTCTGGCGCCCGTCGCCGAAGATGGGCATCGGGCGTCCGATCAGAACCGAGTTCATGAAGATGCCGACCACGTTGCGGTACTTGTCCGAGACGTTTTGGCGCTCCCCGTAGACGTTGTGCGGCCTGAAGACCGTGTACCGCAGGCCGAACACCTCTCGCGCCGCCGCGAGATCGAGCTCCACCGCGTACTTCGAGATCCCATAGGGATCCTCCGGTCGAGGAACGAGGTCCTCCGTCATCGGAACCTGGTTGGTGCCGTAGACCGCGATCGAGGATGTGAACACGAATCGCTCCGCGCCGTGCAGGACCGACTGGTTGACGAGATTGACCGTGGCCTCGAGGTTTGTCCGGTAGTTGAACGCGCGGATGAAGTGGGAAAGCCCCTCGGCCGCATATGCCGCGAGGTGGTAGACGTAGTCGAAGGGCCCGTGCCCACGCCATAGCGAGGCGACGAACGAGTCATCGCGAAGGTCTCCGGGCACCCAGGTCGTCCCCTCCGGGACGTTCTCGCGAAATCCTCCCGAGAGGTCGTCCGTTGCCGTGACCTCCATCCCAAGCTCGAGACACGCGTCCGCGACGTGCGAGCCCATGAACCCGGCGGCGCCGGTGACGAGGGCCTTCGCGGATGGGCCCGACCCTGGGGAGGGGCGGCCCGGGTCCATCACCGGGCGCCCGATGCGGCCCGGCTCACTCCCATTCGATGGTCGCCGGGGGCTTCGACGAGATGTCGAGGGCCACGCGGTTCACGCCCTGCACCTCGTTGATGATCCGGTTGGACACGCGCTCGAGCAGGTCATAGGGCAGGCGGGCCCAGTCGGCCGTCATGGCGTCCGCCGAGGTCACCGCCCGGACGACGATCGGGTACGCGTAGCTGCGCCCGTCCCCCTGGACGCCCACGGAGCGAACGACCGGTAGCACGCAGAAGGACTGCCAGAGCTCGCGGTAGAGGCCGGCGGCCCGGATCTCCTCCTGGAGGATCGCGTCCGCCTCGCGGAGGATCTCGAGCCGCTCCGCGGTCACCTCACCCCCGACTATCCGGATTCCCAGTCCGGGGCCCGGGAACGGCTGGCGCCAGACGATCCGGTCGGGTAGGCCAAGCTCGGCGGCGACGGCGCGCACCTCGTCCTTGAACAGCATCCGCAGCGGCTCGACGAGCTCGAGATCGAGGTCCTCGGGCAGCCCGCCGACGTTGTGGTGCGACTTGATCGTCTCCGCGCCTGCCCGCCCGTCACCGCCGGACTCGATCACGTCCGAGTAGAGCGTGCCCTGGACGAGGAAGCGGGCATCCGCGAGCCCCTTGGCCTCCTCCTCGAACACGCGGATGAACTCCTCGCCGATGATCATTCGCTTGCGCTCGGGGTCCGTAACACCGGCGAGTCGCTCGAGGAAGCGATCCTGGGCCTCGACGTGGATCAGCTTGATTCCCAGGTCCCGAAAGGTCTCCACCACCTGTTCGGCCTCGTTCTTGCGGAGCAGCCCGTGATCGACGAGCACGCACGTGAGCTGATCGCCGACGGCCTCGTGAACCAGCGCCGCCGCCGTTGCGGAGTCCACACCGCCCGAGAGCCCGCAGATGACCGCGGCGTCCCCAACCTGCGCACGGCTGCGCTCGACCTGCTCCTCGATCACGGAGGCCGGCGACCAACGCTCCTCGAGCCCCGCCACGTTGCGCAGGAACCGGTCCAGGATCTCGGTGCCGTACGGCGTGTGCACCACCTCGGGATGGAACTGGATCCCATAGAGGCCCCGCTCGGGGCTCTCGCACGCGGCAACTGGCGATCCGGGGCTGGAGGCGAGCGCGACGAAGTCGGGTGGTGGCTCGAAGACGCTGTCCCGGTGGCTCATCCAGCATTGCTGCTCGCGCGGGAGCCCCGAGAGGAGGCGTCCGCCTCCGTCGGCGAGGAGGAGCGGGGTGCGCCCGAACTCACCGGCTTCGGCGCCCTCGACGCGGCCGCCCAGGGCGTGGACCATCGCCTGCATCCCGTAGCAGATGCCCAGCACGGGGATTCCGAGCTCGAGCAGCTCCCGGCGCAGCTCGGGAGCGCCCTCGGAGTAGACGGAAGCTGGACCGCCCGACAGCACGAGCGCGCCGGGACGCCGCTCGCGGATCCGCTCTACCTCGATCGTGTGGGGCAGAAGCTCGGCGAACACGCCGCACTCCCGGATTCGTCGCGCGATCAGCTGCGAGTACTGGCCCCCGAAGTCGAGCACGAGGACCTCCTCGCGCGCGGTCTCGGGCGCCTCGACCTCGATCGCGTCAGGCGAGACCGGCTCGGTGCCGGTGACGGCTTTGGCCGCGGTGGTGGAAGCCGGGACCGCGGCCCCCTCAGTCATCCGATACAGCGACTCCTGTCGCGACTGCCGCGCGGCCGTTGGATCCCATGCCCACGGACTGCTCGCGCTGCAGCTGCTTGCCCTCGGTCTGGAGGGCCGGCGCGATCATCACCTCGGCGCGCTGGAAGTCGCGAATGTCCTCGTATCCACAGGTGGCCATGGAGGTGCGAAGGGCGCCCATGAGGTTGAAGGTGCCGTCGTTCTCCTGGGCGGGGCCGAGCAGGATCTCCTCGAGCGTGCCGTCCTGAAGGGTCGCGACCCGGGCGCCCCGTGGAAGCGACGGATGGAAGGTGGCCATCCCCCAGTGAAAGCCGCGTCCCGGTGCCTCCTGGGCGCGTGCGAGCGGCGACCCGATCATCACCGCGTCCGCGCCGCAGGCGATCGCCTTGCAGACGTCGCCCCCCGTTCGCATGCCGCCGTCGGCGATCACGTTGCAGTACTCGCCGGTCTCGATCATGTGCTGTGACCTGGCCGCCGCGACGTCGGCAATCGCCGTCGCCTGCGGAACACCGATCCCGAGCACGCCTCTGGTCGTGCACGCCGCTCCCGGGCCGACGCCGACCAGGACGCCGACGGCTCCGGTGCGCATGAGGTGCAGGCCGGTCGAAAAGGATGCGCAGCCGCCGACGATGCACGGCACCGGCACCTCGCCGATGAACTCCTTCAGGTTGAGCGGCTCGGATCTCGAGGACACATGCTCGGCGGAGATCACCGTGCCCTGGATCACGAGGATGTCGAGCCCGGCCTCGAGCGCGACCTCGTAATGCGCTCTGACGCGCTGCGGCGTCAACGACCCCGCAGCGACGACGCCATGGGCCTTGATCTCCTCCACCCGCTGGGCGATCAGCTCCGGCTTGACGGGCTCGCGATAGATGTCCTGCATCGTCTTGGTGGCCGACTCCGGCGGGGCCTTGGCGATGCGCTCGAGCTCGGCCTCCGCGTCCTCGTAACGGGACCAGATGCCCTCGAGGTTGAGGACCGCCAGGCCGCCGAGCCGCCCGACTTCGCCCGCGCTCGCGGGGCTGACGACGCCGTCCATCGCGGCACCCAGGAGCGGGAGGTCGAACCGGTAGGGCCCCAGCGTCCAGCTGACGTCGACGTCGTCGGGGTCCCTGGTGCGGCGCGACGGCACGATCGCGATGTCGTCGAAGCCGTAGGCCTGCCTGCCCTTCTTTCCACGTCCGATCTCGACTTCCATCGCCTAGCGAGCTCCCCTCTGGAGGTAAAGAACCAGGCTAGGTATGGACGCGGACGAAAAAAGCCTCGTCCAACGAGGCAAGAAACCCTCTTTTTGCGCGCGTCGGCCCGGCGTTTCCAAGGCCCAGGCGATGTTAGCAGTGGCCAGTCGGCCCCTTCACGCGGCGCGGCGCGCGCTGTATCCGGCGTAGAACTGCCTCATCCGCCGCTCGGACGGCGGGCGCAGGATCGCGAGGCGGCGGATCCTCTCGAACGAGGCGGCCCGAAGCCAGGCGTAGATCCCCGCGAGGTTCGGTACCCACCAGTTGAAATCGGTATGCGCGGCCTGGAACGACGCCGCCGGGCGGCCCGGCAGACGCAACGTCGCCGCCAACGAGATCGGTTCCATGATGCGCAGCTCGGCACCGGGGTTGAGCGCGGAATGGATCCTCTCGAGGGCGCGCACGGGATCGCGCAGGTGGAGCAGGAGGGAACCGCTGAACGCGAAGTCCACCGGCCCTCCGATTGCCTCCGGAACCAGGTCGTAGACGTCGCATACCACGCGGGAGACGTTCGATTCCAGTGCCGCGGCAGCGAGGCGGAATCCCCGACCGAGCTCCATTCCAAGCTCCTCGGTTACGCGCTCCAGGCGCGCCCTCGCCGCGGGGGGCCATTCCGCCGCCTCGACCGTCGCGACGTCGATCGTCACGACCTCCGCCCCGCGCCGTTCCATCTCGAACGCCCAAAAGCCGTCGAACGTGCCAACGTCGAGGGCCCGCTTGGCTTGCATGTCGTCCGGCAGCAACTTGGAGGCGGCACCCCGCAGATCGACGCGGCCGGGCGTGACCACACCCGGTGCCAGCTCGATCGTGTGGTACCAGACGGGGTTGTCGCGGATCGCGGCGCGCACGGCCTCAGTGGAGGGAGGTGCGCTCACCCGTCCAGTGCGCTCAGGACACGCCCGCGGGAACCTCGAGCTCTCGCACCTCGACGCGCGAGAGAAGTCGCCGCGCCGCGTCGGGGTCCAGCGTGCCGGCGCCGAAGTGCTGGGTCGACTCGGCGCCGCACGCGACTCCGTACGCGAGGCACTCCCGCGCGGAGGATCCCTCATAGCGAGCCGCGACGTAGCCCGCGAGGAAGCAGTCGCCCGAGCCAACTCCGGACACGGGATCGAGTGGCTCGATCTCCACCTCGTACCGGTGGCGCCCACCGTCGCCGGCCACGATGGCGACGCACCCGGCCTCCCGGGTCACAACGGCCTCGCGGGCGCCCATCTCGAGGAGGCCGGCGAGCCCCATGGCCACGTCATCGGCGTCGTTGAACTCGTGCCCCACGGCCTCCTCGGCCTCGTCGACGTTCGGGGCGACGACCGCCGGCTCCGCGCGAAGCCCCAATCGCATCGGCTCGCCCTCGGTGTCCAGGATCGCCGGCACGTCCAGCCGCCGAAGCTCGCCGATCAGCCGCGCGTACACCCCGGCGTCCACACCCGGGGGAACGCTTCCGGCAAGCACGCAGAGATTCGCCCCCTGGGCGAGGTAGAGGAGCTTCTCGACGAAGCGATCGACCTCGTCGGCGCGCACCTCTGGGCCGCGCTCGTTGATCTCCGTCTGCTCGCCGGAGGTCGGATCGACAACGGCCAGGTTGGTTCGCGACTCCCCCTCGATGCGGGTGAAGTCGTTCACGATCGACTCGTCCGCGAGTCGCTCGAGGATCCGGGACCCCGTCTCCCCGCCGGCAAGGCCCGTGGCGATCACGGGACGGCCAAGGAGCTTCAGGGCCCGTGCGACGTTGACTCCCTTGCCGCCCGCGACGGTTCGCGCCTCGACTGCGCGATGGCGGTTTCCGAGTCGGAAGTTGGGCACCGCGAGGGTGCGGTCGATCGCGGCATTGAGGGTGACTGTGAGGATCACTAGAGCTCTCTCCCGCTGAGCTTAGGCACTTAGTCGCGGCGACCGCGGGTCAGCGCCACCGCAATGCCTATCACTATTGCTGCGATTGCGCCCAAGGCGATTCCCCAGACGACGGCGCGCGGGCCGGGCAGCGCGCCGTCGGTCCGCGCCAGGAGGGACCCGCCCTCGGCGACCGACAGCGAGCGTCCGGCGAGCAGCGGCACGCTGCCGGCCGCCGTCCCCTCAACGCTGACGGTCGCCGTCCCGATGCGCTCGCCACGCATCACCGGGGCGGCGACGGAGTCCGGCACCTGGACGCTCACATCGGTGCGTTCGTCGCGACGCACCGTGACGTGAACGGAGCGTGCCGCGAGGAGCGGCAGCTCCCCGTCTGCATTCGAGACCGGGGCCGTGGTCACCATCTCCCCCCGCTCCACCGGCGTCCGGTGGCGGTAGAGCGAGAAGCCGTAGCGCAAGAGCGCGATGGTGTCGTCATCGCGCGTCGCCTCGCTCGGTTCCCCCATGACCACGGATACGAGCGTGACTCCCTTGCGCGTCCCCGAGCCCACGAGGACGTTGCCGGCGTCGGGCGTGTAGCCGGTCTTGACGCCGTTCATCCACGGGGTACTGAGGATGAGGTCGTTGCGGTTGACGACCGTCCTCGGGTGAGCGCCGGTTTGCAGGGTCGTCTGGGGGGTGTCGACGATGCGCCGGAACAGGCGATCGCGGCGCAAGCGCAGGGTGAGCTTTGCCAGGTCGCGCGGGCTCGTGTAGTTGCCTGGATCATCGAGCCCGATCGGGTTCGCATAGCTCGTGTGGTGGAGGCCAAGGCGGCGGGCGGCCGCGTTCATCTCTTCCACGAACGCATCGGGCGAGCCTGCCACCCCATCAGCGAGCGTGAGGGCGGCGTCGTTGCCGCTCGGTAGCAGCAGTCCGTAGAGGAGGTCATGTACCGAGATCCGCTCCCCTGGCTCGAGTCCGAGCAGCGACTCACCGAGAATCGGGTGATAAGGCGGAGCCACGAGTCGTTTGTCGAGCGGCAGCTCGTGAAGCGCGAGGTAGGCGGTCATCAGCTTCGTCGTGCTTGCCATCGCCCGCGATTCCACCGGATGCTCAGCGGCGAGGCGTGCGCCGTCGCCCGCGTCGACCAGGACCCAGGCCGCGGCCGGGATTTCCGGTGGCCTGGGCGACGATGCCCGTGCCGGCACCGCGATCCCGAGGATCGCCACTGCGACGAGTCCTGCCGGGAGGCCTGGCCGGCGCCTGCGCGGACGCCGGATCACCTGACGTCGGGGTCGGTCATCTCGCGCTCAGCGAGCGACTGGGCCAGCATCCAGACGTGCGCGGCCCCCCGCCGCCATGCCAGGCGACGCATCGTGCGTCTCACCGAAAGGCTGAGACAGGCCCGGACCGAGCGCGGCGAGCCCCCCGCGCCGAAAGGGATCACGTACGGCTTGCCGGTGGCCAACACCTCGAACCCGGCCGCCTCGGCCAGCCGACGCAAGCCGGCGGGATTCGGCAGCCACCAGAACGGCAACCCCGGCGGCATCATCAGCTCGGCGGCCGGCCGGCGGATCGTGGCGAGCTCGACCGTGATCGGCTCATTGATCAGCAGGCGACCGCTGACGACCTCGCGAATCGCCTGGAGGGCCGCGACGGGGTCGCGGAGGTGGAGCAGGAGAGTCCCGATCATCGCGAAGTCGAAGATCCCCAGTTCCTCCGGCGCCACGTCGTACACCGACATGAGCTCACGCCGAACTGCCGATCCCTTCGCCTTGCGAGCCACCTCGAACGCCCGGTTACCTGCATCGAGCTCGGCCTGGATCGCCTCGTTCGATGGCCACGCGGCCGGCGGGCCCGGGAAGTGAAGCCCAGCGGGGTCATCGATGTCGACGGAGACGACTTCGGCGGCGCCCCGTCGCTCCATCTCGAAGGCGAAGAACCCGTCACGGCTGCCAACGTCAAGGCATCGCGCACCATGGAGATCCGGCCAGGGAAGCGATTCGACGATCGGGCGCAGGTCGTACTCGCCCGGCGTGACGATCCCGTCCGGCAGCTCGAGCGTGTGGTACCAGCGCATCGATGCCACGGTGTGCGGGAGTGCGGAGGGGGACATCACCCGCCGTTGGCGAGCACCTTGCAGCCGTCCGGGACGAGGTCTACGCAGCCCTTTTCGGGCAGGAGCTGCGGGTCCAGGTTCGGGTTGAGCTGCTGCAGGCGGCCGATCGGGACGCCCTCCTTCTGGGCAATGCCGCCGAACGTGTCGCCGGGCTGGACCACGTAGTACTTGTGCTGCGGCCCGCTGGGCTTCGCACCCACGCTCCGAGCGGCCCCGGAACCGTCTCCCGAGCCACCGACGGAGCCGGCAATCACGACGACGACGACGACCGGCGCGAGGATGAGCGCGAAGACGGCGAGCATCCTCGGCACGGAAGCGTTTCTTGGCGTCCTCTGGGTAGCGTGTGGCTCCATCTCGTCCGCTGGCCGACGGCTGCTGGATCGGGTGTCGATCCTGCCCACCGGGGCAAGCGCTATCCGCTTCCTTCCGCGGCGATGGTAGCCCGCGGTATACGACGCGTTGGCGGTAGCGGCCTGCCGGCAAGCCCGCACCCACGCTTGGGGTGACGTCAGCGCTCGGCAAGCGCCCAGGCCTCGACGCGCAGCTCCTCCGCTGCAGCCGCCGGATCCGGGGCGTCGGCGATCGAGCGCGACGCGGTGACGAGGAGAGAGCCTGGATGAGCGCCAAGGGCGGCCGCGAGCTCCGCCGCCTGTCCCCCCTGGGCTCCGACGCCGGGCACCAGGAAGATGGATTCGGGCATCAGCCCACGCAGCCGGCCCAAGTGACGCGGCTCGGTTGCCCCCACCACTGCCCCCATGCCGGACAGGCCGCTCTCCCCCATGAGCCTGGGCACCCGCTCGGCGACGAGCGCCGCAAGGCGCTCGAAGAGCGGCGCGTCAGGCGCCGGAACGTCGAGCAGGTCCGCGGCTCCCGGGTTCGAGGTCCGAACGAGGCAGAAGAGCCCCGCGCCAGCGGATTCGGCGGCCTGCACCAGCGGCTCGAGCGAGTCGCCCCCCAGTAGGGGGTTCACCGTCGCTGCGTCGGCGCCGAGGCCTGCCACAGCGCCCCATGGCGTCGGTGTCGAGCCGAACAGCGCCTGGCCGTATGCCCCCGCGCTCACCGGCACGTCGCCGCGCTTTCCGTCGGCGATCACGAGGAGGCCCACCTCGCGTGCCGCGTGCGCCGTGCGATCGAGCGCGGCCCAGCCGGCCGCGCCGAGCCGCTCGAAACACGCGAGCTGAAGCTTGACCGCCACGCACGCAGGCCCGGCGCGCTCGATCAGCGAGCGGCAGTGCCGGACGACGGCCTCCGCAGCGCGTGCTTCGGGGTCCTCGCCATCCCCGCCGGACTCCGGATCGAGCGTCGAAGGATCCGGATCGAGGCCCAGACATATCTGACTGCGCCGCTCCTCGACGAGGGCGGCGAGCCGGTCGGCGAACGGTGCCCTCAGCCTTTGACCCTGGACTTGAGGCCCGCGCCGGCCGAGAACTTCGGCACGCGTCCGCCGGCGATCGTGATCCGCTCGCCCGTCCGCGGATTCACGCCCTGGCGCGGCCCGCGCTCGGCGACGCTGAACTTGCCGAAGCCCGTGAAGTTGACCGACTCGCCGCTGGTCAGCGCGCTCGTGACGCCATCCAGCAACGCCTCCACCGCATCTGCTGCTTGCTTCTTCGAGTCGAATCGGCTGTCTCGCGCCAGCCGATCGACGAACTCAGCCTTCGTCAACGTGACCTCCTCGTCGGGTGCAGGGCGATGGGAATCTAACAATGAGGCGACAGTTCACGCCTGCGGCCGCGGATCGCGCGCCTCGAGGATGATGTGTGCGTAGGGGATCCTCGCCAGATCGCGCCGCACGGTGACCGTCACCTTCTCAAAGCAGGCTCGGGCCAGGAGCCCGTGTTCCTCCGGCTGGCGAACGTTCGCCCCCCGATCGCGATGGATCAACCATCGAGTGAACCACGGCTGGCCCGGCACCTCGCCAGGATCGATCGTCACCAGGCGACCTCCGGGAGCCAGGGCGTCTGCGGCTAGGCGCATCATGCGGGCAGCGTCGGCGTCGTCGAGGTGATGCAGGACCCCGATCGAGATCACCGCATCGAATGGGCCCTGCGGCCCGGGAGTGCGAAGCAGATCGTCACAGATGAACGTCGCCCGCTCGTCCGACCGCGCCGTGGCAGCGGCGATGTACCTCGCGCTTCGGTCGACACCCGTGTAGACCACGGCCGGCATCTGATCGAGGACGTCGCCGGGGCCGCAGCCAAGATCCAGCACCCGCTCACCTGCGAGGGGCCTCACATGGCCGTCGATGAACGCTCGCCGCACCTCTCGTGCGCCTAACGCGCGCTGGACGAACGAGTACACGCTGGGACGGGAGAGCAGGCGCCGCGCCCCACCCGTTTCCTCTGCCATTCCGCCGATGCTAGCCGCGTGACCAGCCGAGGAGCGCTGGTATTCTCGCCGGCCCTCCATGCCCCTGAGGGACTACGTCGCAGGGCTTGCCTTCTTCATCCCGACGATGGCCGGCGCTGCCCTCGCCGCGTGGATCGTCGTTCGCAGGCAATACGCGTATCTTCGCGGCGCGGAACTTGCCGTCGCCTATGGGTTGCTGACCACCCTCTCGGTGTTTGCGGCTCACGCGGTCCCGCTCGGGTTCGGCGTGTTGAGCCGCGGGACCGTGCTTGCGACGGCTTTACTGCTCGCGGTCGGAGCCTGGTTCATGCCCCGCGGAGCCCGCGAGGAGCAGGAATCTCCTCCCGATGACACGGCCCCCAGCCGCCCGAGCTCGATCGCAATCGCCGCCCTCAGCATCGCTGCCGTCACCGTGTACGAGCTCGCTCGGCTGCGTGACGTCGCTGTCGCGCCGCTGACCAATATCGACGTCCTCAACTTCCACCTTCCGGGGGTGGCGCGCTGGATTCAGAGTGGGTCGCTGTGGCAGATCGATCAGCTCTTTCCCTTCTTCGTCACCGGGAACTATCCGAACACGGGCGACGTGCTCACGCTTGCCGTAACGCTCCCTTGGCGTGACGCCGCGTTCGCGCGCTTCGTCGAGGTCCCCTTCATCGCCCTCACGGCTGTCGCGATCTACGCCCTTTCCCGCCGGCTGGGGGCGCCCAGGGCGACGGCGGCCATGGTCGCGGCCGCCGTGCCGGTGATGCCGGCGATCTCCGACTACTCGCTCGAGGGCCTTCCCGATGTGATCATGCTCTTCGCGCTCGCCGGCGGTGTGGTCTTCCTGCTTCGTCACGCGGGTACGCAGCGAGCGAGCGATCTCGTCCTCGCGGGGCTGGCGCTGGGGATCGCGTTCGGGACCAAGTGGTACGGGGTGACATCGGTTGCCGCGGTCTTGGTGGCGTGGGCGGCCGCATCGCTTTGGGCGCGGCGGGACCCCCTGCTCGTGGTTCGTCGGGGCGGGGCGCTGGTCGGGCTCGTTCTCGCCGTCGGCGGGATCTGGCTGCTTCGCAACCTGATCGAATCCGGGAACCCCATCTTCCCGCAGCCCGTCTCCGCATTCGGCGTCACCCTATTCGGTGGCCCGCACCATACGATCCTCGACCGGGTCGGGTACACCGTTGCCGGCTACCTCGGCGACCCAAGCGTGTTGCGGCACTACATCGTTCCCGGGCTGTGGCGGAAGGTTGGACTGACCGGGGCCCTCTTCGCGGTCGGGCTGGCGGCAGGGATGGTGGTCGCGATTCGATGCGCTCGACGGGGGCAGGCCCAATCCTCCTACTGGCCCGAAGTGCTCGGGGTCGCGAGCGTCGCGGTTCTCATCGCGATGCTCTACGCCATCACGCCGGGCTCGGCGTTCGGTACCGCCGGCCAGCCGATCCAGGCCTTCACCACGGTCCGGTGGCTTGCTCCCGCGCCGATGCTGGCGGCCGCCGTTACGGCCGCGCTCATCGGTCGCGCGGGCCGCATGCGACCAGTACTGGAACTCGCCGTCCTGATCGCGGTGATCGACGGGATCGGACGCAGCGCCCCGGTACCGCACGGCAGCGTCGCGCTCGCCCTGTTAGCGACGGTCGTTGCGGCGTTCGCGTGGCTGGGGTACCGACGCGGGCGGGGCCAGCTGCGGCGCATGGGTCGACGGCCTCTGGCCATGGCCGCTGGAGTGGCTGCGACGGTCGCCGTCCTCGCGATCGCCGCGCGGGTGGACCAGACCCGGTTTGAAAGCCACGACTACAGCGGCTTCGATCCAACGCTCGCCTGGATCGATCGCCAAGCCCCCGCCGGGGATCGGATCGGTCTCGCGGGCATCTGGAGCGTGGATGGGATCTCGCCGGTGTTCCCGGCGTTTGGGCCGAGGATGCGGAACGACGTGGCCTACGTGGGGCCGTGGGTCGAGGACCTGCTCCGCGAGTACCGCAACCGCGGAGCGTTCGAGGCAGCCGTTCGCGAGGGTGACTACGACCTGCTGCTCATCGGACGCGGTCAGCCACCGCAACCGCGGGTGCGAGAGGAGCGCTGGGCCACCGCCACGGGCTACCGCCGAGTGGCTGCAAGCGCTCGCCTCGCCCTCTACCGGAAAGCCGCGTAGCTTAGGACGCCGGTGGACCCGATCCCCTTCAACCGGCCGTACCTCGTGGGCACCGAGGCCGGCTACATCGAGCAGGCGGTGGACGCAGGGTGGCTCGCGGCGGGAGGATCCTTCACGAGGCGCTGCGAGGGCTGGCTCCGCGAGGCGACGGGCTCCCCGCAGGTGCTCCTCACCCACTCCTGCACGGCGGCGCTCGAGGCCTCCGCCCTCGTGTTGGGGCTGGGGCCCGGCGACGAGGTGATCATGCCGTCGTTTGCGTTCGTCACCACCGGATCCGCGTTCGCCCTCCGCGGAGCGACACCCGTATTCGTGGACATCGAGCCCATCACGCTCAACGTCGACCCCGAGCGCGTCCGGGCCGCGGTCGGGCCGGCGACCAAGGCGATCGTGCCCGTTCATTACGCGGGGGTGGGCTGCGACATGGACGCCCTGCTGGAGCTGGCCTCCGAGCGGCGGCTGAAGGTGGTGGAGGACGCGGCTCAGGGGCTGCTCGCCTCAAGGGGCGGCCGGCCCTTGGGAGGCATGGGGCAACTCGGGGCGATCAGCTTCCACGAAACGAAGAACGTGACCGCCGGCGAGGGAGGGGCGCTGCTCGTGAACGATCCAGCACTACGGGAGCGTGCCGAGGTCGTCTGGGAGAAGGGCACGGATCGCCGCCGGTTTCACCGCGGCGAGGTCGATAGGTACACATGGACCGAGCTCGGCTCGTCATTCGGGCCGAGCGAGGTGGGCGCCGCCTTCCTGTGGGGACAGCTCGAGGCGGCCGATCGGATCACGACCCGCCGGCTCGAGATCTGGCGGCGGTATCACGAGGCGTTCGCCGACCTCGAGCGCGACGGGCGCGTGCGTCGTCCGGTCGTGCCACCCGAATGCGTCCACAACGCCCACATGTACTACCTGCTTTTACCTGACCACGATGCGCGCACTCGGTTCATCCGCGAGCTGGCCGCGCGGGACATCCTCGCCGTCTTCCACTACGTGCCGCTGCACAGCTCCCCCGCTGGACGGCGCCTCGGGCGACCTCACGGCGAACTGACGCACACCGACGAGCTCAGCGCCCGCCTGGTCCGGATTCCGCTCTGGACGGGCATGGACGACCCGACCGTGGAGAGGGTGATCGCGAACGTTCGCGAGGTGATCGATAGCTACGTCGCCCCGCCTGCCTGAGGGGAGCGAGATAGGAGTCTCAGGCAGGAACCCGCGGGTGCGGGGGCGGCTCCGCCGCCTCGGGCTCGGCCGCGCGCTGGACGCCGTCGACCACTCGCGAGTCGACGACGTACAGGGGCCGACCCTTGACCTGGCTGAAGATCTTGCCCACATATAGGCCCGTGACGCCCACCGTGGCGATCACGAAACCGCTCAGGAGCAAGAGCAGGACCGCAAGGCTCGTCCATCCCGTCGGTGGGTCTCGCAGGGCGTAGTTGTAGAGCACAAGCGCCGCCAGCACGACCCCTGCGAGCGCTACGGCGAAACCCGCGTAGACGATCCAGCGCAGCAGCTTCGTGGTCTGGAAGAAGAGCCCGTCCATCGCCACGCGGACCAGCTCGCTGGGGGTGTAGGAGCTCCCGCCGGCGTAGCGGTCGTCGCGCTCGATGTCGATGGTGGCATGGTTGAAGCCCAGCCAGAGCAGCATCAGGATGTATTGGCGGTCCTGGTCGCGAAACCGTAGGACCTGGTCGACGACTTCCCTGGAGACGATGCTGAAGTTGGTCAGCCTCGGGTCAACATCCGTGCCGGCGAGCAGGTTGGCCAGGCGGCGGTACACGTCCCCGGCCAGGCGCCGGAAAAGCGACTGGCGCCTGCGCTTGCGCCTGGACAGCACGAAGTCGTATCCCTCCTGGACCTTCGCGTACAGCCTCGGAATCTCCTCGGGCGGGTCCTCCAGGTCGCAGTCGCTGACCACCACCCACCGACCGGACGACTCCGCGAGGCCAGCGGTGATGGCAGCGTGCTGGCCGAAGTTCCGGCTGAGGCGCAGGAGCCGAACGGCGGGGTCCTCTCGGGCGATGTCGAGCAGCGCATCCCAAGACCCGTCCACGCTGCGATCGTCGACGAAGATCAGCTCATAGCTCGAGACCAGTGGCCCGATCGCGACGCGCAGGCGACGATGAAGCGCGCTGAGGCAATCCCTGCAGCCGTAGACCGGAACCACGACGCTAAGCTCGACCATCGCCCGTGGCCAGCGTACCAGCGACTTGAGCCGCAACCTGACAGTCCTCGTTCTCGGCGTCGGGGGCACGGTGAGTCAGGGAATCCTCAAGGCGCTGGACCTGATGGCACCCCGCCCGCGCGTCGTCGGAGCCTGCGTGAGCCATTTGTCGGCTGGCCTCTACACGACCGATCGGGCCTACGTCTCCCCTTACGCCGCGGATCCGGACTTTCCCACCTGGCTCGAGGACATCTGCAGGCGCGAGGAGGTCGATGCCGTGCTCTCCGGCGTGGAGCCCGTCCTGGACGTGCTCGCCGCCCACGTGGACGAGCTGCGCGAGCGCACCGGGGCGATCGCGGTCGTGAGCGCGCCAAGCTGCCTGACGATCGGCCAAGACAAGCTGGAAACGGCCTGCTGGCTCGCGGATCAAGGCCTCAACGCACCGCGCTCGGCCGATGCCGGAGACACCGCCGAGGTGGACCGGCTGGTGGATGCGTTGGGGTACCCGCTGATCGCGAAGCCACGGTTGGGGAAAGCGGCTCAGGGCGTAATGGAGATCCGCACGGATGCGGAGTTGGCCTACGCAAGGCAACGACCCGGCTACGTGGTGCAGGAGAGCCTCGGCGATCCGGGAGGCGAGTACACGGTTGCCTGCTTCAGTGACATCGACGGCCAGCTGCGGGGCACGTTTTCGATGCACCGCGAGCTTGCCGAGGGCACGACCTACCGAGCACGAGTCGGCGAGTACCCGGAGGTGACCGCCGAGGCAAGGCGGATCGCCGCGGCGCTCAAGCCCGCCGGGCCGGCCAACGTGCAGCTGCGGCTCGTTGACGGTCGCCCCGTCTGCTTCGAGATCAACGTGCGCTTCTCGGGCACCGCTCCCATACGCGCTCGGCTCGGCTTCAACGACGTCGAGGCGGCCCTGCGTCAGTTCGTGCTCGGCGAGGAGGCCGTGGACCTGCCGCTTATCACCGCCGGCCCTGTGGCCCTGCGGTACTGGAACGAGCTCTATGTGGACCCGCAGGCGGCCGGGGCGCTCGAACGGGACGGCAGGCTCGACGACCCCGCCGCGCACCCTCTCGCGATCGAGGACTACGGGATTCGCGAGTGAGAGTTCTACTGACGGGGGCGAGCGGCTTCGTCGGTGGGGCGTGCGCATCCCATCTCGCTCGGCGCGGCCTCGAGGTCGTCGGCCTCTCCCGGCGCCGGCCAGGCAACTCAGCCCTCGCTGAGGAGCTGCAGGCCGATCTCGGGTCGCCAGGCGCGGCCGAGGCCATCGCCGCCGCGACCGCCCCCTGCGAGGCGATCGTGCACGCCGCCGCCTCCGTCGAGATTGGCTCCGACCCAGTCGAGTTGATCCTGGCCAATTGCCTGGGCACGCAGCAGGCCCTTGCGCTGGGCAGAGCCTGGGGGGTCCGGCAGTTCGTCTTCCTCTCCAGCGTGCCCGTCGTCGGGCGCCCAACCGGGTCGCCGATCCTGGAGTCGCATCAGGTCGCCCCGGAAACCCCCTACCACGCGACGAAGGCGTTCGGCGAGCTGCTGGTCGCGACCGAGGCCGCAGCTGGCCACGCCGGGGTGTCGTTGCGCCTGTCCGCGCCCGTCGGCCCGGGGATGCCCGACGACAGGATCCTGCCGGTGTTCGTGCGTCGAGCCGTCCGGGACGAGTCACTGCGGGTGCACGGGAGGGGCACGCGGCGCCAGAACTACGTGGATGTTCGCGATGTCGCCGCAGCGGTCGAGGGCGCCCTCGAGCGCGACGTCACCGGCGTCTTCAACGTCGCCGGCCAGGACGCGATCTCGAACCGCGAGCTCGCGCAGCTGTGCGTCCGTGAGCTGGACTCCCACTCAGCGGTCGAGCTCACGGGCGACGATCCGGAGGAGGGGCTGGCATGGGAGATCTCGATCGAGAAGGCCGCTCGGGAGCTCGGATACGTCCCCCACCGGTCGATCGAGGACTCGATCCACGACATCGCGGCCGCCATCCGGGAGGATTAGCCCGATGCCCGGCGACGTAGAGCCCGCGGCCGGCGAGCGCGGCGTTCGCGCCGCGCCGCCCGAGCCGGTTGCCCACGACTACGACCGCATCTGGGACACCGTCTACGGCGACCTCCAGGAGATCGGGCCCGTCCACCGGCACATGCGACGCATCCTCCGTGGTGTGCTGCGAGGACTCCACTACACGAGCGTTCTCGACGTCGGCTGCGGCGCCGGACACAACCTTCCCCTCCTCCTCGAGGGAAGAGACCTCAGCCGGATAACCGGCGTAGACGTTTCCCCACGTGCCCTGGACCGGGCACGCCGGCGCTTCGACGCCGACTTCCGGGAGCTCGACATCGAGGCCGGCGGACTGGGCGAGACGTTCGAGCTCGTGTTCAGCTCCCTCCTGCTCGAGCACGTGGCAGACGACGGAGCGGCGATCGCCAACATGTGCGCAATGGCCGAGCGGCATCTGGTGTTGACGACGATCGCGGGTGACTTCGAGCGCTACCGGCCGTGGGAGGAGCGGGTCGGGCACGTTCGCAACTACCGGCGCGGCGAGCTCGAGCGAAAGCTCGCACGTGTGGACTTCGAGCCTCGGATAGCCATCTACTGGGGCTTTCCCCTCTACACCCCGATCGCCCGCCGCCTGCACAACCGCATGGAGCCCACCAGCGAACTCTCACGCCTCCAGAGGGGCCTCGCCGCGCTCATGTACGCCGCGTACTTCCTGAACTCCCACCGCAGGGGCGACCTGCTGATAGTCCACGCCGTGCGAAGCGCTTCGTGAGATGGCGGCGACGAGCGCCGAGCAAGCGCGACAGCTCGTTGCGGATCACCCGCTCTGGTACCACACGATGGAGGTGGCGCCAAGCGTCGTAACGCCCGGCTGGTTCGACCTGCGCCCGATCGTCGACAAACTGCCCTGGCCCGACCTCCGCGGCAAGCGATGCCTTGACGTCGGGCCTTATGACGGCTTCCTCAGCTTCGAGATGGAGCGGCGAGGCGCCGCCGAGGTGATCGCAATCGACATCGGGGACCACGCAGACTGGGATTGGCCGGTCGACATGCGGGCCTGGGCCGCGGAGGGTCTCGCCGCGCTGGCAGACAGTGACGTCGGGGCGGGATTCGAGATCGCGCGCCGGCTGCTCGGCTCCTCGGTCGAGCGCGTCGTGCTCAACGTCTACGACCTCTCGCCCGAGCGCGTCGGCAGATTCGACTTCGTGATCTGTGGCAGCGTCCTCCTGCATCTGCGCGACCCACTGCGGGCTCTCGAGTCGATCCGGAGCGTGTGCGACGGGCTCTTCCTCTCGGTGGAGCCAGTTCGGCTCGGCCTCAGCCTGCTTCACCGAGCCCGGCCGCTCGCTGAGCTGAATGGGATGGGAGAGCTCTGCCAGTGGTGGGTGCCGAACGCGGCCGGTCACCGGCGCATGATCGTCGCGGGGGGATTCGAGATCGAGCGGCGGGTTGGGCCGAAGGCCATCCGGTTCGGCCCCGCGCATCCCCGCGCCGGTCGGGGGGCGGGCATCCTCGCCAAGCGGGTCCTGACGCGTCTGACCACGGGTGGCCAAGGCGTTCCGCACACCGCGGTTCTCGCCCGGCCCGCAGCGTGAAGGCGAATGCCCAGACGGCTCAGGCTCAGGCCACCGTGTCGTACAGGCTCTCGTACCTCTGAACGACGTTCGACCAGTCGTAGTCCGCAACTCGAGTGCGACAGGCGGCAGCCGTTTCAGGGCGGCGCGAGAGCGCGATAGCTTCGTGCATCGCCCGCGCGAGATCAGGGACGTCGTCGGGCTCGAACAACCGGCCGATCCCGTCGTTGTCGATCAGCTCCGGCGCGGCGCCCGAACGGGCCGCGACCACCGGCGTGCCGGCGGCAAGGGACTCGATCAGCACGAGCCCGAACGCCTCGTCGACGGCGGGCAGGACGCTGGCCCAGGAGGCGGCGTATGCGCGTGCGAGATCCACGGTGCGATCCGCCGAGAACCACTCGGCGCCCGCCGGCAGCGGCCCCACGGCGCCGCTGAGCACGGGATCCCGGGGCCGGGCCACCAGCAGCCGCACATTCGCCTCGCGGGAACGCATATCCTCGAATGCCGAGAACAGCACTCTGCTGCGCTTCCTCGGATCCCCGAGGCTGGCGGCGCACATGAACGTGGGGACCGCCGCCTTGGCCTCCTCGACGGCGAAGCTCTCGGCGAACACGCCCCCCGGCAGGATGCTCGGCGAGCGCAGCAGGTAGCGGCGGAATGGCTCGGCTGCGGCCTCGCTCAGCACGGTGGTCGCGGCGCTGCGCTCGACCGCCGATCTGAGCATCTCGAGCCGGTAGCGACGCGCGACGAGATACTCGCGCGTCGCGATCCCATGGAAGGAGAAGATCACGGGCGGCCCGCCGACCCTGTGCGCCTGAGCCGCGGCCCAGGCGTCGCTCGGGAATAGCGCGTGCGCGACGTCGAACTCTCCGCCGAGAACGGCCCGAGCCGCGTTCGGGACGTTCTCGAGGAAGTACTCGTACGGCTGGAGCTGGCGTATCCGGGGTGGCCTTCGCTTCCGGACGACCCGAACGCCCTCCTCCACCGCCTCGGTCCCCCGCGACCGATGGCTGGTGTGGATGGTCACCTCGTGGCCCCGTTCGGCAAGGCTAACTCCGAGGTCGTGGACGAGCCGCTCGGAGCCTCGCCTGACCTCCGGCCAGTAGGTGGGATGGAGCAGCGCTACGCGCATCGTGCCGAGGGCAGCCCCGCGGATGGATCCCGTGTCGGGCGCATGCTCAGACCACCAGCACCCGATGATGCGCGGCGGCGCGGACCGTCGCGGCCGTCTCCATCGCGTCGACCGCGATCCGGACCGGCAGGTGTGCTGCCTGCCGCAGCGCGCCCCGCGGCGTCTGGCTTCTCCAGCGCACATTCAGCGCCAGATACGGGACGGCCCCCAAGGCCAGCGCCGTCCTCCTGCCCCTGCCGAGCACCGCTCCGGCGAACGCGAGCGCCAGCAGGGCGTGCGAACGCTTCCAGAAGTGGCGCATGTAGATCGCCCGCCGCTGCTCGGGATGGCGGGCGATCACCAGGGGCAATGACGGCCACCTCGCCGCCTCCGCGAGCGCGACGGGGAACGGACGAGCCAGCACGGCGTGCCAGACGACGGCGCGATCCGCGTACGCGACACGGGCACCGGCCTTGATTGCGCGAAGCCCCAGGTCGGTGTCCTCGCCACCGAACTCGAACGCCTCGTCGAAACCCCCGACGCGCTCGAGCAACTCCCGCGGATAGGCGATGTTGCAGCACTGGTACCAATCGCTGGGTCCGCGAATGGTCTGGCTTCGCGCGAGGCCGAACAGGAGATGCAGCTCATCCGGATCCGGCTCCGTGCGCCCCTGCACGATCAGCTCGGGTCCCGCCGCCACCTCGAGCACGCGCTCGAGCCAGTCCGGCGCGGGGCGGCAGTCGTCGTCCATGAATGCGATCAGCGGAGCCTTGGATGAGCGCCAGGCCCGATTGCGCTTCGCAGTCGGGCCGGTCACCCGGGTTTGCGTGAGGAACCGCGCGTTGAGTCCTTCGGGAGCCACCGCGAGAGGCTCGCGAGCGTCGCTGTCGCGCACGACGATCGCCTCGAAGCGCTCTTGGGGAAGGGTCTGCCGGGCGAGCGCGTCTAGCGCGAACGCGAGCCTCGGCTCGCGCCTCCTCGTGGGAATCACCACCGCGATGTCTGGGCGGGCTTCGCTCTGCAACCCCGGCGACGATAACCGCCTCGGCTGCCGCCCCGCGCGCCCGCACGGCGCGTCCTGGGACCCTTGCTACCTTGCCTGCCGTTGAGTGTCTCCGCAGGCCTCCTCGAACAGGCGCGACGGCTGCGCTGGTACCACACGCTCGAGCTCACTCCAGACGTTCTCACCGACGGCTGGTTCGACCTGCGTCCGCACGTAGAGCGCTACGGCCTGCCCGATCGCATGGAGGGAATGCGGGCGCTCGACGTCGGCACCTGGGACGGGTTCTGGGCGTTCGAGATGGAACGACGCGGCGCCGAGGTGGTGGCCCTCGATCTGGACGACGAGCGCGACCTCGACTGGCCGCCACGGCGGCGCCCCGCAGAGTTCCCAAGCGCGCCGAGGGGGGCCGGATTCCGGCTTGCGCACGAGATCCTGGACTCGAGCGTCGAGCGCCTCGACCTCAGCATCTATGACGCGAAACCCGAGGAGATCGGGACCTTCGACCTCGTGTTCGGTGGCTCCGTGCTCATCCACCTGCGCGACCAGCTCCGTGCTATCGAGCGAATCGCGGCGCTCTGCACCGGCACGTTCGTGTCCGCCGAGGAATACGACCGTGCGGCCGGCATGGTCCCGTTCCCGGTCGCCAGGTTCCGCGCGGACCGCGAGGCCGCGGTTGTGTACTGGACGCCGAGCGCCCGCACCTGGCGCCGCATGATGTGGTCCTCCGGATTCGATCGGGTCTCCGAGTTCTCCCGCCTTACCCTGAAGCCCAGGGACCGGTCGTTCTCCGTCCGGCACGTCGTCCTCCACTGCGAGAAGGACGACCGGCAAGCATCGTGAAGCGGGCTCGCGCCCGTTCACTCAGCGCCCGGTCTGGCGACCTCTCGGACCCTCGATCGGGCCAATGCGCAGCAGCCGACGCGCGCGGGAGCGGACGTGCCGGGCGAGCTCACGACCGAGCAGCCGCACAGCGTCCCGCGGCCGGTATCGGAACGGCCCGATCCGAACCTGCCCTTCCGCACTCTCCCAACGCTCCTGCACGCGCGCGATGCTCGGCAGGGACTCGAGCGAGAGATCCAGCGCGCGCCCCTTGCCGCCCACGCCGACGACCTGGAATGGGATCCCGGGGTCGCCGATCCCGGCCGTCCGCACGCTGTCGAACCCGGCGAGCAGCACGTGAAGGCCTTGCGGTGTGAACCGGAAGTAGTCGCTGGGATAGCCGTGGATTCCGAACAGCATCACCGAGCTGATCACGCATACGCCGCCGTCCGCGGTGACGCGATGCAGCTCGCGGCAGGCGGCAAAGGGGTCTTCGCAGTGCTCGAGTGTGTCCAAGCACAGCGCCGTGCCCACCTCGCCGTCGGCGAAGCTGAGCGCACGCAGATCCTCGACCCGATCGACGCCCGGGCCGAGCCGGATATCCGTGCCGAGGTAGGCGCGGCCCGGGAACAGCGGACGCAGGTCGCCCTTCTGGGACGGCTCCACCTGCAAGGCCCCGAACTCGACGATCGGATCCGGAAACTCGATGCGCGCCGCAAGGTCTCTGACGAACTCCCGGATCAGCCGCTGGGCCATCGCCGGACAATCTTGTCGCATCGGTCCGCAGCGCGAACCTCATCACGTCGCCGACTGAAATCGGTGACGACGTCGGCTCGTCTAACCTGATCCAGCGTGACCGCTCCTGAGCGGCCGAGGGCCGTTGCCGTTCCGTCTCAGCGCCGGCAGGCGGACGAGAGTGAGGCTTCGGCTCTGCGCGCGGGTCGAGCGAATGCATACGAGAACTCGCGCCCCGAGCTCCGGCGCCATGTTCCGCCCGATGCAGCGAGGATCCTCGACCTCGGTTGCTCCTCGGGAGCGGTGGGCGCCGCGTTGAAGTCTCGCGGTGACGTCGAGATGGTGGGAATCGAAGCCGATCCGGTGTACGCCGGGCGGGCTAGAAGGCGCCTCGACCGCGTGATCGAGGTGGATCTCGAGGAGCTCGCCGAGCGTGGCGGGTTGATCGAGGAGCTGGGCGCCTTCGACTGCCTGCTCGCCGGCGACGTGCTCGAGCACCTGCGAGATCCATGGACGACCCTGCGACGCTTCGCCGAGGTGCTGACACGCGGCGGAACCGCGGTGATCGGCCTCCCCAACGTGCGCTACTGGGAGACCTTCTGGCAGCTCGGCTGGCGCGGGACGTGGCCAAGAAGGTCCGAGGGCATCTTCGATCGCGACCATTTGCGCTGGTTCACCGGCGCCGACGCCACCGAGCTGGTTGCGCAGGCGGGCCTGGAGATCGTGGAGATCGACCGCCAGTATCGGCTCCGGCCGCGAGGCTCGGCCTGGGACCGGCAGGTGGCCAGGCTCGAGGCCACGCCGCTGCGTCCCTTCTTCACCTTCCAGTTCGTGATCGAGGCCCGGCGACCCTAGCGGCGATGCCCGCTCCGATCGCGATCGCGGTCGTCTCGTGGAACACGCGCGACCTGCTCGTCAACTGCCTGCGCTCGATCGAGCCGGAGGTCCAGGACGGGCGCGCCGAGGCCTGGGTTGTCGACAACGCATCCGAGGACGGATCGGCGGATCTGGTGCGGCGGAGGTTCGGATGGGCCCACCTGATCGCCTCGGAGAGCAACTTGGGCTTTGGTCAGGCGGTCAACCTGGTGGCCGAGCGGACCGCGAACCCATGGATCGCGCCAGCCAATACCGATGTGGAGCTGGTGCCGGGAGCCTTGGAGCGCCTCCTAGAGGCGGGCGACCATCGGCCCCGAGCCGGCGCGCTCGCCCCCCAGCTGCTGCTACCGGACGGGTCCACCGAGCATTCCGTCTATCGCTTCCCGACCTTCACCTTCGGCATGCTCTTTAACAGCGGCGTCTATCGCCTCAGCCCCCGGCTCGCCGACCGGCTATGCCTGGAGGGTCGCTGGGATCCTGAGCGCCCACGGCAGGTGGACTGGGCGATCGCGGCCTTCCTCCTCGTGCGCCGCGCGGCCTGGGAGGACTGCGGCGGGTTCAACACCGAACAGTGGATGTATGCCGAGGACCTGGATCTCGGCTGGCGGCTGGCGCGCAGCGGCTGGACAACTCGCTATGTGCCCGAGGCAAAGGTTAGGCATCGGTCCGGGGCAGCGACCCAACTCGCATGGGGCAGCGAGACCGCTCCCCGGTGGATGGCGAGCACATACGCATGGATGCTGCGTACGCGAGGGATCGCGATCACGCGCGCGGTGGCGACGGTGAACATCGCGGGCGCCCTCCTCCGCTGGGCCCTGTTCGCGGTCGCCGCGGCGATCCGACCCCATCCCTGGCGGGAGCGCCGCAACGCGATGCGAGTCTGGGTCGGACTTCATCGCATCGGACTGCGAAGCCGGCGCCGGCTCGCCCAGCACCGCTGACCAACCTGTCCGCCGGAGACCCGACGGCTCCGCGCTCGCGCTCACAGCCAGCCGCCCGGGTATGGCTACGCGACCTGTGGTTCTCCTTCCGCCGGTCGGCGGACGTACGACAGTGCCTCCCTGAGCAGGGAACGCTCCAGCATGATCGTGGCGACGATCGTCACCACAAGGTAGATCCCGAGCTCGCCGAGGGCCGTCGCGCCGGTGCGAGGGCCGCTCATGGCCAGTCGGAACAAGAGCACCGCGGCCACGGCGGGGATCGTCGGCGCGATCGCCCGAGCACTGTGAAAGGCAACTTGGAAGCCCGGAAAGAGCTTGGTCAGGTAGTAGAAGCGGCCGATCAGCGAGACGACCGCCACGACGGCAATCCCCGCTGCGAATCCGCCGAGGCCATGCGTGTACAGAAGCGGTATCGCCGCGGCCAGGAACGCGACCAACGCGGCCCCGGTAACCACGGCGATCGGGCGGGTGTTGCCAACAGCGCGGTAGAACGCCGTCCAGTTGAAACCGATGTGGTTGATCGCGGCAGTGACGCCGAACACCTGGAGAACGATGATCGCGTCGGCCCAGCGATCGCCGATGCCGAAATGGACGAGGTCGGCCGCGAACAGCGTCAGCCCGACGCCGAACGGCACTCCCCACATCAGGGCCAGGCGGTTCGATTTCGTGAACGCCTCCAGGAGGAGGTCGGACCTCTCGCGAACGCGGCAGACGGCCGGATACAACGCGTCGGTGACCACGGAGTCGACCCGGTCGGTGTAGGAGGCGTACGCCGCGGCGAGCCCGATCGCGCCGGCGCCGGCAAGCCCGAGAGCCTGCTCGCCAAAGAAAACCGAGAGCTGCGCGATGGCGAGGCCGGCGCCTACGGCCGACAGGAGCGGCCACGAGAAGCCGAGGTACTCCCTCATCGTGCGGCGGTCGAAGCGCAGCGCGAGGCGGTACGGGCTCGCCGCGACGGCGACCAGGCCCCCCGCCCACGAGCCCGCCACGACGCCGACCACGAGGCTCCAGTAGCCAAACCCGGTCGCCGCCAGCGCGACCGTGACCACGAACCCGACGACCGGATCGACCGCAGTGAGCAGGCGCTGCCTGAGGAAGTCCATCCTTCGATAGAAGATCCAGGCCGGCGCCTGGAGCGCCAGGCCCGGCAGGACAAGGGCTCCGACGGCGGCCGGGAGGAGCAGCGAGCCCTGCCCATACACGACCACGAGCAGCGGAGCCACCAACAGCATCAGGCATGCCAGGATCACCGCGCCCCCCAGCTCCAGGGTGAACGCCTTCTGAAAGGCCTCCTCCTGATCGATCTCCCGTTGCTGGACGTACTTGTCGCCGACGGCCACGCTCCGCAGCGACCCGACGAAGGCGAGGGCAAGCAGGACGATGCTCCACACCCCGAACTGGGAGGCCGTCAAGAAGGCGGCAACTACGAACGTCTTGAGGAGATTGAGCCCCCCCAGGCCGACCAGGAACACGGAGTTGATGACCGCCCCGCGAGCCGCCATCCGGCGGCGCCCACCTGGAGGCGGGACGGGTTCGAGTGCGACATCGGCTTGACCGAGCTCGACCTCGAGCGTGCTCACGTCGCACCCGCGGCTCGCAGGAGCAGCCGCTCGACACACGAGTTGAATCGCTCGTGCGGGAACCGCTTCGCGGTCGCCAGACCGCCCTCGATCAACCGCCTTCGAAGCCCGGGTTCGTCGGCCAGGCGCCTGATGGCCGCGCCCAGCCCGGTGGGCCCCCCGTCGGGGTCGAAGAGGAGGCAGTTCTCGCCGTGGCGCAGATACTCGCCGGAGCCGCCGCGACCCGACGCGACCACGGGCGTGCCCGTGGCCATCGCCTCCAGAGGGACGAGGCCCCAGGGCTCCATCCAGCGCACCGGGAAGACGAGGACGTCCGCCTCGGCGTACTCCGCGGGCAGCGCTCGCTGCGGCCGGTTGCCTCTGAAGTCGACCCTGCGGGTCAAGCCACGTTGATCGGCGCGAGCGGCGAGGCGCTCCCGGTAGGCCTCGTCGCCCGTCCCGACGATCGTCAGCGTCGCCTCGTCCGGCAGCACGCTCAGCGCCTCCAGCGCGAGATCGATGCCCTTGCGCTCGTCGATTCGGCCCACGTAGAGCAGTCTCCACGTCCATGGCGGCGCATGCGCCGCCCGAAACAGGTTCGGATCCACACCCTGGTGGCAAACCTCGGTGGCGGCCGGATCCAACCCCGCGTCCACCGCCGTCTGGCGCAGCGTCTCGCTGGGGAACAGCGCCGGCCCCGTGTGGGCGAGCTCGAAACGGGTTGGGATCCCGGTGGCCCTCTGGACCGGCGATGCCAGCCGCGGCCGGGCGGCGAAGGCTCGTGTCCAAGCGTCGACCGTGGGACCGTAGATGAGCCAGTCGTCACACACCACGCACGCCGTCGCCACCGAGGCCACTCTCGCCCGCTCGATCAGCGACAGAGACATGCCTCCCATCGCCCAGAAGTTGACGACCTCCGGCGCGAACTCATGCAGGTGGCGGTCAAACCGGCGAGCGTTGGCTCGCTCGAGGGCGAACCGCCGCCACGGAGGCAGCGCCGGGAACGCGTGGTCGCGCCAGTACCAGTCAAGCTCGCGATGGACGTCCTGTCCAGCGTCGCCGCCTGGTGCGACGTCCGCAGACCGGTGGGCGGTCGTCAGGACTCGGACCCCGTGCCCGGCAGCGCGCAGGTGGTCGACCGCGGATTGCCAGACGAGCTCGTAGCCGCCGAGGTGGTGCGGCGGATACATGTTTCCCACCGTGAGAACACGCATCAGTGGTCCGCGCGGGCGAGGATTGCGGCCGCCCGGCGGCGCGCGCGCTCGATCCGCCCGCGACGTGGGACCCGCTGCGCGAGCCGCTCGCGATGATCCTCGACGAGCTGCGCAAGATATCGGTCGAGCTCGTGGGGCTCCATGAAGATCCGCTCCGCGTATCGAAAGCTCCCCCTCCAGAACAGGGTTTGCACCCGTTCGTCCGGTGTCAGCGCCCCCGTGAGCTCGGGCGGCAGGTGATAGGCCGGACTGCCGGCGAGGTGATGGGGCTTGGACACGAACTCGATCTCTGACGGTCCGACCTCGACGAGCCAGCGGTGATGCGACCAGCCGACCCAGGGCCCGTGCACGCCGTAGCCCTGCTCCTCGAGCCGCGACGGCACCTCGATGTAGCCGGCAAGCGCCACCCGGTTGAGCTCGCCGCAGACCCAGATCGGGTCACGCACGTCCTCGAGGGTCTGCGAGCAGATCGCGAAGTCGAAGCGGTCGTCCTCGAACGGCCATGGCTCGCGCTCGCAGACGTCGCGCTGAAGCCACGTCTCGCGCGTGAATCGCTCTCCCGCCCGGTCACGCTCGCCGTAGAGACCCCGGGTGTCGTAAGGCATCAGGTCGATGACCCAGTCGGCGCGGGGCAGCGGACTGGCCCAGCCCCCGACGTCGAGCACGAGATCGTCTTCTGCCAGCAGACCGTGGATTCGCTCGAGGCTGGGGGCGTACACGGTCGCTAGTCCTACAGCACGGGAGCGCGACGGACGATGCTGCCCCAGGCGAGGGAGGCGAGGCCCAGGGCGTCGGCGGCAAGCTCCACCGCGGCGACCCTTGGCGCCCGGCGCCCCCAGGGCCGGGATTGCCGGGCGACGAGCCAAGCGTACGGGGCAGCCGCGAGGAGCGGCCACGCCGAGGAGGCTCCTGAGGCGAGTGCAACACCTAGCGCGGCGCCATCGAACGCCGCCGTCTTGGGCCCGAGAAACACTCGCCCATAGAGCAACTCGCGACGCAGTTCGGGGATCCGCGCCACCAAAGCTGGGAAGTACGCGAGGCGGTGCCGCTCGGACACGTACCGCAGGGCGCTTCGGGGGAACACGGCGTGGTACACGAGAGCCTGCTCGCAGAACTCGACCCGTGCGCCGGCCCGCTGAGCGCGCCATCCGAACCACACGTCCTCCCCGAACGGCCGGTTGATATCGGTTGCAAGCCAATCCTCGAACCCGCCCACGTCGAAGAAGAGGTCTCGCGATACGAGGAGGTTGGCCGTTTCGAAGAGGCCCACCTGACGGGTGACGGACACCGTCCGATCGAAGGGGTCACGGGGCGCCCGGGGATCGGGACGGACCGCGCCCTGCACGAGGTCGGCTTTCTCCATGGCGGCAAGGCCGGCGCGAAGCCAGCTCGGAGTGGGAACGCAGTCGGCGTCCGTGAAGGCGAGCGTCGGCGAGCTGGCCTCTGCCGCCCCGCGATTCCGCGCGGCGCCGGGTCGCTGCGGGCTCTGGGTCAATACCGTTACGGGGCCGGCAGCTTGTCGAGCGATCTCCGCGGTGTCGTCCGTTGAGCCGTTGTCCACGACGATCACCTCGTAGGGCTGGCCGAGATCCTGCCGCTCCAGAGCATCGAGCGTGGCGCCGATCGTGCCGGCGGCATTGAGGGCCGGTATCACGACGCTTACGACCGTCACCGGCGCACATTCAAGCGGGGGTGTCCAGCATTACGGTTGCGACTGTGGCCGATAAGCCTGACGTATCCGTGATCGTGGCGACCTTCAACCGCGCGGAGCGCCTGCGGCGGCTGCTCGACGGTCTTCGCCGCCAGACCCACGGGCTGAATCGGTTCGAGGTGCTGATCGTCGACGACGCCTCGACGGATGACACGCCTTCCATCCTGGAGCGTGAGCGCCAGCGCGGCGAGCTACTGCTCGAGGTGATCAGCGGGCGATCCCGGACGGGGCCGGCTCGCGCCCGCGACGCGGGCTGGCGAGCCGCGGCGGGGAGCGTGATCGCCTTCACCGACGACGACTGCGTTCCGGATCCAGACTGGCTCGCGGCCGGGCTGCGAGCCTGCTCACGGAATCGAGGGGCGATCGTTCAGGGCCGGACCGATCCCAGCCCCGACGAGCTGGATCGCCTGGGCCCGTTCTCACGAACGATCTCCGTGGCCGAGCCGGATCCGGCGTTCCAGACCTGCAACGTTTTCTACCCGAGAGCGCTGCTGGAGCGCGTGGGGGGATTCGACACAGAGGGATTCGACCGTGCTCCGGGCGGCGAGGACTCGGACCTCGCGTGGCGCGCGATCGAATCCGGCGCCGAGACCGCGTTCGCCGAGGATGCCGTCGTGTATCACGGCGTCAACGAGCTGGGGCCGCTCGGCAAGCTCCGAGTCGCCGCGCGGTGGACCACGCCCATGCTCGCCTACGTTCGGCACGGCGAGCTGCGCCGAGCTCATTTCGAGCGCGGGATCTTCTGGAAGGGCTCGCACTACCTCCTTGTTCGTGCCCTTGTCGCGAGCGTGCTTCCGCGCCGCTGGCGCCTGCTCCGCGCCTGGTTAGCGGCCCCCTATTTCGTCCATCTGCTGGAGCGGGGCAGGGTCGAGGGCGGAGGCGTCCTGCTGGCGCCCTACTTCGCGTTGCATGACCTTGTCGAGCTTGTCGCGGTCTCGCGCGCCGCGATTCGCTACCGCACGCCGATGTTGTGACGAGCGCGCGCCCGCGCTAGAAAGGCCGAGCGGAGTCCTCGGGGGCGGTCTCGACGATGAGCGATGCGAGCTTCTCCCCCTCACGCAGGAGGTCGAAATGCTCCAGCACGAATGCGCGGCCCGCCTTGCCCATGGCGACCCGCTCCGCGAGCGGCAGGCACAGCAGCTCGTCCATCGCCTGCGCGAGCGCATACGGATCCCCGGGGTTGACGAGCCGGCCCCAGGCGGGCTTCACGATCTCCGGCAGGCCCACCTCGTCGCTGGCCACGACGGGGACCTCCATGGCGAGCGCCTCCTTCGCAACGACCGGCATCGCATCGCGATCCCCGTCCGGCGCGATCACGCAGGGCACGGCGAGCAGGTCGACGTTCTCGAGCAGATCGTGAACCCCGTCCGCGTCGATCAGCCCGAGAAGCCGCGCCCGGTCCTGGAGCCCCGCGCGCTCGATCTGCTCCTCGAGCACATCACCCAACGGTCCGTCGCCCGCGATCACCAGCCGGTCCAGCGAGCCGCGCTCGTTCAGCATCGCCGCCGCCTCGACCAGAAAGCCGAACCCCTTCTTCGGCACCAGCCGCCCAATGCCCGCAACGGTTCGGCCCTGGCCGTGACGGGTGCGGCGACGAAAACGATCGCCGTCCACGCCCATGCCGATGGTCTCGAGGCGGCCGTCGGGGGCGACGCCCCGGAGATACCCCGCCGTGTATTCGCATGGCGCCACGGCGAAGGCGGCGCGTTCGAGCTTCTCGCGAAGGCTCCGTGGCGTGGCGAAGATCTCGTGCCCGTGCGCGGTCACGCTGACCGGCACGCCGACGATCCGTCCGACCCGCAGGGCGTTGACCGCCGCAAGCGCTGCGAAGTGCACGTGCACGTGGCGGTCGCCCCCGCGGGCGAGCCTGCGAGCCTGAGGTCCCAATGCTCGCAGCGGCAAGCGCTCCTCGACGGACCAGCGGCGGCACTCGACGCGGTCGCGGATGCAGCGAACGGGATGGCGGACGAGGAGCCACGCCAATGCGACCGCACGATCCAGCGCGCCCTCGTCCTCCAGGTAGCTCACTGCAAGCGACCGGGTGCCACCTGGCACCGGCCGGTCAGGACGCGCGACGGCTTCGAAGCGGACCCGCCAGCCGAGTCGCTCGAGCGCGCGCACCTCGTTGATGACGAAGGTCTCGGAGGGAACCGGGAAGCGGTCGGTCGCGAGCACAAGCTGCTTCCCGGTGCCCGCGGCGACGCTCGCGGCAGCGGCCTCTCGCGGCACGCCGTTGCCCAGTAGCCAGCCGACGGTCTGGCAGATGACCGCCATTCCGTCCACCGCCTTCATCGCTGCCTGCTCGAAGCGCGCGGTGAATGCGTAGCCGACGGTCCCCAGTGCTGCGCGGCCGAGCGGGCGCGCAGCGGGCTGACGGCGCGCGGCGCGCGGTCGACGTCGGCGCTGCCACGCGTTGCCCGCGGCGTAGCGCGTGAGCTGCCGGACGACGCCCGCGAGCGTCTCGCGATGCAGGTGGCGGACGACCGCCCCGGGACGTGAGCCGATTTCCCAGCCTGCATCGCGAAGGCGCCAGCAGAACTCGAAATCGGCGCCCGAGCGAACGCCCTCCAGGAAGCCGCCAACCGCGGCCCATGCCGCCCTGCGGACCAGCAGGTTCGCCGTGGCCGCGGCCGGGGCTTCGCTGCCGAGGCTCGCCTCCTGGCTCAGGATTCGCCGTGAGGCCGCCCACCGCGCGAGAAGCGCGCGCTGGTCCGCGGGAACGATCGTCCCGGCCACCGCGCCGAGCCCCTCGGCGATCGGCGACTCGAAGTAATCGTCGAGCAGGGTCTCGGCGGGTTTGCAATCCGCGTCGACGAACAGGAGCCATTTGTTGTCCGCATGCTCCGCGCCGACGTTGCGCGCGTGGTAAGAGGACCGTTCCGTGGTGGCGACGACCACGTCCACGCCGGCAGTCGCGAGCCCCTCTACGAGGCCATCGGGCGTGTTGTCGACCAGGATCAGCTGATCCGCCGTGCGCCGTCGCAGCGCGCCGAGGCCGCCAAGCGCCTCCCGGGCCTCCGCCGGATCGCCGAGGAACGGCATCACGACGCTCACGCTCGGCCGGTTCCTGCTCGCCGAGCCCTGGCGATCCGTCATCATCCCGGCCGAACTGTACGTCCCGCCGCCTACACGCTTCGCGGACGCGGTCCCCACGAGGTGATGCGCGAGTCGTCGTGAGCACCCTCGCTCGCCAAGTCGAGTTCCTGGCCCGGCGGTCCCACGGCATCGGCCGGGTGGCGCTGGTGCTTGCGACGGCGCTGTGGACCTTCATCACGGTGGAGGTTTTCACGGACCAGCTCACGGTCCCTCACGGCCCGATCGCCGTCCTGGCGTTTCCGGTAGGGGCGCTTGCCGTCTCGGCGCTCTTCGGGGGTCGCCTCGAGCGGGAGCTGGGAATGGCCGCCGCGTGGTCGGCCCTGGTCGCAGGCGCGTTCTGGATCGCCCCGTTTGCGGGGCACCACGTGGTCTTGGCGTTTTCTGCACCGGCGGCCCTGGTGGCCGCCATCTTCGCCGGGCGCTATCCGGCGGCTGCCGTACTCGCGGTGCTCGCGCTCACCGCGTCGCTTGGCAGCCTCCAGGCCTTCACCGGCATCAAGGTCGGGCCGCCCCTGGACCTGCTGCTGGTCGGGCTGTGGGTCGCGACGCTCGTGCGCCTCCTCACGGTGAAGCGGGCCCACTCATACCTCCTGTGGCCGGCGATCGCCGCCTGCATGCTCTACATCGCCCTTTCGACCGCCGAGATCTTCACGGCTGCCACACCCGGCCTTGGCTTCCTCTCGTTTCGCACGTCCACGTGGTACATGCTCGCGTTTCCCCTCCTCGCCTACGCCGGCTGGAGCCGGGACACGTATCGCCGCATCGCGAAGGGGCTCGTGATCCTCACCGTGCTCGTGGCCGGTTACGCCGTGCTGCGCTGGCAGATCGGCCCGGCCGGGGCCGAGCGTGACCTTGCGATAGAGAGCTCGGCCGGGATCAACCTGATCAACGGGCAGCTTCGAACCGTGGGTTCGTTCATCACCGGTCACCAGCTCGCGCTGTGGACGTCAATCATGGCCCCGTTCAGCCTCGCCTTCGCGCTGGCGTCCAGAGGGAGGTGGCGCCTGGCCGCGGCCATTGGAACTGCGCTGTGCGTGTTCGCGATGCTCGCATCGGAGGCCAGAGGCCCGCTGGTCGGGATGGTGCTCGGAATGGCGATCGTCCTGGTCCTCTTCGCCGCGTCTCGCGCCTTCCGGCTGAACGTCGGAGCTGCGCTCGCGGGGATCACCGCGCTTGTGGTGGCTGCGGCGGTTGCATTCACCCTCACGGCAGGCAGCTCCGGCGCCCCTGAGCGGTACACGGCAATCTTCCACCCCGGCCAGGACCCCGCGTACATTGCCCGGACCGCGAAGTGGAGGACGGCCCTCGCCGATATCAACCGGCACCCGTTCGGGCAGGGGCTCGGAACCGCGGGGCAGGCGCAGCAGGAGGGAGGCCAGTATCTGACCGTCGCGTCGCAGGGCATCGATAGCGCATATCTGGAAATCGCCTACCAGCAAGGCATCGTGGTGATGGTGTTCTTCATCGGCGCCTTCGTGCTCCTCGTTGCTCGCCTCGCCACCGCGGCCACGGCAACCCGCGACCCCGAGCGGGCTGTGCTCGCGATCGGCGCCGCCGGGGTGCTCGGCTCGATGCTGATCACCTTCTACAGCGGCCTCTACAACGAGGCACCCCCGGTCGTCGCCGGCTGGATCATCATCGGGCTGGGCCTTTCCGGACTGGTCACCGTCCCGGCCGATGTCGACGCCGCGGAGGATCGCTTGCAGGTTGAGGCCATCCCCTCGACCCGGGCGGTCGGTGGCCCCATCCCCGCTCGCGCGATTACCGCCGGCCGTCCGTGACGCCCACACCCGAAGCCGGGAGCGGCGGAGCGCAAGCGACGGTGGTGGGGCAGGCGCCCGTGGAGGTGAGCATCGTCATCCCGACGCGGAACCGCAGGCCGATCCTCCTGGAGACCCTTGCTGGAATCGAGCGCGCCGTCGCGACGCTTCCGGTCGAGGTCATCGTGATCGACGACGGCTCCACCGACGGGTCTACGCAGGCCGTCGGGGAGCTATCCGAGCGATCGCCCCTCCTGCTGCGAGCCATTCGCCAGGAGAGCCGGGGACCCGCAGCCGCCCGCAATCGCGGGATCGACGTCGCTCGGGGCGCCGCCTGCCTCTTCCTGGGCGACGACGTCCGCCCTCGCGCGGCGCTCGTCGAGCGCCATGTCGAGTTCCACCGCGCTCATCGCGAGTCCGGCGCCGCGCTGCTTGGGCTCGTCGTCGCGGCGCCTCCCCTCGATGCCTCGGAGTTCGTTCGCTGGCTCCACGAGGGCGGGGTCCAGTTCGGGTTCGCCCGCTTGAAGGCGGGTCGTCCTACGCCACCGGAGTGCTTTTGGACGGCCAACGTGTCCGCGAAGACCGCCCTGATCCGCGAGGCCGGCGGGTTCGACGAGAGCTTTCGCGGCGCCGCATGCGAGGACGCGGAGCTCGGGCTGCGGCTCGCGGCCGCTGGGATGCGTCTTCAGTTCGACCCCGTTGCCGTAGGCGAGCACTTTCACCCCATGGATCTCGAGGACACGCTGGCGAGGATGCGCACCGTAGGCCGGGCCTACCGCATGCTTCACGAGCGAGCTCCAGGCTTTCCGATGCCCCGCCGGCCCGGGGTCAGGCACCGGCTCAAGGCGTCCGCGCTCACGGCGATGCATCTGGCTCGCGTGCGTCCGGCTCCGGTGCGCCGGGCGAGCTGGCGCTTTCTATGCGACGAGGTGCAGCGGGAGGCGTACTGGGAGCTTCCTGGCCGGGATGGGGCGCTTCAGGTGGGCTCCACACTGGCAAGGCTTGCGGCCCGGGATCCCGCCGCTCGCATCTCCTCGAGTGCTCCGGACGCTCCCTAGCCGCGTCCGGCAGACGACCCCTCCCGCGGCTGGCGTAAGGCGAGCCGCATGACGTCGCGCCAGGCACGCGCTCGCTCGCGATCGAGCGCCGCCCACACGAGCATCCGCATCGCCGCGAGGACCCCCACGAGCATCCTGATCGCGAGCTGCTCCGCGCGCGGCCGATGCTTGGCGAAGTAACGAAGCACGCCCGAGTACCAGCTCACGATCGCCTCGGACTTCGGCCACTGGCCGAAGGTCGCGCTCTTCACGTGCTCGAAGACGGCGTCGTGGACGTACGCGATCCTGCCGCGCTCGTGAAGCCTGCGAATCAAGTCAACGTCCTCATACCAGTAATAAAAGCGCTCGTCGAATCCCCCGACGGCCTCGAACTCGCTCCGCCGGCAGGCCAGGCACGCGCCAGCGGGTTGATCGACGTCCTGGGTGCGCTCGTAGTCGATGCCGACACCGCGCGAGCGGCGGGAGATTGGGTTGTTCGGCCAGTACCGCTCGAGGCCCAACAGGAGCGCGGTCTGGGAGAGGAGGTTCGGAAAGGCGCGAACGTTGTGGCCGACCTGAATTCGGTGGGTTCCGGGATCGACGAGGCGGCCGCCGGCCGCCACGTGGTCGGGGCTCGAGGCGAGAAAGCCCACCAGGCACGCGATCGCACCCGGACCGGCGACGATGTCGCTGTTGAGAACCAGTACGTACATGCCCGCGCCTTTGCGAAGCCCCTGGTTGCAGGCGGCGCCGAACGCGGCATTCGCTTCGTTACGGACCACGCGTACGTCCTCCCAGCGGCCCTCCAAAGCTTCCGCGGTGCCATCGCTGGAGGCGTTGTCCACGACCGTGCAGGACAGCTCGAGGTCGCCGCGCGCGTCGCCGTCGACGACCGACTCCACACAGCGAAGGGTGAGCTCGCGAGTGTTGCGAGTGACGATGACGACGTCAACCGACACCGGCTGGGAACCGGTAGGGGCATCCGTTGCCGGCGTCGCGTCAGGCTCCGTGCGATCGCGGGGCGTGCCCGCGGCCGAGTGCATGGTCAATCGTCAGCGGTCAGGACTCGTCTGCGTAGCCGTAATAGCCGTAAGCCTCCTCGCGCTCCCGCAAGCCGGTGATCACCACTCCGGTCGGCCGTTCCGGTAGCCGGCCCAACGCGGCCTTGACCGCACGGGCCTCGTCACGAGTGCTTTGCGAGAGCCGGACGCACACCATGACTGCGTCAACGTATGGGACGAGCTCTAGCGGATCGACCGACGACAGCAGCGGGCTCGAGTCGATGACGACGAGGTCGTAGGCCTTCGAGACCTTCTCAAGGAAGTCCCTGCAGCGCTCGGAGGCGAGCAGCTCGGCGGGCTGGTCGGGCAGCCGCCCAGCGGTGATGCAAATCAGCGTCGCGGTGGCACGCGACGAAGGGGCAACGGATTTCCGCGACGAGCCGTTCCGCCCCAGCGTCATGGTGTGGGTTTGAAGTATGTCCTCCGGGGTCGAGTGTCCCAGCAGGTATTCGCTCAGCCCAGGCGATTCCTTGACCCCAAGTCGCGACGCCATCGCCGGTCGGCGCAGGTCCCCCTCCACCAAGAGGGTCCGCTGGCCGGCAGCCGCCGCGGCGCTGGCCAGCGCCGCCGCCACCGTGGTCTTGCCCTCCTCGGGCAGACCGCTGGTCACAAGCACCGAGCGCCGCGGCCCCCCGGGGTCGAAGAACGCTACGTTCGTCCTCAGGACGCGGAAGGACTCGAGGTCGGCGGGCGTGAGCTGCACACGACCGTCGCTCGCCAGCCCGGCGGATCCCAGCGCGCTCGCGCCGATCCGGCCAAGCACGGGATACCCGAGCTCCTCATGGGCGTCCTTGGATCCCCGGATCCTGCGATCGAGCGAGTCACGTAGGAATGCAGCCAGCAGCCCGATCGCCAGACCCACAAGGCCACCGAGGATCGTGTTGCGGACCGGTTTCGGAGAGGAAGGGGCCCCCGGCGGTTGGGCGGGCTGGGTGATCTCCGCCGGACGCACGATGCTCTTCACCGTCTGCAGGGTGACGAGCTGCTCTTGTGCCGCCGTCTGCGCCGGGGTGGGCGGTGTCAGCGGAGCGGTCTTTGCCGCGGGCTGGAGCTTGTCGATCGCCGCCTGGATCTGCCTCTGTTGCTGCTTGCGCGCCACGGCGATGGTCTGACGTGCGAACTCGTTCGCGAGCTTCGCCGCGAAGCCTGGATCGCCCCAGCTCGCCTGCACCAGAACGAGATTGGTAACCGCGGCGACTCGCGCCGTGATCGCTCCGCGAAGCTCAGAGGCGCTCGGGCTTGGCCGGCCCAGCTGCTTCTTGACCCGGCTTGCGACCGCGGGCCGCGTCACCTGCTGGGCGCTGATCGCGGCCAGCTGGTCGGGGGCCAGGCCTGGAATCGTGTTCACGCCGAGAATCCGCAGGTCCTGCGAGAGGTCGCGGAAGCTGACCGAAGCCTGGGCCTCGTATGTGCGTGACTGCGCAACCGAAACCGCCAGGCCAGCCGCCGCGAACACGACCGCGACGAGGACGATGACCAAGCGCTGCCTCCGAAGAAGCGCGAGATAGTCCCGCAGCGTCGCGTAACGAGGTTCGTTGCTCATCGATCGGAGGTCTCGAGGCGCAGATCGTCGCGGGGCGTTGGAGCTCGACGGCACGCCGCCTCCAGGCCGCCTGCCGGTCGAGCCTAGAGTTTGCCACACGGCGACCGCTGTCCCGTCCACTTCCAACACCATGGGCGACCCGGGCGTTCCCGGGCCCATCGATCGACCCCTCAGCTCGAGCCGATCTTCCCAGCGGTGCCGATGCGCGCCATACTCTTCTGGGCCGGGACGTGACGCTCTTACCCATTCCATGGCTTTGAGGCAGGCGACTACAGTGCGACGACGTGCTCGGTCGAGGCGCCGGGTGCCCGCGCCGGCGGCTCTCCTCGTGGCGCTGTGCCTGCTCTTCGTCGGCGGCCCAGAGGCAAACGCCAAATCGCGGTTCTGGGGAGTCGTCGACGGATCGGCGCACCTCTCAAATCACGAGTTCGCCCAGATGCGCCATGGCGGCGTCGGAAGCGTCCGCTACTCGATCTTCTGGTACCAGGTGGAGCAAACGAAGGGGACGTTCAACTGGACGCTCGCCGACGAGGCGATCGGCGATGCGGCGAGCAAGGGGCTTGAGGTACTCCCGGTTCTCTACGGATTGCCAGGCTGGACGGGCAGGTCAAACTCAACGCCGCCGCTGTACAGCAAGCGCGTGCAAAGCGAGTGGCGGGAGTTCCTGCGACGTGCCGTTCAGCGCTATGGACCCGGTGGCATTTATTGGAGCACCGCGTACCCGACGCAGCACCCCGGCGCGCGGCCGATGCCGATCCGTTACTGGCAGATCTGGAACGAGCCCAACCTACCCTCCGGCTTCCAGCCCCGACCTTCCCCGAAGCGCTACGCGCAGCTCCTGAGGATCTCCCACAACGCGATCCTCGGACAGGACCCGACGGCGAAGATCGTGCTGGCGGGGCTGCCTGGTTACTCCGACTATCGCGGCTGGAAATTCCTCAAGCGCATCTACAGGATCCACGGGATGAAGCGATATTTCGACGTCGTGGCGACGCACCCCTATTCGCTCGACGTGCGCGGGATGGGAACGACGATCAAGCGCATGCGCCGGGTGATCCAGCGCCACCACGACCGACGCACCCCGATCTGGATCACGGAGATCAGCTGGGGATCTGGACGCCCTGACGGCGCCCTCAACGTCGGGCTGCGAGGCCAGAAACGAATGCTCAAAGGGGCTTTTAGGCTCGTTCGTCACCACCGCGGTCAGTGGCACGTGGAGCGCCTGTTTTGGTTCGAGTGGCGCGATCCCCGCCGCAACACGGGCGAGTGCCCATGGTGCGGGCACGCCGGGCTCTTGAGGCACAACAGGAAGCCGAAGCCCGCGTGGCGGGCCTACAAGCACTTCGCCACACGTTGATCCGCGACCGGGTCGGATGCCGAGAACCGTCGGTGGCGCTTGAAAGAGCGAGGGCCGACCTCTAGCCTTGGCAGCCCGACCAGCGACGCAACAGCGGCAACATCTCACTGCACAAGGGACTGTGGGCGAGGCAAAGGACACCCCGACCAGCACCCGCCTCGAGGCGCGAGAGCTGGCAACCCGCAGGGTCGAATCGGAGAACGGGTACGAGGGCGCCGGACTTGACCTGCGTCATGCCGAGGAGCGTCGCCGTGTGCGGATTCGCGGCCGCGAGTCCGCTTATCGCCGTGCGCTAGGGCTCGCAGACATGCTGGCGGTCGGGCTCGCCCTCGCGGTGAGCAATGCACTCCTCGCAGCCGATCAGCTGACGGTCGCGACACTCGCGGTACCTCCGCTGTTCCTGATCGTCTGCAAGGCCATGGGCCTGTACGACCGCGACCGCCACCTGCTTCATAAGACGACGCTCGACGAGGTCCCGGCCCTGTTCGGTATCTCGACTTTGAGTGCCCTGCTCCTCTACCTGTCGGACGGCGTGTTGGTCAACGGGCACCTCAGTCGCGGTCAGGTGCTCACGACATGGGTCGCCCTGTTCCTGCTGATGATCTGTTGCCGTGCCATTGCGCGGTGGGTCGCCGGGCGCTTCACCGTCCCCGAGCGGTGCATCCTGGTGGGAGATCCTGCGCGAGCCGAGGAGCTGGCCGCAAAGCTCTCGCTCACGCATACCGCACCGGCGGTGCTGATCGGCGTCGTGCCGGCGTCAACGCTCAGGACGAACGGCGGTGGAAACGGGGACGTGTTTCCGGACCTCGATCCGGTGCTCGCCTCGCAGGAGGTCGACCGCGTGATTCTGTCCATGCGCCGAGAGGGCGACGCGGACGAGCTCCTCTACATCATCCGTGAGCTGAGGTCGCAAGGCGTGAAGGTCAGCCTGCTGCCGGAGGAATCTCGCGTCGCCGGTTCCTCGGTGGAGGTGGACCAGCTCTACGGGATGACGCTGCTTGGGGTCAAGCGCTTCGATTTCACGCGATCGTCGCGACTGATCAAACGCAGCTTCGACCTTTTCTGCACGATTCTGGCCCTCGTCGTGCTGGCGCCTTTCATGGCCGCCGTCGCCGTCGCGATCAAGCTGGGCTCGCCCGGGCCCGTGTTCTTTCGCCAGCTGCGTGCCGGGCGCGACGGCAGGGCCTTCCTGATGTTCAAGTTCCGCACCATGGTCGAGGGCGCGGACGAGCGCAAGGACGAGCTCCGGCATCTGAACGAGGCCGACGGCGTGTTCAAGATCGCGGACGACCCCCGCATCACGCCGACGGGGCGCTGGCTGCGTCGTACCTATCTGGACGAGTTGCCGCAACTCTTCAACGTGATCCGCGGCGAGATGAGCCTCGTCGGGCCGCGGCCGCTGCCCTTGGACGAGGACGAGAAGATCCATGGCTGGCACCGGGACCGGCTTCACGTGAGGCCTGGAATCACCGGCCACTGGCAGGTCCTCGGCTCGGCACGGATTCCCGTCAAGGAGATGGTGAAGCTCGACTATCTCTACGTCGCCAACTGGTCCGTGTGGAACGACATCAAGCTCCTCCTGCGCACCGTTTCCGTGGCGCTACGCCGCCACGGCCTGTAATCGGGGTCACATCCGTTCTGGCGCACTCACCCCGAGCAACGCCAGCGTGCGGGCGATGACCCGCTTGGCGGCCACGCAGATGGCCAGCCGCGAGGGCTCTAGGGCGTCGCCCGCCCCTACGACCTGACAGTCTCGGTAGAAGGCGTGAAAGTCCGCTGCCGTCGCGGTGGCGTAGGCCGCTAGGCGGTGCGGCGCGCGGCGCTCTCCCGCGCCTGCGGCCTCGGCGGGGAACTCGAGCAGCCGCCGCACCAATGCGCGCTCGGTCGCCTCGGCGGGAGCGGCGAGCGCCGCGTCAGCGGTCGCTGCTGCCGCCAGCGCAGCCTCGTCGGCGCGACCGTCGCCGCCGGGCGGAGCGCTTCCCTCGGCAACCGACTTGCGCAGGATGCTCGCGATCCGCGCGTGGGCGTACTGCACGTAGTAGACGGGGTTGTCCTGCGATTGGCGGCGCGCCAGCGCGAGGTCGAGGTCGAACGCGGTGTCGTGGCTGCGCTGGAGCACGAAGAAGCGGGCCGCGTCCACGCCGATGTCGTCGATGAGCTCGTCGAGCGTGACGAACTCCCCCCTGCGCTTCGACATCCGCGCTCTTTCTGTGCCCTCGACCAGGCGAACGAGCTGCATGATCGGCGCCTCGAAGCGGGCGGGGTCGTACCCCAGCGCCGCAAGCGCGGCGCGCATCCGCGGGAGGTAGCCGTGGTGGTCGGCGCCCAGCGGATCGATGAGGCGCTCGGCGCCACGCTCGAGCTTGTCGCGGTGATACGCGATGTCCGCACCGAAGTACGTCGGCGCACCGCCGGAGCGGATCAGGACCCGATCCTTGTCGTCGCCGAACTCGGTGGTCCGTAGCCAGATGGCGCCCTCGCTCTCGAACACATGGCCGCGCTTACGCAGCTCCTCGATCGCATCGTCGATCTTTCCGCCGTCGTGCAGCGAGCGCTCCGAGAACCAGGTGTCGAAAAGCACGCCGAAGCGCTCGAGCGTGGCGTGGATCCGCTCGCGCATCGAGTCTGTCGCGCGCCGTGCAACCGCGTCCAGGTCTTGCGGGTCCACGCCGGCCGTCGAAAGCTCCGACGCCAGCTCGCCGACATACTCGCCGGAGTAACCGTCGTCAGGCGGCTCGCGGCCTTCCATGCGCGCAGCGACCGACGCGGCAAAGCGATCCACCTGCCCACCCAGGTCGTTGAGGAGGTACTCGCGCTCGACCTCGTGGCCCGCGAGCTCGAGCAGCCGTGCGAGCGAGTCTCCATACGCCGCCCCGCGGCCGCTGGCGACGGTCAGCGGACCCGTAGGGTTGGCCGAGACGAACTCGATCAGGATGCGCTCGGGACGAGTTGCCGTATTCGCACCGAATCGCTCGCCGGCTCCGAGCAGGGCGGCGACACCCTGCCGATGCCAGCGGTCGGCCAGGAACACGTTGACGAATCCCGGCCCCGCCACCTCGATCCGCTCGAGGCTGTCCCCCAGCCGGACCAGCAGCTCCTCGCGCAGGCGCTCCGCCACCTCGCGCGGCGGCTCCCCGCGCGCGGGGGCGAGCAGCATCGCGGCGTTGGTGGAGTAGTCGCCCAGCTCCGGGGCCGGCGGGCGTTCCAGCGTGGGAGCAAGCCTGCCTCCAGCCCCATCGCGTAGCGCTTCCGCGGCCGAGTTGATCGCGCCGCGCAACTCCTCGATGGGATCGGGCATGAGTCGATACTAGGTGCGCGGAACGGCGCCGGTCTCGCGCTCGTAGGCCACGGCGGCGCCGATCCGATCGATCGTGGAGGGGTGGGTGCCGGCCAATGCCGTCACGATGTCCGGCGGATCGGGGTTGGCCACGCTGGAGAGGGCGAGGTGCCGCTGGACCTGGATCAGGGCATGGGGGTCGTGCGTCAGTTCCAGGGCGAAGGTGTCGGCGCTCGCCTCGACCTGACGCGAAAGCTGGTTGCCGACGACGCCGAGAGCGAGGGAAGCGATCGCCAGGCCGAGGGCGTACGCGGGGAGCGCGCCCGGTCCCCTCTCGTCGACGCCCGTTCGCTCCGCGAGCGTTCCGCCGAGCTCCCGCACGAAGATCAGCCCGAGCGGCGCCACCAGGGCGACGAACGCCAGCCCGCGCGGCACGTCATCGTGCTTCACGTGCCCGAGCTCGTGGGCGACGACGCTGCGAAGCTCGGGCCGATCAGTGCGCCGGAGCAGATTGTCGTAGAGGACCACGCGCTTGGATGGCCCAATTCCGTCGACGTACGCGTTCAGGGAACGTACGCGCCGGCTTGCATCGACCCGGTACACCTGGCCGATGTCGACGCCCGCGTCCCGGCCCAGCGCCATGACGTCGGCGCGGGCCCTGCTATCCGCCGGGAGCGGAGTGAACTTGTTGAAGAGGGGCGCCAGCACCACCGGCGCCAGCCACGCGAAGACGACGGCGATCGCCGCTACGGCGACGGTGCCGGGCATCCACCAGCGCGACCCGCAGCGGCGCACGAGGGCGATGAGGAGCGCCGCGCCCCCGGCGGTGAGCGTGGCTCCGATCGCGGCGGACTTGCCGGCGTCTGTGAGCCAGAAGCCGAGCGACTGCGTAGATATGCCGTAGTCGACGGCGCGCTCGTGCGCAGCGATGCCCGCCGGCAGCGCGGCGACGCCGAGGGCGATCGAGATTCCCGCCCCCGCCGCGGCGGCACCCAGCACGGGGCGGGCCTCCAGCCGCCCGATGCCTCGCCCCACGAAGCGCGGCCCGCCGAGGGCCAGTACCACGAGCACCGCGCCCTGCGCGCCGACCGCCGCCAGCAGGAGCCAAAGCTGACCGTCGCTGTAGGCCCGGCCGCGCTCGATCTGGGCCTCGGTGAAGTAGTCGTGCTCGGATACCTGCACCGGCTGAATGGGACGCTCGCGAGGTCGCAGCAGCCACACGGCGCCCTCGGCAACCAGCACCATGGCCACGGCAGCCGCCCCGACCCGCAGAGCCCGGCGCCTGCCGTCCGGCTTGGCCATGCGCCTACGATAGTCCGCTGCGCTCATGCGGCTCGCGATCCTCAGCGACATCCACTCCAACCTGCCGGCCCTCGAGGCCGTGCTCGACGACATCGGCGGATCCGACGCCGAGGAGCTGTGGTGCCTCGGCGACGTCGTCGGGTACGGCGCCCAGCCGGACGAGTGCGCGACGCTGGTTGCGGACCGATGCTCTCTCTGCCTGGTCGGCAACCACGACCTCGCGGTGCTGGATGAGCTCGACGTCTCCGCCTTCTCGCCGGCGGCCGCCGCAGCCGTCCGCTGGACGCAGGGCGTGGTCAAGCCCGAGACGACGGAATTCCTGAAGGGACTGGAGCCGGCCGACGAAACCCACGAGGTGGCCCTGTATCACGCCTCCCCGCGCGACCCCGTTTGGGAGTACGTGCTGTGGCCCGACCAAGCCGCCGAGTGCATCGGCGTCCAGGCGGCGCGCGTGAGCCTGATCGGGCACTCCCATGTGGCGTTGTTCTTCGTCATGCCCGAGGAGGAGAGCAACCCCTCGCCCGGCCAAGCCGTCGAGCTCCTTGACGCGGCCAGGGGAGCCCAGGCCGGCGCCGGCACCCGCCTCGATCTCTCGCAGGGGCGCTGGCTGGTGAATCCGGGCAGCGTCGGTCAGCCGCGCGACGGCGATCCACGCGCGGCGTGGATGGAGCTGGACACCGACTCCTGGGAGGCGACGTACCATCGCGTTGACTACGAGATCGACCGCGCCGCCGACGCGATCGCCGCCACCGACCTGCCCGAGCACCTCGCCAATCGCCTCTACGTGGGGCAGTAAAGGGCCATGCCTGACGCGGCAGAAAGCCTTACTAGACTCGCGGCGATGCCGGGGAAGAAGCAGCTGGCGCTTGCGATCGCCCTCCTCGCCGCGCTCGCCGGCCTCTCGGCGTGCGGGTCCAGCACGCCCAAGACGATTCCGCCTGCCGACTCGCAGGCCATGCTCGCCGACCTCGAGGCGGCGCAGAATGCCGTCACGACCGGCGATTGCACCAAGGCGCAGGAGCAGGTCCAGGCGTTCAAGGCAGACGTCAACGGGCTGCCGGCCACGACCGGAGACGACGTGAAGTCACCGCTTCAGGACGCCGCCGAAAACCTCGAGCAGCTGACGACCGATCAGTGCACGCAGTCGCCCGTCTCGGGGGCGACCGGCCAGGAGGGGGCACAGTCGTCGACTACGCCTCCGCCGGACTCGACCACCGAGTCGACGACCAGCAGTACTTCCAGCTCCACGGCCGAGGAGCCGCCAGTCCCGCCCGAGAACGGCGGCGGCAGCGAGGGCGGCGGGAATGAAGGTGGCGGGCCTCCCAGCGGCGGCGAAGACAACGGGGGCACCGGCGGCACGGGCGGCACTGGCACCGGAGGGACGAGCGGCTAGCGATGCACGCGACGCTGATCTCAGGCAGGTATGAGCTCGGCGACCGCCTCGGGTCGGGCGGGATGTCGAGCGTCTACAAGGCCACCGACCGCGTGCTGGAGCGCACCGTGGCGGTGAAGGTGCTGGCCGAGCATCTTTCCGACGACGAGAAGTTCGTCGCCCGGTTTCGGCGCGAGGCCCTTGCGGTCGCGAAGCTGATCCACCCGAACATCGTCCAGGTGTACGACACGGGCGTCGACCACGACCGCCACTACATCGTCATGGAGTACGTGGAGGGCCGCTCCGGGGCCCAGCTGCTTCAGACCCGCGGCCGCCTGGGCCCCGAGACGGCAGCAGAGATCGGCATCCAGGCGTGCGCCGGGCTGGAGTACGCCCACCGTCAGGGGATCATCCACCGCGACGTGAAGCCGGGGAACCTGATGGTGATCGGCGGCCCCGCTCGCGGTCGCGAGGTCGCCAGAAGCTCGCACGACCCGCCGACCAACGAGATGACCGTGAAGCTCACGGACTTCGGGATTGCGCGCGCCGCGGAGCAGACGCGGCTGACGCAGGTCGGCTCCGTGGTCGGCACCGCGGCTTACCTCGCCCCGGAGCAGGCGCGCGGCGAGGAGGCGACGCCGGCATCCGACGTCTACGCGCTCGGCGTCGTGATCTACCAGCTCCTGACGGGGCGACTGCCATGGGAGGGATCCACCCTCTCCGAGCTCGCGATCCGCCGCGAGAACGAGCGGCCTCTGCCCCCGAGCTCCTACGACTCAGAGGTACCGCCCGAGCTCTCGACGGCTGTGCTGCGGTCGCTGGAGGGCGACCCGGCGCTCCGCTACTCGTCTGCACGCGAGCTCTCGGCGGCGCTCGCCGCCGGGCTTGTTGGCCGCGAGCCGCCCGACGCCGCCGCCACGGCTGCCACCCGCGCGCTTCCGGGCGCCTCCACGGAGGCGACGCGGCGCCTGCCGGCAAGCGAGCCGCCCCGCGCCCCGCGCCCCGCCCCACGGCGCCAGGCTCGCCCGCGCTCCGCGGCGCCACCCGCACGACCGCGGCGCTCGGCGGCGAGCCGCCTGCGGAGCGCGATCGGGGTTCTGCTGGTGATCGCCGTGCTCGCCGCGGTGATCGCCGCGATCGTCCTCCTGGCGACGAACGCCGGTCAGAACACGGGCCCGGGCGAGCTGATCAAGAACACCATCAACGATCAGATCAACGCGGCCGAGGAGTTCATCAAGGCCCGTACGCAGTGAGCGCCGCCCAGGGCGCGGCGCCGCCGAGGATCGCCGCCCGGTAGTCCCCGAACCCGCCCGCGCCGATCGCCTGCCGGGCCGTACGCACCAGCCGTTCGAGGTAGGTGAGGTTGTGGACGGCGAGCAGGCGCACCCCGGTGAGCTCCTCGGCGCGCGACAGGTAATGCACGTACGCGCGGCTGTGGGACGTGCACGTTGAACACGGGCACCCCTCGACGAGAGGCGCCTCGTCCTCGGCGAACGCGGCGCGGCGCACGTCGAAGCGGAACCGGTCCGCGGGCAGGGGTGCAAGCGCCATCCCGTGCCTGGCCAGGCGGGTCGGCACGGCGCAGTCGAAGAGGTCGATGCCGAGCCCGATTCCCTCGACGAGGTCATCGGGCTCGCCGATGCCCAGCAGGTGCTTCGGCGCCTCGGCCGGAAGCCGCGGCGCGGTCATCGCGACCACCCCCAGCATCTCCGCCTTGTCCCGACCCAGCGTGCCGCCGATCGCGATGCCGTCCACCCCAGCCGCCACTGTGCGCTCCGCCGATTCGTAGCGCAGGTCCTCGTGAACGCCGCCCTGGACGATCCCGAACAGCGCCTGGCGCGGCGGGCCCTCGCGCTCGTGCCAGGCCACGCAGCGATCGAGCCAGCGCTGGGTTCGCTCCATGGCGCGGGCGGTGTAGTCCCGGTCGGCGTGGTAGGGCGTGCACTCGTCGAACGCGAGGGCGATGTCGGACCCGAGCGCGGCCTGGACGGCCATCGACTCCTCGGGGCCGAGGAAGCGCTCCGATCCGTCCAGGTAGGAGCGGAAGCGCACACCCTCCTCGCCGATCTCGAGCACGGAGCCCTGGCCGGGCTGCTGGCCCCGCCGCCCCTTGACCTCGTCCGCGACGGCGCCGTGGGCCAGCGAGAACACCTGAAACCCGCCCGAGTCCGTGACGATCGCCCGCTCCCAGCCCATGAAGCGGTGAAGGCCCCCCAACGCCGAGATCCGATCGGGCCCGGGGGCGATCAGGAGGTGGAAGGTGTTGCCGAGCACGAGCTCGTAGCCGAGCGCCGCCACCTCCGACGAGGCGAGGGAGCGAACCGTGCCCCGCGTCGCGAGCGGGATGAACGCCGGGGTCTCGACGATGCCCGAAGCCGTGTGGAGCCGCCCCGTGCGGGCGGCTCCGTCGCGCGCCGAGATCTCGAAGCGGAGGCGCTCCGGCTCGCGTCTCACGCGCCAAGCGTACGGGTGGGGCGCCGACGGTCTCGGCGCCCCACGCGGCTACTTCTTCTCGTGCGCGGTGCCGTTGACGCTCGAGCTGGCGATCTCGACCCGGTGCGGCTTGCGCTCCTCCGGCTTCGGGATGCGGACCTCGAGCACGCCCTTGTCGAACTCCGCGCTGATCTTGTCGGGGTCCACGTTGTCCGGCAGGGCCAGCGACCGGGAGAAGCCGCCGAACGCCCGCTCCACGCGGTAGAAGCCGTCGGTGCGCTCCTCGTGCTCGGCCTTGCGCTCACCCGAGACGGTGAGCACGCGGTCCTTGACCTCGATGCTCACGTCGTCCTTCTCGAGCCCCGGCAAATCCGCCCTGAGGACGAGATGGTCGTCGGTGTCGACCAGGTCCATCGCCGGTACCCAGCGACGCGTCCGCGAGTTCGCCGCATGCCCGCCGAAGAACGTGTCGAAGAGGCGATTCACCTCCGACTGGAGCGTGTCGACCTCACGGTTGGAATCCCAGCGTACAAGTGCCATTTGACTACCTCCTATGGCGCATCATTAGTAGAAAACCTAAGTCTGTTTATAGCAGATCATCTCCGGCCCGACAAGGGCCTCGCCGCCGGGTCGCAAACCGAATCCCCGGCTCTGCGCGGCGCGGCGGCCTGAGCTACCGCGACGCCGCCCTGGCCCGGCCGCAATAATCGTCGTTGGATGGCGACCAGGGAGATCCGGATGATTGTGATCGCCACGGCGGCGGTGATCGCATGCCTTGCCTGGGCCGCACCGGCGGCCGAGGCGGGGCCCGCAGCCGGCCTGTTTGCCCTCAACTCGGCGACGGCGCCCAGCGACCCGCCGATGCCGAGCGAGTTTCAGAAGATGCACCACGGGGGCGTGGGCATGTATCGCGCTCTCTTCTACTGGAAGGCAATCGAGCCCGGGAACGGCTTCTTCGACTGGACCGAGCCCGACGCCGCGGTCGGCAACGCTGCGATGCACCGGGTGCGCGCCGCTCCGTTCATTGCCGGCACGCCCCCCTGGGTGACCGGCTGCACCCAGGAGCAGATCGTTTGCGATGCCAAGGCACCGGTGAAAACGCACGCCCAGCGACTCGCATGGCGCACTCTGCTGGAGGCGCTGGTCAATCGGTATGGGCCGCACGGGCGCTTCTGGAGGGTTCACCCGGAACTCCCCTACCGCCCCATCCGCACATGGCAGATCTGGAACGAGCCCAACCTGCCGCGTTTCTACTATCCACACCCCTCGATCAACGGCTACCGAACGCTGCTGAAGATCTCGTGGAAGAGCATTCACAGACTGGACGCCGGTGCCAAGATCGTGCTCGCCGGGATCTCGCCAGACCGGCGGCATCGGGGCATGTCCCCGCCGAAGTTCGTCTCCCGCCTCTACAACGGTGGCGGCGGGCGGTGGTTCGACATAGCGACGATCCATCCGTACGCGCCGGCCTTCCCCGGCGTCAAGCGGCGCATGGTTCAGATGCGCCAGATCATGAGACAGAGCCACGACGCGGGCACGCCGGTTTGGGTGACCGAGGTCGGCTGGAGCTCGCAACCGCCCAGAAAGGGCGCAGCACATAACGTTGGCACCGAGGGTCAAGCCCGTCTGGTCCGCAAGTCCTTCCGGCTGTTCGTCCAGCACCGCCGCCAGTGGCGGCTGACCCGGGTGTTCTACTTCGCGTGGGCGGATGTCCCCTACGGAGACACGAGTCTCTGGCAGCTCAACGCCGGCCTCGTATACGCGGACGCCACCCCGAAGCCGGCATGGGCCACCTTCACCAAGATGATGCGCCGATACGGCTAGCTGGCGGTCACCGCTGGCGAATCAGCGACCGACCGGTCATCTCCTGCGGTTGCTCGATCCCGAGCAGGGCCAGCGCGGTCGGGGCGACGTCGGCGAGGATCCCGCCGTCCCTCAGCGAGATGCCGTCCACCGTCACGACGAACGGAACGGGATTGGTCGAGTGAGTGGTGTTCGCTGATCCGTCGGGCTCGAGCATGTTGTCGGCGTTGCCGTGGTCGGCGGTGACGACGCAGGCGCCCCCCGAGCGCTCGACCTCCCCGGCGACCTGGCCCAGGCAGCCATCCACGGTCTTCACCGCATCGATCGCCGCAGGGATGACGCCCGTGTGCCCGACCATGTCGGGGTTCGCGAAGTTGATGATCCCGAAACGGTAGCCGTCGCCGGACCACCGCTCGCAGAATGCATCAGCAGCGGCTTCGGCGCTCATCTCGGGCCTGTGATCGTAGGTTGGAACGTCGCGCACCGACGGGACCAGGCACCGCTCCTCCCCCTCCCACTCCCGCTCGCGGCCGCCGTTGAAGAAATAGGTGACATGGGCGTACTTCTCGGTCTCGGCCACGTGGAGCTGACGATCGCCACGCCGTGCGATCACCTCGGCGAGCGTCGTCTTCGGAACCTGAGGCGGGAATGCGACCGGGTAGGGCCATCCCTTGCGGTACTCGGTGAGGGTGGTGAGGTGGAGCCGCGGCGGCGCGCCTCGGGGAAACTCCTCGAAGTCGCGCTCGCCGAGCGCTCTCACCAGCTGCCGCGCGCGGTCGGGTCGGAAGTTGAAGTGGAGAACCGCGTCGCCATCGGACGCTCCGTCGTAGTCGCCGATCACCGTCGGTCGCACGAACTCATCCGTCTCGCCGCGCCCGTGTGAGGCCTCCACGGCCTCGGCGGCGCTCTCTGCATGCAGACCTTCGGCATGGACGATCGCGTCGTAGGCGAGCTTGGTTCGCTCCCAGCGCCGGTCGCGGTCCATCGCGTAGTAGCGGCCGCTCACCGTCCCGATTCGCCCTGCGTGCCGCAGCCAGCGCTCGAGCTCCGCGATGTAGCCCGGACCCGCGGTGGGCAGGGTGTCTCGCCCATCGGTGAAGGCATGGACCACGAGATCCGGTACGCCCTCGCGAGCGGCCAGCTCGACGCACGCCTCGATGTGCTCCCAGCCCGAGTGGACTCCGCCGTCGGAGACGAGGCCCATCAGGTGCAGACGGCCGCGGGGCCCGGAACGCGCGGCGTCGCAGGCCGCCTTCAGCACCGGATTCTCGAAGAAGCTGCCATCGGCAACCGCGTCGTCGATGCGGGTCAGGTCCTGCTTGACGACGGTGCCGGCCCCGAGGTTGAGGTGGCCCACCTCCGAGTTGCCCATCTGGCCCGCCGGGAGCCCCACGTCGCGACCGCTCGCCGACAGCGTCGTATGCGGATGGCCGCTCCAGAGCTCGTCGAACACCGGGGTCGAGGCCTGGCTGATCGCGTTCCCGGCGCCCGGCGGCGCCAACCCCCAGCCGTCAAGCACGATCAGCGCCAGCGAGGGGACTGGAACGCTCACTGACTCGCGGCGGCGGCGATCGCGGCGAAGGCCTCCGGGTCCAGGCTCGCCCCGCCCACGAGGGCGCCGTCGATTTCGTGCGGGGCGAGCAGCTCGCCGGCGTTCTCGAGCTTCACGGAGCCTCCGTAGAGGATGCGCACCGCCTCGCCGGCTCGCGCGTCCCTCCGCGCCACGAGCGAGCGGATGAACTCGATCGCCGCGACGGCCTGCCCGACCGTCGCGTTCCGCCCGGTGCCGATGGCCCAAACCGGCTCATACGCGATCACGACCTCCGCCAGATCGCGGTCGGCCACCTGAACCAGGTCCGCCTCGATCTGGCGGCTCAACACGCGCTGGGTCTCATCGGCGTCGCGCTCCGAGAGCGTCTCGCCAACGCAGAGGATCGGCGTCAGCCGCGCGGCAAGGGCGGCGGGTACCTTGCGGGCCAGCGCCTCGTCGCTTTCGCCGAACAGCTGGCGACGCTCGGAGTGGCCGAGCAAGACCGCGTCCACGCCCAGATCCGCAAGCATCGTCGCGGACACCTCGCCGGTGAATGCACCCTCGTGCTCGAAGTGCATGTTCTGCGCGGCGACCCGGATCGGCGTGACGCTGCAGCGCTCCACCGCCGCACCCAGCGACGTGAACGGCGGACAGATGACGAGCTCGACACCCCCCAGCCGCTCGCCGGCCACGGGTAGGAACGAGTCGAGGAACTCGGACGTCTCGGCCCGCGTCTTGTGCATCTTCCAGTTGGCGGCGACCAGGGGGGCTCGACCGGGCATCGCGATATCCACCTACTGTCCGGTGCTCACTCGTACTTCGCCCGCATCCAGCAACGCCTCAACGCCGGGCAGCTTCCTGCCCTCCACCAGCTCCAGCGAGGCGCCACCGCCCGTGGAGACCCAGTCGACGCGCGCGGCGAGGCCAAACGCCTCAAGTGCCGCCGCAGAGTCCCCTCCGCCGACCACGGTCGTTCCAGGAGCCGCGGCGACGGCCTCCGCCATAGCGCGCGTGCCCGCGGCAAACGGCTCCAGCTCGAAGGCGCCCATCGGCCCGTTCCAAAACACCGTGCCTGCTCGGTGGACAGCTGCGGCGTACTTCGCGCTCGTGCGAGGCCCGATGTCGAGGCCCATCCAACCGTCGGGGACCGCCACCCCGTCGAGCTCCCGTCGCTGGGTATCGGCCGCCAGCTCCCGGCCGATCGCCAGGTCGACCGGGAGCGAGAGCTCGCACGCCGACTCCCTTGCCCGCTCGAGAGCTCTCCCGGCCAGCTCGATCCCTTCCATCTCCACCAGGGAATCGCCGGTGGCGATCCCCTGGGCCGCGAAGAAGCTGAAGCACATCGCCCCGCCGACCAGCAGCTCGTCGGAGAGCTCGAGGAACCGTTCGATCACGCCGATCTTGTCGCTCACCTTCGCACCGCCGAGCAGCACGCACAGCGGCCTGGCCGGATCGTCGCGCACCGCCGTCAGCTCACGGACCTCGCGCTCGAGCAGCAGGCCCGCGTAGGCCGGCAGCAGATGGGCCACGGCTTCGGTTGTGGCGTGGGCGCGATGCGCGGCGCCGAACGCATCGTCGACGTACACGTCCGCGAGCGCCGCGAGTCCGCGCGCGAGCGCTGGGTCATTCTTCGTCTCGCCCGACTCGAAGCGGCTGTTCTCCAGCATGAGGATCTCGCCTGGGGCGAGCGTCCGAGCGAGCCGCTCGACCTCGGGCCCCACGACCGCGGGCGCCAGCGTGACCTTGTCGCCGAGGAGCTCGCCGAGCCGCGAGGCCACCGGGGCCATCGAGAGCTCCGGGTCGATTCCCTTCGGACGACCCAGGTGCGAGACGAGGACGATGGCGGCGCGCCGCTCCCTCAAGAGCTCGATCGTGGGCAGTGCTGCTCTGATCCGCGCATCGTCCTCGACGCGGCCGTCGGCGAGCGGAACGTTGAAGTCGACCCGAACCAGGACGCGCCGGCCCTCGACCGGCGCGTCGCGAACACTCGCCTTCGTGAAGCTCAAGTCGCGCCTTTGGCCGCGCGGCCCATCGTGAGCCGGATCAGCGGGCGTCGGCCCCGGCCAGGGCGGCCTTCGGCTCGAGCACCTTGGCGGCGAGCTCGACACAGCGGTTCGAGTAGCCCCACTCGTTGTCGTACCAGGCGACCACCTTGGCCAGCCGACCGTCCATGACAAGCGTCTGCTCCGCGTCGAAGATCGACGAGTGAGGATCCTGGACGACGTCTGTGGAGACGATCGGGTCCTCCGTGTAGGAGAGGATGCCCCGCAGCGGACCGGCGGCCGCCTCCCTCGCCGCCGCGTTGATCTCCTCCACGCTGGTCTCACGCGAGAGCTCGCAGACGAGGTCCACCACCGAGCCGGTCGCGACGGGCGCCCGGACCGCGATCCCGTTGAGTTTCCCCTCGAGCTCGGGCAGGACCAGCCCGATGGCGCGCGCGGCGCCTGTGGTCGTGGGGATCAGGTTGATGGCCGCAGCGCGAGCGCGGCGCAGGTCCTTGTGGGGCATGTCCTGAAGTCGCTGGTCCGCCGTGTAGGCGTGAATGGTGGTCATCAGCCCCCGCTCGATCCCCACCGCCTGGTGGATCACCTTCGCCACTGGGGCGAGGCAGTTGGTGGTGCACGAGGCGTTCGAGATGATGTGGTGGCTCTCCGGGTCGTAGGACTCGTCGAAGTTGACGCCGAGGGCGACGGTGATGTCCGGGTCGGTGGCCGGCGCGGAGATGATCACCTTCCTCGCGCCCGCCTCGAGGTGCTTGGCCGCGTCGTCGCGCTTCGTGAACAGCCCCGTGGACTCGATCACGACCTCGACGCCGAGATCGCTCCACGGAAGCTGGGCAGGATCTCTCTCGGTCAGGACCCGGATCTCGTTCCCGTCCACGACTACGCCCTGGTCGCGCGCCTCGACCCTGCCCGGGAAGCGGCCGAGAATCGAGTCGTACTTGAGGAGGTGAGCGAGCGTGGCGGCATCGGTGACGTCGTTGACGGCGACGAACTCGAGCTCGCTGCCCGCCTCGTGCGCGGCGCGGAACAGGTTGCGCCCGATCCTTCCGAAGCCGTTGATCCCGACCTTCACTGGTGCCATCTGGCTGTCCCCTCCTTCGATCCGTCTCGCATGAAGCTCATTCCGCGCCCACCGCGACCTCGATCCGGTATCCGTCGGGGTCGAGCAGGTAGGCCGAGTAGTACGCAGGACCGTACTGGGGGCGGCTCCCCGGTGCTCCGTCGTCGCTCCCGCCGGCCGCAACGCCGCCCTCCCACGCCGCCTTCACCGCGGGAATGCCATGCGCGGTCAGGCAGACGTGACCACCGCCAGGCGCGGCGGGACGGCGTGCGGAGGCGAAGAACACCGGCTTCACGATCCCCCAGCCGATCACCTCGTCCGTCTCGACGAAGCGCCGCCAGCCGAGCGGCCCGAACACGGCGTCGTAGAAACGGCCGCTGCGCTCGAGCTCGGAGACCTCGACGCTGACGTGGTGGATCACGGCTTGAAATCTATCCCGGCGTCTCGGCTATGCGGCCCTGGGCTCCCAGCGGAAGGTCCGCATCGCAAGCACCAATCCAGCGATTCCCCACATGGCGACGACGGCAAGGTCGCCCCATTCGAACCCTCCCCCTTGCGTGAGCGGGCTCCAGGCCGTGAAGAAGGCCTCGAAGAAGTGCCGGACGGGGAAGAGGTCCGCGAAATGCAGGACGCCGTCTGGGATCTCGCTCTCGGGCACGAACACCCCGGAGAGGAAGTACAGGGGCAGCGAGACAGCATTCGCGATCGGCGCCGCCGCGGCCTGCGACGGGATCGCGGCCGTGAGCGCGATGCCCAGGCAGCAGAACGATCCGGCGCCGACGGCGAGGGTGACGAGGACCGCCGGCAGCCTCTCCCACGGGATCTCCACCGAGTAGACCAGGCGCCCGATGGCGGCGACCAGGGCCAGCATGATCATGGCCACGACCACCGAGTTGCCGATCCGCCCGGCGATGAACACCCACCCCGGCAGCGGGGTGCCCCTCGTGCGCTTCAGGATCCCCATCTCGCGATCGATCGTCAGCGACATCGCGAGGTTCTGGAAGGTGGCCGAGAAGACCGCGAGCGTGATGATCGCCGGCACGTAGTTGAAGAAGACCGACGCCGGATTACGCCAGAAGGTCTTCTGGTCGTAGCGGAACTGGTGCACGGCGAGGGCGATGCCGCTCATTGGGGGGCCTCCTTCTCGGCCGCCGGCTCCGAGGTGAGGGCGAGGTACACGTCCTCGAGGCTGGGATGGCGGACCTCCAGGGCTTCGAGCTGGATGTCGCGCTCCAGCGCCCAGCCGGTGAGCGTGTTCAGGAGCGGCACGGGCGCCGTCGAGCTGAGCTTCACGAGGCCGTTCTGAAGCTCGTGGCTGGCGCCCAGCTCGGGCGGCAGCTCGGCTGCATCCGTGCCGGCGGGCAGGCGGAACGTGATGCTCGCCGGCTGACGCTCCCGGTCGCCGAGGTCGTCCGGCGCACCGTGGGCGACGATCTGGCCTGCGGCGATGATCGCCGCCCGGTCCGCCAGATGCTGGGCCTCGTCCATGTAGTGGGTGGTGAGGAAGACGGTCTTCCCGAGCTCGCGCAGGCTGGCGATCACATCCCACGCGCGCCGGCGGGCGGTGGGGTCGAACCCCGTGGTCGGCTCGTCGAGGAACAGAAGCTCCGGGTCGCCCACGAGCGCGAGGCCGACGTCGAGTCGCCGCTTCTGCCCTCCCGAGAGCGTGCGCACGCGGGCGTCCGCCTTCTCGCGTAACCCGACCCTCTCGATGGTCTCGTCCACAGGCCGGGGAGCGGGGTAATAGCCGGCGAACATGGCCAGCGCCTCTCGCACGGTGAGCTCGGGGTGCATGTCGCTGTCCTGGAGGACGATGCCGATGCGGCCGCGCCATTCACGGTCGGCGCGCGCGGGGTCGACTCCGAGGACGCTCACCTCACCCGCGCTGCGGCCCCGGTACCCCTCGAGGATCTCTACCGTGCTCGTCTTGCCCGCCCCGTTCGGCCCGAGGAAGGCGAAGATCTCGCCCCGCTCGACGTCCAGGTCGATGCCGCGTACCGCCTCGACCCTCCCGTACGACTTGCGGAGCCCGCGGACGCTGATCACCGGATCGGGCACGATGCGCAATTCTAGGTTCGGGTGAGACTACGAGCGGGACTCGCGGCCCTCATCGGGGCTCTCGTGGCCGTGGCGCTCGTCGCCAGGGCGCTCAACGGCGGCGGCCCGGACGCTCCGTGCCCGGCCGGCGGGTGCTCGACGGTGCCGACGCAGCTTGCCTGCCACGAGCTCGGTACCCGTGACCTGAATCCCGAAAACCGCCCGATCTCGCCAAAGCCCGACCGACCCTTGCTCCCCAGGCGTTCTGACGGACGCGTTCAGATGGGGTTCAACGACTCCGCGTACCAGGCGGGCCAGGCCACCCTCGCGGAGGACGTCGCCCTGCAGCGCGGGGCAGGATCAACCCTTTGGCGACTACCCCTCAGCTGGAGCGCCGCAGAGCCGTCGCCCGGTGAATTCGACTTCGCCCAGACCGATCCCGGCTACTGCGCCGCGCTCGAGGCCGGGATCCAACCGGTCTTGGTGCTCAGCGACTCGCCCGGATGGGCTGCCGACACGAGCAGGCCCTGTCCCGACTCCTGCGTCCGGCCGCCCACCCCGGAGCACGACGCCGACCTGCAGCGGTTTGCGGAAGCGGCGGCAATCCGGTACCCGGATGCGGCTGCAATCGAGGCCTGGAACGAGCCCAACCTGCACCAGTACTGGGCCAGCCCCGACCCGGCCGATTACGTGGACGTGCTGCGGGCCATCTATCAGGGGGTCAAGGACGGAGATCCCTCGATGCCCGTCCTCGGCGGAGGATTCTCCAATCAGCAGGCGGACGATCCGGTCACCGGCAACCTCTCGGAGACCACCTTCCTAAATGGGATGTACGTGGCGGGTGCCGCCCAGTACATGGACGCCCTCAGCGTCCACCCGTACCCGGTTTACCCGCTCGACGATCCGCGCGAGCTGTTTTCTCCGACGATGGCCACCGTGCGGAGCATCGCGGCGCGGTACGAGGGGCCGGAAGGGCCGCGACTCTGGGTGACCGAGCTCGGGGCCGTTACCCCGCCCGTCGGCCCAACGGGCTTTCCGTTCTCACCCGCCCAGCAGGCGGGCACGCTGTTGGGCATCTACCAGCGTTTGAATCGAGCTCCTGACGTCGACGCCGTGATCTTCCACACGCTGATCGAGCCCACCGCCGCGATCCCCGGGCCGCCGGGATTTGGCTGGGTCCTGCCTCGCGACCCAGCCGACAACTTCTACCCGAAGCCCGCGTACTGCGCGTTCGCGAACCTGCTCGCCCGCCCCATCGACTGCGGTCAACCAATCCCGCTCACCGGCGCTGGCTAGGACTTGGTTGTGGGTTGCGGATTCGGTGGCGGCCCGTGTACGTTCCAGCGCGATGCGAGGAGCAGCAGTGGCTCGCCGCGCTCCCCGAGTCGCAGCCGTCGCCCTCGCGTGCGCTGTGACGATCCTTGCCACCCCCGGGCACGGGATCGCCGCCAGCTCATATCACGCGCCTGATCCGGGCGGGAACGAGAACGCTCCCGTGCCGGTCCCGCCACCGGGCGGCAGGTACTTCGGGTTCAACGAGCCCTCGTATGGCACGAACCTGGACGGATGGTCCGCGGGCGACGTCACCACGGTGGGCCAGGGCGCCGGGGCCAACTCACAGCGCATGAGCGTCGATTGGGCGCCAGTCGAGCCCGTCCGGGGCGAATGGGACGAGGATGTCTGGACCCGGTATGTGGCGATTTACAACGCGCTCGTCCAGCGGGGGATGCACCCGGTCATCACCGTGGGAGGCAGCGCTCCGATCTGGGCGCGAGATCTGGGCGTGGCGCAACTCTGCAACTCGGGGCGAGGTTGCGAGTTCCCGCCCGCGAGCAACATGCTCGACGACTGGGCCCGGTTCGTAGCCGAGGTGGCGAGGCGTTTACCCGAAGCGGCTGCGATCGAGGTCTGGAACGAGCCGAACCTGCAGTCATTCTGGAAGCCCTATCCCGACCCCGCGCGCTACGCCACGCTCGTCCACTATGCCTACTCGGCGGTGAAGCGGGTGGACCCCGGCATGCCAGTCCTAGCCGGGGCTCTCGCGCCGGCCCAGGACCCGCGGAAGGACTTGACGGGCCGCGTGACCGCGTGGCCGATGCGGAGCTTCCTCGACGCGATGTACGAGTCGACACCCTCGCTGAGCCACGAGATGAACGGGATCAGCTTTCACCTCACGTATCAATCCCTTCACTACGGGCGGGGGTCGCTGTTGGCCAAGGCCTTCGACGACGTCCGCGCCGTCTCGCAGCAATACGGCGACGGTGGCATCCCCCTCTGGATCACCGAGGCCGGACTGACGACTTCCGGGCCCAGCGGGTATACCCAGACGCAGCAGGCCGACGGCCTGCTGCGGGAGTACCGGCGCGTGATGACGATGCCCGACGTCGAGGGGTTCATCATCCACACGCTCATCGACCGGTACGAGGTGGCCGCGAACGACCCGGATCGTGGCTACGGCGTGATCAGCTCCTGGTACCCGTTCACGCCGAAGCTCGCCTACTGCGAGTTCGCTGGCCGTGTTGACACCCCCGTGCCGTACGGCGGCTGCCCGAAGATCGCCGACCCCCCGATCGACCCGGGCGGCAGCGGCGGCCCTGACGGCGCGTGCACGATCAGGGGAACGGCCGCAATCGACCACCTGCGCGGAACGGCGCGCCCCGACGTCATCTGCGGCCTGGAGGGCAACGACGTCATCCGCGCGCTTGGCCGGCATGACATCGTGTTCGGTGGGGCGGGAGCGGACCGGATCTTCGGTGGGAGGGGAGCGGACCGTTTGAATGGAGGGAGCGGTCGGGACAGGCTGTACGGTGGCCCCGGGGTGGACGTGCTTTCGGGCGGGCCCGGACGCGATCGCAGGGTTCCCTAGTCGCGCCGACGGCAGGCAGCAGGCAGTGAACCGACGCGTGCGCATAAGGGCGATTGCGCTGGTCGCCACCGCGGTCGCGGTGATCGCGCCCTGCGGTTTCGCCTCGACCGCCGCGGCAAGCCCGGACTGGGGCGTCATCTACGCGTCCTGGAAGCGCGCCAGCGACATCGGCCGCATGCAGGAGGGGGGCGTGCAATCCGTGCGATGGCCTCTCTTCTGGAATCTCGTCGAGCCCAATGAGGGCAACTTCAACTGGAGGGTCACGGATCAGGTCATCGGCGCGTTCGCCAGCAGGGGGATCCAGGTTCTGCCGGCCGTCTACGGGACCCCCGCCTGGGCCGGGAAGCGCCCGGGAACACCGCCGCTGCGGACCGCGCACGTCCGAAGCGCATGGATGGAGTTCCTGCGCCAGCTCGTGCAGCGCTATGGACCGGGAGGCGAGTTCTGGACCAACCCAACGCTCTACCCACTCCAGCTTCTCGGCGGACCCATCGTGCCGATCGAAACCTGGCAGGTCTGGAACGAGCCCAACCTCCCGCAGTACTTCTCACGTCCCTCGGTGCGCAGGTACGGTCGCCTCCTGCGGATCTCCCACGACGCCCTCGAGGCCCAGGATCCGGGAGCGGAGATCGTGCTCGCGGGAATGCCCGGTCTCGCGGACCGGCCGGCCTGGAAGTTCCTCCGCCGCCTCTATGAAGTGCCCGGCATCAGGCGCGACTTCGACGCGGTGGCTCTGCATCCCTATGCACCCAGCATCAAGCTGCTGCGGTTGGAGCTTCGCCGGATGCGCGCCGTGATGAAAGCGCACGGCGACGGCTCCTCCGAGCTTTGGGTGACCGAGCTGGGATGGGGCTCCGGACCGCGTGGGCGCACGAAGCTCGACAAGGGCGCTCGTGGCCAGGCTCGGATGCTGCGCAACTCCTTCGAGCTGATCCGCCGGCACAGCAGGCAATGGAACGTACCTCACGTGTATTGGTTCCAGTGGCGAGATCCCCCGGATGGCTCCGTGGAGTGTGGCTGGTGCAGGCGCGCCGGGCTGATCGGCCAGGGCGGTAACCCCAAGCCGTCGTGGCAGGCGTTTCAGCGCTTCACCGGAGCGCTGCCCTGAACCGACTCATTGGGCAAGTAGCGGCAGTCCGCTGAGCTCAGTCGAGCTCTACGTCGCGGTGGACGACGCGAAGCGACACGTCCTCGTGATTGGCGAGATGACCCGCGATCCGGTCCGCCACGGTCAACGAGCGGTGGCGCCCACCGGTGCACCCGATCGCGATCGTGAGGTGCGTCTTCCCCTCCGTCACGTAAGCGGGAAGCACGAAGTCGAGCAGCGGGAAGAGCCGCTCGTAGAACTCGCGGGCGAGATCTCCGGCCTCGACGTGCTCGATGACCTTCGGGTCGAGCCCGGTCAGCGGCCGCAGGTCCTCTCGGTAGTGCGGATTCGGCAGGAACCGGACGTCGAGGACGAGGTCCGCCTCACGCGGAGGCCCGTTCTTGAACCCGAAGGTGATGATGGTCAGCGCGAGCTTTCCGGTCGCCCCCTTGGGGCCGAGGAGCTCGGTGACGATGCGGCGCCGCAGCATCGCGCCACTCAGGTCGCTCGTGTCCATCACCACGTTGGCTCGCTCGCGGAGCGGGCCGAGCACGTCGCGCTCCGCGCGTATGCCCTCGATCACCTGGCCGTCGGGTGCCAGCGGATGGCGGCGGCGCGTCTCCTTGAAGCGGTCCATCAGCGTCTCCTCGTTTGCCTCGAGGAAGAGGACGGTGGGGTCGAGCCCGCCCTGCTCGAGCTCGGCCAGGACCTCGAGCAACTCCTCGAAGTACTCGCCGCCACGAACGTCGGAGACGATCGCGGCGCGTCGCACGCCGCTGCCCTCGTGGCGGAAGAGCTCGCCGAGAGCTCCGATCATCCGCGGTGGCAGATTGTCCACGCAGAAGTAGCCGCCGTCCTCGAAGGCCGCGATCGCCTCCGACTTTCCCGCGCCGGAATAGCCGCTGATCACCACGAGGTCGACCCCGCGCCCGCGATCGGCGGGCGCTCCGTCGTGAGAGTCGCGCCGCGACGCCATCAGCCTGCCTTGTGGAGTTGACGATGGATCTCGCGCGCAAGCTTGCCAGGGATGCCCGGCACCGCCTCGAGCTCCTCGCGGCTCGCCAGGACAAGCCGATCGGGCGAGCCGAAGTGGGACAGGAGGGCTCTCTTCCGCACGGGCCCGACTCCACGAAGCTCGTCGAGGAGCGAGCGCGTCATCGTCCGGTCGCGGCGCTGGCGGTGGAAGTCGATCGCGAAGCGGTGTGCCTCGTCGCGCACGCGCTTCAGCAGCCTCAACCCCTCGGAGTCCTCCGGGATCGCCACAGGCCGCGATTGCCCCGGCACGAAAACCTCCTCGATTCGCTTCGCGAGGCTGATGACCGCGACGCCGCGGTCCGCGAGTGGTCCGATAGCCCGCATGCCGGCCGCGAGCTGACCCTTGCCACCGTCGATGACGACCAGATCGGGAAGCGCGGCGAAGCTGTCGTCCCTGGCCGGGTCGTGCGGCGAGCGGTCCGCCTGCTCCAGGAAGCGCGCCGTGCGCCGGCCGAGCACCTCCTCCACGGAGGCGACATCATTAGGGCCGGCCACCTCCTCCAAGGGAGCCGAAGGCGACTGGTGATCCGAGCTTGCTCGGATTCGTCCGGGGGCGGCCGGGTCCACGGCAGGTCCGTCCCCCCGGACCCCGAAGCGCCGGTAGTCCGCCTTCTTCGGCGCCCCGGCCTCGAACACGACCATCGAGGCCACGGTGTGCTCCGGGCCGAGGTTGGAGACGTCGAACCCCTCGATTCGGACCGGTAGGGCGTCGAGTCCGAGCGCCTCCTGGAGCGCGGCGAGCGCGTCCACGCGCTGCTGGCGGCGCCGCTCGCGACGCAGCTTGTCCTGCGCCAGGGCGAGGCGCGCATTGCGCTCGGCGAGCTCGCGTAGGCGGCGTTTGTCGCCACGCTCAGCCACCCTCACCTCGACGGGGCCGCCGCGCCGCGCGGAGAGGGCCTCGGCAAGCAGCCCTGCCCGCGCCCGGAGCGCCGGGCCGACGACGACCAGGCGCGGCACTGCGGGCACCGCCGAGTAGTACTGGGCCACGAACTCCTCCGCGACCTCGGCCTCGTCACGCTCGCCCTCGTTCGAGAGGTAGAAGCCGTGGCGCTCCGCGAGCACCCCATCGCGCACCTGGAACACCTGCGCGTTCGCGTCCGCCCCCTCGACCGCGACGGCGATCAGGTCGGCGGTCTCCAGCGACTCGCCGGCGACGCTGCGGCGCTGCATAAGCGAGCGCACCGCCTCGAGGCGGTCGCGGTACATGGCCGCCCGCTCGTATTCCTCGCCGGACGCGGCCTCCGTCATCTTGCGCTCGAGGTCCCGCTCGACGTCGCGGTAGCGGCCCGACAGAAAGCCGATGATCGCGTCGATGTTGCGGCGGTACTCCTCGCGATCGATGTAGCCGACACAGGGGGCCTGGCAGCGCTTGATGTAGTAGTCGAGGCACGGGACCCCGGAGCGGCGCCCCGGCTCCGGCCCCTCGCACGTTCGGTACTGGAAGAGCTTCCCGAGCAGATCGAGCGTCTCCCTCACGCGGCGCGCGCTGGAGAACGGGCCGAAGTACACGCGCCGGGACCGATGCCGCTCGCGAGTGAAGTACACGCGTGGAAACTCCTCGTCGAGGCTGACGCCGATGTAGGGATACGACTTGTCGTCACGTAGCCGGATGTTGAAGCGGGGCCTGTGTCGCTTTATGAACTGCTGCTCGGCGAGGAGGGCCTCCGCCTCGTTCTCGGTGACGAGGAAGTCGATCGATCCCACCTGGTCGATGAAGGAGAGCCCGCCGCGGTGCGGGCCGGAGAAGTGCGAGGAGACCCGTTTGCGCACGGACGATGCCTTGCCGACGTACAGCACTCCCCCGTCGGCGTCCTTGAACAGGTAGACGCCGGGCTGATCGGGCAGGCGGCGTCGCTGCTCGGTGAGGCTTTCGGAGCTCTCTTGCATCACAACAAGGTTAGGCTCCCCGCCCGCTGGCCAAATACAGACTGGAGCGCCCATGAGCACGACGACCGCGCCAAGCCCGCCGGATTTGAAGAACCTCCGCCTCGAGATCGACGGCGAGATCGGAACCCTGACGCTCGATCGGCCGAAGGTCTTGAACGCGATGAGCCCGGAGCTGATCGCAGAGCTGGTCACCGCCGCCTCCTGGCTCGCCGATCGCGCGTCGCTGCGGGCGCTGATCGTCACCGGGGAAGGGCGGGCGTTCTCTGCCGGGGGTGACGTGACCTGGTTCAAGCGGGGCCTGGAGGAGTCGGGCGAGTGGCTCTCCGCCGACGTTCGGCGCGGCGCCGACGTGCTGCATCAGGCGATCGTCGACTTTCGGCGCATCCCCTATCCCGTGATCGCCGCGGTCAACGGCGTGGCCGCCGGCGCCGGATTCTCGCTGGCGCTCATGTGCGACACGAGGATCGCATCGGCGGAGGCGGCGTTCGTGTGCGCATACGGGCGGATCGGCGCATCGCCGGACGGCGGCATGACGTACTTCCTTCCGCGTGTGGTGGGGCCCTCCAGAGCCATCGAGCTGCTCCTCGAGGATCGGCTGCTGAGCGCCGAGCAGGCGCGTCAGGAGGGGATCGTCGCCGAGGTCGTGCCGGCGGATCGACTGATGGAGGCCGCCCGGGAGCGGGCCGAGGGGCTTGCGGCGAAGGCGCCGCACTACGTCCGCACCTCGAAGTTCCTTGTCAGCCAGAGCATCGAGAACAACCTGGCCGAGCACCTCCAGCTGGAGCGGCACGGCATCGCCGACAGCATGGCCACCGAGGACCTTCGCGAGGGCGTCACCGCCTTCCTCGAGGGGCGCCAGGCGACGTTCACAGGGCGGTAGCGGGCGCCTCGGGCTGGGTGACGTGCCGCCAGTGCGATGAACTTGGGCTGCGAAGGCTGCGTATACACTCGCGAACCCCCAAGTGATCGGAGGCCTGCGGTGAGAAAGCTCATGTCGATATCGGTACTCGCACTCGTCGGGTCGCTCTCGCTCGCCGCCTGCGGCGGCGGCGACAACTCGAGCAGCACGACTGCCGCGACCCCGCCCACGAACACGACGCCCGCGGGCGGCACAATGTCACGATCGAGGACTCGAGCGGCCAGGACGTCGGCAACACCGACACGATCACGGGCGGCGCCGCGTCGACGACCCTCAACCTGAAGCCCGGTACCTACACCTTCTACTGCAGCGTCGACGGCCACGAGGCCGCCGGCATGAAGGGCACGCTCACGGTCAAGTAGAGGGCGTGCCCGGCATCGCCTCCGGGGAACAGCTTCGCATCCTTGCATCGCACCCTGCTCGCATCCATGCTCCTCAGGTTCCCCGGACCCGACACCGGGCACGCCCACCACATGCTCTTCGCGTAGGAGATCCGGGCGCGACGCCCGGCGCCCCACTCTGGTCGCTAAGAAATCAGGGCGCGGCCGACGCTTTCGGCGACACACACCGGCTTGTCCGATTGGTCGCCCTCGATGACGAACTTGGTGACCACGTGCCACCAGCCGTCGCCGAGCTCCTCGACCGACGTCACCTCGGCGCGGGCTCGGATTCGCGAGCCGGTGGGGACCGCGGCGGGAAAGCGCACCTTGTTGAAGCCGTAGTTGATCCCCATCTTCACGCCGCTGTTCCGGATCAGCTGCGAGCGGAACCAGTCCACCAGGGACAGGGTGAGGTTGCCGTGCGCCACGGTGGTCCGGTACGGGCTCTCCTTCGCGGCCCGTTCGGGATCGACGTGGATCCATTGATGGTCCCTCGACGCCTCGGCGAACTTGTCGACGTCCTCCTGGGTGATCTCCACCCAGTCGGTGGGCCCCAGCTCGCGGCCGATCAGGTCGCGAAGCGCTTCGATTCCCTCGACTTGAACCGGCTCCACTGAGATCGCAGCTTATCCGGCACCCGACCGATTCCCCCCTGGATCCGAGCGCCGCATCGTTGAAGAGGAAGGCTTCCGCCAAACGCACGATCGCGTAGCCGAGGGTCGAGGGCTCCACCGGCGGCTCATACGTCCCCGCCCGCACCTCCTCCTCGATCAGATCGGTGATCATCGCGACGATGCGCGGCTGGACGATCCCGCCGCGGGAGGTGATGATGCGCAGCGCCGCCTCGCGCTCCTGTTCCACGAACCTCCGCAGCGCCGGGGCGTCGGCGAGGCTGCGGTTGAAGCGGTCGAACGTCTCCAGCAGCGCGGGACCACCGCGTCCGCGAGCGCCGGACCGCGCGGCTTCCAGCACCGGCTCTGCCGCCAACACGACCACCTCTCCGATCAGCGCTTCACGCGTGCCGAACCAGCGGTGGATGGTGGCGCGCCCGAGGCCCAGCTCGGCGGCAATGGCGCGGATGTCGACGCGCTGGCCGCGCAGGTAGCGGTAGAGCGCCCCGTCCAGGACCTGCTCGCGGGTAGCGGCCGCAGGCCGTCCTGGGCCACGCGTCGCTGCTGCGTTGGCGGGCACCGGACGCACGTTAGCGGTGCCATCGTCAACGAAACCATCAAGGGCTTCGCGCCGCTGCTGGCCGGTAGAGGTACTCCGACTCTTCCGCGATCTGCTTTGCTCACGCTGCGGCTGCCCGTTCGCCCTCGCCGACGGCCTCCTCGGCCGCCGCCTCGACGAAGGACCTGAAGAGCCGGGCCTGAGGCGGGGATTCGGTCATCCCCTCAGCGTGCCACTGGACGCCGATCGTGAAGGTCCGGCCGGGCACCTCGACGGCCTCGATCACGCCGTCGGGGGCCCAGGCGACTGCGCGCAGGCCGCGCCCCACGCCGCTCGCGGACTGGTGGTGGAAGGAGTTCACCTCCAGCTCGGTGACCCCCAGGGCGCTGGCGAGCAGGCTGTCCTCGGCGACCTCGACCATGTGGGTGGACGCGGCGCCCGGGCTCAGCTGCCGGTGCTCGATCGAGCGCCCGAAGCGCTCCGGCAGGTGCTGGAAGAGCGTTCCGCCCCGGGCGATGTTGAGCGCCTGCGCTCCCCGGCAGATGGCGAGGAGGGGCAGCTCGCGTCCGATCGCGAGGCGCGCGAGAGCAAGCTCGGTGACGTCCAGGTCGCGCCACGTCGGCCCAAGCTCCGGGTGCGGCCTCTCGCCGTAGGCCTCCGGGTGGATGTCGGGGCCGCCGGAGAGGACTACCCCGTGGAGATTCGCCACCAACTCCTCGATCGCCTCGACGGGGAGAGGCGGGATGACCACCGGGACCCCGCCGGCGAACTCGATCGCCCGCAGGTAGGTCAACCCGAGCGCCATCTCGCGCCGGGGCGGCTCTCCGTGCGGCGTCAGCGTCACCTGCTCGGCCATCCGGACCTCGGAGGTGGTGACCCCGATCAGGGGGCGCGGGGCGCGGGCGTCGCCGCCGGGGTGCCCCAACCCGCTGGCTTCCGTCAGATTCGCTTCATGGCTCCTCGGTCGCATGCAACGAGGCTAGGCGGGCCGGAGCCAAGAGTCATCGGCCTGGTGTCGAAGATTCGCGCGGGCGGGTTGTACCGTCGGTCCAGGGGCATGGCGGTTGCATAGAGTGGGCGAGCACGGCCCGATGCCATTTCACGTCGAGATCCGCCGCTCGTTTCATCTCGCCCGGGCCTTCAACGTCGATCCCGAGCAGCTCCGCCGAAAGGTGCTGGAGCCATGGCGGCGCGGCGGACCGATCGAGCTAGGGGACCGCGAGTGGGACCCGCGCGAGAGCAGCCTGAGGATCATCGAGGGACCTAAGCTCGCGCCAACCGACCTCTCAATGGGGCGGGGATGGCAGAAGGCGGAGCGCTTCGGGGAGGACGTCACTCGGAGCCTGCTCGCCGCCGCGACGGCGCCCCAGGCGATCCCCGTCGCGGTGCTCGCCGAGACGGAGTCGGCACGGCGCTCGGTGATCGAGATGCTCGGGAGGCTGGGCGTAAAGACCGTCGACTGGGCGGCGGTCCGCGCGCGGATCGTGGCCGCCACGACGGTCGTCGCTCCGGGCCCTCCGTCCGGAATTGACGGGGTCGCCGCCCTCCTCGCGGTCGAGCGAACGGATCCGTCGGAGTCCTGGCTGTTCGAGGCCGGGCTGGCGGTCGGCGCCCTGCGAGGCCGCGCGATCGTCGTCCAGCTCTCCGACCAGCCGCCGCCCCCGGAGCTGCGGGAGCTGGGTGCGATCCGGATCGATCCGGATCGCCCGGCCTCCCTGCACGCGCTCGCCGAGCGCCTGCGTCAGGCGGGCTCCCCGGCGAGCGTTCCCCAAGCCTGAGGCGGGACGCGCCTCAGGCTTGGGGCGCTACAGCCGCTCAGACTCCCGCGACGGCGGGGGCGGCGAAGTGCACCGGTGTGCCACGAGGCACCGCGAGGACGGGCGTCGTCGCGGTCTGGATCTCGTATTCGGCGCTGGCGCTCAGGGTGACGCGTCCTGCCTGTACGCCCTCCGTCGAGCCGACCACCAGCAGGTCGAACTCTCCGTCTTCGGAGTCGACGACCGTCGCTCCGAGGAGGCGGGCGAGCGACCTCGCCGTCTCGTTGGCGGCGCCGTCGCCCTCGTCGAGCACACCGATGTGCTCCACGCTCAGCGCGGGCTGCGAGCGCAGATCCGCGGGGGCGATCGCCAGCGCCGTCGGGCCGCCGTGCAGGAGCCGCTCAGCGGACGTCCCGGGCACTACCGCTCCGGACGCGGTGCGGTAGTCGGAGCCGAACACCACCAGGTCGGCCCGCTCCCGCAGCATCAGCTCCCGAAGGCCGTCAGCGGTGGAGGCGTGCACGATGACGTGGCGCGCTACCTCCGGCCTCGAGAGCAGGCTGGCGCCGTGGGCGAGCAGCTGCTCCGCCTCGCGCTCCTCGAGCGCCTCGCGCTCGTCATCCGCCTGCTGGGCGTGGCGGACGTACGCGAGGGACAGCGTCGCTCCGCTCTGGGCGAGGAAGTCGCCGAGTGCGAGCGCGTCGCGGTCGTTGTCGGTGTCGTCGTAGGACACGATGATCCTCAAGCTCATCTCTTCCCTCCACGGTTCGAAGTCGGGTCCAGGAACCGATGGTGGCACGCTTTTAGGATCAGCGCAATTACTTCTGCCGATTTATAGAATAAGCTTTCCTAATGCTGAACGTCCAGCGGCTCCAGGTCCTGCGCGAGGTAGCCCACCGCGGCTCCTTCTCGACCGCCGCGGACTCCCTGTCCTACACGCAATCCGCCGTCTCGCAGGCCGTCGCCAGGCTCGAGGCGGAGACCGGAGTGACCCTCTTGGAGCGCGATCGCGGGGGCGTTCGTCCGACGGCCTCCGGCGCGGCGCTGCTCGAGCACGCCGACGCGATCCTGGCCCGGATCGAGGCCGCCGAGGACGATCTTGCCGCGATCGCCGGGGTGCGGGGCGGGCGCCTGCGGATGGCCTCGTTTCCAACCGCCGGCGCGACGCTCATGCCGCTTGCGATCGCCACCTTCAGCGCCGCCCATCCCGATGTCGCGCTGAGCCTCGCCGAAGGCGAGCCGGAGGAGATCGCGCCCCGGTTGCGGGCGGGCGAGCTCGACCTGGCGCTCCTGTTTGAGTTTCGCGGGGTCAGCGAGAAGCTCGGGGCGAGGCTTCGGCGCATCAACCTGCTCGAGGACCCGATGTACCTCGCGCTGCCGAACGGCCACCGGCTCGCCGATGCGCCGCGAGTGCGCCTCGCGGATCTCAGCGGCGAGAACTGGGTGCAAACCTCCGCCGAGAGCCCCTGCGCGCGGCACGTGGTTCGCTCCTGCCACGCCGCGGGCTTCGAGCCCGCGGTCTCGTTCGAGAGCGACGACTACCAGACGGTCCAGGGCCTCGTCGCCGCCGGAGTCGGGGTGGCGCTGATCCCGGAGCTCGCGCTTTCGAGCGTGCGCGACGACGTCTTCATCCGTGCGCTCCATCCCAAGGGCCCCGTGCGCCGCGTGGTCGCGGCGACTGCCCGGGCCGACGGGGCATCAGCCGCGGCCGAGCGGATGCTCGAGGTCCTCCAGGAGGTCGCGGTTCGCTACGGCAAGGGGAGGGCCTAGACCTAAAGGAGGCCGGCGCGCCGGCAGCTCGCCTGGATCGCGCGCGACCCCGGGTCGGTGAGCGTTGCGTGCCTGGCGCAGAGGTTCTTCGCTTGCGCTCCGCAGGCGTCGACGGGCGTTGCCCCCATGACGCCGGGAACGATCGCGTAGATGCAGCCGGGGTCGGGCGCCGGCCTCGAGTCGCCCAGCGTGGCCACCACAAGGGCGAGGATCGCGGCGACGGTGGCGACCACCCCGGCGATCGCCACATTGCGCTCGCGCCTCGTTAGCCGGCGCAGCGGCGTGTTGGTGCGGCGCCAGTGTCCCTCCAGAGGCATGGCGGAGCCAGGTTAACGCTCGCCCCAACCCCAGAGGGTCGGCTGACCGGCTCGGAGGGACCGGGGGGACTGTCACGGCACGCCCGATTTCGACATGGTGGCGAATCGCCGCCGACGATCTTTGGACACCTGTACCTGGTGAACGCCTCCTGACCCCGGCAGCCTTGTCGCAATGCCAATGGGCAGGTCCGTTTGGTGGTGAGCGCTTAGGCGCTGCCGCCCCTGCCCTCGATCCGAAAGGAAGACACTGGGATATGCACTGGTTGAGTCCAGGTGACAACTCCTGGCAGCTCACTGCGGCGACGCTGGTCGGCCTGATGAGCGTGCCCGGACTCGTGGTCCTCTATGGCGGCGTCATGCAGAAGCGCTGGTCGGTGAACTCGATGATGATGGCCTTCATCGCGTTCGCGCTGGTGCTGATCGTCTGGGTTGGATACGGCTACAAGCTTGGCTTCGGAACACCGGTCCACGTCTT